>BNJT01001997.1_pt1 | contig 182453 bp, 266 predicted proteins | sample 8540491 | NCBI WGS metagenome assembly BNJT01 (sample SAMD00202455, study PRJDB9452) | human saliva metagenome | host: Homo sapiens
CAGTTACGTATTGTTACCACGGGCGTCATCACCCTGCCAAAAGAAACTGTGATTTAAAATGCCTGCCACCGTCATTACGCACAGCACGTTGCAATGCTGAACCGTCTCTAGCCATAAGCGTGTTTGAGCAAATTTTTGTATACTCATATCTCTGCAGCTCTGGCTGATCAGCTATGTACTTCATTTAATTTTTGTACATATGTGGCGTGGTGCTTACTGTGGTGCAGCTCCATAATCACGGCTAATTACCGGTTCTAGGTCACCATAGCCCAGCACACTAACTCTCCTGCATGTAGCTACATTTGTTGTTCAACCTCTTCTTATTGCCACATCATCGATGTAGTACTCAACTTTGTGCTCATCATATAACTTGTTGACATCAGACTGAACTGCCTTCAATGGGATCTTATATAATCGTATTAGTGCACGCGGTTTTCGGTCGAATCTTGGTTGGTGACAAGAGACAGTACCCGTCGCCGGTAAGTGTGCGCACTTTAGATGTTTTCCCTTTTCTAGGGGCTAATGCTACTGCTTTCCTGTCAGAGCCACCGTCTTGGTTGTTGCGGTCAACAAAACCCACGATCACCATACTCAACAAGCGCCTCCGAGTTCGCTGGCGATACTCTGCAGTGTTTCGCCGAAGCCTTAATGCCCTCTTTCAACCTGTATGCTTCGTCTGCTGCAGGCGTCGCTATCCGGCGCAAAGGCTACATCCTCGCTGATAAGTGAGGGCCATTTTCGTACTGTGGCGATACTCAATCGGCTCCAGCCAAATTCTGCCCACGAGCCGCACGGTAATGGTCAAGCTCCGACGGCGACTCGCTGCTGCTGGGTAATAAATTCTTGTACTTGGTTATCGGTACAACGACTCTTTCTCGCGTGCAATCTTGCTAGCATGGCCTGCTCTACCATCAAGCGCAGGTTCTTTGCGCCGCTGGAAGTCTTCCATGTTTTTAATACCCGGCATCAGTTTGTCTTGCTGTACTTAGCCTTCAAGTTGAGAATTGAGCTACGGTATAGCAACAGATCAGTCGCTATAGCGTGCCGTCTCACCGTCGGCCCTTTCCGCTACCGCTGTGGGAAGCACCCTCGTTAGTCGATAAATCAGTCATCCGATGCACGCCAGATATAAGTTCACAAAGCAGCCCACCATCAACAGCACCACCAGGCTACCAATAATAATTGCATCTGCACCAGTTTCAGGCATATTGTACAGGATACTTAAACCGACGTACCCGACAAAATCTGCTCGCGGTGCTAATGTAAGTCGTTGTAATGCGCGCTGGTAGCGTCGCCCTTGGTTTAGTTTTCTTCAATGGTAGTTTCATTGCGGGTCGCTTGCTCCTTCTCCATCGCGTCAATAATCGCATTCTGTAGCTTATTGTAAACAATCTCAGGATGCTCGACATTTTTTATCAACCCCCACCATGGTTTGCATAACAATCGTGCCGAATTTAAATAATTCACCGCTGTCCCCTGGATGTCGTAGCTGATATTTTGCACTTTCGCGAGCCGTAAATCAATCACGCAGCTTCTTAAAATCCTTGCGCTTCCGGCGTATTCGCTGGCTAGACACAATAGCAGGTGTAGTACCACATGATAAAAGTAGCTAAAAGTTAACAAAACCAACGACAAAGCCAACAACAGGAACCAGAACACATATACTGTGAGAAAATAGTGGCGGATTGAACTAATCGCAAACGGCCCAAAAACAATAGAACCCTTACAGCACACATGACGACGGAATACAAAGAAACTCTCATCGTCACGCTGCTCACCAAAAACTGTGCTCCCCCGGCATGCGTTTACTCTATTCTTCGTATGTCTGTTTCAAAATAAATGGTACCCCGGGCAGGGAACCGAACGCCACAACCTCTTAGGGACGGAGCTGCTCTTCCGAGCTACCGAGGCGCCATTTTTATAGCAGTTTTCAGCTGCGTAAATTTTTCATTTACGGTTGTATACGACACACCTCTTCTGGCTTAAACCAGTGTGCAATCTCCGTTTTCACTTTTCTGGGTCGCCCGATGCGTGAATAAGATTTGAACACCGCACTTAGCAGCATCTGCATACCCGGCTTCATGTGTGAAAAGTCACCCCGGATTGTACCCATGTCTGCAGACATTGGCTCGGTTGGACCAACGATTTTACGAACAAGTGGCACAGTCAACTCCTCGAGTACCACCGCGATCACTGGGCCATCCACTGCGAAGCTGAGTGTTACGTTAAACGCCTTCTCGCCACGACGAGTTACCATTTTACCAACTTTCCGGTCGAGCTAGTAGTGAACTGTGATGGTTCAGCCATTTTCATCGCAACAATCTTCAGGCCGACGCGCTCAAATCGTGTCGTACTCTCTGCCACAATACTACGCTGCATTAAAGATCTGGCTTGAAGACAATTAAGGTTTTTGAATATGTGATGCCTTGTCCGATATATCTCCATCCTTCCTCTATATTACTTCTAGCCCCAGTGCATACCAGGTTGGTGCCTCACTTCCAGTAGCAGTTTCCCATACGGCTCCATATATTAGTGAACAATTTACTTATTCAAATGCTTATGGTTATCTACCCTTCCGGCTCATGCTACTACGGATATTGAATCAGCTTCAGGCAACACGCCGCCTGATCTACCACCAGCAGATGCTATTGCTGAGTATGGTCACCTCTTTTGGAGGTAGAGTGTGGTCGTTCGGCGTTTACGGCCCGGCAACTATCAGCAGTATCTGTATCGGTTTGATGGGACCCCACTTTAGAAGACACAGATTTTACTGTACAAAATTAGCTCAGAGCTGGTGCGGCGCTATCGGCTGTGTTAAACCGCTATGAAATGATCGAGGGGAGCATCATCGCTACTGACGCAAAATTACCATCTCATTGCTCTGCGTGGCTTTTCTCGCCATTCATTAAACGAGATATCCTTACCCTTGCGCCAGATAAAGTTGAGCTACCGTGCGACTCGGCGACAAGTAACATTCCGCATTTTGATGAAATTGGACCGTATGTTACAGCAAATTGACATTAGTAGCGAAGCAGGCCTGCGAGACCGGGCTATTATTGAGCTTTCTTTTCCAGTGGTCTGCGTGTATCTGAGCTCGTAGGCTAAACTGTGACCACATTAACACTAAACGCCGAGAATTTACGGCGTGGCAAAAGACCGCCCGGTGTTCATTGAGCGACGACAGCACAACACGTGGAAGAATACCAGAGGTCTGTGCTGCACAGCCCATCGCCTATTTCTTTACTACCGGGCGCACTAATCAAAGCCGTCACCATGGGCGATTACCGCCCCACCACCCGCAGCGTACAAAGACTGTCGCTGTGCCAGGCTGGCTTTGGCATCACCAAAAGGTAACTCCACATACAATGCGCCAGTTTTGCAACCGACCTATTAATGAATGGTGCTGATATCCGCAGCGTGCAATCTATGCCTGGACACAGCAATATTAGTACCACCCGTTTACACCCACGTAACAGACCAGCACCTGCGGAAATCTACGAGCAGTACCACACAGATACGACGCAGAACATTGTCCCAGCAAGGGCAGAACTAGACCAAAAAACACCGCTAAAGTCCCTAGATAGCACTAAACAAGAAAACCACCCTATTTAATGAAGCGTAGTGGTTTTTAGAATCACTAGCTTATTTAACGTAGCTCTTTCGCGCAGGTTCCCTGATCATCAACACCTGCTGCGGTGATGCATAATCTTTAAATGCTGCCTGCTGTCTCTACCGCTCCAGATGGTGTGAAATACTATCACCAGATTCACCATAGCCAGCACGCGTTTCAGCGCGGCGAAAGACGTTATTGGTGCGGGTTGTCACATCGATATTTGGCCGTATCGTCCGCAAACTCCACCACACTACCACCAGCGTCTAATAATTCTACTTTTTAACGGCCGTTTATCGGTGGCATAGATTGATGAAAGCCAAAACGCCAGCGTTTGCCTCGATAGTCGGCGTAAACTCGCGAGGTCTATCGTGGCGGCAGGCATCACCGTTATCTTCATATTCCTGCTTTATACAAACCCGCACTGGTTGGGTAGTATTATGCTGCGGCATCATCAGAGATGCGCGAGCAGTTGAAGCAGTCGCTGCACCGCCACACTGCCCCTGTGGATATAGCATCACCAGCTCGTTCGATTCTGGAGGTTTTAAGCGCAGCAGGATTAAACACGGTACCATTTCATGCAACTGAGCTTGCAAGATTGGTGGCGTCTTGCGCCAGCAGTCGTGTCAGCCCATTTTATCCTTTGATGGTAGCGAATCTGGGTTAAATGACTGGTGGACGGCTTAGCCAGTGTCTCGCTCATCGCGACGCAGTAAAACCAGCTCACCCGACCTACTAACCCGCTCACGACCCGCAGCGGCACCATCAGTGCTCCATCTTCGGCCATGCGCCTGATAATCCTTTTGTATTACGATCAATCTTCACGCGTAAGCCTGATCAAGCTGCTCACTGTGGTTAGCATTGCCAGCTGACTGGAATCTTGACCTCATCGTTAGCGGTTCCCCAGCAGGCGCGAAACCGCACGGTGCTTTTCATATCTGCGCTCAATCGCCTGGCGTTTTCAAACTGGTATTGCCTGTGGCATCTTGCGGCACTCTGCCAGCACGCGCTTTGGCATCCCCAACACCTACCAGGGCTGAGTCGTAGGCACTTTGTGAGAGATGTCAGTGCGGTTTGACTGAGTTTGCTCACGCACCATCAGCGTCATATAGCCGGTCGTCAAAATCAATAATGTTAGCGAGGTAAATATAATTAAAGATCGCTACTGCCTGGATTGTCTGTGGTTGTTTTGCCCATACTACCTCATTACCTCAATTGATCGTACCGTAAACCGAAATACCGGATGAATTACAATACCATTCGAGATACGATCGCTTCGCTACATTGTCCACCCGGTAGCCCTTCGTCATAGGTGCCCACGTGGAGTTCTATGTCGTATAGCTGCTGCCGGCTTAGTTCATCTTCTGGCCCTTTGTAACGCGTATACTGTAAATGGCTAGCCGTGACTGCATTGTTGCAGAGCTTGACGTCGCAAATGATTATTACCCTGTCCACCGCTAAATCTTCAGCATCATTTCTTCCGCCACCGAGCTAAGCCTGCGTTTGTTATCAGTGCGGCATAGTAATTCGTCCGGACGCACACGTAGTAGGTGCACCACCTGCTACGAAAGACCTCTTTATCGTGCTGGTGCGAGACACGAGTGCCTGCGGCGTATTCCAAACATAGCTAGAAGTTGCCTAGTACAGCTGTTCCTGACTGTTACTCTGCTGCCATCACTGGTGCCATTCAGCGTAACTTTAATAGCCTCTCCGGTGCGTGCAATCGTTTGCCCAGCAATATCACGCCGCAATCGCCACCATCACGCCCAGTCTCGTTAACCGCCTGGTAAGCACTCTGGTAAACAGCCTATTAACAACATTAGCAATTGTAATGAGCATAATCGATATAAAAGTCATCGAAACATTGCTCTACAACCGTAACTTCTAGCGTGCCTTTTGCCCATACAACTCACAATCGCTTAACGTAACTGGTGCCAATCTGAACGGAGATGGCCAGCAAGTTTGATATAGGCATCATATGCGTCAGTACTGCTAGGGCTACTACCTCTACGCGCACCAAATCAACCCAGATGCTATGAGCTCGCGTATTGTACCGAGTCGCCACGATCCTCCGTCTGGCTATAAACATCAGCCGCAGTAAATCTGACTCGATGATCGAATTACCCGCATATGCCGAGCGCGAGCATTCTCCCTCCCAAGACAAGGCGAACGCATTAGTCAACGACGACGGCGCGACATTCCAAGATGCAGCCGATTAGTAATCGCTAACTGGTCGTTAACCGGCCTGGTTGCTTTAGCCCCGCCCAAACTTTACCCGCCTCCGAGTCCTGTGCCACCAAATAGGCATCGCGTACATACGCACATCCGCCTTGAGCATCCACCTCTTGGCGTACCAGCGTCACTTTCAAAGAACGCAGCGCTACCGCTGTTGCCTGGTCATAATCGCTAATCCCCCCACAATAGCGCGCTCAGCGCCGCAAAGGCAACATCACCTCAACGATCGTGTCCTCGTTGCCTTATTTCCTCGAGCATATATCCTCCGTTGCCAATTTAACCCTGCCGATGTTGATGAGCCAGCTGCTATTTGTACGCCAATCGTAGCTCCTCCGGCAGGTACTGGCAGGAGAAACACACCAGCAAGCGCTGCCTGGTGAGACATACGCGCCACTCGCCCGATCTTTGCGTGGCAAACAACCGCCGTTTGGCAGAACCCGTCGCAGTAATACCCGGCTGGCGTCATTCTGGACCAGTCATAATATAGGTTTGTATAGACCCCGTCACTGGTGAACGCACAATAGCCATCGTATAAGTGTTCTGCGTCTGTCGTCTGGTTTGGCCCGATCAGGCCTCAGGTCGCCTGCCAGCCCAACGTTAATCACTACGCCCCAGCACCGACTTAGGATCTCATCCAGCCTCATCACGCTCAATTTGTATGAGTATTGCATCACCAGATGTTTCACGTGTATCAACGGGCTTATCAAGGCATAAATCGTCGAGAGGTAAACTCGCGGATTGCACTCAATCCAGCGCCCAATAATCACGCAGTTCGTTGTCCTCGGTCGGCGCCAGAACTCACTCGCCACGGGTAAATATCACCGGTATTACACTGGTATGTATTATCTCTTGAATTCTCAACGTTGGTACCGAGTACCGCGAAAATCCATCACATGTGCATTTACCGCGTCGCGGTATCGCTGCTGGTTAATAGTAATCATAAACCCGCTGATGATCGTAACCTGCCAGTAATTTCATCGATGTGCAAGCACCATCGACACCAATAATTGTAAACCCCTCTTGTTTTTACGATGCCCATTTCCTTTTGCCCCCCTCATTGTATAATATAGTGGTTAAAGCAGAGCGTCGAAATTCTGCTGTAAAACGCCAAAATTGCAAACTGGCCCCAAAATACGATAAGAACCCAGCAATCAGTAGTGGCCCAGCAACTCATACACGCGGCAGCTTACCAAACAACTGTAGCGGCGCAAAATAAGCGTTCCTAGCAAATCAGCTGCAACAATGCCAAAAAGCCAGTCGCCAATCTGGCAGGAACAAAGCTAGCCCCAGGCCTAATTTCACATCGCCAAGACCAAACCCAAGCCCCTTGAGTGAGATAACGCGTGGTAGCATAGTCCGATAGTATGCCGATAGCTACAATACCAGATTCATAAAGGTGCTCAGCTGCCAGCCACTGATGTGCCCAGTGCATGGCAAGCAGCCGAGCCCCAGTCCTGCAGATGGAAATACCAGCCGATCTGGCAGCAGATACCAGCGACAATCAAACACAAACAGGCTGAGCAGCACCGCTTCACCAGCTACACACGAGCAGTAATGACGCGGCTACAGCGCCCAGCCCAAGTTGCATGAGCTTGCCCTAACAAAAGCAACGTTGTTAGCACACATACACGGCAGCAAGCCCCACTTCGGCAGCGAACCTACTCACCTTGCCAATTGACGCCTTGCAGCAGCGGCATTTGCTTTCACTGCAGCCACAGCCAGCTACACACCGGGATAAGATCATACCAGGCCAGTCGATGGCCGCAACCAAGACACACTGAATCGATCGCTCCGGCACAGTGCGCTTTTTACCATACGCCGATTCTAGCTGCTGCTTTTCTTTACGTTCTAGGGTCTGGTCGGATCATCCTCGGCTAGCTGCCGCAGCTGCCAAGCACGCAAGCGCTACACCTGAGCTTGTATCATAAAACTACCGATTACCGCGCCAAAAACACCTGCTGCTGCGAGTGGTCCTCACTTCGCATATTCCTTGATCTTATAGTCCAGTGTGATATGACAAAAACTCTTGAACAGGAGGAGTTTTCGCTTCTATGCTCGACGACGTTATTAGTTGCCGCCGTTGCTCTCTTTGCAGTAAAGAAGCCTGAGCCTTCCGTTTCACCTGAATAGCGTAGCGGGTTCCTGCACGAAACCACCTCGGCCAGGTGCGATCATTGTTTCACCGCCAGCTAGCGCCTGGTACGGGCATACTGGCGTCTGTGTCACCAGCAGGACCGTGCTGTTAGCCAAGCGTGTAACTGTTACCAGTCTTTGATCCTTGAACTCACCCAGTGTTGTCAGCCTTCCACTTTAGGTAGCCTGTCGCAAAGTCACCTCTGAACTGATCTGCATTGTTGATCTAGCCAGTCGTTGTTCGTCTGAACGGAGTTAATTTTGTGATGCAACAATGCGCGACATCGTCACGACGCTGTGTGTCACGCTGTGAACGCTGCAGCAGCGTAGCGCGGCCAAATACGTCAGGAAGACTGTGACCGAAGCGATAGCTGCAGAACCAATACCACCTCGATGATGGTGAAACCTTTGGTTACGTAGGTTGTTCATATGAAGTTTTCCACCCTTTTCGTTTATGAACTTTATTTATATTGTTCATGTTTTTATCTTGGTATAACGCTTACGCTCATATAGCAAACAAGACTGAAATGTCCAGCCTTTGTGCTTTTTTACAGGGGTAGCACCATACAACCCGCAAGACACGCCATACGAGGTGTGTACTTATCATACTTAATATCTACTAGGTAATGGTGCTGAATCTTGCCCACCAGCGAGTAAATTGGGGAACAAAATTGCACCCACCATACCACCAGCGACGACTCTGCCACACCACCATCGTGCGGCTCAATTGCTGCTGAGATACGTGAATCTTCATCGAGTTCATCTTTCATAATGGTGTCTGCTGGCATCTCATCAATCTACCAGATTGCTCACCAATATTAATCATCTGGTGGCACCATTGGCAAAATATAGTCCTCGGGCTGCAGTGACACCGACAGTGCCTTACCACCCTTCACCTTATCGGTATGTTATTAATGCTACGCGCAACGTAGGTGTTATTTACCGCCCATGCTGTAATATGCAGCATATCAAGCATGGCCACGCCAGTTGAGCAGTTCGGGCCAGTGCGGGTAAAGGCCTATGATAACTTGCGGAACATCCTTAAACAGTATTTAGCTTGAAGGCGTCCATAGAGCGAACACTGCGTCACCAGCAACCAACCATCCAGCAGCGTCAAAGCACCTGCGGCACCAGTACGCCACCAACGTCCGCCCAACCAATCAGCCGCCACCACGAATCTTGCGGGTCACCTCGGCGTCTTTTCCCGCCGCGCGGGCAACAGCGGGTCAGCCTGCAGCATCTAGTGTGTACCACCTCGGCCTCACGCGGCCGAGTCACCAGAGCTACCACCACCCGATCAAAAGCTTCAGGGTGCTTCGCTGCGGTGCTTCCGACAGCGAAGCCAAGGCCCACCTCTCGATGGTGACACAATATCCTCAATCACACCACGCATGCGCTACTATTAGTCTGCCCCAGCACCGTGTGTGCACCGATTGTGCGAGCGGCAATCCAGCGTCGATCAAGGTTGCCAGCTGACGCATAAACAAAATACGGTCTTTCATGGTGATACGGTTGGTACCAAAAGCCAAGTGGCCACCATTTTCATCGCGAGCAGTAATCTTCAGTGGCGTAAAGCTCCTTGTTCTGTTAGCAGCTTAGCTGCAATCACCCTTGGTGTCAGCCTGAATGTCAGATTTAATGATGTGTGTGCTTTATTGTCACGAGCCTCGTAACTGAAACTTTCTTTCATAGTTCTCGTTACCTCGCATCAGTTCGTAATTCTGCTACATCCACGGCAAACCCACGAGCGTTATCGTAGGTAAATCTGCACCAGACTCGCACCAAGCTCACCAAGTGCGGTCCATGGGTCTGCATGCCCTGGGCGCTACGGTTTGGATAATTGCATCAAGCTGGTGACTTTCGCCTTCACGAATACATTATTACAGCCATGGACGGCAGGGTTGGCTACCAGCACCTCTGCTGCAACGACGCGTCCACCGCCAATTGCCGGCACCAACCGCCGAGCAAGCAAATACCCATCAAGATATTAGGCCAGCCGGCACGAACTCGCAGGCTGCTGCGCGGCGGAAACACGTCAATCATACGATCGATGTCGCGCAGCACTGTTGGTGTGCGCGTTGCCGCAAACACCAAAGCGCCCGGTTTCAGCAACAGTGATAGCTGCGCCAATCGTCTCTAGGGTCACGCCGCATCTCACCAATCAGCACTCATCTGGCCCGTCCTGGCGCGTGCTTTGAACGTGAACGCAGTGCAGCACCAAATGAATAGGTATCGTAATGCACCTCACGCTGCACCACCACCGAGCGCTCACTGCGGTGGGTAAACCCAATCGATCTCTTCAATGGTAATAACATGTGTCGCTCGCCTCGCTATTGATCTTATCGATCATGCGGCCAAAGTGGTCGACTTTACCCGTCCAGCGCCGGACCAGTCACCAGCACAAGGCCACGTGGAAAAATCAGCAAACGAGTTAATCCACACTTGGCATACGCAGTTCGTGTACGGTTTTCATTTCATTCGGAATCGCGTAAGCGTTGCTGCCAAATTGCCGCGCTCATGAAAAGCGTTCACGCGGGAAGCGACCCAGGTCTGCAAACGAGAATGAAAAGTCGAACTCTTTATCTTTTTCTAAAATTTGCTTTGCTCGACTGATAAAAATCTGAAAAGACAGCGTTCTCTGACCATCGCTTCGTTAAGCGCTGGCACGATTTGGTGGCTGGCACCAATGCCCCATCATCATCACGCAGCACTGGCGGCAAGCCCACCTGCAAGTGCAAGTCTCGACGCACGCTGGCGCACGACTTCTTCTAGTAAAATCTCAATCTCGTAATTGGTTTGTTTGTTGCGATTGCGACTCCACGTGTCCTTCTCTTTTAACTCAGCATATCGGCAGCGACGCGGTTAACCTCTTCGAGCGTAGTAATCTTCAAGTGCTTTCTCAACAGCCATCCTGACGGCATGGTCACCCGCGCTACTGGTTCCATACTCTGCTAAGCGCCGATTTCGGCGCTAGTTGCCCGCTTGACTGATAAGATTCTCGCAATTTCTTCGTCACGTCCATCACTTCGTATAATCCGGCATCGACCAACGCAGCCATGTGGCGTCTGCGGCGTGTCGATACCCTTTCACCAGTGTGTATGATTCCCTGCCTCTAGCGGGAGGTCGCCGTGTAGCCGAGGTCTGTGAAACACCCAGTGCTTCATTATGTTTCCTTTGGCAGGAAGATGCCCCACGGTCTTCTTTGATACTTTCGGTTTCGATTGGCTTTGTTTTATAGGGTTTCGGCAGCGTTAGCGCGCTGGGCGCACCAGACGCTGACCAATGATGGTGTTTTACGGTGCTGGCGATCAAGAAAGGCTCAACACCCATATCACGCCAAGCGCGGCAACGACTCCCGCAGCACTGTTGGTGTGCAAAGTTAAATACCAGGTGTCCGGTTAGTGCAGCCTGCACCGCCAAGTTGGCCGTGTCACCATCGACGAATCTCTCCCACCCATCGCCACAAATATCTGGGTCAAGACGCAAGATCGAGCGCAATCCGCTGCAGTTGTTAGCCTCACATCGGCGTTCACCTGAATCTGGTTCACGCCATCCATTTTGTACCCACTGGGTCTTCCAGGGTATTGTGTTCACGCTATCGTCTTTAATTTCCTTAATAAGCGCAGGTAGCGAGGTCGACGTACCCGAACCGGTTGGACCAGAGGTCAAAATCATACCATCGGCCGCTTAATTCCTTTACGGATCGTGCGTAGTGACCGGCCAGCGTGTAGCCCATATCCTCGAGGACTCAAACGAGAGTTACCTGACTTATCCAGCAAACGGAAATCACCACCTGTTCGCATACTACTGGACTAATGGCGATATGCAGGTCAACTTCCTTGTTGTTAACCGCCGTCAGCAACCGACCGTCTCAGGACGCGGTGTTCGTCGATCTTTCAGCTTTCGACAATTCTTAATACGACTCACCAGTGCTGGCTCAATGCTCTTTTGGCAGCTGCACTCATTTCACGTAGCACACCATCGATGCGGCAGCGAATCTTCAAGCTGCGCTCCAGCGGCTCGCTAGCTGTGGATGTCGTTGGCATGCGCTTCTTTAACGGCGTACTCTAAAATCGTCGTCAGCATATTAATCGGCGAATCCCGCACGATGGCCTTTCACGTTTGAAGCGGCTGCCGCAAGCGCTTCCCAGCACCGGTTAACTGAGCCGCCTCATATTCACCGAAGATAGGTCGGTTTTATACCGGTCGATCGAGCACGTGACGAATGCCGTCTTCCGAGGCGCAAAGACCTTCAGCGGACGTTGAATACGATTTGCCAGGTAGTCTCACCGTTTGACATTGTTGGCGTCCAGCATTGCCACCGCAAAGCCGGTTTTTGATTCTCAGCGATCGGCACGGCCATGCAGCGCTCAGCTGGCTATCATTCGGCAAGAGGTAACCATCATGGTCCACCGTAGTTGCCAGCAAATTCAATACATGGTACACCGAACTCCGCGCCACGCCGTGCGCGAGCATCTTCGTCGATCAGCTATGCCCAATCAGCTCTTCAAACAGCGATTTTATCACCAGAAGCAGCCTCGCCGCGCCGCTTCGACGCCTCGCAGCCCTCAACCAGCCCCTCGTCCACCAGGAGCTTCACCAGCCGCTCTTGCATATCAGCCGTTAATAATGCCATGCCTCACCCTTTCCTTTTACTGTTTGCCTGTTAGCGCCCAATCACGATTTCAACTGTTGGGTTGATCGCATTGTTATTAACACCGTTCGCTTGGTTCTTGCACTTGGCCGCTGATCTGGTCAACTGTTTTGACATCGACGCCCCTCTCACACCAATATTAAACGAATTTGCGATCAAAAGGCAAGTAAAGTCACCAATACTAACTGCTGCAACGACTACCAGTGCTAAGTCTGCTCATTATGGCTTCACCCACTTTTTACCAACCTTCCGGCGCCACCACTACACCAACCCACGAACCAACATCACTGCATCAAACATTTAGCCACGCCCACACAAACCCAAACAAACCCAAACACAACCCCCCACCACCACCAAAGCAGCTTTAACTGCAGTAGAGGTGTTGATTGCAGCAGTTAGCACCTCGCTACTAGAGCTGCTTGATGAGCCACCTGAGCCTTCCTTGCCTCAACGATAGTCCTCAACATATCAATGCTCTGCACCAAGGCCTGAACGCCTGCAAGCAGCTTCTGCCGCACGAAGCGCCCAAAGCATCGCTATTATAGCTATCTGGCAGCGCATCTAGAATAACCCGCACGGCATTATCATCCGGCTTGGCTTTCACCTGGTTGAGCGCCTGGTTAGCCTGCAACTGCATGCACCGTTCGCTTTAGTCTTCAAAGGCTTTTTATTCTCTCAGCCGGCGAACTGTCTCTTGCTGCTTTTTGGCGTTTACTTCATAGTAAACAGCCTGCCTGCTCCCGGTCGAAAGGCAAACACCAGTGAAAATCCCACAATTACCGATGCCACAGTCACCGCAATAAACATCGTTTTGGCAGATTTATCGATCAGCGTTCGCTTTGCTTGTAGTCAGCGCCTGGCGCTGCGCCGTTATTGTCCATTGCTGCCCCCTTCACTGGAAGCGGCAGGCTTAGCGTCCCGCTTAGCGGCATTATCGTTTTAATGCTGCCGCCGAAAGAGGCTAGCTGGCACACCGAGCTTCGAATCGGTTACTTCACGCTTTGTTCCTCCGATGGGATAACGGTAACATTAAGCACATTTTGGTTAGCCTCTTTCAGCGTATTCAAAGCCAACAGTGAACGTGCATTACCGCTACTGCTGCTATCCTCACCAAAGGTGGCTCTGCTGCGCATCGTACACTCTGGCGATCAATCGCACCGATTTTACTTCATTATTACTCGTAGTGACTCGCACCTTGGTGTCTTCTAATCGTCTAAGAGAATCGCACAGTGCCCGGTAGCCGTTTTTCAGCCAGGCCTCGGTAATCGTCATCTTCCTGGTGGCTGGGTCTCATCTGGTTTGCACAATTTTTAATGTTGTTTGACGCACCTGATTCACCTTTTTCCAGCAAATCGGCAATAATTGAATAATCTGTGCTTGAGCACCATGGAGCGCATCAATTGTTGCCAGCTGGCTCTGCAGCGTCACTGTTTTATTCAAATCTTGCGCGCCAAGCCAGCTCTTTACTATTTGTTATCTATCTGGTTGCCGCAGAGCGTACCCAGTCCAAGCATACCGTGGCGTACCACAGCGCGGTAATAATAACAACTCCAACCGCGAGCAATACCCGCCAAAATCGAAGGCGAAATAACAACGCGGTTACGCGCGCGCTGAGTTTCCTACAGAAACCTTGCCTTACTACGGAACAAGGTTGACTTTCAATCATCCAGCGGTCCCCTTCTGCTGCGCAAGGCCACTCGTCGTCGTATCTGACGCAATCGGCGGAGGAAGCGCTTGGTCACCACGGCTGACGCAATAACCGACCACGGATTAGCAACTTCTGCGGTCACACCGCTACGGCATGCTCATATTCACCCTACTCTCAAGTTTTGGCACAACTGCTGCAAAATCCAGACAGTGGCATGGCACCTGAAACAGGAATATTTGATACCGCGTTTGAAAAACTTAATAGACTTTTTCAACTTCTGCGCTAAAACCTTCTAGCGTCGTCTCAATTGCATGTAGCACCTGCCTCGAGGCGATTCCTGGCGCTAGACCAAAACTTCAAAATAAACCGGCGAGCCTGATCTTTCCTGCATCGTTAAGATTCTGTACTGCTGCTTTTTCACCAGCGAAGCAATACCTGTCGGGATGGTACGCACCAGCCGTGGTGTGATCCCCACACACATAGCTAGGTCGGTTGAGACTTCCCATGTCCATAATCAGCCGTGCCTTATCGGCCTTGGTATTTTGCACCAGTGCCTGCACCATAGCACTGTCTGGCCCGCCGCAATCACATTCAGTCCTATCGACCCACTAGCTCTGTCGCTCTTCAGCATAACTGTAGCCGTGCTGGTAAGAATAATTTCATCGCGTCGTCTTTAAGCGAGCTGTTTCAATAGCGCCCAGTCTACCTTAGCTTCATCAATCGCCATCGGTATATACTGGTCTACCTGGTATCATAGCAGCCTTCAGCTCTTGCTCTGGCATTTTTGGCACATCAATCACCGTAGTGAACGTCTTGCTCGATGGCAGTCCAATCGTTACGTTGCGCGTTTTAACCCTCGCTTGTCCAATCGTTGTGTTGATGTGTTCCGCCAGCTTGCGTCGCGCCTCTACTGAATCACTTTTAATAATTTTACTATCGACTGGCACATACCCGTAGTGCTGCAGAGTCCAGCCGTTTTGCCCACTCTGGCGATAATTGCACCACTGAATGGCATTTGTACCAATACAGACTAAAGAAATCGTCATCCTTTCATCAGTTTCATATCCCCCTACATTATACTCACAACCGTAAGCGTTTTGTATAATGATTTTTCTGGGAACTCCCTGATGTAGCAGATGAGCGATAATTCGTCAAAATCAGTGCGCCGTGCAGCCTAGAAGCGTGGCGCCATTTCAGTGATACCGTCGGTGTGAATGGTATTAGCCGAGCTGCTACCACCAGCATCATATTCATTAAGCCACAAATGCGTCGCTGCGCAGGTTAAATCGTTCACCCGGCATATTTTTGTAATCTTCGTTTGTTTGCCGATGCGGCGCAGCATTAAGTCTTTAGTCACCACCGGACCGTTTTACTCTAATGTCTGGTACAACGATTGAGGTTCAGGTTTGCAAAAATTGCTTACTGCACACCGTTTTCACACGTGTTAATCGTGTCGCTCGCGAGCAACCACGCATCAACACGAGACACGTTTTCGCGTACAAAAATGTTCTTTGCTACAATCACCGTCTGCGGTAGGTCTCGTGGACTGGATACTTGATCGCTACTATATGTCAAATCACCATCAACAACTACAGTCGACTCTGGCGCATAGAGCACATGTGTTCCCTTGATATCTTTGGCGCCCGGCAGTGTAATAGTCCGGTTCGTAGCGTAGACGTGTGCTGGCAACGAACTGATTACCAAGGTCATACACTGAAGTAGCTGTTGTTACCGTATTAGTGCGTGTAAATCGTGGATGATCGGCCGATTCACCCATCTTTGCCGCAAAGAATCCAAACTTATGCTGATTGGCAAAAGTTGTTATTTTGCACAGCAGTGGCGCCCTTATGTACCATCCCCTACCAGAAGCGAACCCCCTGCTGAATACGCATCAATACGATCTGGTGCAAGTAGGCCAAACTCGCCCCACGAGCCAAGCAGTCCCTTACCACCGCCCAAGCGGTGAGTTATAATCGCGCCCTCGTTACCAGCTTGATGGACAGCGCCCATCTGGAACCCGCGTCCTGCAATTACATTACCACCACGGAACTGTACGTATGGCGACACAACCATCTTCACACAGCTAACGCCGCCATACGCCAATTCCATCGGCTTCATGTTTGTGATCGTATTTTTCCACAAACGTGGCATAACACACTGCCCGGCCAGCCCGTAGCTGGTTAATCGCAGCAGTATCATTTTCAGTATAGCGCGACTTATTGGCACACCATTAATCGGCCACCAACCTTTTTCAAAGGTCTGTTTTTGCGATTCATCGTAGTTGTTAATCAACGTCTTAACATCACTCGGCACCCATTGCCTTAAACGTACCATCAACAGCCTGTTCAGGCGCATTCTTGGCAGCATTGTAAAATGTCTTCATAGAACCGCTTGTGCATCATTTACGCGATCATGCGGCAGAGCTAAAACCGAGTCAACGGCAGTACGTGATGGGATTGTCGACTTAGTTTCACCGGTATTTTATTGACGCTCCCAACACTCGTACTCCTTCTCCCACGACGAAACTTTGTTTGGCGACACGTTCGCGACCGGTCTCGAGCACTGGCAGTCCATCCACTCGCACGCAAGCGTTACGCGACCACAGAGCCAGTTACCCGAATACCCACCATCGTTTGGCTGGTGTGGCATTAATATGTGCAGGCAGCGCACTATCGACAACCATATCGATACACAGCCGCTTGCCAACATCTTGGTTAGTGACTTTATATGTTTGCTTGTCTGGCACATCAGTACCATTGACCTGGACGAACAGTCTGCTTGTTAGACCGCTCCTGAGCCGGTGTATCTGTGCCTGCTCGCTGACCCTTATTGCGCTCATCGGACTATTACCAAATTGGTCCTGCCCAGGTGCCGCCCCCTGAACAGAACGGCCAAAGCCAAACCAAACAACATCCTTCAGAATAGAAAATCCTCAGAGGTTTGGCTTTGCATTTTATGATGCCACTCAACCTCATCTTGGGGGTGAGCCGACAAAGGTTACTCATCTGGGCTGCTACCCTGCTTATCCCTGGTGTTAGTTGTTATATTAGATACAAAAGCTATGTGGAATTGGCTTCCAGTTCCACTTAAGCTGCATCTCATGCGTGCTGACAACCCTTTTCATTAGTGTCGTCCTGGTTGTTATAAAACGTACACACACTTGGCTTTTTAGATAGCTTGTAGGTTGTTTTTGTCCTTGCAGCTGCAATCCACGCGTCTCCCAATCTCGGATTTGACCGTGAATATCAGAGCGCTTCCTGGTCTGAACACTACTATTTGGCTCGCCTCACCAATATATACTTGTAGCCAATTTGTCGAAAAGCTGCTGTGTATCTGGCGGGCGCTGGCTTTTGAATGGCTCTGGCACATTATCCCAAATCCGTCCTTGCTGGCCTTCCCAATACCACTTTGCGTTACCTGGCGATATTTTCGGGTTGTAATAGCCATGTGCGCTCGACCATGTACCAACGCCAGCATATTTTACACAGTCGTACGTTGGGAACCACCCATTATGATACGTCCGACTCTGGACAAAACTCGGGTCTTCTCTCCCTCCCTGATACCCCTGTTACAGCAAAGTTAATCACTTTATTAACATCTTCGCCACTTCTTCCACAAGAAATTACCTAAATTATGGTGCCGTGTTCTTTATTATCAAAGCGGTATGGATCAACATAAGCCGCCACCGCCACATACGGGTGTCCACCCGACTGACGTGGAGCACCGACTCCTGTTCTGTTACATATTTCTGCCAATCGCTGACGAGCTGACGAATCATTAGGAGTGGCATCCGTTGAAATCTTAGCATTATTTTCTGCATTAACCCCCACAGACCACACATAGCGCGACGATAACGCCCCTATTATTCCCCAGTGCCCACGTTGTAAATCGTTTCATATCATAAGCATAATAAAAATAATTTTTAAGAGCAATATACGAACGTCACTTTTAGCCCAATAAAGAAGAAGGGCCGAAGCCCACCGTGATAGCGACGTCATATATTACATAAATACAATATACGGCTCATACCGCGGTGGCTTCGGCCACACCAGTTCTCAACCTACAATGTACGTTGTATCTAGCAAACCTACCTACCAATCATATTCGTAGGTGGATAGGAATTATTTCTTGCTATAACGATGCAAGAAGGCCGCCATAGCTTGACGTTCAATTCTGTCATGCGGGCGGAACGTACCATCTGGCCAGCCAGTGGTGATGCCCTGCTGCTGTGCCCAAACAATCTCCTTGTAGTAGGATCACCTGATTGACATCCGTGAATGGTGAGCTCTTCGGAAGCTGCACTTGGGGCTGCCTGTTGCGCGGTACAAGAAGCTGCCGCATAGCCTGGCGTTCAATCCCCGTCTGTTGAACGGAACGTACCGTCAGACCAGCCTGCAGTGATACCTAGTTGTTTGAGCCAAACGATCTCTTTTATAGAAGGGACTCATTCGGCTTCACATCTTTAAAGGGCGACTGCTTCGGCAACTGCACTTTTTAGGCTTACCCTGCTGCGCGGTACAAGAAGGCTGCCATAGCCTGGCGTTCAACCCGTCTGTTGGACGGAACGTACCGTCAGACCAGCCTGCAGTGATACCCCGTTGCTTGAGCCCACGCAATGTCATCTACAAACGGGTTGTCTGCAGCGACATCCTTGAACGGTGAGTTCACGCTCGGCGTAGCTGGTGTACTCAGGCTGAGGCGTTGGCGCTGGCACCGGTGGGTTCGTTGGTTTCGGCTCGGGAGCCGGTTTTGGCGGGTCAATCGGTTTCGGCGTTGGAGCTGATTAACCTGCCCTTCGGCCACTGCTGTTCCCCATGTCACATCAAATGCTTTAGCATGATCAAACACACTGCGCCAACGGAAGAATGTGTCATCATCCCATACGCAAATCATCAACGTCGGAATTGCATCCTCGTCATTGATGGGCAGCACGGTAAAAATTAATCACCGCATGTGCAAACACTAGGATGCGATACCTGCCGATACTTCTAGTGCTTCAGCGCTGGGGTACACCGTCATCATCTGAAGTGCAACCCTAGCTTGTACAGCTGGCCGCCAGGAAGACTGGTGCTCGAACTTGACTTCAACTTCCGTTTTGTCTGGTAACGACCGATCTTTTTCGAGCGTGTCTTTGCCGACAAACTGGGCTGTGCCGATGACTACTTCTTTGTCGTTCTGCCTTCGATCCTTCCTCGGGTGAATAATCGACCGCGATTTTTTACCGTCATAAACGTGTACGCTTCATCTGTACACGAAACCGTATAGCTCATGCTCCCCGTAGCTGCTTGTACACACCTGCTGGTATATATACTAGATACGCAAACGCTGTCCGAGAAGCGTACATGAAGCGACTAGTAACCAGCTTCACAAGGGCCAGCCTTAACAGTGCATTTTTCTGAACCCACTGCTGATCGATAACCAACCCATCACCCTGACGGGCAGATGAGCGCAGCCGAAGGACTACGGGTTGTGCTGCAGTGCAGCAGATGGTAGTCCGAGACTGGGTATCAAGGTTGCTGCAACACCAATTGCAGCAGCCTTACGTTTAATACGGGAAAAATATTCCCATATTAGCTCCTTAAATCATCTACATGTCATGGCGCCTTTATAGATATGTGGATTGTCGTCTTGCTAATGAATATACTATGATCGTGTTTTTCAGGTGAAAAGAATTAAGTGCCTTACTCATATAATTCCTTTGCTTTGTAGGGATAAAAGGGCATATACGCGCCACGGAGACGGGCCAGTGCTGACGGGCGCTCAAAACATAGGTTGTATACGCCATGATAGTAGCACGCACCTCACTGTAAAGTGGTTTATTTTACAATGTGCACAACAGCCATGGTAAGAGAATTGTAGGGCTCCCAAACGGGCAACCAACACTCTTTAACGCCCTAACGAATAATGATATCTTGGCGGCAAATTATCCCTGCTACCTGAACCAAATACCGGCATTGTGTTTGTACCTGACGCACGCCCTGCGTGCTCGCAGACATGTATGGTGCAGCGAAAGGTGCTGCCCGTTAGTGTTACGTTTCAGGACATTGCCGGCCTGTGGTCGGCGCCAGCCAGGGCGAAGGCCTGGGTAATAAGTTTCTGGCTAATATTCGCCAAACGAATGCAGTAGCACGTCGTGCGGGCCTTTTAGCTGGCGGTATTATGCGTCATGATGGCGCTACCGAAGCCAGTCCAGAAAGATGATATTGAAATTATCAACACCTGAGCTCATTTTGGCTGATCTGCAAACAATCGAAAACCGCCTTCCTAAATTGGTAAAAAGGAGGCTAAAGCCAACCCAAAAGTACGCTCATCACGTATTGCCTACCTTGAAACGCTTGCCGAGCAGCTACGCGCTGGTACGCCACTGTCGCAATTGCCGGAGCTCGACCACAAGGCACCGTCGATCTACACCTTTAACCGCTAAACCAGTTATTTATTTGTTCAACGTAGATGAAGCCGGCTCACTGATGCGGTTCTGCAAGATGAGCTGCGCCAATTAGTCGCGCCAGCCAGGCTATTTTTGTCTGTGCTGCACTTGAAGATGAGCTCTAAGTGCTTGCCGGCTGAGGAGGCTGCTGAGCTGCCGAGAGCTATGGTGTCACTTCTTCTGGCCCTGAACAAAACCATTCAAGCTCGCCTACCACACACCAGGCCCGACAAAGCTACCCCACGGCTGGAGTAGAAAAGGAAGTTCGTGCCTGGACTATTCCTCAGGCGCCACTGCCCCACAGGCCGCTGGAGCAATCCGCAGCGATTTTCGAACGAGGCTTTATCGCCGCACAAATCATCAGCCATCCAGACCTAGTAGCAGCTGGCAGCGAACAAGCTGCTAAAGCCGCCGGCAAGGTGCGCACCGAAGGCAAAGACTACATTATGCAGCCTCGACGATGTCGTCGAGTTTCGGCTTAATGTCTAACCCCTTTTGGGCGTGCAGTGGCGCCAGCTGCAGCATAAGGATAACAAAATATCGGCAACAAACCTGCACACACCGCGGTTCACTCCTTTGGATTATCACCAGCCAGGAAGCAGTACCCTGCTGACTTACCGCGCCCCATTACCCTCAGCCTTCTACTGATCGCCATTGCACCGGTGGCGCGATATTACTAAACACATCTCGCACCCCTGCTCAGATAACGCCATGGTGGCTCCAGCTACGATACCTGCATTGCCTCGCAAAAGCGCAACCGGCTTTAACCCTGCGTTTTATCACAGCAGCACTATTTTCCGCAGCAAGAGCAGCTAAATGCAACGCCTCATACGCTGTATCTGGTATATTTTTAGTGCAGAGGTACCAAAAAGTTACATCTCACAGCAGCGCCGTGGCCTTGGCTCGATTGCTCGAGCAAGAGGCCCGCAGCGCGCCAATTTTGATGTCTTTCCAAATGCCGATAGCGCACGCCACTGACGAAGCTGCCACGCTAAGCTGCCCGGCATTAAAGAGACGGTCTCCACTAGCGCAAAACCGCCGCCTTAGCTCATGAATACACCGCCGAAATGGCGCTCAGCAGCGGCTTCACCGCGCTCAGCCGCATCCAGGCAGCCCTGGTTACCTTTGACTCCAACCTTTCACGATTTTAGTGCCAGCCACCACGCACAGACTAGCTACGACCTCACCGATTACACACCGCCATCTGTCCTCTGGAGTACCGCTCAGCGCCTTGGTAGCCAGCTACTCACAACCCACTCATGGTAGCACTGCCGATGTCGACCAGCCAATTTACCGGCTACCCAGTCACTATCACTTTTACAGAATCGCCGATTGATTACTCAACGCCAGACAAAGAGGACTCTCTAACGAGTCCTTTTGTTTATGGCTGGTTCGTGGCAACCTCAGCTGATAAAAACGCTCCACATTGCCCTTAGCGCCGGCCACTTGACTATCGCGCTTTGGCAACAATCACAAAATACTGCGTAGCCCAAGCCTCAAAAATCTGCTAAAATCTTGCGGCGCACTGCGTTAGCTTTTTTAACTACGCCCTTCGTTATTTGCGGCGTTGAGTTCTCAAACTGCGGCTTAACCATCGCCACCAATCGTCTGTCAGGGACCCACAGCGTGAGCTGCAATGTGGCAAAAATCTGGCGCAGGCTAATAAACGACACATCGCCCACTAACAATATCAGGTGGCGGGTGGAAATAAAATCACGAATCATCGGTCTTTTTCGTGCAGCACAATGCGCTGATCGTACGCAACCAGATGTAACTGGTCTGTACCGACATCGACGGCATACACCAGCTTTGCGCCACGCCGCAAGACGTAATCGGTGAAGCCACCAGTACTACTGCCAACATCAAGCAACAATACTACCCCGCAAATTGCAGGTTAAACGCCCGTGCCACGCCTCCAGTCTTCCAAACCAGCCCGGCTAACATATTGCTGTGTTGCCTGCAGCTCAACGTGGCTATCTGAGTTGAACGTCCCTGGCTTGGTAACGATGCGACCATCGACCGTTACCTCTGCTCAAGACGAACGAGTTCTCGGCCTGAGAACGATCGGCACTCTGGCCACTGCTGTGCAGCGCGTGGTCCAAGCGAGTCTTTTGTAGCCATTATACGCTCGCGGTAACGCCAGTTGCCGTATCGACGCTACAATGTCGCCCACTTTAATAAAAGGCTGGCACCTTAATTACCTTGCCAGTTTTCAGTGTTGCATCCTTTAATACGCTACTGGTAGTGTCACTTTAACGACATCTTCAGTATATGTCACTTCCAGGTAAATATGGCAGCTCCACGTTAATAACTCGCTATCAAAGAATTGCAGATGCAGCTCTTCACCCTCTTTTAGTAGTCTGCTGCACTATCAACAACATATCTTGCCCAAGCTCAAACTGCTCAAACGTTTCTGGATCCATAAAGTGAGTTATCACCAGTGCTATATAAGTATTGCACCACTTTGTTGCGTACATCAGCTGGCTCAATCTTATCCTGACCCTTAAAGGTTTTAGGAATCACGCTACCATCGATAAGGTTCTTTAGCTTCACGTTAACGATTGATCCACCACGGCCCATCACTTTTTTGGCCATATTCACTGAGCGGCGGTATGGCTTGCCATCGATCTGGCAAACCACACCTTTTCTTTTAAATCAGTTGGCTGGTACATGTACTACCCCTGGCTAACAAAATGGTAGTAATGCAAGGTGGCGTGCACGCTTAATCGCTACTGCAGGCCGACGCTGCTGCTTTGCGCTCAAACCAGTCTTTGAAATTGGCTCAATTTGGCCGTAAATATTACGAAACGCTGCAAGGTTTTACATCCTTGTAGTCAAAATATGCTGGAACATCCTTTTTAAATCGTTTTGCCATAAGTTATATCTCCTAAAATGGAATCTCTGATAGATCGATTGGTTTGCTGTCATCGATATCAGCGATTGGTTGATTGCTAGATTGGTTATTTTGACCTGCTTGGAAGCTGCCGTTTTGTGCGCTACCGCCACCGCTAGTGTCACCACTTGATGGACCATCAAGGAAAGTTACATCAGTTGCCACGATTTCAATGCGATTGCGACGCTTACCGGTCTCTTTGTCCTCCCACGAATCCTGGCGCAACCGGCTCCCTGCACGAGGCAGCGACGACCTTTTGCTCAGATAGCGGTTAACCAGTTCACCAGTCCCAGGCTGTGACATCATCAAAGAAGTCGGGTTTGATCGTCCTGCCCTGGCGGTCCACCGCCAGACTAAAACTAGTCACACTCTTTCCACTGGAGTCGTGCGCATCTCGGGTCACGCGTGAGGCGCCCCATCACAATAACTTGATTGATGCCTCTTGCCATACAGGTTCTCTTCGTTATTAAGCTTCAGAAGCTGCTTTTTCAGCCTTAGTTGACTCATGCCGCACGAGCGCGCTCGTCGGTTTTTACCAAGAGGTAACGCAACACTTCGTCGGTGATGTTAAAGACATTTGAAATGCGCAGTGGCGCGGCTTTTGCTGGCAGCGCAACATCAAAGTATACGTACACCGTAAAGTTTTCGTGACGGATGCTGTACTCGAGCTTTTTCTGCCCCAAACATCCTCTTTTAGTAATTTCACCACCAGCTTCGGTGATAATACCACGAATCTTTTTCGAGTGCCTGCTCTAAGTTGGCCTCAAGATCTGGGTGGATAAGAACGGTCAGTCTCATAATTCTTCATAGATTCCCTTTACGGTACCCAGCAGAACGGGTGCTTTACGACAACGCGCAAGCTTTTGGCTGCTATATACATTTTAGTATAACAAAGATACCTACCCATGCCAAATGGCTACCGATCGTGCACTAGATGGCGGCTAGTCGTCGCCCAGACCTTCAATGCTGCTAACAAGTATTTCACGTGGCTTTGAGCCGTTTTGACCATATACCCTCGTCCTCCATGCGGTCGAGGAGTGCCGCAGCTTGCGTGCAACCGATGCGCAGTCGCCGCTGCAAAATAGCTCGTACTGGCCCCGCCATTGCCGATTACTAGCTGCAATGCCTCACGATAGGTGTCGTCACTGCCGCGAGAAAGGTCCATCGTCATGCCGCCCTTTACCTAGCTGCACTTGCTGCGACAGCAACTCATCGTTGTATTGTGGCTCCATTTGATTGCGCAACAGTCGCAAACCCGGTTTACTTCATCATCGGTCACCCAAGCGCCCTGCACGCGCAGTGGCCCTGCGCACCGCTGTCCAGCAGCAGCATATCACCCCGCTCCAAGCAGCTTTTCAGCACCAGCAACATCCAAAATGGTGCGTGAATCTATCTGGCTCGCAACAGTAAACCCAATACGGCCTGGCACGTTGGCCTTACTCAGTCCAGTAATCACGCTCACGCTTTGAGCGCTGCGTTGCAAGCACCAGGTGAATACCGACCGCACGCGCTTTCTGGGCGATACGCACGACCAGAGCTTCAACATCACGCGCTGCCACCATCATCAGGTCGGCCATCCGTCGATCACGATCACAATGTACGGCATCGCTCCCCTTCGACTGCCGAATCTGCTGCTGGATTATTGCCATCCTCCACGGTGATTTTGGTTTTCTTTTGGCTAATATATTTGTTGTAATCTTTAATACTACGGATACGTAAATCAGCCATTAATTTATAGCGGCGCTCCATTTCGTTCACTGCCCACTTAAGCGCACTGAGCGTCTTTTCCGGAGACGTACTACTGGGAGTCAATGGTGGAATATCCTGGTATGAGGCCATTTCTACCTGCTTTGGGTCCACCAAAATAAGTTTCATATGGCTTGGGCTATTGCGATACAGCAGGCTAGTCAGCAGCGTGTTAATCATCACCGATTTACCAGAACCAGTTTGTCCGGCGATCAGCAGGTGTGGCATCTTATTAAGCCGCAGCGGTAAACTGTTTCACCAGCAATATCCCGCCCCACGGCAAATGTGAGTGGTTCAGTCGCCTGGCGCCACTGTTTGCTATGCAGCACACCATATAGTCGAACGTCCGCTGCCCGCACATTTGGCACCTCAATACCAACCGCACGCTTGCCCGGAATCGGTGCTTCAATACGCAGACTCGAGGCTGCCAAATTGAGCGCAATATTCGACTCCAGTGCCGTCAATCGCTTCAGCTTTACACCTGTTGGTGGCTTCAGCGTATACTGCGACCTGTGGCCCAACATTAGCACTTTCCATCTCTACATTATATTAAATTCGCCGTAGGTATCACGAATAATTTTCGCATTCGCCCTGCGCATCACGCAGGATCAGGTAAATTCTGCTTACTCAAGCAAATCAAGGCTCGGCGCCTTCCAGTTGGCATCGTACCGCTGTTAGGGCGGGCAGCAGCTTCCGCCTGCTTATCACGCTCAACGCGCATTGGCGGACCACTACGCCGCTTTTGGCTTCTCTGGCGCCGCATCTTGCACCGGACCATTCAATGTTACCTCTGGTGAATCACCAGTAGCTTCAGCTTTTTCGGCACGCTTTGAGCCGCTTTTTCTCGGCGTGAAAGCTTCTTTGGCTCAGCCTTTTCGGCATCATCTGCAGCATTTACTTGTTTAATCAGCGCTGCATCTCGCCTCATCTTCGGCTGCAGTTTTAGTCGCCAGCGCTCCTTTAACCCCTCCAGTGCCTCACGTGGCGTCTTGCTACATGCATAAACATAATGGTGACCGACAAAAAGTAACACATATAAAAATACAGCAATTGGTGCATCGACTAACTGCAATGCGCCACCGTTCAAGCCTTGCTCAACAACGCCACCAGCAGGCTGCCCATTAGCCACGCCCGCCAATACGATGTACCAACAATGCCTGTCACCCACAGCACTGCTAGTGCGCCAGCAATTTTGACCACCAGCGGTACTCTTATTCCTTCTGATTGGAAAAATTTTTACCGCAATAAATACAAAAATTATTGGCAAAATATACGAGGCAAACCCAAGCAGCCAGAACAGCATTTGGTGCAGCCAATCAATTACTGGGCTGCCCTTGCCGAACCAACTTACGACAATTACTATTGAAAATGCTATCAGCCCGATTTGACAGTTATTTAGCGACCAAAACCCTTCTGGAAGTGCGTGCTGAGGAGCAGCAGGAGCAGAGTTTTTGGCAGTAGATTTCTTAGGAGCGGACTTCTTCTTTGTTGTGTTCTTTTTAACCATAACTGTGTTCCATTATACATAGCTACCCCGTAAACTACCAGAGATGCTGCAAAGAGGAGAAGTAAGAAGTTGACTTTTTCACGAAAAAGCATGCACTATACATAATATTCATAGTTCTGCCCGCACCAACCGGTGCACTACCAAAAAGATAGGAGCGAATCATGAACGTTCGTCAGAAAGTATCAGCAGTCATCATCCTTGTATCCTTGATTGGTTTGCCGGAGCTTCTGTGGCAAAGCCGGCTACCGCGCCCTACAGCTAACGGTGCGCGGTCTGCTCACGCCGGTGCTAAGCGCCGCTACAAGGATCATGACAATCCGCAGCTAGCTGTACAGGCGCACCTTGGTTACCACGCCCCTGGTGTTCAACTTCAGCGAGTTTTGGTCGCTTGTAATCAACATCCGTCGCGCACAAAACCATACTACAGCCCTAGGCGCTACGCCGCCACTCTGGCGCACCATAGGTGTAGGGGTTTCTTGAAGAGCCCTGCACCTACTCTTATATAGCGCTCTCATACTTATTGGTTATTTAGTATAACTGTTGTGTTATTATATACAACTAATTAGTGTACTTTATGTGCTGACTACCACAGTAATAGCGTAATTTATACAACTTTATTGCTATACCCCTATCTATAGCGTATTGACCTTTATGTTATACGTGGTGATATAGTGAAAAATGTCATGCTGACGGTGTCCGGTGAAATACATCGACACTTAGATCATCTTAGGAGATCGCATGAACACGTTACGTCAGAAGATGGCACTCATCCTTAGCCTTGTGCTTGTCGCATTAGGGCTTACCCTGCCTTCTGCTGCTGCAGCACCGGCTATTGCAGAAACTGGGCAGCCAGCCCAGGCAGCAAATGATCTTGGCTTCACTATTGATCCTGCTAACAAGATTTAGCATGGCACCACGTAAATCCAGGCGATGCCTGCGCCGTGCAGGGCTTCATTGGTTCCGCTGTAACCAATGAAGATGACCCGCTGGTGTGCTCTGCTACGATGCTAATGATCAGGATGGCGTTCACAGCAAAGGGACCTGCAGATGTGCAGAAACTTTGTGGACGCACGGTACCCGGCTCTACTGCGTTTAACAACACAGCTAGTAGTATCTACGACTGGTACTGCGTTCGGTCTGAGCCTGGTGAAAAACACGAGGTAGAGGAAGAAGTTGCATAGTAACTTCGCGCCCTCTCGACAAAAACGGGTGGAGGAGCCCTAGCGCCCTCCACCCGTCAGTACTAGTTAGACTCGCTAGAATACTAGTACTCGCCTCTGTTCACAGGGCGGTCGCTACAATATAATCACGGGAGAATTTATGAATAATATACTTGTGCTTGCTGCTACCATCATCCCCACCTTACTAATTATTACCTTTTGGGCTGGTCTCGTGTGGTGGGTTGTTTGGGTAAAGCCGCACACTTTACAGCGTAAAACGGCATTAGAAACCAGAGACCGAAACTAAATCGCCAGCTGATACCACTGACGATTCGCGCGATAATTAACCTACCTTCTTCATATACTCATGCAGCTGGCGTGACGCCAGCTGCTTTTTACTATTGCTAATATGCCCGTATTAACATCCGCCCACTCAGCCCGACATCTTACGCAGCAATACCAATTCCCTTTACAATAAACTATCTATTTTTATTGCGACCGACTCAAAGCGTGGGCTTTGTACGAAATGTCTCCCAGCCGACCCATGCAAACCCACTGATTCATCAGGATCCAATCGTAACATCGCGCTCCTTGGTCACAAACAGGTACCGAAAATCGTGGTGGTAGTGGCCCGGCTCACCCTTTTTGGGGTTTTTCTGGGATAACGTGCGTATCAATATCAAACGGCACCTGGGGTTGTCGGCATAGAGACTCCTCAGCTGCAACTGGCTACGGTCAAGCCCCGTTTCCTCCATAACTTCAGCGCCCGCGGCGGCCAAAATAGTTTTATCGGCTGGCTCCACATGCCCACGAGCTGCAGCAACGTGCCAAGCGCTTTGTGTTGCAGTAGCAGCACCTCGCTTGGTAGCCGGGTTCACGACAAACGCGCTGGCAGTCACGTGGCCAACAAAGTTTGTGCGCTGCGTAAGCTCGTTGTAGCCACACTGCAGTTGCTTTTGCAAGCAGCCGCAGGCGGTTTGCCTCCGGCCGGATAGTGCTTACGGTACCTAGTAAAACTATCGCTCACTTGCATGAAACCCCGCCTCCTTCGCGTCACATCAAATTGATAGAGTTGCTTTGCTCATCGTTTTCGCCGCAGGCTGCTAGTAGGCCCGAGTTGGCGCGGCATGACGCGCGTTAGTGTCGTTCGCTTCGGTGTCCGGCACAGCTCGGCGTGGAATTTACGTGGCAATGGCTTGCCAGCTGGCTTTGCAGCCGCCTTGTCTTTTTCAGCGCGGCCAGGTGCCTCTTTGCGAGCCACTGGCGCTTCACCGCGCACCTTTCACGTGTACTGCTGCCACCAATTTCATTAATCACCGGAATCACGATTGAGTGCGGCGTGTCTTGTCGTATAAGAGATGGGTGATTTCGTCTTTAATCTCTTTCTTGAACACTTCCATGTCAATGCGGCGTCCGTTGCCTGCACGCATCACCTTTTGCTTCAAATATTGACGAATCAGCCCCATCAACTCTTCACTACTCGCAGGTAGATAAAACCACGACTAATAATATCCGGGCTAGTGAGCAAACGATTAGTACCACGTTGCAAGGTGAGCATCACCACAAAAAAATACCTTCTTGACTCATGTGAATGCGGTCTTTCAGCACCACTTCAGACACTTCCTGACCTGAATCGTCATACATAATACCACCCACGTGTACGCGGCCATGTTTTTAGCTTTTGCCACCCTGAATTTCTATCACGTCACCACTGTCACAGACGAAAATATTACGGCGCGGGCAAACCACACCTCTTTTTCGGCTAGTTCTGCGTTGTGCACGAGCATATGAAATTCACCGTGAATCGGCATGTAATATGTCGGGTTTAGTGCGGTGATCAGCTTCACGTGATCATCGTAGTAGCCGTGCCCCGAAAGGTGCAATGGCCCAATACCGTGCAGATGTTTCTTGCCGTTCTGAATCACCTCTGAGCCTTCGCGCATCAAGCCATCAACAGTACGCACCACATATTTTTCATTACCCGGAATCGGGTTTGAACTAAAGACAATCACATCAGTACTTTTTAATCTTAATGTGTCGATGTGCCCCGCTCGCCATGCGGTTAAGCGCTGCGTTAAACTCACCCTGCGAGCCAGTACAAACGACCACCACCTGGCTATCTGGTAGCTTAATAATATCTTCCATCTTCATAACCACGTCTTTTGGTACCTTAATCGTACCCGAGCGCAAGGCCACCTCTGTTTTTGGATCATCGAATACCCAGCAAACGCTACCTTACGGCCGTGTCGCTTGGCTTCCTCTAAAATGAGGCTGCATACGGTGAAGCTGGCTACTAAACGAGCTTAAAAATAATGCGGCTATGTTGGTATTTTTCCATCACCTGGCCAATGCTCTGCTGGATGTCTCTGCTCGCCATGGGTGTGCGTGCCTTCGCTTTCACAGTTGGTCGACCTCGTTCATCAGCAGCATAATGCCTTCTTTGCTGGCAATTTCCGTTAAGCGGCGCAGGTCAAACTGCTTGCCATCAACAGGATCATCTTCAAAACGCCAGTCACCGGTATCAACGAGTACCCTTCTGGCGTGCGCACTACCACTGCCGTTGAATCTGGAATCGAGTGGTTTACTCGCATCAGCTCTATCGATAGATGATCTGAAACTTGCACAATCTCGTGGCTTTCTGGATCAAGCTCACGAAAATCTGGCTCAAACCGAGTCAGTGCGTCCTCCATGTTGCGCTTCAACATCGAAATCGTAAACTTACTTGCATACACTGGCGCCGGAATACGGTGAATCAAGTGACGAAAAGCGCCAATATGATCTAGGTGCCCATGTGTAAACACGTGCGCCTTAATCTTGTGCTTGTTCTCTTCAGCCAGGTAATATCTGGCGTGATGTGATTAATGCCTGGATAGTCGGCACGGTCGAGGGAATAAAAAGCCGCATATCAATTACCACGATCTCGTTTTGGTACTCAATCGCAGCCATATTTTTACCAATACCCATTTCGCCCTAGGCCACCGATTGGAATTACCCGCACCTTTGAGCACTTACCACGCCACGCTGCTGCTTTGGCAACATATTCACGCTAAACTGCTGTCCATCGTAGCCATTGTATACTGAGTTTTATTCACCGGAATCGAGATGAGGTGCTGGCTTGCGCGTGTGTTAACATTTTCACTGGTGCGGCGCGCTGCGCTCGAAATCTTCGCCCTTGCGCGTATTCGTCGCGTTTAGTGCCGGAATATTCGATCGTTTAGCCCGCTTGGCACTCTGCTTTTTACTGGCTCATCTTGTTTTGGCGTTGCGAGTTCGTCGCTGGCCCATGATATGTTCTCCTTCATCAAGTCACACGCCACCCTGGGCGCATATATTAATTGCATAAACTATACAGACACAGGGCGCGTGACTACCGTGATATATGCACTTGTCTACTTATTGCCCCTTTGTAATAGTACTTTCATACCACCATAGCCTGCACTAAAAACACAAGCCTATCGCCGAGTAACCACGCCGCTACTCCTGAGTAGCCTGGCGCGCAAGTTGTGCCGCCTGCACAAAATCAGCCAGCAGCGTACTACGCAAATCACCACGATACAGTGCCGCCGCCGGATAGTGCTGCAGCGGAATAATTAGCCGCTCCCTTCCGGCCACGGTTACCGTCACAGGTTGCCCATGGTCGTGTGAAAATACGCAGCCCCGGTACAAATAGCGCTCCACTATGCCGGCCAGGCAAAATTACGCGTGGCTGAATAATATGAATTTGCTTTGCTAAATATGGCCAAAACGCCACCCTTCTCTTCTGGCAGCGGGTCTCGATTCTGCGGCGGACGATACTTAACGATATTTGTAATATATACATCACTGCGCTGCAATCCGGCCGCACTGCACATCTCATCTAAAAACTTTCCACTCGCCCCCACGAACGGCTCACCGCGCTGGTCTTCTTTAACCCTGGTGCCTCGCCAATGAGCATAATATCTGCGTAGAACTACCGACACCAAAACACCAGCTGCGTTGCATCGCCGCCAGTTCTGGGCATGGATTGTCTGCCAATAGTCGCTGGCGCAGCGCCTCTAGCTGGGCTTCGGCTGATATCGTCGTCATAACATTGGGAGTATAACACGCAGCAACCGCCCCCACAGCGAGCGCTATTCACATTTTCTTCATTTGTATGGTAAAAATATACGGCACGCTTATGTCCTGGCAATCCCGCTGGTCGACGAAGCACGAGAGAAAGGAGCCATCATGGCTGCTTGTATGTACCTACCACTAAAAATCGCACAGCGACTACTGTTTCTCCAGAGCAATGCGAATGGATCAGTCCCAGAAAAGGTAGAGCAACACCAGACTGGCGTGATATGCCTATACCTAATCATTCCGCGATGCATTACACGCCGTCGGTGCTGATACCTGTTGGCCGTTCCAAGCGCAAACCTCAACTTGTCGGTTATTGGAATTACGACACCAACAAGAACAAAAAGCTATCTCATATGCACCGGTGATTCTACCAACGTCAAATGAGGGGTGAGGAATACCTAACCGCACAAAAAGCAAGATGTGACGGAACATATCATATCGCTGCTCACCGAGGAAAAAGCCTGAGTTCGTTCCTTGCCTTACAAAAAGATGAGGAAGGCGCTTTTTGTAACTGAGTTCCGCGCATCGCAAGAAGGCTCCTCGATTTGTGCAAGCGATTAAGCTTGGTAAGCCAGCGCTGCTGTATGTGATATATCAGCGCCAAGAAAGGCGATCCGTTTGTGTGTGGCCTGACGGTTTATGATGAGCATGGTCGGTTAATCCGTTCATATTATGAACTTTGTGCCCATGTACCAGAGTATCATTCATAAAAAGCGTCACTTGAGCGCCGAATAATCTCGGCTCTTGGGTTTACCGCCAGCGAAAAAGCATATCTGGCAAAAATATCATCAAAGATGAGATTTGGGACGATTTCGGCAAACGGTATACCATGCCGTGGCCGCTCACCGCAGCAATGGTTCGTGGCGATTAAGCTTTCGTGATATACAGGCGTCGGCAAGCTGAAAGCGTCCGGCAGCCACACCTGATCACTGACGAAGCTAAAGCGGTAGTAATCTAGGTACATCCCCCGCCCTAGCGACGCGTCTTATCTGCGCACACCTTTGCGTAGCATAGATGTTCGCCACGGCGGGGCTTTCACTGTCGTCACCACTTGACATATCACGTTAAATACAATATTATTAACGTATTCATTTTATCCATGTATTTGTGATGTTGCGATGCTGTAGTCTATAGCACACAGAGCTATAGACGTCGCGCCACCCTGAAGGGATGTGGTGTAAATGATGGACATTATTACCGATATTGCTCAGATCCTATTCGTTAGTGCTGTAACGGCCGCGCCAATCGGTTTATGGTTCTTCGGTATGATTATCGACGTTCTCAGCGCTACGCTGAACCGAAACAGCGCAAAAGCCAGACAACTGGTTATCCGGTATGCATCTTGCTGGCATCATTACACATATAGCAGCAATGATTATGCTCTTTTCAGGTCTACGGAACACAAGCAATGGTGTTCCTCATCTAGCAGGGCAGCCGTTGTATACGCTGTAGCCTTGGCTGTAGTCAACGCCGTTAAGGAAGGTATTCGAGCACGTGCTGCGACGTTATCGAGCAGCTGTAACTAATGCCGGGGCCCACTAGATCAGCTCGACACTGAGTCATATCGACTCTGTAGCTCTACTCTAGTGGGCTATTTTTCTTGCCCATATTACCCCTACTATATGGCTATAGCGGCCCTTATTTGTTGTATACCGCTATATATGCTATAATTAGTTCGTTATTGTCCGCATATTACTGCGTCGACATGACGCCGAGAGAAAGGATGCCACCATGGCACCTGCTGAACCTTCACCAAACCTCTATGTCCCCCGTAGCTCCAGGTTTGCCTGTTTTTAATCCCTCGAAAGGAGATTACCCACCGGACACCGATAAAGGTGCCGTCTGCTAGTGCGCTGTTAAACCATCTTGATATCCCAAAGGACGACGGATCGGTCCGCGCTGATTTAGGCCTGAAGCCAGAAGAGTTAGTCACGGAGGCTCATCGAATCACGTATCTGATTGGCAAACTCTATGATTACACTAAGCCAGATCCACCGAAACCGGAGATACAACCATATGGCCCAGAGCTACAGCCACAAAGATGAACGGTTCGAAGATTTCTGCGCCGTTTCAGCTGTGCCGCATCGAGCTACTCTGCTTGTCGCATGATGCAGAAGGGATGCCGCTCGAGAAGCCGCAAACCTGGCTGCGTGTGTTTAATCGTGCGCAGCAAAGCTATCTTGCAAATTCAGCCCGATATGATCATGCCCGAAGAGGAAGCTAAGCAGCTTGCCACATGATGCAGATCATTTACTTAGGAAAGCTACTTGCAAGGTTGCCGCGGTATAAAGGTTAACTCAGGGCCAAAGTTTACTTTTCCGAAAATCGTGCGTGATCAGCTAGATATCTACCTGCGGAGGCTCAACGATCAACATAATTTCGTTATAATTCTTGGTCGCGATCAAACATCGAGTCTTCCGAAAAACGCTGAAAGGCGAAAAGCCCAGGCACTACAGTGATTGAGTCAAGGGTTATTAGCAAAAATCTAGCAGCCAAGAGTTATTGGTGGTGGGAAACTATAGGCCTCAGGTGAACAGCAGTAGCCTTCCTCGCCCCAGTGCATGTGATAGTTATACTGTCTGCGCTGGGGCTTTTCATGCTTGACACTACAGGCCACTGCCCATAGCTATAGCTATAGCTTACAGCTCCACCGGCCGGTGTTGAGCGAGGCAGCGATTCGAAAAGGGTGATCTCATGTCGACTTCGAGTAACGCAAGTTTTACAAAACGGTTATATCTACATGGTTGACTGAAGCGAGGAAAAATGTGGATATCTCCACTTCCAAGAAGGTGACACGCCAGTGTTCACTGGGCAAACAGGAGAGACCAACGCAAAATTATCGCAACGTTCCTTGTTGGTATGGACACCGCATTTGATGGTGACACCTCCGATGATCGGCCCAGCTGCACGGATAGAGGTCATCTGGTACAAGCCGCGAACAGACGCAAAAGCCCATCCGTAGCGGTGCACTTGTCTCACGACGGTCACACGGAAACCTCTTATTCCACGCACGTGAGGCGCGTACTAACAAAGGGTCATCTAATCGGCGATCTTTTTGCGCACTATTTTTGCAAGGCTGCCATATCCCAGAAGAAATGATCGTGCTGATGTATTCAGTGATGATTTTAGCAAGAAGGTTCCTAACGGACACCAAGACAGCTATGCAATAGTCTTTTTCACGGGAGCGACTTGATGATAGTGGCAAGCCAACCGGCGAACTGACCTGCAGTGGCGGCGAGGCCTTGCCAACAAAAGCTCTTGCTGCCCTCAAGGTATAACCATGTATCTACTACGCCCGCCAGTTTGCACTGTTTGCAGCTGGCGGGTTTACCTTTGGCGCTGGACTCTTGACATTTCCCCCAAATCACCGTATTATTAAAGTATTCATTTATCCATTGATTGCGATTTGTAGTCTATAACAGTTATAGACTGTCGCCTACCTGAAGGACGTGGTGTAAATGATGGACATTATAGCTCAGGTTATTGCTATTGGAAGCTACACTTGCATTGGCATCTCTGGTTGTTCTTGGTGCTTTCTACTTAATTATCAAGTACTATGATAAAAACCGTACTAAAAGCACACTATACACTATGGCCGCTTTCCTAATTACCGTTACCCTCCAGATAGTACTATTCTTCATATCTTTAAAGGGGGCAGTTGCAAGCCCTCGACAAGGATTCAGCATCGTAGCCACAGTATTCCTGTATGTCGTAGCCGGATTTATCGCTATGATAATCTTGGTTATGATAGGCCTTAATGCTAACTCTTTGGCCAAGGAGCGCGATGGTGAGCAGCACACGCTAACTATCATGACTAACGAGGGCAAGCCTCTTGTATATGTAGACATAGCAACCCATGGTGACGGTACTGTTAAAAATATTGCTACTCGTAGTGATAAGGACACTTCGCTTACAGTCATGTTTGACGGAGAAGTCGTACCTGCGCAATATCAAGAGCAGCCGGAAAATCTACCAGCATAAGTAATGCCCAAGCCCGCTAGAAAATAGCTCACATTGGAGTCATATTGACTCTGTAGCTCATTCTCTAGCAGCTATTTTCTTTGTCTTTTTAACATTATATAGTATACTTGTCTTTAGCTTATGTCCTGGCAATCCCGCCAGTCGACGAGGCTCAACCGGAAGGAGGCCACACTGTGGCCCGTCCTGATGCATCTTCATCATCTATCAAGCCGCTGACAACGAGCAAAAACCTGGGAAAAAGCCGCAGCTCAGTTTCGAGGCAGATGCCTCTCGTGAGACTATCAAAAGCACGCTGTACGGCAATTTTTGTGTAATGATATTGTTCGTATTGAGCTCATTGCAAAGAAGGCGACAGCCTCGGCCGACGAGCGGCAGTTGCGCGTCTTTGGTCACAATAATTGTTTGTTATTCACTGTTTATGCCATACAGTTGCTGCTGAAGGACAATCCTGCGGCAAACGGCCAGAAGGATCCGTCGCTGCTGCAGATATTCGAGTCATTGTTACTCTCTACTGCGCAACAAATCACCAAAAGATATCCTCAGCGAGCTACAGGAAGATATTGTTAAGTACCAGAACTTGCGTAGTGAGACGGGTCTGCTAAACAATAAATACGTTGCTATTTTGCATCGCAGGCGCCTACCTCAGGGCTGGGGTCCTTGGCAGCGCTCAGTGCAACCGCTCGTGTGATGAATACTAGATGCTCCCTCCCGCTACCATTGTCGGTGGCAGGAGGGGCTTTTTCTTTACCAATAAAAACACTCGGTTGTATACCCCGAGGTGTTATCATACTCGCAGCTTCTGGGGCGCCTATTTGGCGTCTTTGATGCTGAGCGCAAGCCGGCCACGATCATCGATCTCCAGCAGCTTCACGCGAACAGTTTGCCCTTCTTTCAAGTCACATCACTAACTTTTTCAATACGTCGATCAGCAATCTTCCGAGATGTGCACCATGCCGTCGATGCCTGGCAAAATCGTCACAAAGGCTCCAAAATCTTTAATTGAGACGACGGTGCCTTCATAAATCTTACCCACCTCTGGCTCTTCGGTTAGGCTCTTGATCCACGTCAAGGCCTTTGTAATAGCTTCAGCATCTGGGCTCGAGATGCAGATTAAACCATCTTCGCACTTTTAATGTCTACTTCAGCGCCCGTTTCGCTGGTGATTTTTATTGATGGTTTCACCACCCTTGCCAATAACGGCGCCAATTTTATCTGGGTTAATTTTGAGCTTTTCGATGCGCGGCGCGGTCAGAGGAGCTGAGCTGCTCGCGTGGGGCGGCAGCACACTGAGCATATGCTCCAGGATGTGGGCGCGGCCAGCCCTTGCTCTGCTCCAGCGCCCGGCGCAGCACCCGCACGGGCGAGGCCATGCACCTTCATATCCATCTGCAGGGGCGGTGATACCCTGGCGGCGGTACCCGTCACGTAAAGTCCATGTCGCCAGCGAGTCCTCGGCGTCGGCAATGTCGCTCAGTACGTAGGGCGTGTCGCCGTTCAATCATCAAGCCCATAGCAATGCCGCTAACCGGGGCTTTGATGGGCACGCCAGCATCCATCAGGGCCAAGCTAGCCGCTACGGGTGGCCGCCATGCTGGTCGAGCCGTTTTGGGCTCATAATTTCTGTCACGCTGCCGGATGGCACGGGAACTCTTCGCTCGGCAATACCGCCGTCAGAGCACGCTCCGCTAAGTAGCCGTGTCCATCTCACGCCGGGCGGGCTGCCCGGGCGCCCGGCCTCACCCACCGTGTAACCGGGGCGTTGTAGTGAGTGCAGTATGGCGGCGCTCGCCTTCTGTGTGGCCTATGGTATCGACCAGCTGCGCGTAGCTGAGCGGTGCTGCGTCACGATATTCATCCCTGGGTCACCCGGCGGGTAAACAGAACTACTCCCGTGGTGCGAAGGCGGCAAATCCCAACCTCGCTCGAGAGCGGACAGCGGTTCCGTCAGGCGCGGCCATCAGGGCGAATGCGCTCCTCCACAATGCCGCGGCGTACGCCGTCTTTATGTACAGCCAGGGTAAAGGCTCATCATACTCGGCACGCTTTTTCTTCGCACTCTTCGCCGTATTTCTCTCAGCATGGCTTGATGGAACACCCCGCGCACCGCATCAACATTGTCATTGCGCTGTGGGTATGGCGCACGTACCTTATCGCCAATAAGCTTGCCCGCCACCCAAGCATCAGCTTCTGCTTGAATTGCTTCGTCTGGCAAAACCAGCTCGTACTGTTAAGCCGCTCTGGCCGCACCAGCTGCCACCAACTTCGTTGCAGCTCGGTGCGTCGGCTGGAAAGCGGCCTGCGCCCGAGGTTAGTGCATCGATAATAACCTCTTCTGGCACCTCTTTAGCACCGGCTTCCACCATGGTAATGCCATCTTCAATACCGGCAACGACAAGATCTAGATCAGACTGCTCGCGCTCTTCAGGGCGCTGCAAAAAGGCCCTTAAAAGACACCATTGACGCGGCCACCGCGCAATCCTGCCGCAGGCCATCAAATGGCGTGCCGCTGAGCATCAGCGCTGCTGCTGGCGGCAATCATCGCGCCACCGTGTCTGGGCGGAACTCCGTCCATGCTACACGCGTAGCCTACCTACCTGCACTGGCGGTAGCCCACTTTGGAAAGAGCGGGCGAATTGGTCGATCAATCAAGCGCCCAATCAGCACCGCTTCATCGCTCGGTCGGCCTTCACGCTGTAATAAACCGGCTGCCACCAATCTACCTGCCGCGTAGAACTCTTCATAGTCCCAACGCTTAGCGGGAAGTAGTCTAGTGTTACCGGGCGCTTGCCTGCGCTGTAGCCCAGACACACGGTATCGCCGTAGCGCACTAGTACACTGGCGGTTGAGCGAAAGCCGACGCGGTTAACTTCTAAAAGCAAGGGGCGACCACAAAACTCGGTCGTAACCGATGATAGGTCCCTTTCCCTTGGGTTAATAATACTCATGTTGGTTTCCTTTCTGCGGAAGGTAACAGAGAAAACTGCTTGCCGTGCATCACCCCATATAGCAAACGTTCTTCTCTATCACATTCGCGCTCTATTACTCTTTTTATTCTATCACAGCACCCCAGGGGTTCATGCTACTAAGCACATGCGTATTAATACACCCGAGCGCGCCGCAGCCTCGCCAGACTATCTACTGTATGGTCTCGCTTTTTGCTCCTCGCCGGTGGTGGCTATCTTCTGTAATGACCCCTGCTGCTCCATGGACTGCCAGCCTGACGACCAACCCAACTAATAATGCTACCACACAAAAACTGGCTGCCACTAAAGGCAAATCACCGAAGACCGACTATATATACCAAAAATCAACGTCAATGTTCCCTATGCTAAAGGTGACGCCAAAGTGCTTGAAAATGGTGCCTGGTGGCGCTCACCAACGAGCGGGCAACCCTGCAGAAGGTGGCAATTTGTAGTAGCCGCCCACCGCTTTGTTATGGGAACCACGCCGCAGCAAACGCAGCGCAAATCACCTTTTACACGATCGATCGAGTAAAAAGGGCGACACTATCATTGCTGACTACGGCGGCAAACGCTACACCTACCGCGTGACAACGATTCACCGCGTTGCACCAGGGTGCTGTAGGAAATCGAGGCTCCACGGCCCGGCAAAAACATCATGACGCTCTATTCATGACGCTGGCCGGCAGCGCCGATGGCCGTGATGTGATCGTCGCCGAGCAAGTACCGTCGGGGACTTAACGCCCACGCCTATCAAAAATACCCCACACAACCTGCGTGGGTATTTTTATGGCTCGAACCGTTAGCGGCGGAGGCCAAAGCTTTTCAACAACTGCTTTGTACTGAGCAAAATCGGTTCGTTCAAGATATTTTCAGAAGGCGCTTACGCTTTCCTGCCATCTGAACAAGACCGCGACGTGCCATAAAGTCGTACTTGTTGGCTAGGTGCTCTGTCACCTCTTTTGATACAGTGGTCAAGATTGAAATTTGAGCCTGTGGGCTACCAACATCATTCTTGTTCACCTGAGTCAAAGCAATCCTTTTTCCTTGTTCTCTTTAGTAATCATACCACCGCATTATACCATATGGGTTTGCCAGTGGCGCAACAGCTAGGAGTCAGTACCGAGCTCGTCTAACGTGGCCGCCTGAGCCACACCCCAGCGCCCAACCTGCGTGCGCCGCAACTCGGTACAATGACACCCGTGCCAAGCGCCTTACCAATATCCACCGCAAGGCTTCGAATGCAGGTGCCACTACCCACGTGGACACGCACTACGACCGCCGGATATGTAGTAGTCGAGCAGGGTTAGTTCATGCGTGAACTTGTCCGCGTCGGCATTTCTAGCCTCATCCCTTGCGCGCCCGATCGTAGGCCCGGCGACCATCAATCTTAATTGCCGACTGGCGGCTGCTGCTGAATAGCTCCGGTAAACTGCGTTAACACCGCCTCTAGCGCCGCCCTCGTGGGCTGTTCGCCAGCAACTTGGGTAATTTCCCCTTCTGGGTCTCCAGTCGAGCTCTCAGCTCAAGTATAGTGTCGCTTCATGATACTTTTTATCTAGCTTGGTAAAGGTTCCAGCCTGTTTGGTCATCTTGCCGGTTACTAACCACCATAAGACCAGTCGCAAATGGGTCTAGCGTGCCAGTGTGGCCCACTTTAATGCGTCGGCCCGCCTGCTGGCTCAGGAGACGGCACACCGCCACAACACCAAAACTGGTCGTGTGAGCAGGCTTGTTCTACAAAAGAGCCCGGTAAACTCCTGCGAGATCTGGTAACTGATTGGTCGGTGATGGCATAGTCGGGTGAGGGTTCGGTCATGTACTGTGAAATTACTGTCTATCCTGGTATACGGAAATTGTCCTTGAGTGGGTTTTTGTGGTTTTTCGGTGTCCGTGCCGCCCACCTCAGTTGGTGCTGGTGGCATAAAAGCCCTGCGGCAAACCGCCCTGCCCTTCTGGGAAGTTTGGCATATCTGGCAGTGGTGGCAACGTCCGAAAAAGTCTGGCAACGGTGGCGGTGGTGGCTGTGACGTCGTTGAACAGCCCCTAAATCAAAGCGGCATGGCGCTGCCTGCAAAGGATCAACTCCCGGCGCAGCATCCTGTTGCTGTTTAGCCTCGCTTAAAATATCTTTACTATCTGGCACGGTAAGCTGTGGTGATGATTTGCGTGGCACACCATCAAACCACGATCTTTATTCTCTGCTAGCCCATCAACGCTTTCCGGACCGTCTTTTGTACCACTACTGTTTATTGGCGCAGTGAACCGTGGCTCGCTCGAGGCGGTAGTAGCCCCTTCGTGGTTGATAATTTTACCAGTGCGACGCCTGGAGCTCATCGAATGGATTTGCATCAGCAGGTACCCTCAGCCGATGGCGGCATCGGTGTTTCCATAAAATCACCAAGATCACTGCTAAAACTTGGGCTTGGCAACGCGTGCTCTAACGCATCTGATAGCGGTGGCACGTCTGGAGTGGCCTCCTCGGCAGCATCTTTGCTAAATAGTCCACTAAACCGATGTGCTTTTTTATCTGCAGTAGCCATCTCTCGAGCCTCCACTTCGGCCGTGAGGGTCTTCTGTTCGTGCGACGACGTGCGTGATACCGACGGCACAGGTGCATCCGGGATTTGGCAATTCGGTTGGCAATGGTGGAATATCAAAATCAAGGATCAGCCTCCCGCTGGCGTTGCAGCCGCTCCTTAGTTCAGCTGGCTCTGCGCTGCTGCATGGCTGGCGCTACAACATCATTAATTGCAGCACGTGGCCCCGCTGGTTTGCGTTCTGGCACCTCTCCTGAACGGAGTCTTTGGAAGGTGTGAAATAACTAGTTCGCCCGCCGCGACAGGTGCGTTACTACCTTTTCGCGGCGCCGGGTTTTAAATTGATATTGCCGCCTTCACCCCTTTATCGGTTGTGTCAGCTGGCGTCGATATATCCCCCTTCGACTTTTTGCGTGCGCGCTGGTTTTGTGCCGTCATTCAGCAATCACCACCGCGGCGTTTTTCTGCCGCAGCTCGGTCTGCAGCCCTCGCCTTTAGCTTCACGCTGCTGCTCGCTTTTAACTCTTCACGCAAACGAGCTCGCTCAGCCTCCAGGCGAGCCTTGGCTCTTCATCACGTTGGCGCTGCTTGTCTTCTTCCAGCTTTTGAGACAACCAGCTGCTGATTAGCACCCGATCCCATCAAGTTAGCCGCAATCGTCATCGTGCGCGTTAGTGCGTGGGTTACTAAAGCGTTCAGTTTGGTCGATAATACCAGTAGCTTGATGCATTTGCAGTGATGCTCATCGAGCTGTTTATTGCCCTTCAGGCTATCGATAAAGATCAACCACCATCTCACTGGCACCACTCGCTTGTGGATTGTTCCAGCGGGCGCTACCTGCGCTCGCTTGCAGCTTTGCCGGCGCTAATACTCACCACGTGAGCATCCTGCAAAATCCGGCTGTGCGACGCAATGGCGTCATCGAGCTGCTCTGGTTAGCAGCACCAATCGCAATGACAAGTTCCACATTGTAGTCGCCCTTTTCAAAAGTTAGGTCTTTGCTAGTAATAGCTCGTGCGGTATGGCGTAATGTAAATCTTCACCTCATCGCCTTCTACTACGTAGCGCAAGTGGTCAGCCTTTTTCTTTGTTCAATGACACGATAAAATCACGCAGACTATCAACAGTCGTTTCAAATGCCTCTTGTGGCTTCAAAAAGGCAATCGACGTGACTTCTGCTCACCACAGCAGTAGTGTACTTCTCAGTTTTATTCAAAAACAGGTCAAAACCAAGTGCAGCAGTTAGTTTCGTCAATTGTTGGGTTTTTTCTACAGTCCGCAAAACATTGGTCACTTCACGGATCTGCTCAACGATCTCTGCATTATTCATAGTATTTCGCTAGAAGTCCCATCCTACTTCTTTATGTTAATTCCATGGGGAAAAATCCCTCATTACCTACCACTTTTAGCATAGGGTGTTGTCCTGGTCAATTAGTCACCTCGCCAGCTGCGTGAGTGCTTTACATTTCAAGCGATTTCCTCTATACTATGTGTGATTGCAGACATTAACCCTAATAAGATAAAAAGGATAGGCATGCCAATCATCAAATCTGCTGTTAAACGCGCCAAGCAAACGTACTACCGCCGCAGAGCGTAACGTTGGTATCAAAAAGATATCAAAAGCGCGACCAAAAGCCTTCCTGGCCAACCTACTCAAGATACTTTGGCCAAGGCCTACAGCGAAGCTCGACAAAAAGCAGTTAAGAAGAACCTGCTAAAGAAAAACACTGCTGCTCGCCGCAAGAGCAAGCTTGCTGCAATCGCTAAGAACGCAAACTGGTGCGCAGCACGCAGCATAGATTACGCCAGACCACCTGCTAGTGCAGCGGGTGGTTTTTAGTATAGCTTGCATGTCAGGGCTCCACGCCCCCGCCAGCAGGCGATTACGCCTGAGTAATCTCGCACAATGCACATAAGCGCCTGCTGCAGCGCAAGCCAAGGGTCTACCGAGCGTTTCATGGCATGGTCTGCTTCCGCCAAGGGCCTGCACCAGCTTGTGTGCGTGCTCGCGTTGTTGGCGCTCGGTGTGGCGCCTGCGTATATGCCTGGCCCAGTGCGACTGAACGTCGCACCGCAAGTCTGAGCAGCCCAAAATCACGTGCAATCTCTGATTCCGCTGGAGCACCTAGCGCACCTGGCAGCCAAAGCGGTCATCAACTGCGAAGACAGCAGCCCCTAGCGTTTGATATGGATTAACCAGCGGGCTGCGCTAGCTCCCTCAAGGCGTTGATGGAGCTGCTTCACCTGCCCCGAAGCAGCCATATCCAGCAAAAGAAAAACGCATTACTGCTTGGCGGCAATGGAGCTGCTGACGCACCAGCTCTTCGGTAATATCCCTTCCACCTGTGACGCTCAGCTCATTGGCGATTGCCCATTGATCATCTTGCAGTCGCACTGCCAGCTCCGATAAAGCTGTCGCGCTACCTACGCCCTGCTGCTGAGCCCACTGCTGCATTGTGTCCAAGCAGCGTGCGGCGCGTTGCTTTTCGTTATATGGCGAAACTGCTGCACATCGGCATGCTGCTTCAGCCATGTTGCAAAAAGTGGTTCGGTTATCAAGCGTGTTTTGTGAAAGATTACCACATCTTCATGGGGGCTCGTCAATAATTTCATCAACAGCGGCTGCAATGCGGTAGCCTCGTCACTATCGCGAAGCATCCAGCGGCTGCGTCGGGCCGAGAAGAGTGTCTCACCGAGCAGCAGGTTCGGAGCTCATTTGGCGCCAGCTCAGGAGCATGCACAATACGCGGCGATGAACCCGCCAGCTGCTGCTCCACCTGAAAGCGCTCACAAGGTATTTTTCCTACTAATACGTAGCAGCATCTACCGCATCCTTTGGGTCTGCCCTGGTTCGAGCGGCTGACACACCGGGCAAACATGCGTCCACGTCCAGCCACCTATATTTCTTGATTTTCCGTCCCACAGCGCCGACACGGCTGCCCCTGTCGTCAAACACCAGCAAGTATCAAACGTAATTTCGCTTTTTCTCCGGCGCGTTAACATACGTTCGGTCTGTGCTACCACCTTGATCGATAGCCTGCTGCATCACGTCTCGAGCGCCGTAAACAATCGTGCAAAATTCGTCCTGACTAAGCGACCCTACTAGCCGTGTTGGACTCAGCTGCGCTCGCCACAAGCTTTCATCGGCGTAGATATTACCGACTCCGGCCACCACCGACCGATCGAGCAACGCAGCCTTAATGTTACTCCTACCGCGCCGCGTAAACCGAGCAGCAAAAAGCTCTGCGGTAAATGACGCATCCAGTGGCTCAGGTCCTACCTTTTTGGCATAAACGGCTCCTGGGCAACCTCAGCCGTGGGAATAGCTTTATCCAGCCAAACTTTGCGCTGGTCATTGAAAATAAAGGTGTGACCCATCGGTAAACGTAATAATCACCCGCGTCGTGCGATCTGGCAAATGTCCGACGAGGCTATCATTTGGATGCCCCGCCCCAAAACGTTGCTCACCCACAAAAAGCTAGCTGCCCGGTCATTTTTGAGTGGATCATCAAACTATACCCCAGATAGCTCTATTAGAGCACTTTTTGCGCGCCGACGCACTGCCTGGCCAGTAGCGCCACGTAAACTGCTGCGCATCATCTGGGCTCACTGGAAAACTTTTGGCTGCGCGCGCTTTACCGACGCAACACTGCGGCGCACAATCAGCTGCCGCAAGCCTCGGGCAATGGTTTCAACTTCGGGTAATTCTGGCATACTTATAGTATACCAAGATCTACCAAGTGCTGGCGAGTTGTCTGTGCCTCTGTGCTGATGCCCCACGATACCATGCTCTGCTGCAGCTGTAATATTTGCTGGGCTGTCATCATAAGGATTATATGCGTTTAGGATACACCGCTCGCTGTCAGAGCCTGATACATAGTGGCCGCCGGCTTAGTACCAAGTTCTGAACTGCTTTGAGCACCACCGCCTCAAACCGTACAATTTGCTCCGGGTGAAAATAAGCTGCATATCTTTTTCACGGGAAGCATTTGACAAATACAACGCAAACACCAACTCCACTTTCATGTACCTGGCGCACAATGTCCATCATCGCTGCATCCAGCGCTAACTCTGCTGATAATTCCTGCGTGATGCGCTCCTGCGATAGCCCTGTTAGTTCAGCCAGTTGATGTGTATATCCTGCTGCATCAATATAGCCATGACGATACGCCGTCAATATCACTCGCCGCCTGCTGCTTGTGCAAAGGCACCAGCCCTAGTAGCCGCTGCGTTGCATTAGCATACAATACGCCATCACAATCAAATGCTACAACACTAGCCGTAGGCTGCTTCATATGCCATTAAAAAGTTAAGTGAGGTTAATTTCACCTGATGACGGCCAGCGAGATTTCAACACTTCTTGTGCGTTTGGCACCTGGTTCATAAACAGCTCACTCAGCTGCTAGCAAGCCTGCAACGACCCCTTCGAACCACTACAATCAGTTGTCCAGAGGCGTTTTACGGCTTTCGAGTTCGCTTTGCAAAATCTCAAATTCATACAAAGTACCCTTACACACACACCAGTCGTATCGTCTGCGTTACCCGTCAACTGCACGCCTTTAGCCAGGTTTGCTTTATCAAGCGCTGCGATAGGGTGCTCGTAAGCCTTTACGTTGTTGTCATATGATTTGCTTTTCAGCTCTTTTTCAAGATAGCCCTCATACGATGTAATGGTGCGTGATTCTGGCGTCACGGTAATCTGGTATGAGCGGTGGTTTTCATTGCGACAATTGTTACGCTTTTGTCATACGCACTGATCGTGATAGATCACTAGCTAGTAACGCTTCACGGCTGACGTCTGTTTTTGGTTGCCCTGCTTGTTTGTGTCTGCACCGCCAAACATTGCTCGTGCCAATGAAACCAGCGCCACAATCGCAATAATGATAATAACGACGACAATGATAATCGGCATCGTACGAGAGAATTTTACTACGGTTATTCATGATAGAGACTGTACCACATTTTACCGCTGGTCGCAAGGTTTTTGGCGCAGCCTCGGGCCTAATATCACCTGAAGCGACCCCAGTTATCACCAATAGAAATATCTACTTTTAGCGGCACATGTGGTTCTGGAGCAATCTGCTCCATAGTGGTGCGTAGCAGCTCGCCTACAGCCTCGGCTTGGTCCTTACCGCACTCTACCATAATAGAGGTCATGAATTTGCAAAATGCTCTGTGCTCCTACCGGCAATGCCGCATCGACCTGCAAGCATGGCGCGCTCGTAATATCAGCCTCGGTGCCCTGAATTGGCATATTAGCAGCAGCACGCTCAGCCGCAGCGAACAGCAAAATTACGCGCATTCACCTCTGGGGTTGGACGCCGTCGCCCAAACAAAGTCTCAACATACCCTGCCGTGCGAGCTTTCTCAAGAGGTGCAATCAATAAAATTGCCGGATTGGGGCTCGCAGCGCAAAAATCAATGATCAATAAACTTTTTGCTTCAGCAACGCTCATATTGGTGGCGGCTGCCAGCCCAGCGAGACTCATGCCGTATAGCACACCAAAATTAATGGTCTTGGCTGCCCGCCTTTGCTCTGTACTCACCTGGTCAATTGGCACGCCGTATACTTCACTGGCAGCCCGCAAGTGAATATCAACGCCAGCCGCAAAATCATCTATCAATGCTTGAGTCGCCAGCTAGTTCTGCCGCCAGCCGCAGCTCAATTGCGAGTAGTCCGCACTAACAAACACGCGCCCCGGCCCCAGGCACAAAAAGCTGTTCGAATAGCCCGCCCACGCGCTGAACGAATCGGAATATTTTTGCAGAATTTGGGTTTGCTGCTCGATAGCCGCCCAGTGCTCACCACATCTTGGTGAAAGGTGGTGTGGATTCGTCCATCAGCCGCAACCATTTTTGGCAAGGCCTGCACATAAGTGTGCTGTAATTTTGCTAGTTCACGCCACTGTTCAATAATTTGAATAATTGGGTGCCGCCCAGCCAGTTTATCAAGCTCTTTTTGCCAGTAGAATACGGTTTTACCCTTTTTAATACCAGTTGTTGGTAGCTGTAGCTTTGTAAGCTAATACTTCTGATAACTGCCGCGGCGAGCAAGGTTAAACTCATAACCCACCAATCGATAGGCCTCTGCTTCAGCGCCGCTAGTTCGCTCGCTAGCTGCCCGTCCATCGCACTAAGCACCGTTTGTCTACTGCATGCCGGCTCGCTCCATTTTGGAATAGCGACCAAAATTAACGGAAAGTCTGGCTGCTCGACACTATACTGCAGCTTTGGATCATCTACCAGTGCCTGCTGTTGTACCGCCGCAGTGCGCTGCGGGTATAGAGACTTGCTGCGGCGCATCAAGCTCCTCCCGGGTGGCCCACCAGCGCAGCCACGCTCGTGTCACGGCGGAGTGGTTCCAGCAAAAACGATGCAAGCCGCACATCATGTACGTGACTAAAAGTGCGGCAGGCAATAAACGCCGCCAAATTGCTGCCGGCAAGTTCTCTGCTCAGCGTGGTATAGCTCTTCCCTAACGTCATAGGCACTACACGTCCCTGGCTAGCGCCGCCCAATCTTCAGCAGGAACGTCTGCCACTGAGTGGCTCATGTATCGGCCATCTGCTCGTGCCAGGTGAAGCATTCCGCCCTCAATTGCGGTAGCTACAAGTTCACCCGTCGCCACATCATTCACCTGCCAGGCAGTTTTCGGTAATCTCTTTTGGCTGATCGAGCGCCATGGTCGCGTGCATTACTCGCCGCGTCTACCGCCTGCTTTTAGCTCTGGTGGTAGCTGCGTCATAAAGCGACTGAAAATCATACTTCTCCAGCGTATCGCGCAGGCGCTGGCCATCGCTAGTAGCACGCTCATTTTGGATTAAACTGCACCGGTGCATCTCGCATAATCTCAGCTACCTGTGGCGGCTAAGTAGTGCCAGTTCCGGCCATCTTGGGTTTTTGGCGACGCCCGGCTTAAGCTCATGCACATGATCATAGATAGCTTCCAGGCTGCCCCATTGCTGCAGCAGCGCTGTGCAGTCACCAATACCCGCACCGAGGAATGTTATCACTGCTATCTCCTTTTCAAGCGCCTTAAAAATCCAGAAACTGCGCCACACGCAAAGCCATATTTCGCCGTGAAGGTTTCAGGATCATATTGCTCAATCTGTGCAAACCTTTTCGTAGCACATAGTGCGTCTGCGCGGCAGACGCGCTGCAGCATATCAAGATCACTCGAGATCAAGCTGGTCTCTACCCCTGTGCTTCAGCCTGGTGAGCCAGCGTGCCCATAATATCATCCGCCTCGTAATCGTCGGCCTCAGCAGTGGCCATCCCTAGCGCCGCAATAACTTCACGCAGCATCGGAATTTGGTCAAAATTCTTGTGGCGGCCTCGTGCGGCCCGCTTTATAGGTTGGCAAAAGCGCGAGCGGCGGCGAATGCTGGTGCCTTTTTATCCCAGGCCACATACACATAATCTGGCTGCAGCTGCTTTACTACCTCAAGCGCTAGGCAGGTAAAGCCATAGACACCCCCGTGGGTATGCCATCGCGCGTGCTAAGGTGTGGCATCGCGTAATATCCACGATAAAATACTGATTTTCCATCTATCACTACCAGGCGTCGTTTCGCATAGATTTAGTATATCATCCAGCGAGTATCGTGATACACCAGGGATGAAAGCAAACCACCGACACACTCACAACCTGCCACTATTTTGGCCTTTGTTGGCCTGCCAGGCAGCGGTAAAAACCACCGCTGTTGATTTTTGACCGAACAGGGCTATCAAAGTTTATTTTGGTGGCGTCATCTACCAAGCTATGGCCGAGGCTGGCATCGAGCGCACGGCTGCCAGCGAAACCAAATTCCGTGAAGAAATTCGCGCAAAGGAAGGTAAGGATTTTGTCGTGAAGCGTATCGTGAAACAGCTACACGATTTTAATCGCTGCCGGTGAACGACACATTAGTAGCCGATGGACTATATAGCTGGACTGAATATAAAATCTTGAAGCACGAATTTGGACCACAATTGCACGTCGTCGCTATCGTGGCAACCAAAGCGGCTGCGTCACCACCTGCCTCGCCATCGCCTGGCCGCTCATACACCGAGAAAGAAGCCAACGAACGAGATTGAGACGAAATAGAACACCTAGAAAAAGGTGGCCCTAATCGCCATTGCTGACCACTACATTAGCAATAATGGCGACCTTGGATACGTTCGCACAAAGATATCTCGTAAAACGATGCAAAGAACTGCGTTTTAAACGCATCTTGCCACTATTGGCCTCACCCGCAGCTACCCGCGGTTTTCTTGTACGACCTGGCAACTTTGTGCTAGCATACAGACATCACTTGTGACCAAGCTGATCCGTGTTAGCGCCGCTAATATCGTGTATCCCTACTATATTGAAGGAGATGGTCCAAATGACGCCCTTTACTAAGGAACAGAACCCCAATGAAATCATTTCTTGCTAAAACCGTAGATACTGCGGTAGATGCTGCAGCACACACTAACAAGCTGGCTGTTGTCGTTCCTGCTATGTTTGCCCGTCTGAGATTATGGAAGGCCACAACCAAGACAACAAGGAGGCACAAGAAAGCACTGGTAACCTGGTGTAGTAGCTACTGTAAAAGCATGGTTTCATGTAAAAATATCGTCGTGACGACGACAAAGAGCGCTACGAACGCTACGGCCAATAAACGATCTCTCCTGGACGACCGTCTCGACAATCATACCACTTATGTTTGTCGTGATGCTGCCTAGAAACACAACTACCTACTAGTAGCAAGGGTATTCACCCACTGTTAGCAATAAGTTCGCCGTAGAAGCTCAACTCGGTTATAAAATTTTTATTATTTATTTTTGTGGCCTTCGAGGGTTTTCGAGGCTCCGGCTGACTCCTACGGTGGGCTTTTTATTTTAGCTATTAATTTTTATCAGAGTTTTTACTCTATCACCTGCCGCGGGTTTGACCACTCTGGTGGTGAGGCTATTTCTTTTATGCAGGCTACCGCAGCTTTCTGGTGCACAACACCATAATTGGCCGGCTACTTTTGCGTACCACCAGAGGCTGATCACTCAACCAGGTAATCGGCTCACCATCAACTTGCACGTGATATTCTTTTTCCGTATTCATAGAAATGCTATGTGGCAACTCGCCACCGCCTGCCCACAGCATACGGCCAAACAGTACGCTCACGCATAATAAACGGCAGGCTACGCCAAAACGAACGCGCATCGAAGCCGCGCAGTAAAATGTGTCCCCCACCCGTAGCTATCACCCGTGCGCATAATGCCGGCAAAGCTGCGGCTATTAATCACACAGCACATCTGTCTCCCAGCGGTGAATCGGCCGGTAATTACGGCTCATCGCCGGCGACTGATACTGCCGCGCAGTGCGGCGATGCAGTAGCAACATATGCCACAAACTCGTTGCCAAATGACTGGTGCTATGGCGCAACGTATCACGCAGCTTACTATCAAACTCTGGCCGCAACAAAAGGCTGTCCAGCCAAGCGAAAATACTAATCAGCGCCGCTTTACTTTTCACGCCAACTCTCACTATCAGTGGGTATATTGATAGCTGAGGTGTACTATCGCGCACATATAGCGGGTTTTTGCAGCGGATATAGCGCCTAAACCCACGCAGAGCCGCGGCCAAAATTATGCGCAGCATCATTAAAATTACCAAATGCCAAAAAAGCCGACTCGCACATTGGGCACCGTCAACTGCCGCACCGCCTGCAATACAAATTAGCCGTACCATCACCAGCTGCCACGAGTACCGTGTCACTAGGCTGCAAAAACCGAGCTAAAATGCACAATAGCATCACCATAGCGTTCATGGCCAAACTCATACTGCTGATATGCAACCCGGCCCGATCCAGGCGTGCAAAAACCCGGCGCTGCACCAGGAAAGCGTGAACTTTTCGGTTACACACCACTAGGCGGCGGGCATCACTATTTGCTTCATTCTGCCGTTTAGCATAGCACGGTAGCTGCATGGCGACTGCTGCAAATATTCGTGTAATAGCGTCTTTATGCTTGCGTAGCTTCGCAAGGGCATAGCTTCAATTTGGCGAATACGCTCACGAGTTACGGCAAACTCTTGCCTCTACTTCAAGGGTGTGGCTTTTGCCGTTATCAAAGACAAAGCGCATGCGGATAATCTTTTGCTCACGGTCCGGAGCGCGCCTCAATGCTGCTTGCACCTGCTCTTTCAGAAGCTGCACTGATGCCGATTCTTCAGGGGTAGCACTATCTTCATCTGGGCTAAAATCACCAAGTACTGAATCTTCATCATCATCGCGACCAACTGCGCCGTCCAAACTGGTAATGTCCTGCTTAATCTTCATAACGTACTCAATCTTGTCTGGTTCCATGTCTAGCTCTTTGGCCAGCTCTTCTAGATCAGCTACGGTTTAGCTATCTTTGCGTCATGCGGCGCTGGGTGCGCAATAAGCTTGTTAATCGTCTCCACCATGTGCACTGGAATACGAATAGTGCGGGCCTGGTCGGCGATCGCACGGGTAATCGCCTGGCGAATCCACCACGTTGCGTGGGTACTAAACTTAAAGCCCTTGTCTGGGTCAAATTTTTCAACGGCGCAGTAGCCCAGTGTTCCCCTCTTGAATCAGGTCGGAAATCCAGTCCACGACCGCTGTGGCGTTTGGCAATACTCACCACCAGGCGCATATTCGCCTCAGCCATTTTATCCTTTGCCCGGCGGTCACCCTCGACCACGCGTGGCTGGCGCCAGCTCTTCTTCGCTGGTTAGCAGTGGAATCTTACCAATTTCACGCAAACAGTGGTCGCACCGAATCATCAGCGATATCGTCCATGTGTTGCCCATCGGTTAGACTGGCTTCGATTTCTTCAAGATCTTCATCGTTCTCCAAATCGCTCAGAGATTTGCTCTTCTGGCTCCACAGCATCAACCGGCTGAATAGCATCCTCTGCAACGGCTTGTTTGGTTCATCTTTTTGGCATAGATTATTTTCCTCGTATTAGCGTTTTGTATTTGCTGTAGAACCTCGGCCTGGCGATCGGTATCACCAGTTCTTCGGCATCACGAGCTGAAGCTTCCAATTGTTGCTTTTGTTGTTGTTTTGTGCTGCCGCTGTGTGCCTTCTGCGAGTTCACCTGCCGAACGCACCCGGTCGGGCGAATCCCGAAAATGATATTTCTCGTGCCCGGCGTATAACTGTACTATACATAATTAGCAGCTGAGTGCAACTCTTTCGGCAGTTCATCACCCATTAGTGGCTCCTGGTGATGCTGTAAAATCAGCGCAGTTGCCACGCCGGCGGCTGCGTCGAAAAAGTCATTTGGCACCTGCGCGAAGCTGTGGGCGCGCCGTAGGTTCAGCAGTAGTACGGCTAAGAGTTCCGTCTCGGCTTGCCGCTGCACGCTGAGCAGCATCTTCTGGCCCCTGCGTCTGCGCCTGATGTGGGCGAGGTCGTTTCACTGGAGCTGCCTCTGGCTTAGCTGCAGCTTTTGCTTTAAAAATAGCTGAGATTTGCAATCTGCAGGCGTTTGGCTGCTAGTTCCCAGTAATATTCCGCCCTCAACTGGATCTTGCAGCTTTTGAATAATCGCTACCGCTGCCGTACTAAACTGCCGCCGGCTACGCCGTTAAATCATATTGGCTCGCGTAGCGTCAAGCACCATCCGCCGGGCGCGCGGCAATAATAGCTTGTTTCACGCTGCTGCATCACGCTGAATTAATTCATCTGGATCTTTAACCCCGCTGGCGGCCCTACAACGCGCAGCTCAACACCAACCGTTTGCGCCAGCACAATAGCCCGCTCCGGTTGCCGCCAAGCCAGCCTCATCACTATCGTAGCCAAGCGAATATCACACCGCTCGGGCGTGCAATAGCCCGAATGTGATGTTCGGTCATAGCTGTTCCTGCCGTGGCTACCGCAGTGCACACCTCGCCTGGTGGCTGCTCACTACATCCATATTGCCTTCACAATGACCGCAAAACCTTCTTCTCGAATCGCTGTTTTGCTTGAGATAAGCCAAACACGTGCCGGCTTTTATCGTATAGCAGCGTGGCTGGTGTATTAAGGTATTTTGGCGCCTTGATATCATCGTGGATCAGTCGTCCGGTAAACCCAATCACTCGCCCACTAGCGTCCACCGAGTGGCACCATCAGCCGGTCGCGGAATAAATCACCACCATATTGGTTGACCAGCCCAGCTTGCATTAGCTCCTGCTGGCTAAAGCCGCGGCGACGCAGCACTGCACCAGGCCATCACGCGGTGGCGCATAGCCAATGCATCACGAATCAATGCGGCCCCAATCCTCGCGCCTCTGCCGCATACTGCCGCGCCGGGCCATGTGAAAGCAGTTCACGCTGAAACGACGCCCGCGCCATATATCTAACGCTTTGCCGAAGCCGCGCCTTCTGTTTGGCAAGTTTCCCCTGCTGCGCAGACTGATACAACGACAAATCCACCCCTGCTTTGCGCGCGCTAACTTTTCAAGGGCTTCTTTAAAATCGATGCCGTCCATGGCCATTACAAACTAAATACATCACCACCCTTGCCAGATGAAAAATCATGCCAAATATGCTTATCTGGACTCACTACAAAACTCGGCGTACGCTCATCGTTAAACGGGCTCAACCCCTTTAAAAGTTACGTCCAGCCCGCTTAAGTTCCACATACTCACCAATGACATCTTCAATTGCCAGGCGAGCGCGCACCTCTTCTTTTGCATCCTGCATGACTTTATTGTAGCATTTTCCTGCGTAAAATTACGGGCTCAACAGTCAAATTACCTTTGCAGCACCATTGCGTCTATGCTAAACATGGAAGGAGTTTATGCGAATCCACAAACCTCACCCGATCGCGATCAGGCCACGCCCCTCCATTCCGGGACCAAGGCCCCAGCAGCAGCCAATCTCAACCGCTGATAGCCAGCGTGATTATTGATGAATCGTTTACCCAAACGCCACAAGCATCGTCTGCACCGGTAACCACACTCGGGCAAACTGCCACCACCGAAGGCAACACGGGCGCGATTATGCCAGCATGAACAGTACTACCTACCGGCAGCAAGCCCGCGGCACCTACGCCCAGCCACAGCGCGCTACGAAAGTTGTCCACAAACTGGCTACCTAGGGCCATCACCATACGGACCGCAGCAGTCTTACCCATACGGGCAAACTAACCAGCAAGCACCATATGGCTACCCTCGGCCAGGTGATGCCTATGGCGCTCCACACTTTGGGACCAGCTAACCACGCCCCGCAATACTCTGTCAGATTACCTAAACGAAATTGCGGCTCCACCACCAAAGCCAGCCTTTCTTGATATGATGATAATTCTTGGCGCCGCTGCTGCGCTTGTACTACTAATGCTTGCCAGTTTTTGCAATGCTTGGCGGTAACAACAAAACAAAGACGCAAAAGTGCCTCGCTTGATGCGGTAGCTGTGCGAGCACTCAATCTGAGCAGCGTAGCAAACGATGCCCAAAGAAATATCCGTGGCGGCCGGTTCAGCCCTGGGCTAATTGCAACCCTATCAACATCACTCAGCAATCTTTCTAGCCAAGCAAGTGGTTTGGTAAAGAAGGTGGTGCGCGCAGCCTGGTAGAAAAATTCCCAAATGAGAAAAAGTCGAAAGAAGAACTTGAGAGGCCGGCTTGAAGAAGCAGAGCTAAATGCCTATTCGATCGCAACTACTCACGTGAAATGAAATTTGAGCTTGATAAACTACTAGCTTATGATGGATGAGCTAAAAGCAAAAAGCTGGCTCGAAAGATGCACATGCCAAAGAGATTCTCGATAAACTAGTCAAAACCTCTCACAATCTCGGCAGCAAATTGAAGCCTACAAAAAGTACCGAGGCGCAATAGCGCCCCGGCTCATTTCAGTTTAGTGCAGGGCCACTAGGATTCATCTGCAGCTTGCTCTGACTGCACTCAGCAAAGCTACTGACGCACCAGATCTTGCACCTCCGGCAGCGACAGTTGGCCGCTGCAAATTACCGTGTTCCACCCGCGCGTGGGTGCAGCTGGCTTGATGGTAACACAGACTCATACCGCTCACGAAGTACGCCTGCTAATTGCGAATCACACCGTAAATCAACCCGCACCGGCCGATGGCGGTCATCAAGCACCATCACCAGCTGCCCATTCCATTCAAAAGCCCGCAGCCCATCACCAAGTGGCTCTGGCCGCTCGGTTGAGCCCATATCTCGGGCTAGTTGTTCAACTGCTTCTTTTAGCTATCATTGCCATCTCCATGAGTTATTTTTACTGGCCCCTGGCTGTTTTGTTGCAGCAGCGTAGCTCATGCGAATTAGCTCCTGCACCTCGCGTTCTGCTGAGTTTGCCCATCGCAGGCGATCGTAATCAATGTTTTTATTTTAAATGATACCCTGGCGAGACCGAACTGTGCCGCTCCTGCAGCGCAGAGACTGTATGCTGGATCGCGCCAGACTCACACGCACCGGGTTGGTACCTTCGGCAATCAAGCGCAAACATCCGCTCTTTTTGCGCGGTACATCCTTATGCCCGACCTTATACACCGCAGCCTGCTCACCAAACGGATAATCAACCAGGCACCAGGCGGCGACCGGTGATGACTCTTCGAGCTGCGAGTGCGTCAGCTGACTCATGACTTTTTGCCTGGCTGCACCTTGCTTAAGTACTTGAGCTCCATAATACTACCCCGAATGTCATCTAGGGCCCGGTGCTCCTCTGGTTTGGCGAACCGCTTACCATATTTACCATCAAACACCACTTTCAGGCACTCACATCGAGCATGCGGTAATGCAACCGCGCTGCAAACACCAGCCACCAGTGATCAATAAAACGGCGATCTTGGTGAATAGAGTTACCGCAAGCAGCCAAAGTACTATCTTCTGGGCAATGCTCCCCACAAAACGCCAACAATTGCTGCTCCACTTCCCCTAATGGCTGGCCGGTATTATTTTGCTGCTCAAGCCCCGGCGAGCCTCGGATTTGCATCCCAAAAGGCCGCATTCGCGTCAAGAAGCTGCCTCTAGCTTCGTCGGATCGATGACGCACCACCCCCTCATAGGTAGCAAATGGTGTTAAATCCCAATCGGTATGATAGCACGCTACCTCTAAAATCTCGTCCTTCACCGGATCAAGACCGGTCATTTCTAAATCAACCCATACGATTCGTTTTGGTGAAAGAATTCGCTTTCATAGCTACATTGTACCACGCGGCGATGAGGAGCCATATAAAACCTCCCGCCGGCAAGCTGCAAGCGGAGTAAACAGTTACAAACCTAAGGCTTACTTGTCTTCCTTGGTCTTGTCAAGACAGTCTAGCTTTGCACCGTGAATGATGAAGTAGATAACAAATGCAGTTGCAATCAAGGTGATAGCACTCGATACAAAGGCACCCGCATAAAGTCTGCACTACGGCCAAGTAGCTCAATAGTGTAATGTTGCAGCCTCAAGACCAGCCTGTGATCAACAATAAACTGCACGATTGGGCTAATAAATCCTTCTACCAGCTTTTTTCACTGTGTCACCGGCAGCAGTACCAGTGCCAAAACCAACAGCGAGGTCCAACAACACCCTGTTCACGAATAAAGTTTGCAAAACCGGCAAGTGGCGACTTTTTCATAAATACATTCCTCCTTTATTTACTTATTCTGGCTCATTGGCAGCTAAACGAAAGGCGCCCATGCCACAAAATGTTTATTATGATACAATCACCCCCGTAATACAATATATTTTTCGATGCACAACTACAACGTAACCCCTGCTACATAAAGAAGGCTCCGACCATAGCCGGCGAGCGGAGATGCTCGGAGCCTTCTATGAGTGAAACCGTTATCGGTTCGTAGTGGAGATGTTAATGGGCCCTTGGCCCTCACGCGAGATCGAATAGATCTGGGTTGCGGCGATCAATTTCAGCCAAGAATATCTTAAACCACAGCTGTGGCGTAGCAGCCTGATTCTCGGTCAGATTGCTCGGCACACCCCTCAAGTTCAGGCCGCACCTCAACACCGTCATCGGACATCGTACACCAAATCGACTCGCCAGGAAGAAGTATATTCTTCCGCCGGAATATATCTACCACAATAGGGACAGAGTTAATACGGTGAGCTACCATCAGATAAAATGTCTGATCTTGTACATTCTCTGCTATCAGCTTTGCGAGCTCTGCCTTGATGACAGAGCCGCTGGCTGCTCCTTATTATAACTGGGGTTTTGTTCTCACGTAAACGTGCAATAGCAGTAACTGCATGTTCATAGAGTATACGCGCGATCAGCAGATTGTGGCGAACTAACCGCCCTACCGTTAACAAAATGAAGTACCTTCGTCCTACCAAGAAAACTCTCAGTAGTAGTATCACCATTTGGTGACACTTTTACCAACGATACAGCCACCGGCGCGCGCTCACGTGGAATCAAAACCATCACCATAATGATGCTCGAGCACTAAGGGATCTTCAACTAAGATTTCGAGTGGATGGATCGATGCTAAGCCCCTAAGGTCATGGAACGGGTCTTCCGGTGGGTGCGATGATGACCACATCATCTTCTCCTATCTACTAGGGGTTATCTAATAGATAACCGAACTGAATGAACAAACACTTGTGCGATATGCACAAAAGTTATACCTATAGTTTATCCACCTAGTAACTTTTCTTGTCAAGCAGCAACGAAACGCCACTACAGAGCGTGGTGTTTGGTTAGTTATTCCATCATACGGTAGTTGGGCTGGGGCGACGTCGCCCCCGGCTGAAGTCGCTCGCGTTATGAAGCTCATCTGGCGCGATGAATGCCAAAGCAGCGCCAGACCATCTGCTAAAATCCGCGCATAGGCAGCCACCAGCCCTGCTCGATGTGTCTGTAGCTCACTACCAACAACACGGTTGCGCTCATACTAGCGATTAAATTCCTGCGCGAGTTCAAATAAATACTGGCAAATGTGATGCGGTTCAAGCTGGCGCGTCGCAAGATCTACCACGTCGCTATATTCACCCATTTTGCGTACCAAGGTACGGTCTTCTGGCTGCAACTGCTTAATTTCGGCGTGGTCAATTTTACGCAAAATACTTTTCGCACGCGCATGTGCATACTGCAGAGATAGCTACCCGTGTTACCGGTGATACTGACTGCATCATTAATATCAAAAATTACATCGCTACCAATCTTTACCTTCAGGAATTGGTACCGCAACGCACCACTGAGTGTTGCATCGGTAGCAACAGCACCACGAGCTTCGATCGCCTGCCTAAACTGATCAAAAATCCCGAGTCAATTGTGATGACATTGCCATCTCGGCTACTCATCTTCCCTGTAGTGAAGCACCAGGCCCGTTGGGATATTAACCGTTTGACCTTTTGGTGACGGGTCGAGACAACTCAGCTGCTGCGATAACACCCTTGAAATACTGCCTGCTCACCTCCGGTGACGATAACACTTTATCAGGATGGAAGGCCTCGTTCTTTAGCTCCATCAGCCCAGATCGACGCGCCGCATACAAGCCACGGCCTTTGCTACTAACAAAAACATTATCGAAGCTACCGTATTTACTGCCTCAAAAATATAGGCGCCGTTCGACTGTGTAAATACGTGCCGGCGTATGCTGCTTGACGATCGCTACACCACGGCTGTCAGCCGCACTTTCGACAAAAGCGACACTCGATTGACTTGTTACCCAAGCGGGCAACGGTTTCATCAATTTGCTGATAGCTCCACCCAGGCAAAGCTCATATATCTGCTTATAGCGGGTCTTCACATGCACGACTGCGCCGCAAGAGCATCAATCTCACGTTTTGCCCTTCCGACTCTTTGCACAGTAGCGCCTTCTGCATACAGTGCGACTCATAAAGCTATTGCGCTCCGCTTTTGGAATTTGCGCAATGCGCTGCACGTCGCCCTGGGCGTACTTCAGCAAACTATACATACTCTTGCGACGTGAAAGCGTCACCGTGGTAGCTCACCTGTGTACCTGTGCGCCAGCACGCTCTAGGATATTAGCAATTGCATCTGGTACAACCGCATTCATCGCGTGGCCGATGTGCATAGCCTTAAATGGATGGACTGTTTGTCTCGATAACAGCGTGTGGTATCTGCATACTGCTGCGGCGCTGATACCTCGCAGTGCTGCAGCAATGCTTCATCTGATAAGCGAACGTTGATAAAACCCAGGACCAGCGACCGTGACCTCAGCAAAATCAGGATTACTACGTAAAACCTCTGCAAGCTCTTCAGCAATCTGGCGTGGATTACGCTTCAGCCGACCAGCCAGCTGCAGCGCCACATTAGTGGCAAGATCGCTAAAAGCAGCATCTGGACGGCTTAATTCAGGTGTTATATCTATCGTATCGCGCCGATATGATACGCGAGTCAGTTGTTCAATCACTAGCCCCATTTTGCAAAAGCACCCTCACGTCCTAGAGGCGTGGCCAAAAGGACTACAACGTTTTCAGCGCAGCACCCTTGGCGTACGGCACGGGCTGGCCTTCGCCCTGGGTCCAGCCGTCAAGCCGTGGCTGCAAAATACGCCAGCTCTCTAGCACCTCGTCACCACTGGTAAACAGATTTTTATGCCCAGCGATAGCATCAACCTGACACTTGCTCGTATGCATCTGGCAGCACTGCCTGCTCTGGATAACGATAGCTGAGCTGATGCCGCGCAAATTCACGCGTCAAGCCAGGTTTCTTAACGAACAACTCAATCGCAATGCCTTCATCTGGCTGAATACTAAAGATAACGCAACCGCTGTGTCGCATCTTCTTGCGCAAACGTACGCGAATTTGAGGTTTTCTTTTCAGCGAGAGCCTTGCCGGTGACTAGTGAGATTGCAATATGCTTTAGGTGCTGGATCAGTGAGTGCGCAGCCCAACCTTGACAAACGTCTCCACCTGGCTGCCGGGTTAGCGACCTCATCTTTATGGCCTTCAGCTATTGCCCACGAACAGTAGTGCTAATGCTGAGCTGGCTGCAACTGCTGCAGCGCCTGCAAGCTGAGCCGTGGCACATCGCTCAAAGCAAAATCTCGCGGAATCTCCATCAAAAGCTTAACGCTAGTAGCTGCATCAAATGCCCTGCCAGACCAGATCTCATGAGGCTCCGGTCTGCTCGTAAAAATCAGCGCGGCCTTCAATATCGATCGACTCGCTCGCGAATTACGCCAATTGCATCAATCACGCATATCGTTCCACATATGGCTACAAATAGTGCGTTACCACTGCGTAGTGCAATAATATTCTGAGCCATTTCTTTAGCGAGATGAGTGATCGATGCGGTATGGCTGCGCTTCATCGAAATAGCGCCCAGTGCGCGCAATCATATCTTGCGCCGAGGCTAAAATCAACTCCAAATGGCTTTTCAAATAGAATCTTTACATTGGGCGATGTTCAGGCCCGCCTCGCAAGTGCATCGGTGATGGCTGTACCAGCTTTTGGTGGCACCGAAGATACACCACAAGTTGTTCATCTGGCTGCAATTGCACCTGCTGCTTAAGCCGCAAGAAATTCCTGAGGTCCGTCATATCCACTGGTAAAAAGTCTGTCAGCGGTGCCAGCTCTGGATACCCAGTGAGGGCTGCTGACCATCGATCTGCCGACGACTAATGCCGGTAATGTGCAGCTCGGGCACAAGATTACTACTCACGATCAGTGCGGAGCGCTGGTAATAGTTTGCGGCGGCTTAAATCGCCTGTCACGCCAAAATCAATAATTTCGTCTTCATAGTATTAGTATACACCTCTTTTACCTAACTGCGTGTGCTGCCTTTACAAAAACCACCACCAGCGCGTGGCGGTAGTTTTTCTGCGTGCAACTAAACGTCACAGCCATCGCAAATGGTTAGCAGTGCCGGATCACGTGGCACATATACCGCTTTCTTCAGCAGGTTCCTGCTGGTGGCGTACCGCTTGCTCCATCATGGCGTCGATAGCGGCTAGCTTTTCGTCTAATGTCATATCTTCGGTGATAATCTCACGTGCATTCATATTATTCTCCTGTATATACATAGTAATGGCTGCTTTTAGTAGACTTGCGCTCATCCTTGCTTCCTAATGGCGCCGCATACGCATCCCCAGGCGTCCAACGTCTTGGAGATACGCCCATAACACCAGCGTGGTGGTGTCAGCAGCCGCTCACGCTCTGTATCATCAAGCTTACGTGCTGGTGTCTCAACATACACCGCCTCTTTTGGGTCGCTGCTAATAATCACCACACTCACAGCCGGCCGCTGCCTCGATATAATGGCTGTGCCGCTGCAGCAGGGCTCGAAAACCACACCAGCTCATCGCCAACATGTGAAAAATGCAGTGCAACATTATACGGACGTCATGCTCCATCCACTCCGCGAGTGCTCCAAGTATATGTAATAAAAATCGCTCATAATATTCCCCTTTCCACCGTTTACTTATAGTATATCACCGCTTATGCTTTTTAGGTGGTCGTATTTACCTCATAACCGGTGTGTTGTACTTTCGAAAAGTTCACCAGCTCTAGGTGTCATTGGCCGCTGCCATCCATTTGGCAGGGTTGGCCACGTGATACTCCGGCTCAAAGCCCAGCTCTTCCAGGCGGCGATCCGTCATATACATAACATGCTGGTTGACGTAATCGGCGCTAAGACCCAAAAATGCCCGCGGCAGCATATCTTTGTTGTAAGCCTTCTCCAGCTCCACCGCCTGCACGATAAGCCCACGAATTTCATCAGCGAACTCTTCGGTTTTTGTAAATCTGGGTTTTCATCTAATACCGTCAGTAACAGGTTGATGCAAATTCTAGGTGTGAAATTCTCATCACGCGTGACCCAGTCTAGTAGCGTGCCAACGCCGCGTAGCAGATTGCGGCGGCGAAGCTCATGCCCACCATAAAAGCCACTGTAAAACCGAAATTCCTCCAGTGACGATATTATAGGCCACCAGGTTGCGCAAAAGTCTTTCTTGCCTTCAGTGGTGGTGATATCCAGCCGGTCGTTTAGCATGCGGCTCACATATTTTGTTTGAAAAGCCGCCCTGTCTGCTAGCGATTTTTACCCCAACCGGCAGCGTATATCTCCTCTCGATCAAACGGAAAGGTTTTCGATGATATACTCAAGGTCATGAAATGGTTGGCCTCTTCCCACATTTGCTTCGATAAACAAAGGTGCGCCTCGGCAGCATTCACACACGGGTAAATACCAAATGCCAGCGATTTATTAATCAGCAGCTCGTTTGGGTTTAAATAGCTAATTACCGTTTTAAGGGCGTGCTGTTCATCCTCGGTTAGTTTTTAAAATCTGCCAAATCACTTCCCAGCGGCACCTCGTTTGGGAGACCAGGGTGTTTGCCACCGCCTGATTGACCAGCTTTGGTAGGCCCGATCGTACGCACTGGCTTAAGCTGCAAGCCATCACGAGCCTGATCCTAAAATTCCTTTGGTTTCTGCTGCGTTGCTCATATATCTATCCCTCTATTGTTCTTTTTATTGGTTATGCCGCTTGCCGCGCCGCCGAAAGCCGAATCCCTTGCGGCTATTTTCAGCCTGAATTTTTGCCGACCGATTAGCTGCCGCCGTCGTCTGCTCCGATTGATGACGTGGCTTTACGATCAAAATAGTAGTGGTTTTCGGGCCCCGCCGCCACGCTGCCAAATGGATTTTTCGTAATCATCAATATTACGCGTATCAGTGAAATGTTGCGGCTAATCGCCTGGTCAACCCATTTTTGCGCCCACGCTGCGACATCAATAAACGCCATGGGGCGACAGCTGAAAACTCGTTTTATATATTGCTCGAATCTCTTTTGGAATCTCAGTTGGCTACTGCACATCCCCTGGTTAATTAGTAGCTGGTCGCGTAGCTGCTCCCAGAGCCCGTGCTGCTTAGCGCTCTGATACCAGGTTGGGGTTTACTTCCAGAAATTTGCCATTCAAGGTGCTGCGGCTAAAAATCTGTGAAAATTGTGGGTCAATGCCTGGAGTCGTGCCCGCAATATGCGCAATATCAGCCGTCGGTGCAATCGCTAGCAAGGTTGCATTGCGCATGCCGCGCCGCACTTTTTGGCGTAAACCATCCCAATCAAGCCGCTGCGTCATATCCTTCCACTTCTTGGCCGCGGTTTTGGCGAGCCTGAGTCACAGTATCGATTGGCACAGCCCTGACTCCAGCCGCTGCCTGCAAAGGCGGATAAGCTGCCAAACTGCTGCGCCAAGTTCGCCGATTCATCGATGGCATAATAGCTAATGCGCTCCATCACTTCATCAATTACCTCCAGCGCCTGCATATCATCATAGCTAATGCCAAGCCGCTCCAGAGCATCAGCAAAACCCATAACACCCAAAGCCAAGCGCCCTGGTCTGCTTATTGTGCGTGCATCGCTTCAGGCACTGGCAAGTCAGTGAATATCCACCAAATAATCGAGCTGGCGCACTGCACTGCGTACACTCTGCTCTAAAGCGCTCCCACTGCCAGGCGCCCTCCTCTAAATGCCGCACCAAGTTAATGCTAATTAGGTTGCACACCGCAATATTCTCTTTATCCTGCGGCAGTGTTATTTCAGTGCACAAGTTACTCAGATGAATTGACCCAGTGTTGTGTTTAGTGCTCGCACATTAATCGCGTCTTTCAGGTTAACCACGGATGCGCCGTCGCCTGCAAACTAGTCAAAATTGCCCGATATTGCTTGCGGGCCCGGCACTAGTCAAACTCACGCAGCTCACCAGCTTCCGCCTTTTGAATATAGTGGCGATAGAGCCAGCTAAACTCTTCACCATAAGCATCTACTAAATCTGGCGCATCTGCCGGATCAAACAAATACCACGGCTCATCAGCCTCAACCCGGCGCATAAATTCATCACTCAAAAACACCGCAGTATTTTGCAAACCGAGTACGCAAATAGGGGTCGCCTGAATTTTTAGCGTAAATCGAGGTACGGAAGAAATTTAAATGCCAGTTTTCAGGTAAATTTGCTGCAGCACCTGCTTTTTACCCTGCGACTCACCGCAAACAATGCCGAATCAAGCATCTTAATAAAAGGAATTGGCCCAGTGCTTTTCGGTATTAGTGGTACGCACCGGACTGCCAGACGAGCGCAGCCGCGTCATACCAATGCCAATACCGCCCGTTCCCTTAGCGATCCACATCGTATCACGAATCGACTTAGCAATTGACTCCATGTCATCACCCACTTCCATCACAAAGCAGTTCGATAGCTGCGGAAAAGCTCCACCAGCGTTCGCCGGTAGACCCACCTGGCACATAATCGAGGGTTGCTCATGTGCTCATAAAACTCAAGTGCTGCCTCGGTCGGGTTCTCAGCCGTAAGCTCATTCCATAGCAATACGCATGTGAGTGAACTGTGGCGTTTCTAGTGGCTCACCGTTTTGTTTGCGCAGCGCATAGCGGTTGCGGTTGGTCACCACGCCAAGATACTTACTTAAATCATCACGAGCCGGGTCTAACGCTTCAGCTAGCCGCTTTATATCAAATCGTCCATCGTTCATGCGCACATCAAGCAGCCCTTGCGCGACTGCGTCTTCAATAAATTTTGGAAAGGCCACTGCACGGCGCTCTCGCAGCTCCTGCGGCGTTTTCATACTGAACCAACGATGGTGCGGTATGATTTGGCGCAAAGTAGTCTAGCCTGCAATCCGGTCGCTATCTGGGTCATCTTTAACGTTTTGTAGCGCCACCTGAATCATCAGCTCTTCGCATTGCTGCTGACTCATATCTGGCAATAGCATCGTCGCCATCTCGGCAGCTATCACCGCCACCTTCTCTAGCTGGCCAGGCACCCCTCACTAACCCGCTATTACGCTACGTTTTGTTTCGTCTAGTTGCGCCGATTCTTTGTGGCATCCATGGCCCCTCCTTTTGGTAACACAAAACCCGCCACAACGCGGGGCCTTGCTATTAGTGTATGTTGTTGTCTTACTGCACATGGTGGTGCTTATAAGCATAATACGCTATATATACTCATGGCGAGGACTTTTTAGGCTCAAAACGTGCTTTTAACAACGTACTTTACAGGCGCCCAGCTTAATGCTTGCGCGGCAAGCTACCCATAAAAATACCGCTAACTACAGCAAATATCCACCACACATATTGTGTTTTCCACTACCATTTTTCGGTGCTGTGACGTGTTTCATGGTGGCAAAAATAAAACAAAAACCTATAATGTAAATCAATGACGAAGAAACACATGAAACCAGTAATTGAATTACAGGGCTAGAAAACGTTTCGGCGTTGGTAACGCCGAGAACTTCGCGCTTGGTGGCATCGATCTTACGATTAATCAGGTGAATTTATTGCAATCATGGGGCCAAGTGGCTGCGGAAAGACAACATTATTAAATATTCTCGGCCTGCTCGATCGAGCTACCGAGGATCATACCTACTAGACGGCAAGCCTGTTCACAAATTTGGGACGATGAAAAGCTCGCATTCGCTCAAAGAGCATCGGTATCGTTTTCCAGAACTCCAACATGGTGCAGCGCCTTAATGTAATCGAGAACGTCGCGTTGCCACTTTCACCTACACCGAGCATGGGCAAAATTCGCCGCCTTAAGCGTGCTAGTGAAATTTTGCGCACCTTCCACCTATCGGGCGTAGGTATTACATGCCATGGCAGCTGTCTGGCGCCAAACGCAGCGCGTTGCGGGTTGCTCGTGCACTCGTTAATAACCCATCGATCATTCTTGCCGATGAGCCAACTGGAAACCTTGACTCAAAAACAAGCCACCTTATTATGCGAGGAGCTCACTGACCTGCACAAACAAGGCAACACAATTATTATGGTGACGCACACCGCAGACTTAACAGCTTACGCAAGCCGCGTTATTCACATGGTGGATGGATTTTATCGACTCGGATACTGCAGATTACACCCAGAGCCATCAGCCAGATGATGGTAAACGTAGCCTGAGTGTTGATGCTGATGAGCCAGTTGAGAATGAGGTACTCGACCCAAGCAAAACTACCGACCAGGAAGAAGCCGTTGCCGAGCTAGATGGCAGCAACAGCTCAACTGGCCCAATCGGTAGTGCCACCAAATGAAAAAGTCAGACTTACCCGCGAAAGCGAGACCGAAAATAATGCCACTGCGTGATATTAATTTATTCCGTCATGTTCAGAACGCTATCGAATCGCTGCTTGCGCACCGATTGACGTACTATCGCTACTATGCTCGGTGTAACCATCGGTATTGCCAGCGTGACCGCGATCTTATCAATCACCCGCGGAGCAAGTGAACTTATTGCCGGACAAATCCACAACTTGCAAGGCAACATCGCCGTACTGCGATCGGGCGCTCAAAAGCCAAAACGCAAGCTGAAACATTTAGCTCAACTGGGACATACCAACTACGCCGCAGCAACATGCCTACTGAAGATGACGCAGTCACTCAAGAAGATCTCAGATATTGAATCGGTTTGCCGCTAGCCAGCATCCGCACCACTATTAAAGCGGTAGCAACGCAACCCAAACACAGCGTACGGCGTCGTCGGAACAACGCCAGAACTTGCTAAGATTAACAACCTAACCTTGCGTGAAGGCCAGTTCATGGACGAAGGCTCGATGCCCGGCACCGCTGTGCTTGGTGAGCAGCTCGCTATCAGCCTATTCGGCGCGAACACGCTATTGGTAAGGTGCTTCAGCTCCACAGTAAGAACTTCACCGTTATCGGCGTACTAAAGAAGACTAACCAGCCAGTTAACTTCTCGAACATCGACTTTGACAACGCGGCAATGATGAGCACGCAAGCGCTGAAGAGTTTACCCAAAATGTAACGCAAATTCAGCAGGATTAATATTAAGAGCCAAAACCCAGAAAAGCTTTGTAAACGCTATCAAACAAGCAGACGCTGCGATCTTAAAAGAGAACCACCAGGATGAACGCGACTTTTGGCGTACTCACCGAGGAGGATATCTCACGCCCAACTAGCCAGCTCTTCCATACAATCTCACTTGTAGCAACTATTATTGCAAGCATCTCACTGATTGTTGGCGGCATTGGTATTATGAATATCCTGCTGGTTAACGTAGCTGAGCGCGTACCCGAGAAATCGGTATCCGCAAGGCGGTTGGCGCAAGCAACAGCCATATATATGTGGCAGTTCATCATTGAGTCTATCGTGATTAGTCTATGTGGTGGTATCGCCGGATATCTAATCGGTATGGTAGCTGCTGTTATCCTCAGCTTCTCAGTTTTGCCATTGCAGCAAGCTTTAATGTGCAATTATATTCACTCGCACTAGCACTCGTTGTTGGTATTGCGTTTGGTATTTACCCTGCTATTAGCAGCAGCGTGAAAGACCAATCGAATCTTTGCGCCGTCCATTCTAGGTTGCTGCGCAGAGCACCACTCGCAAAAGGGTGGTTTTTAATATCACGTAGTATTACGCCAAAAGCCGACGCATCACCTCATCTGCAGCCAACGGTTTTCCGTGTAATACTGCAGCGTAGCTAGCCGCCAAATGAGCCAGTATTATACCTTTGCACGAGCCGCGTTGCCACCGTTTTTGCCTGGCACGAGTACCAGCATCGACTGCGGACGCTGACCACTTAATTTTTCGAGAGCTGCTTCATTGCCGCGCTCTGCCCCGTCTATTCTGAGGCAATATCTATCACTGCAAATGGCTTCATAATAGGCTGGCCAGTCCACCCAGGTGCTGCATTATAAGCTGCTGGATAATATTCAGCGGTAGCTACCGTTTTCAGCCGTTACTTGCCAAGCCTGCTGCCAAATCGCCGCCAACGAGGCCAGTTCTGAGCGCCACATAAAAATACTCCTGCCTTACCATGGCTGTGCACGGCAATTTGTTTTGCGAGATTCTCCTTGCAGTGGCACGTGTGGCAGTAGCGTTTCTGTAAAGGCAGCCGCTGCCTGGCGAGCTGCGTTAATTTCCTGAACCAAATCGTCAGTAATAACCCCTAACTGTTGCAGTGCAGCCGCAGCCCACCACCACAAACGTATGGTCTGCATTTGCCAGGGCACCGCTTCGATGCAAAGATATGGCAAGCTGTGAATCGGTAGCATCGTAGCTGCCCCCATCTTTTATGCATTATTATATGGTGCACCTGAGCCCCCTTTTTGGCGAGCAGCGGCACATAGCTGCGCGACGGTGTCACCACCTCAAGCTGAGAGCTATAAAAATGCCAAAGTACTACCGTATCTGGGCCGACAAAAGCTGGCAGCTGACCCTGCTGCATGCACAATCACCGGAGTTGACGCACGCTAAGTAGCCACTGTTGCACACTTGCCACCACGGAAACGTGGCTCCATCAGCCATTAGTATCACCTGCTGCACCGACGTCTTTTCAGCCCATACACCATGCCGCTGTAGGCTGCTCTCATCATCCATTCGCAGCACTTCCAAAAAGCATTGCACACCCGCTGCACCTCCTTGTGGCGCGCGACCATCTCGTCCAAAGGGTGTCGTCCTTCTTGCATCATCATCTCTTTTGTATGATACACTAAAAGAAAACCATAAGTTTAATTTAAGAGGTGGGAAAATTTATGAATCAAGACACGCAATCGTCGATTAGTGACGACCAAGAACTGGCCAAGGTATTGGCTGGTATTAACAGACGAGCCACAAAGAGTTTGATATTCAAATGAACTCACCAGCTCAACACAGAAAGCAATTGGTCAGTTGGACACTACAGAAGAATCAGAGGAGGCGACTATGTCAAAAACGAATCAAAGAATACATTTCAACCAACTCCGCTAGCAGGTGGCGCAGCGCTTGGTGATATTAAGCAGCAGGCTATCCTTGAGATTGCACCCAATCATGAGCAAGCTAGACGCAACTGCTGAAAACAAGTTTGATGCATATCTGCTTATTTTGCGTTCGACCGATGATAAATCACTGATTCAGCCAGCACACGAAGCAGCAATTGCCATTGAAGACGAAGGTCGCCGCGCACAAGCACTGCTCGACATCATTAAAGAAATTGACTTCTTCGAATCACGCGAAGATAAATAATAACTCAAACCTCCCCACGCGGGAGGTTTTTGATTCTTACGCCCACCATTATACTCAGAAAAACCCCGCATGTGATACCTGTGGGTCTATCAATAGAGTCATGTGTTACCCTACAATGGCACGAATAACCCGTGAAAAATCGACTAGCGTGACTGAAATGCCCCACGCAACTGATCGGTAATAGCCAAATGAAAATAAACTTCAGGAGGGTCATCACCGACTCACTTGTGGCAGATAAATCTTTGCACGCCATAATTCGTCCTCAAGGTCGCGCAACACCTGTTCAGTATTCTTCCGTCGGCTTTCCGTAGTTCATCCAGGCAGTATCAGCCAAAATAACCCACATGTTCTCAGTAAAATTATACAGATGCATATCGATAGTATCACCAGAATGCATAACCGAAGAATGTTGGTTATCGATAAGGTAATCCTTCCTTGTTGCCCAGTAGACAAGATCACACCATAATTTCTGCGCTGCAAGCGATACCTTTACCTTTGGATCAAGCTTCCTGACGTAATCGGCCACGGTTGAGGTTACTCGTGGTAGCCCTCACTCGACGAAAGCAGTAGATGGGGTAGCATTCATTACACTCATCCTCTCTTTGTATAGGTCCATTGGTTGCGGGGAGCCAATACTAGCTCAACCACGCATACCAGCTAACAATTTTGTTATAACGCAGGATTGCCCTATTGTCAACCTATATACAAACACCTCTATGTCTAGAGGTGTTTGTATATTATATAATATGTTGGGGCTTTTGCATCATACCCATGCCGCCAGGCATGCCGCCGCCAGCAGCTGGTGCCTCTGGCTCTGGGATTTCTACCACCAGCACCCATCGTTGCTGCGGTGCTGGCAATCGATGCAGCGTTCTGGATTACTTCCTTAGTTACGCGAGCTGGGTCGATCACACCCGCCTTCTTAAGGTCGACAATACCTTCTTCTGGCTTCATCACGTTAACACCATGGCCAGGCTTTGCTGCCTCTACCTGCGCGAGTAGTGCTTCGGCATTTAGGCCCGGCATTTTGCATGATTTGTACAAAGGTGCGAGTCAATGCCCGTTTTATGATTTGGCGGCCCGCAGCGTGGCTGTCAGAGCCCTTGTCGGTGATTTTAGCAGCTAGGTTGACAAGCGTTACACCACCACCGGCCACAATACCTTCAGCAAGCGCCGCTTTGGTTGCCGCAACCGCATCATCAACGCGGAACTTCTCTCGTCAATTTCAGTTTCGGTAGCACCACCAACCCTATGACGGCCACCTTGCCTGCAAGCGCTGCTGCACGCTTTTTCGTTTCGGTACGCTCGTAGTCGCTGTGGCATTATCGGCAGTGCAGCAATCTCGGTAATGCGTGCCTGCACCGCCTTTTGATCTCCGGCTCCCTCTACGATAGTGGTGTCGGTCTTTGATACAATCACCTTGCGAGCGTTACCAAGCACTTCAAAGGCCAACGTTCTCAAAGGTCATACCTTTATCGCTACTAATAACTGTTGCACCAGTGAGCACTCGCGATATCTTCCAGTACTTCCTTGCGGCGGTCACCAAAGCTTGGCGCCTTCACCGCTACGGTGTTCAGCACACCCTCAAAGCTTGTTTAGTACCAGTACGCTGAGTGCTTCACCTTCAACTTCATCGGCGATCAGCACCACGTCCTTCTTGCCAGTTTGTGCCAACACTGAAGCAGTGGCAATAGCTCTTGTACGCTGCTAATCTTCTGGTCAGTGATGACAATCGCTGGTTTTTCATAAATCGCCTCCTGGCGGGCTGGGTCGAGTTACGAAGAATGGGCTAATCCACTTTCTCGAAGGTAAATCCTTCCACCACTTCGGCCTGCAGCTCAAGCCCTTGGCCAGCTTCAGCCCGTCACGATGCCGTCTTTGCCAATCTTTTTCAATAACGCCAGCAATTAACTACCAATCTCGGCATCACCAGCTGAGTATTGCCACTTCTGCAATTTTATTACTATCACCCGCGACATCTTCCTTTAGGGTTATCAGTGCGTGAATCACCTCACGGGCTGCTTCTTCAATACCCTTGCGCAGCTCTTGTGGATTGTGGCCAGCAGCAATAAGTCAGTTAGCTCTTTTAAAAATGTGATATGTCAGAACAGTTACACTAGTCGTGCCATCATCAGCAACCTTATTAAAGCTTGCTGGCTGCTTGTTTTGATTAGCTCAGCACCAGTCTTGTGGCCAAGCGTTGCATCGTCATCTTCTGGCAAGTCAATGCTTTCAGCCACAGTCACACCATCGTGCGTAATAGTTGGGCCACCATACTGCTTACCAATAACTGCGTTGCCACCTTTTGGTCCGTAGGGTAACTTTTACCGCGTTGTACAGCGCCTGGGCGCCAGCTAGGACGCGAGCGCGAGCATCATCACTGTAAAAACTACTTTTTCGCCATCTATCTCTCCTCCTTATATCTGCCGCTTACGCAGCTAGTTTTGCTAAAATATCTTCTTCTGCAACGACCAAAGTAGTCCTGACCATCAACCGACAGCTCGGTCGTTGAGTACTCTTTATAAATAATCTGGTCGCCAACCTGCACCTGTTTTGCCTCTGGGCCAACTGCCACGACGCAGGCTGCTACTGGTTTTTCCTTTGCTGAATCCGGCGAAAAATACCGCTGCTAGTAGCCGCCTTTTGCTCTTGTTTTTCGAGCTACGACACGAGCGCCGAGCGGTGTATTGCTGTACTCATAATCCCTCCTTTTAGGATGTTTTATGTTCGATGATATCTATGGTTCATTATAAAAATTAGCACTCATATTGCAAGAGTGCTAATTTCTTTGATTATCTGATTACCGTTATACTTTACGCTGACGGCGGCGAATTGTTTCAATAGCCACGGCTTAAGATACTGCAGTGGTTTAATCACGCAAATCTTGCGCTGGCACATAGGCGAGCTCTTCCACGCCGAAACCACGCTTAAACACACTCACGCCATAAAAGCGGTGATCGGTTTCATCTTCGCCCACAATACCCCAGAAATTGTAGCGCTTAATACCACGTTCACGCGCATCACGCATCGCTTCCATGTGCAGCAATGGCGCACCAGATAGCTTTGTACCCAGCTCAGTGCTCACACCATAGTGATATGAGGCTTCATTGCCGTAAAAATGATGAAATTTTGCGCTAAAATCTGATCGTTGTAGCGAGCAGTGTACAGATACTACGTTGCCTGTCTCAGCAAAGGCAGCAAACTGCTTTTTGAAAAACTCCTCTGAAAACGCCACAAAACCGTGTCGTCCAGCAGTCTGCAGCTGGATATTGTAAAAACTCCTTCATACGCTCTGGGTCGGTACTTTTCTCTACCTGAATATCGTTCTTGGCCGCCTTGCGCAGTGCACGACGAAGCCGCTGACGCATACCGCCAGCAGCTCTTCCTCGCTCTTCTCAAGATCAGGCACACCAGCCTAGCTCAACGCTAAGATACATCGGTGCTGGGCGGAAGCCAAGGTCGGCGAATAACCGCAGGTGCGATGCCGACCGAGTCAACTGTGGACGTACGCGCACAGAAAATCACAACGCAGTTTTTTCAGCCTGCTCACGCATATCATCACGCAACATTGTTACCGCGTCCATATCATCCCAGTCTACGATTGGCCCACCGGCAACCGCCAGGTGACGACCACGTTTAGCTGGCTCAACATAACCCTCACACGCCAATCAGCTTTTTGCCATCAGACAGTCCGCGACGAACAACATCATGTCCAAGGCTTTTGTGGAACTCACCCCACTGCCACGCCTGCAAAAGTTTGCCTCAGGGTGAGACTCAACAAATGTATCCCTGCTTTCTGCTTGTAATATCTTTGACTTCTCGCGCCATTTATAATTTTTCTCCTTTTTCTTTCGCGTTGTTTCCACAATCCAGTTCTTTAGATATTTTTGGCGTGACAAAATAATATCATAAGCCGGAATAAAGCTCACATCCTGCCCACCGAAACCGCGCTGAAACGTGGTGACACCAGCGTACCGGTGGTTTGGATCGCTAGTGTAAGCAATTCCCCAAAAATTAAAACCGCTTTGCACCAGCAGCCTTGGCATCTTGAATCGCCTGCCAAAGCAATCCATATGCACCTGGCTCTTTGCGAGCTTGCGGGACTGAGGCCGCTCATGGTATACCGCTTCTGGCCCATCGATAATAACATTGAGGCAGCATTTAGTATGACACCATCTTTTTCAGCGGTATATAACTGCAAAGCATCACCAAAGGTTTCGGCGTATGTTTCCAAGAATGACCGGCAGCGGTACAAATCCCTGCCGCTGAGCAGTATCTGCTTGCATATCATAAAACGTTGTAATATTACCAGCAGCTGGGCGACTCGTTACCACAACGTCGCGCCGAGCACTGCGACGCACCTCATAGCGCGTTTGTCGGCGCATACCTGCAAGCAGCACCTCTTCATCGCTTGTGATATCCAGTATATTTGTATGTTCAGCATGCAGATGCATCGGTGAACGGCGCACGCGGTGCGGCAATCGCTGCAAAGCTATCCACAAAGAGTGTTTCATTATCTGGCGTTTCGTGTAGTTGTGGTCGAATACGCACAAAAACACAGTGGTGGTGTTTACCCTGCTGAGCTATATCGCAGCACAACATCCGCAAGTGCTTGATGCTTCCAGTCTAGTAGTGGACCACCCGCTATTTCTAAGTAGCGGCCTCGGCGCGCATCTTGACAATACCACTCCACATAGCCACCACTTCAGTGCCTGCCGCACAATTCTACGCAGCACAGTATTACCTCGTGCCTCGTAAAACGCCGTCCAGCGCCATGACTGCAAAAAGTTTGCCTCGGGATAGGCAAGCAGTGCCTGCTGCCAATCTTGCTGCGTTGCGTCGGTGATACTGAAATCTGCCATTCCACCACTCATGAATTACCTCCCGCGTTGCCCGTAGTACTTGCCGCGATTTGCTGTACGTGCTGGGCTGTCACAAATTGGTGCGTTGGCACGCATTATAAACCGAGCCGGCCGCAATCACAGCATTTGGGTACGCTGCTTCATTAAACTGCACGCTGCCGTACAACCGAGCTGGCGAAACTGGTTTATCATACCAAATATCTTCAAAGAAAAAGCCGTGTTGCTTGAGACGTGCAATAATTGCATCTCGCTCTGTTGAGATCAGCGGTACACGCACTGGGGCGCTACCGGCCTTAAGCGCAAATGGTAAAATCGTCGCTCCACCACCAGTGCCTTGTGGTACAGCTGCACCAACTGACGCCGACGCTCTAGGTCACTATCTAGCTGTTCAAATCGCCATAAAGCCCGCTTTGCCTGCGCGGGCTGGCAGCTTGCGCGGTACGATCCAGTGGGCCATCAGCCGAACGAATGGCCAGTTTTTGGTTTATAGGCCGCCGCTAAAATATATTTACCAAGCCCAATTCCGTGGGTACCGCGAACAGCTACCGCCATGATCAGGTGAAAATACGGTCGCGCAACTGGTCAATAAACCGTGGCGCGCTATGTCTGCTGCCACCGAAGCAATTTTTCCTGGCACACGGGTAACAAGTGCGCCACCGTTGATTGTGTCTAGTAGTTTATCGCGGCCAAAGGACAGCATCGTGTAGTCTCCAACGGTACCACTTCTCGACCATCGGTGTGCCGCATACCAGCTGCATGTGCCAAATCTTCGATAATAGGTGTGCGTTTGCCGGCGAGCCACTGATTCAATACCAGTAATGTCGGCTGGCATACCGCGTATTGCACAATAACCGCCTTGATATCCTCTTGCTGCACTCACTTGCTGCAACTGCTCTCCGCCATAGTGCAGTGTATTTAGGCAATATCAGCATACACCGGCGTGCAGCCAGCCTTCTCGACTGCCTCAATTACGCTGCTAACACGTGATGCGTTCACTGCTACCTTGCCGCTGCCACCAGTCGCTAGCCAAACCGCCTCAGCTGGTGCAGTTCGGCCACGCGCAAAAAGCGTCACGTCGGCGCTTTGATCGGCGAGCTAGCGCCATCTCTAAATTATACCGGTCCCGGCGTCCACCAATGGCAAATAGATGCGCCAAGGCTTGCTTCCAGGTGTACTGTGAGCCAACGATTGAAATAGCATTATCGACCCGTGCCTTCCTGCTCGGCTGCGCTTCGATCTGCTGCACAATACGAGCAATTTCTTCTGCCAGTTGCTCTGGGTGAGTAATATGGTGCGTGAGGCCATCCGGCAAACGTGCTCATCTGCGAGCCAGCTAGCTGTCGGGTGCATCTTCTTGCCCATACCGAGCGGCGTCACTTTGTCATCCTCGCCCCATACTACAAATATGTTGTCTTGGTGCACGCGCGAGAGATCGAGTGCCTTATCACTCTCTAGCATATTATGAAGCGTTTTTCATATTTTCTGGTGCGCGGTTATAATCGCTCTTCAATAGGCGATACACTATCTTTTTAGATATGGTACGTGCTTTAGCGGCGCTGGCGCTTTAGCAGCAGCTCGAAATACCCGGCGCTTAAGTGATACTGCACCCGGATTTTCATATACTCCAGCAGCGTTTAGCAAAAATAAGCCCGGCAAACGCATTGTCATGCCCTTGCGCTAAATAATTCAGCGCAATACGTCCACCGTTGCTGTGCCCAAGCACGATTGGATTTTCAATCCTGCAGCTGCTGCTCTAGCCAAGCAGTGTAACAGTCAATAGTCCACACCTCGCTGCTTGGCGTAGTCAATCCTGGAACTTGTAGCTGTTTTACTTCAATGCCACGTGCTCGCAAGTCAGCTACTGTCTTATCCCATAGCTTAATTGAATATGCCCATCCGTGAGCAATCACAAGTGTTGTCTTCATACTAATACAGTCCCCATTTTGCACGACGCCGTTTAGCGGCAGCGTCTTGACGTCAAGTTTCGTAATATTGCTTTGTCTGCAAGCGGTTTCTCTACAATCCACTCGAGATACTGGCTTCCCTTTAGCATAATTGTTGCCTGATCTGGGGCTTGCTTGCAAATATACTGCAGTGCGTCTTCAGTTTTAGTGAAAGCAGCAGTTTTATCACCCTTGCCAGCTTTTTCCAGCTGTGGCAGGGTATATTTCTTTGTACGTCGGCCCACTAACACGTAGCGGTCAGCCGCCACCTGTGCAGCCGCCTGGCCAAGCTTCTCGTGTTGGTCGCGTTCGCCCTCGCCCCTGGTCTGTCATATCACCAATCACTAGCCACTTCTCACCAGGCACGGTCATGTCCTGCATCATCGTAAACATCGATTGCATACTGACAAAGGTGAGCATATAAGTGCTATCTACTAAATGTGGCTGACCCTGATCACCCACACCCGCAAAATAACTCGAGCGGCGGCGGCATCACAAAATCATTCATATGCTGCGGCAGCGGCACGTTCAGGTAGTTCGTCAGCTGCAGTAGCATTGCAGAGCTGCGTGCTAATCTCACGGCATTGGGTATGGAATAGTAAACGAAGTCTCACCAAAGGTAAACACTGCTTGCTGCGGCGTAACAGTGTAACCAGTGAGGTCACTCTTATGAACTGCGGCCACCTTCGCTGAGATATTCGCTGTCTCGCGCACCATATGCTCATTATCACCATCGATAACAACAAGATCACGTGCTGCACGAGCCAAACTAGCAAACTCGTGAGGCGGTTGCCTCTCTACAGTACTAAAGCGCCCTTCGCGCACCTGGCGGTCAAAGAAAATGGCGTGCGAACGAGGCTGAACTAACCCATAGCGTAATATGCGGGCGCAACCAATTTGCCAGGAAGGTTGCCTCATTCGGCCGCTCACCGTCAATTTCAACCACGTAGTATTGCTGCGAATGCGTAAGCGTCAGCGCTCGCCACGGCACTATCAAAAAGAGCTTAAACCACCGTGCTTTCGACCCATAAAATACCGTGGGTCCCAACAATATCGAACGGAATCCCAAAAGGCGCTGTTGGCATTGTGTGAATAATGTGCACGCTCACCAAGCGTCAGCTCGAGCAGGTGCAGCATGGTAGTTTACCCACAGAACCAGTCACCGCAATAATAGTAGGCTTCCAGCGCCGCAAACTTGCATTTGCCCAAAAACGAAAATACCCAGCTACGACAAAATATAATTGTTTTTAATTTTTGAGATAATAATCTGTGCACGTTCTACTCCTGCTTCGCCGCCATACGCTCTTTAATTATCTCCGTGCCACGTCCGCATCATTCCACGGCATACGCTGGCCGTTCGATGCAGGTACACTTCATGGCCCCAAAACCAGTCACTAGCACGGTATCTCCTGGCCGAGCTGCAGCAATCGCCTGTGACAAAGCTTCACGACGATCAGCGATTTTCAGTCGTCTTTTTGTTCGCCACCAGCCTGCTGGATACCCTCGTAAATCATACGACGAATTGTATCGGCATCTTCAGTATAATTTTCTTCATCTGTCAAATAAATCGCATCGGCTTGCTTTGGCTGCAATCGCGCCCATAATTGGACGTTTTTTCTTTATCACGATCACCACACGAACCAAACACCAGTGATACATTACCCGGCGTAATCTCGCGCACGCTCACAGCATTTTTCAAGTGCATCTGGCGTGTGGGCGTAGTCTACAATCACATCGTAATCTTGCCCTTCCTGCACGCTCGAATCGGCCAGGTACGCCTCGTAGTTGTGCTGCGCCCTGCACCAGCGCCTCGTCCGATGCACCAAGCGCGCGGCAAAGTGCCGCTACGTGTCATATTATATATATATTAAACTCGCCTGGTAAATGTGTCTTTAGTACAATGCCATCTTCCGGCGCATCACCTGGCAAATGAATCCGCGCCTGGCTGCCATCTGGCTGGGCAATACTATCACCAATCTGCACCTGAGCATCCTCGGTCTTACCATGGTAATCTTTTTCCGTGCCAGCTTCAAATTTATCAGTACTCAAACCACTCGTCATCGCGGTTCAAGATAATATATTGTGGACGACCAGCGAATAGCTTTTGCTTTTGCAGCCGCATAGTTATCCATCGTTTTGTGGTAGTCTAGGTGGTCCTGTGTTACGTTAGTCATCACTGCAGCCAAAATCGGCACACCATCAAGCTTATGCTGATCAAGCGCGGCTGGTGATCTCAAGCACGACATAATCGACGCCAGCCTGCTTGGCTGCCTTAAAGAACTGCTGCATACGTGCAGTAGTACCGACAGTGGCGTTTAAATCATTCAGCTGCTTGTCGCCAGCTATCTCAATCAGTGCCGTTGAAAACTCATAGCATGCGTTTGCCTGCTGCTTTTAACATATTATTAATGAAAGTTTACCGTCGTGGTTTTACCATTTGTGCCAGTCACCGCGATAACCTGAAGGCTTTTTCGCCGGGTTACCATAACGCAAACTGACGAGCTTGACGCGCCCCACTCGATACAATTCCTCAATCCGCCGCACCAGTTTTTGGTGATAAACTGCTACGGACTAGGTGTACAATCTTCTGCTTCATGTCACCAATTTTACCACTTTTTCCAGATTTTTGTTATACTAGTGACTAGAGTTATGGTGAAGATTTTTGGGAATCGAAAGTAGCTGCGACGAAAGCAGCAGCCGCAATTGTTGAAAACGGGCAAAAATTGCTCTCAAATATTGTACAATCGCAAATTGATATTCATGCTGAGTACGGCGCTTATTCCTGAAATTGCTGCCCGTAGTCACGCCAGAAGCTATTCGGCCAGTGATTACTGAAGCATTCAGCCAGCGGCCTGAGTTGGGATGATATTGATGGCATCGCAGTGACCACAATGCCCGGCCTGGTTGGGTCATTACTCATTGGATCACTAGCGGCCCGCTCGCTTGCCATTATTCACCATCAAGCCGCTCTACGCTATTCACCACGTTGAAGCTCCATGTGTATGCTAATTTCATCACCCAAGCGGCAACATCAAACCCAAAACCTGAAGGCCTCTCATTGCCACGCACGCAGCCGACATTTCCGCTATTGGCACTTATTGTTTCAGGCGGCCACACTCAGCTCGTACTCTTCAAGAACCACGGTGATTATGCCCTGCTCAGCCAGACTCAAGATGATGCCGTTGGTGAAGCTTTTGATAAAGTAGCCAAAATCCATTGGTCTGCCCTACCCTGGCGGCCCAGCCATCGCTAAAGCTGCCGCCAGTGGCAACGAGACCGCCTTTACTTTGCCAAAGGCCCGACTATCTGGTGAGTTTGATTTTTCTTTCTCTGGACTAAAACTGCCGTATTGCGTACCATTCAAAAAGAAGTCGGCGTTGATATTTCGTATCCATCATTCAAGCTACCCGCTCTTGTATCGCCCACATTACAAGCGGACATGGCCGCCAGCTTTCAGCGCACCGCCATAGCAATACTGTGACAAAACAGAAAAAGCATTTTATAAATATAATCGGCATCAGCGTTATGTGCCGGGGGCGTTGCTGCCAACCACGCTCTTCGCGAAGAGCTAGCCCGTCGTCTGCCGCTATCAATCAACTACGCACCCGGTGCAATTATGCACCGACAACGCTGCCATGATCGCCACACTAGGCTATTATATGCATGTGGCTGGTAAACTCGTTCACCATACGGGCTAGAGGTTGTTCCGAGCATTTCAATGAGCCAAACAGCTTGGGGTCAAGCGGCCGATCACCCTACTGCACAGCTAATATCAAATTTCTTACCCGAAGACAAAAAGGAGCTAATTATGTCATTTTACAGTCACCCGCTTGGGGTACATTTCCCAAAAACACAGGGGCGCCAAATTATCAGCCGCAGCGGCGACGGTTGGCGATACCAAGCTATTTTTGGAACACGGCACGGGCAACACCAGGGCCTCACACCCCATATGGGCCAATTGCTGATTCAGCAGCAGCTTTCGATGCGGCACTGCTGCGCTTGAGCAAGACGCCAAACAGCACGGCGCAACTTTTGTGCGCATCGAGCCCACCTTCCCCTATTGGCGATAGCGAGCTTCGTGCTCGTGGCTATCGAAAAGTTACCTATAACCAACTGCAGCCAGCTCACACGCAGCTTATCGATTTGTCTCAGGATGAAGATGCAATTATTGCACAGATGTCACAAAACACCCGCAATCTCTATCGCAATCAGTCATAAAAAGGCGCAATCCACAAATCTCACAACCCTGAAGATATTGAAATTCTCTAACATTCCTCCGTCAGGTTGCCTCGCAGCGTAACCACATCACCCCCACACAGCGATGCTTATTTTTAAAGCACAGGCAAAGGCACTATTGCCAAACAAAGCTGCCACCCTCTTTTACGCTACGCTCGGAGACACCCCAATTGCCGCTTCCCTCATGTACGACAGCGATGATACGCGCACCTACGCGCGCTGCTGCCGACGACACATATCGTAAATATTCTGCCGGCACTGCCCTGCGCTTATGCAATCATCGATGCGAAGCACGCCGGTAAAATAACCTTCGACCTATGCGTATTGCACCCGAGAACGAGCCAAACCACCCATGGGCTGGCTTTTACAAAGTTTAAAAGTCATTTGGCGGCAAAAGCGTGGCCTACCCTGGCGCTTGGGATAAACCGCTAAAGCCATTGCGTTACCACGTATGCCGATGCTATCAATCATTGCGCCGTGCACTAAAGAGCGCCGCAAGTAACTATTGCAACCTGTGCTATAATAAGGCTATACCGACGTGAGAGGTATGGCTTTACTTCTTTGGGAGCGTATCAGATGATACGGTGACGCTCATGCTTATTTCACGTGAAATTAACATGAGCACCATCATAAGAGCAAGGATACGCACTCGTCATGAAATTGGCACGATCATACGAGACCAAATAATTACGAACGAGATATTTATGCCCTCTGGGAAGCCAGTGAGCCTTTAAACCAAAAAGGGAAGGTGAGCCTTTATTCCATCGTCATGCCACCACCAAATGCAAACGGAAATTTGCACCAGGGCATGCCTACATTACTTTTTGCAGATATTTTGATCCGTTTTTACCGCATGCAGGGAAGGGACACTGTGTATATTCCTGGTGCAGACACGCAGGGTTTGAAACATGGGTGGTATTTGAGCGAGAGCTACAAAAACAGGGCAAAAAGCCGCTGGATTACGACCGTGAGCAGCTTACGATATGGTGTGGGACTTCGTTGCCAGCAAACGTGGCCCAATGGAGCTACGAGTTGCGAGCCCTGGGTGCAAGCGCCGATTGGAGTAATAACCTTTACTCTCGAACCCTAAAGTGACAAAAACAGTTTACGACACCTTCCAGAAACTATGGAACGACGCCTGATTTCGAGGCAGAGCGAATCGTAAACTACTGCACCACACCAAAACAAGCTTCTCAGACATTGAGGTTGAATACACAAACGACCCAGGCCATCTGTGGCACATCACCTACCAAACAGGCAGGAACACCAATTATTATCGCGACCACCCGCCCAGAAACCTTACTTGGCGACACCGCGATTGCCGTACACCCAGACGACGCACGCTACCAGCGGCTCATTGGCACTAGGGCAATCCTGCCAATTGTTGGCCGCACACTGCCAATTGTCGCTGATGATTACGTTGACACTAGTTTCGGTACTGGAGCCTTAAAGGTAACCCCGCACGATCCAAATGACTTTGAGATAGCCAGCACGACCTGCCAGCAGTTTCAATCATTAGTGCCGATGGCCATTTGATAAACGTACCAGATGAATTTATGGGGCTCACCCTGGAGAAGCCCGCACTAAAGTGATTGCCAAGCTGAAAGGAAACTGGCGCACTCTGTCAAGGAAGAGCCTATCGAGCACAGCGTTGGTCATTGTTACAAATGTAAAACTGTTATCGAGCCGATGCTTAAAGAGCAGTGGTTCATCAACGTGCAGCCACTCGCCAAACAAGCCATTGCGGCTATTCAGCGTGAAATCTCATTCACACCAGCCACTCGTGCGAAGGCGCTGGTACAATATCTAGAAAATGTTCATGACTGGAATATTAGCCGACAAATTCGTGGGGAATTCCAATTCCGGCCTTCCACAAACAGGGCGACGACACCGACTGGATATTTGATACCCGTGTTGATCAAAAAAGAAATTGATGTAAATGGTACAACATATATCCGCGAGGAAGACACCTTCGACACCTGGTTTAGCTCAGGGCAGTGGCCTACTATTACCACCGACTTTTTAGACTCTGGCGACCTAGCTCGGTTCTACCCACTCAGCGTCATGGAGACCGGCGCAGACATCTTGTATCAGTGGGTTGGCCGCATGATTATGCTTGAGGCTATACCGAACAGGGCAGGTGCCATTTAAGCACGTGTACCTAAACGGCCTGATTAACGACGGAGCACAACCAAAAGATGAGCAAAAGCAAAAGGCAACGTCATTAACCCGATGGATGTACTCACCGAGTATGGCTCGGATGCACTGCGCTTTGGTATTATCGTTAACCGCAGTGCAGGCAGAACCAAGCATTTGCAAAAATAAAGTTGTGACGGGGCGTAATTTCTGTAATAAGCTATGGAATATTGCACGGTTCACCGAAAGTAAACTTGGCAGCGACTATGAGCGAGGCCCAATCCAGCCAAAAACTCCAGCCGACCATTGGATTATTCGCCAGCTAAACACTGCCGCCCAGGAGATCGAGCAGCACATGCGCACTACCGTTTTGCCGAAGCCATGGAGCTGGTATATCACGATTTGGGATGATCTTGCAGACTGGTATATTGAAAGCTCAAAGGCCGCACCAAACCCTGCCAGTTCTATCATGGGCGCTCTCAACCAGCCTGAAGCTAGCACTCCATTTATTCCATTTGTAACTAGAAACCATCTGGCGGTCGCTAGACTTCACCACAGACCCTGCTGATCACCGAGACCTGGCCTATTGCCAACGACTATGATGCGAGCAAGCGGCGGCATTTGAGCAGCTGCAACACTGTGCGCGAAGCCCGCTTTATGCTCAGCGAATTGCCAACCTCACGTCAATATCGCATCGCGCACCAAGACGACCCTCTACTAGATACCAACCACGAAACCTTGCGCCATTTGTTTGCGGGTTCAGGCTGTAGCGCAAGTAGAACATCCAAGCGGACTACGTATCGCTAGTAGCGGTCGCTCAGCTTGGTTAGATGTAGACGAAGATACGCTCTATGAGCACAAAGTCAAAATCTTCAACAACGTCTGACTGCGGCAGAATCAGCCATCGCAAAACTAGAAGCCCGCCTTACAAATCCAAACTACGTAGATAAAGCCCCTACGCACCTGGTAGCCGAAACTCGCCAGCAACTATTAGACCAGGAGCACCTTGCTGAGCGATTGAAACGCGAATTGGAAGCGAGTCTCACAACCGCAAACTAGATCCAAAAACCCCGAGGCTCTCAACCTGGGGTTTTATCATGCCGTTCTCACGCGGCACGCTCAAAAAGAAATACTGTAATTACACGCAGGCCCTCCAGCCCTACTACAGGATCACACTTCAAAATACACGGTATCACTCCAGCTACCGCCAAGTAATACTCCTTCACTCACTGTCATTCATCAATTACTGAATCATTGTTTAGGTACATTATTAGCCGTTGGTGGTGGAGCCGCCGCTGTAGCCATCATGGCCACTATTCTTTCGCCCAAACCCGAACTGTTTTCTATCCTCTCGTCCAAAACAAGTCTGGGTCGTGGTGCGGGTGCCGGCTGCTGCGCGGCTTATCTCTGCTGCTTTGAGCGCTGATACTGACCATTGTCACGGTATCGAACTTGGGCTCATGGAGCAAAATACCCGTGACAATCGAAAGAATTGCCAGTAGGCTGGCGCCCGTAATATTATGGTTCATCTTGGTTACTCTTTGTTTGTGTTATGTTTGCAATGCTCTTACATTAGCATTGTTTTGATTTATGTCAACATTATGCCTTGATAATCTTGTTTTTACACATTACATGTGATGATATTGTGATCCACGAGCAATTTCTTGACAGCGATACAGCTGCTCCACCAGCAGCAGCCTTACTAGCTGATGGGGAAACACCAACCGAGAAAGCGACCACACAAAGGTGGCTCGCCGCTGCAACTGCTTGGTAACACCGCATAGGCACCACCGATAATAATCACCACCGGACGACCACTGGTGAGCGGCTGCAACAGCTGTGTACAAAGTTCTGGCGATGACACTTGCTGCCAACTTCGTCAGTAGTACGACGAAGGGCTGCTCTTTATAGCTATCAATTAGCTTTATGAGGCGCTGAGACTCCTCCTGACGTGCGTTATCACCCTCCAGGTGGCTGTGTGGCAAAAAAACGCCATGCACACTCCAGGGCACTCGTAACCGGCACTGATACCGCGGTAATAGCAGCGATTAGGTTTGTATCGTGTTTTTACCAATAGCAGCAATAGTAATCATAGGGCTACTGCAGCCCTTGCGCTAACTGCTGCGCAATATCTGCAAGCTGATCTGGCTCGCTGTGTACAGGGTAGCCGTGGTGCAGTTGTAACACCGTCTTATCATATAGCGGAACCAGGTGAATATGAGCATGTGGCACTTCAAACCCTTCTACCACACACACCAACGCGCTGTGCTGCAGTACTGCGTATGTCGCGCCAGCATACGTGCCGTAGCCCTGCAGATGACTATACGTTTCTTCGTGCCCCTAGCTCCCACAGCGAAGCAACCTGCTGGCGGGGAACAACCAGCACGTGCCCATCGCTTAGTGGATTGATATCGAGCATGCTATATACCACATCGTCTTCATATACACGGTAGCTTGGAATTTCACCTTGCATAATCCTGGTAAAAATTGACGGCTCTTGGCTATCCATTATGGTGCTCTCCTTGTCATTAAAATTGCCACCTGGCACTATGGCGAGATGGCGATAATTCCTTCATATGGCGGAGAGAGAGGATTCGAACCCTCGGTACCTTGCGGCACACTTGTTTTTCGAGACAAAGCGGTTCCAACCACTCCTGCACCTCTCCATCTCACCACCAGTATACTAAACTTTTTACTGCTTGCGCTAATTCATTTTTATGATACTATAACGGCCATGAAAGACAGTGAACACACAAAGGCAAAAATCAACTATTGCAGATGACGCTAAGGCCGCAAAGAAGGCAGAACTAACGGCCAAAACAAAGGAAACCCAGGAAGCTATTGCTCAGCGCAGTGAAGAGGCCAAGCAAGCTAAGGCTCGGGCAGAGCAGGAAAAAGCTACCCAAAAGAAAGAAGAGAAGCAGCCAAAACAGCAAGCTGAACCAAAAGAGATAACGAACCAGCAGCTGAGCCGACACCAAAGCAGGCAAAAAGCAAAAGAAAAATGATGACGCATTTGCTCATTATTAGTATCGTGCTTGGTGCCACGGCTCTAACTCGGTCTTGGGTTGGCTAGCCAGCATCCCTGGATTAATCCTTGGACTCCCTGTCATTCAAGCAAAGCAAAAACCGTAAACTATCAATCATAGCTGTTAGCGATCAATATTATCTCGGTATTGTCTACTTCTTGGCTGGGGCTGCGCGTTGCTGTATACTCTTCTTGGCTATGCTAGCTAGTATGTCTCAGCAGACAAGTGGTCAAATAGAAATTCATGTGGCAAACCTGCACGAGAATAATGAGTACATATCGAAGCAAAGCCAACGCCAAATCGAGCGCGAGAAAAAGCAAAAGGAGCAGCAACAAAAAGCTGAACAAGAAAAGCAGCCAAAGAAAAAGAACAAGCTGAACAGCAAAAAGCTGCTGAGCAACAAGCCGCGCAAGACCAACCCGCACCGACGAATAACCTTACCTATTCGCAATGCCCTGCAACATGCAGGGCACATTTGATATGTTTTAATAAACAACTCTATTCCAGGCAACTTCCCGGGTATGGGAAGTGTGTTATCTATGTGGTACACCCGACGAGTTCGAGACCTATGCCTTTTGGCTCCGCAAGCCAACGCTCTATCCAGCTGAGCTACGGGTGCAAATACAGCATTAGTCTTGAAGACGCATGCTGTTATAATATGAAAAGTACTTTCTATCGCTGCGGTAGCGATAGAACAGGTTTATAATAGCATGATACCCCAGCTGTTCGCAGTCTAAAAACAAAACTACAGCCGTAGACGACGAATGAGAACGATCGACTGCGTTCTGGCTACTTTGCTCCATTGGTGGCCGTTGACCAACCAAGTCCACAAGCTCTTGCCAACCTCCTCTGGAAAAATACATCACAGAACTCAACCCCCAACGGCGAGCTGGGTAAATACCAAAGAATAAATACCCTCCTCAATACTTCTCCAAATGAACGGTAATTATCGAATGGATACAGATGATCACAATGCGCATTCCCTCGGCAATACCTACACTATAAGGTATGTTAGCAGGCGGACGCAGTGATAGTAACAAAAGCTATCCCCATCAAGATAACTGCAGAAAGGTAGAAAATATGGTGCAAACTCAACAACTGAGGCAGCAACTGTCGAAAATTAAATAGTCCAAACACAATCAATACCGCCTACTGGCCCAAAATAGACATACCATACTGGCTGGCGCTGATGCTGCACAAACCTACCGCCTGCCACGTTAGTGGTACCTGAAAATCCTGTGCCATCTCCTCAAGCTGCTGCTGATCGCATAGTATCTTGCTGCGATCAGCCTCTTGCATCGCATCATAATAGCCGACTTTGTAGCCCGAGGCGCTGAAGACGAACCGTACATGCCGGCATCCTCCTCGATGAAGCTCCTCAGTCCCTTGCGGCCCGCCTGATCGTGGATAGTGGTTTTGTGGTTCCATACTCACGCTCGCACTGTATAACCTCACGCGCCACGCAATTACTACCAATTTAAAATCATAAAAATAACCGCATATGCGGCCTTTGTGATACTACGTTACCTATTTGGCGGAGGGAGATTCGAACTCCGCCCGGTTTTCCCCAGACTAACTGATTTAGCAAAACCGTCCCTTCAGCCACTTGGGTACTCCTCCAACGAAAATTATTGCTAACACATTTTGATTTTAGTTGCTATAATAAAATCTGCAGTTGAAAAGGAAAAGGAAGAAATGAAGAAAAGTTTTTAGTGGAATCATCATCACACTTGCAGCTATCGCCAGTGGTGCAATGTTTTTCACCGCCCCTGTATATGCAGAGGATGTGATTACCGCAGCAGACAATGGTCCTGTTGCTGGTATTGATAGCGCGCAAGGTACAGAGTACCGACACAGATTAATGGTGATACGGTATCGTACGTAAGATCATCAACATTCTACTCTACGTTATCGCAATCATCTCAGTGATCATGCTTATTATTGGTGGTTTTGAAGTATGTCGTTTCTGGTGGTAATAACGCCAAGGTGTCAGACGCCAAGAACACTATTCTGTACGCCATCATCGGTTTTGGTTGTTGCACTTTTTGCCTACGCAATCATTCGTTTCGTTGTCGGCCAAGCAATTGGTAATCTCGGCAGCGGTGGCACCAACGCATAATTCCATCCCGCACAGAACAACCTATGCACCACGTCTTTTCGGCGTGGTTTATTATGGTAAAGGCTAGTGACAGAGGATAAAAACCGCCCTAGGTGAGGGCGGTTCACGTATTCATACATGGCGGAGAGATGGGATTCGAACCCACGGTACGGCTCACCGCACGCCGGTTTTTCAAGACCGGTACCTTCAACCACTCGGTCATCTCTCCGTAGTGAGCACCTCGTATAATAGCAGACAATGGCGTTCTTGTTCAGGGATACGCGCATCAACACAAGACTAGTTCATCTGCTGCAAAACCGTGTAGTACATACACCTCGGGCTGCACCGCCTCTCGTAGCTGTCGAGCCGCAGCATTGATTGTATACCCTGTGGTGATAATATCATCGATGAGGAATAATCTGGCTTCCGCTCAGCTAAGGCTTCTGGCGCGACGCCACCGCATACACGCCGTGTCTGCCTGGCGCGCACGCTGCGTCGGTCTTCAGCTGTCTTTTGAGCTAACTGATGACGACGAACTAATAGCTGCCGGGCTAGGCAGCGCGAATATCGTGCATACCACCGAGCGAGTAGCTTTGCGTGGTCTACACGCGCTGGCGCAGAGATAACGCCGTTGGCACCCAGGTGACTATCATATCATCTGTAAAGCCATCATCGCTCAGCCCCTTCTGGCGGGCTCTGTGGCGTATATCGCCGCGCCGCTCGATGGCTCTGCGCCTTGGCGAGCCTCCGCCACTCCCGTGCACTCTTTGGTGCAGCTGCCGTGAGTACACCGGCTAGCTCTTTGGCTAGTCCTCGCTTTGCCGCAAACTTTACATCGTCCACCATATCCGCCAAAGCGCCCTGTCTGGATGCAGTCCATATTGCATCGTAATACACACTCACGCCAGCCTCGCCTAGTCTCCACAAATGGGCAGGGAAGTTGCTGCAACTGATTAACGATGTTATTTTTACATTTAGGACACAATCCTTGGCCAAGACGACCGCAAGAGTAACAGGAGTAGGGCGCCAGCCAGCCAAGGAGGGTATCTAGCATTGTGTTTTTTACATTCCTTACCTTATTTGGTTGATTATCTCTTGTTTTATCGTTATACTTAAAAGAGCCTTTGTCATTGCTGATATTAGCAATTAATAATGTTAGATTTACAGTGGAGGAATAATGGCACGTAAACAACCTACCGGTGAGCTACTCACCGATGACGATCTGGCCGCTGCCTTCCTGGCTGATGATTATGCACCAGAGCCAACACAGGCTATTGCACCACAGCCAGCCGCACCACAGCGCCGCAGCCAGCGGTCGGTGAGCAGCAATGGGACGAGGAAGAAGAACTTCCGGGCCAGCTCGCCGTGGATGCCTATGAAACGGATGAACTCCTGGTCGTCAGAGCCCGCACCGCAGGTGTTGACCGTAGCGACCTCGACGTAAGCCTATCTGACGGTATTTTGACAATCCGGAACACTTTCTAGCGGTGACGAAACCGACGTAAAAAGTGGCACATTCAAGAGTGTTACTGGGGCGAATTTAGTCGTACAATCGCCCTACCTGTCGCCGTAAAGGAAGACGAAGTAAAGGCAGAGCTGAAAGATGGCGTACTTACCATTGAGCTTTGCTGTAAGTTGAAAAAGAACGCCCAATCACTATTGACGTTCTGTAGTCAGACAGCACCCTACTACCACCTCTGCTCGCACCAGAGGTGGTATTATTTATCGCCGCATGTGCACGCTGAGCTCATCTCCCGTGCAGACATAACCACGCGAGAGGAAGGCACAAAAAGTTTACTCACAATAAAAACACCCCTAAAGGTGAGGGGCGTTTTTATTTTAGAAGCTTATTAACCTTGTGCTGCCACATTCTTCGATGACGAAGTTGATGATTGCGTAAGCAAAGATCGCGACTACCAAAACCGATAACAGCGTACAGAATGGTGTTCTTAGCGCTGATTACGGTTGAGGCGTTACCACCAGAAGTTGCATAACGCAGACCACCGATGATGATCATGATCACTCGAGATCACACCGATAATGTAGAGCAAGATGTTAATACCAGTTTGGATAACGCCACCCTGACCATCAAGATTATCTACCTGTCCAGTACCTTTTGCTGCATTACCTCCACCGACAGAGACTCTTTTAGATTTATGGCGCGAGCTGAGTCTGCTGGCGCGACAAATGCCAGACTACCGGCAACCAAAGCTGGAACCAATAGGATGCCGGCAACAATTACTACGAACGCTCGCTTTCATGTTTTATATTCCTTTCTTTTGTACTAAATTCAATCCTTATTATAACAGACTGCTCGTGAATAGCCAGCCTATTTTACGATAAAATCACCTGGTTATCCACCAAACGACTTTAAACACGAAGTTAACAATTGCGTACGCTGTAATGGCAATACTAGTCCGATAACAGCATATAAAATTGTCGTTTTAGCAGAGCTAACTGCCGATGGATTGCCAGAACTAGTTACATACTTAAGCCCTGCAACTAATCACAATAACAGCCGCTACCACCAACTACCCATAAATAATATTAATGGTGTCGGCTTCACAAAGCCCTCTGACAGTGACTCACCCTTTCCTTTACAAATGGCGCTGCTGCTATTAGCATCACAGGCACCATATGGGTTTACTGCCTTTGCCGGCGAAATGACAGGTGCGGTTGCAGTGGCGGTAGCCACCACCCAACCACAGCCAAACTAGCCAAAATGAGTTTTTCATGAAAATGCTCCTGTTATAAATTGAACAATAGTGAAAGGCAAATACTAGCACAATGATACCGAGTACAGTATACATAAGCGGGTTCTTGGCCGTAGCAATTTTACCAGGGTTGCCACCAGCGGTGACATACAACAACCCCCGACAAGGTAATCATAATTACTGCAACCGCACCAGCTACCCACATAGCTGTACCCACCATAGTGCCAAATGTGGCGCTATCGAGGTTGGTTTTTGAAATATTGCAATCCTCAGCGTTATAGCCAGTCTCTGATACACCTGCTGCTAATTGCTGCAACATACCCATTAGTCTATTAGCCTCTCCTTAATTGGGTTAATGATTTGCTACCGACGCGAATACCACTACCATACCAACAAGCGCATTCGCAATGATGCGACGTGCCGACACTGCCGCGTTGGCACTACCACCACTTGTAAGATAGCGAAAACCACCGGCGTATAGTGCGCAGCCGACTGCAATATAACCAACCAACATTAAAATGATAGTCGAAATATTTAGGGACATAACCCAAATATAGGTACGAAGCTTTTCTTCGTCGCTACCACCAGCCATGTCGCGTGGTCCTTTGCAGCTCTGATTTACTACAGTCATCATGTAACCCAGTATACCATGCGCGGATGCCCAGTATTTCACCACAGCAGCAGCGGTAGGAGCTGGCTGAACTGGCTGATATGCAGCCAATCCGAATACACTAATCACACTCGAAAAACCACTAGAGCGATGCTTCCAAACTAATCGTTTCGATTAGCTAAATATTCCTCCTGGAATTAAGTTGGTGATTGCAAAGCAGAAGATATATAGTAATAAACCAACCACTCACATTTAATATAATTTGACGGGCACGTGCTACTTGGTTTGCGTTGTCGCCGGCAGTGGTCCACCATCACCGACCATCAGCCCAATAGCCGCCAAAAATACCAGCGCCCCAGGTTAGAATCATCAGCGCCACTTTCAAAAGCCACATAACCGTGCTTTCGCCGCCCTTGTCATCACTACAACTCAATACGGCAGTCTCCACCAGCACACCTTGCTCTCGGCGTGGGCTGCTGGCGCCATCATCACCGGTGCAAGCGTTAGCCCAGCGAGAAGACCTCCTACTGCTAGTTTTTATATATATTTGTTGTTGTACGCATAGCTCTACAATATACTAAAGCACGTATTTCAGCAATGGCGACTCCAGCAATCACTGCCACAATTCCATAGCTAATAAAATCACAGAATAAAGTTGCTTTTTACTATATGCCGGCCATAATAAAAGACAGATATGAAAACGACTACTTTTTCCGCTCGTACTAGCTGGGTTGGTTACCAGTTTGCTTGGTGTTATACGCCAGTAGCTCGTGCGGATGAACACAAAGAGTCACCTGGGAGACACTTGTTAAAGAAAGGGTTGCTTGAGATGATGGAGCCAGCTTCTTTAGTGGTGAAAAACACCATAATGCTACTGGTGAAAATAATAGCCAGAAGTTTAAATGGCTGTTGTGGCAGAAACGAGGAGATAAAGCCGGCACAGAAAATGATGGAAAAACAGAATGGTATGTAGTACGCCGGATGGAAGACAGCGTCCGAAAACCAACTGCTGGTGTGATGGTGATAAAATCCGCATCACTATACCAAGCTGTCATCGCGAGACCTTTTAAAGTTCCTTTTAATCTAATTATGCGGGCATCTATAAAAAGTGAGTCGAGCGCACCCACGATGGCCAGGGCGACTGTGCGCAGCCAAGCGTTACCATAGACAAAAAGGGCTGGCGACCAAAACACCAATATTGAGTATGGTTATGCAGCCGACAACGCTCAGCTCTGTCGTTTTGATGTAAAATGACGGTATCGAGCGATTTCGAAAAAGATTGACTATTACTGATTTTTCGCCGTAATAATTCACCACGAGACCAAAAATGGACAAGACCTCGCCCGCCAAACCCAGTACCAGGAACTATTGATAATATCGATATTGCAGAAAGCAGTAAACAATCAGAGGAAGAGGCCCAAAAAAATAGTGCACAATATTTAAACGGTATTCAACCTGCCCACAAAGACAAGCAGGACAAGTCGAATTGTTCGATTACTAACATTGGTTGGCTAGTATGCCCGGTTTTGCGCTGGGTTGGTGGTGTGATTGATGGTATTTTTGGCTCTATTTCGGGTATGCTTGCATTGCCGGCGCGCTATTTTGAGTGACACCAGTGGTGCGCGTGGTGCGTGAAAGTATGCGCAACGTCGCAAATATCAGCTTTGCGGTATTGTTTATTATCATGATTATCTCGCACCTCACTTCAATTGGTATTTCTAATTACTCTATAAAGAAGCTTTTACCGCGCATTATTGTAGCTGCTATTACAATCAATATTTCATTTTATTTATGTGCGATAGCAAGCGACTTCTAGTATCTTGGGCACTGGCTCAGGGTATGCTTTAGCGGCTTACATTCTTTCTACCGATGGTATGCGCCTATCAGGAACAGATAATTCTCTCCTAGAGGCAATTATGTTTGTTCTGTCTAGCGGTACCGTTGGTGTTATTGCCGGAGTAGCTGGCGGTGCGGGTGCTGCGATCGGCGCCGTTGTTGGTATATTAATCCCGCTAGTAGTTGGGACGCTACTTGTCATCAGCGTCGTACCTGTCTTCTTGTAGCAAGGCAAGCTATTTTTGGTGTTATTGATTATCTTGTCTCCAGTCGCGCTTATGTGTATGTTTCTGCCGAACACCTGCAAGATTTTTGAGCTTGGCGCAGTATTTTTATTGATATGCTCCTATTGTTTCGCTATCATCACTGCTTTTGGTGCAGGTGAAATTGGCTCAGCAGTGTTCTGTAAACATGACTGGACCTGAAAGCATTGCCTATAACATTTGCGCCGGTGTATTTATGCGGGTTCTGCCACTAGCCAGTATCGTCTACATTCTCTGGGTGAGCCGACGCACCTTGTCGCGCATCACCGGTATGCCATCTGCCCGATTTCGTCTCCTCAGTAACCCTATACAGCGTACCCGCAGACTTTATCATGAACAGGATTCGTCCTTTCAGCGAAGATCGTTTTGCAAATTATCGCAGGTCTCGCCATATACGGGCTTTTAGCACCAAACTCGATGATGAAGGCAAGGAGAAATATCGTTTTTCTGGGGCACTTGGTGCCGTAACCGGGGCTAGCCTGCTACTGACGTAAAGAAATTAACCATATACGAGATGCACAAACCAGTAATATTTTGCATCGCCAGGCAACCAGGCGTATAACTGGTGCTATTGCTGATGATGTGGAAGGCTCAAAACGTGTCGTTGCTTCAAACGCACCAATTACTGGAAAATTTCACCGCGCAACTAGCGGTATGACGAAAAGGCTTATCAGAAAAGTACAGAATAGCTACGCCCGCCAGCAATGGAAGATACTACAGCAGGGAGCTTAAGGAAGATAAAATGGAGTACGAAGGGCCATATTGGTGAAATCATCAACCGACAAGGTACCACAGGCGCGATAGTCTGACTCAAGAACTAATTACTAATGTGCTGATAAGGATATGACAACTACTGAAAAATCAATGCGCACTGGCGTCAATTTTAGAGGCTCGAAGCGAATGCCTGAACGAAAAGGATATGCCATAGCTAGTAGTGCTTTTCGTGCTATACATAGAGAATTGCAAGATAGAAATCTCTACTCTGCTGAGCAGGCTGAGTCTATCACACTGCACTTGAGAATGCAGTAGGGTGATAGTACCATGAGAAGTAGTCTTGGCGTACTAGCCGCTGCACGAAATACTGACATTGAAAAATATTCTGAAAGAGAAATCTATACAAGATTTAACTCATGCACCTGATCTGAGGATGTGCTCCGTGATATGGAAGTGCAGATGTGGGTACGCTCATGACTCTTAAAAACAGTGATTACTTCAATCAATACGCTTCAGAACGACAATAAACAAGCACTAAAAGCATAGCTTTGATATACTGTCTGAAAATACAGAAAGTAGCACAAAAATAACTGAAGATTAGCTCCATGATTATTAAGATGCAACAAATTACCATAGGAATAACAGCAGTGTATAATAGCATTTGCTTTTTCTGCTGCAGCTATGCATAATAAAAGGTGACTATAAGAAAGCGATACTAAAGGTGGGCACTCGTTACCATATTTATCAGTTTGATCGGTACTGCTGTTGCCGGTGGCACCACACGCCGCAATAAACTGGCGGGACAAACCCGAATGGGACAAAAGTTTTAAGAGCTACGAGATAGTGGACAGCTTCACGAGGATGAATCGGTCGACAAGTCGCTAAAACCTTGGTTTGTACAACGTCCCTCATAAAGACGGTGAAGCAAATATAATTGTTCGTCGCCCTAAAGGATGGTGTTACTGGTTTGGCATGCATATCGTGATGGCGGCGACATTGTTGTGCGTTGGAAAAACTGTCGACGCGCGCGACTACTCGTACCAGGAGATGAGGGTAAAACTAAAGATAGAGGAATGCCAAATTACGCATTGACAACAACGGAAGTCAATGTGATGGCGATGGCAGGGAAGCACGCTGGTCAGGAAAAGAAATACAAAAATCCTCGTCAAGTACGGTTATCGGCGGCAACAGTAGTCCGTGTGAGTATCGTATTGATATCGACAAACGCGGTGAAAACCAAGTATTTGTTCACAACTTCTAACGCAAACCAGCAGCAACTGGGGACATCAAGACAACTGTCATGACGAAAGCAGACCTCGACGAGTGATCAGGTGGTTGATGTAAAAGAGACAAGCAGGAAGCTGAAGCTGAAGGCAACAAGCTGGTTGATGACCATGGTAATGCGCAGAACGGCGAAAATCAGGACAAAACAGACCGGTGACGACAAGACTGTTGCTAATGAAGACGGGGAGAAGGGCGATGAAGAAAAAGTAGCTGTAGTTATCGACGGCATCGGTTGGATCGTCTGCCCAGCATCTAACTTCCTGGCGATCCGCCGATATGACCTATGGCGCTATTGGTGGCATGTTAACCACACCTGCTAAGATTTTCGATGAGAAACACCCGGTGTATCAAGCTTGGTCACAAAATGCGCAATATTTCTAATATTGGCTTCGCGATAATGTTTATCATTATCATTATCTCGCACCTTACGTCGATAGGTTTCAGCAACTATTCTATTAAGCGTATGTTACCGGCGTCTTATTTTGGCTGCCGTTTTTAGTTAACCTGTCGTTCTACATCTCGCATTAGTAGTAGACTTGTCAAAATATTCTCGGCGCCAGTATGAAGGACTTTATTGGTGGCGTCATATCAGTCAACGCTGACATGACGCAGCAACGACGGCACCGACTTAATTGCTGGTATAACGGCCTTTATCCTTTCAGCTGGAGCTATCGGTGCTGGTACTGCAACTGGCTTATCGGCTCGGACTTGGTGCAAGATATCTCGGCGCTATGGGAATTTTGTTCCCACTCATTGATAGCCGCCCTGATTGCTGTATTTCAATCTACATTCTGCTCGTAGCTCGCCAGGCGATCATTGTGCTGTTGATTATCATCTCCACTTGCTTGGCCTATCTACTGCCAAATACAGAAGACTCTCTTACGCGTTGGCGAAGATATTCACCACCATGCTGCTGATGTATCCAACTCATCGCCCCGATATTTGGTGCCTGTGAGCTTGTGTCAGACATTCTTCAGTTTGGATGCTGGTCTCGGCATGAAACTAGCAGGTGTCTTTGTGAAGATTATTCCACTAGCCCTCACGCCATGTAATCCATGCGTACTGGTGGCAACCTCATTTCTCGCCTGAGTGGTGTTAACTTTGGTAACTTCGGGCTTAACCGTATACGCCAAACAGCCGGTGAAACACGAGCACGTAATCTGAAAACTTCACGCAATTCAAAGCCGTGCCCGCTCCTTTGCAACAATGACTGACGATAAGGGTAATAAGCGCACAAGCGCCGCTTTACCGGCTATATCACGTCAAACGGCTCTCAATAAAGCCCGTAGGGAAACCACTACTACGGCACTTGAAGAAATGACTAGTGAAACACAAAGCGAAGCTATTTACGGCAATGTCGGTAACGCTATGAAGCGAGCAACAGGCGATAGCACCCTATACCAAATGACTTCTGCTGGCAGCGGAAGAGACTACTAAAATCGCTCAGCGACAAATTGTTACCAAGCAGGCTAAAGAGCACGCCGCACGCCGCAAAGAGCTTACCGATGGTTTTGCAGCCCCGCTTCCAGCAAATGGCTACTGAAGTTGGTGGTGAAGATAAGATCCAGGACATGGTTGCAGACGCTGCCGAAAAGTGGAAGACTGGCCAAATGGATACCATGGAGGCTCAGGCTATTATGGAAGAGCTCAACTAAATACTGGTCAACTCGTGGTGGCCCTGGTGCAGTTATGGCTGCCGGCAACGCTGAGATGTTCCGTGATGCAATAAGTTACAAGATTAACAATAATATTCACCTCAAAAACGAAAAAGACCAAATTATTGCTAACGCTAATCAACGACTGAAACTGTCACTACAGAACCAGAACGACAGTCTATTATTAAAGAGCGCGAAAGAGCAACTGAAGGAAGTTCAAGCTAAGTATCAGACAATGGGCAACTGGCTGCCAAATGCCTACTTTTGGTGGTGGTGGCAGGTGAGCAGGGCATGATTACCGGTATGGCGAATGCTAAAGGGTGTCACGCCTCGAGAAACAAGCACGTAGCATGTCTATGGAACAATTAGCTGCACACACGAGACCTGGTTACTAAACAAGAAGATGGCATTATAAATCTTTTATCGATGTAGACCGTGCAAAAAGAAGCACTGGCATCAGAATCGTTCAATCGCTTTGTCCCTACCGAACGACTTGATGATCTGCGCGCATATGTAGCCCAAGTAGTGTAAACAAAACGTGCCGCAATCTCCTCAGGTGCAACGAACTACAACTCAACCACAACACGGAGCTCCAGTCACTCAGCCGCAAGCTCAAAGCCCAGTTAATGTTGATGATGTAGCCCAACGAGCAGCTGATCTCGTGCGCCAACAAAACCAAACACAGACGCAACAGGCACAGAGTTTTACGTACCCCGCCAGCAGACTCAGCTTCACGAACAGGTGGTTCACGAGCAAGCAGGCGCAATATCATCAAAATCAACAGCGTCGACGACGAAATCAGTAATCAACCAGTCAAAACACACCCTAAAACGGTGTGTTTTTGTTTTACTATTTTATATAAAAATCCTGCACAAAAGCAGGGTGTTATCATAAAAAGTTGAAAGAAGGTGCAAAACTCTAGGGTATTGCTGGTAGCACCACTAGTTGCAGTGCCACCAGCAATACATAATCCTAGTTCACCTAGCATGTCCCCACATAGCTACCTCCGCATGCACACGAACTGCCTGCATAGTAAATATAGAGGAGGGGAAAAGGTTGCAATAATAAACCAAGATACCGCACCTTTGCTCACTAGTGTGTGCCATGCGCGCCGCCAGAACCATTTCAGGAATCCGAGCAGTAGCAACGTTCCTCCAGAGAGTCTGGCCTGATGGATCTAGTGATTGCTCTTTTCTGGCTTTGCTTCCATTTGTGGTACAATGCAGCCACCAAGTAGCGCCCATGTACATGATAAGCACTGCTTCAAGCGTGCTCGGCTTCGATGGAGCAATAGACCAAAAAGAATAGCAGAAAACCCATTACCACTCGAGCGAAAAGCCCGGTTACGTACAAACAGATATTAGCTTTTTGATAGTCTTGCGGTCTCCCACAACAAAATCATTTTTCGTTAGCATCCGTACAATATATCCACCAAGTGCCAATCCGACAATTGCTCAGATAAAGACATGTACCGGTAATGGCAGTGCTATAACTGAAAATTGACTCGTACCATGGATTCCCCAAAACAATGACCTAGTTGATAGTTCATTTTTGCTCGAGGACCAAGTAGTCCATCAATCATCTGGGTTACCAGTGGCATAAAGTATCATGACCAATGACAAAAATACACACCGTTGCAACTGTCTGGATGTTCATCCGGTTCTGTCCGCAACTAGTTTCACCCCAGAGCTGTTGATGTACCCGTAGCATATATAACGCTAATGGCACACAAAAACAGCAGTGTTAAAACACCGGGGTTAAGCGGAGAAAGCTCTGCTCGCAGCCACCCCATCGATGTCATCAACCTGGCCCAATAAAATGTGATTCCCATAATAATCAGCAGCTTGATAACAAGCGGTAATATACGTGAATCTGATTATCGGCAGCTGGTTGCTGGTTAGGTATCAGCCAGTTTTCTACGCGAGCAATCCTGCCAGGCAAGCTGCTCGGCACAGTACGTGCCCTGCTGCTCACGTGGATCAACTTCAGCTTCGACTACCGGTGTATCCCGATTTGTCGCGGCATCTGCTATGTGAACGGCCTCCATTGGCGAGAGTTTTCCGTGACGGCGGGCGACTCATCTCGTTGCACATTAGACGAGCTATGCTCCCCGTTCGGCTGTGTTTGTTCAATACTACGCACCTTCTTTCAAAGAGCTCACACATTGTAGGAGCAATTTATCCTGCTACATTACCACAATATGTGATAACTCTATTTTTCACATTATTTTTATAATTTTGTCAACATACTTACCCTGAAAACTATTATTTTTACTACAGCCATTGCATTTTACCGTAACCCATGCTAGAAAAAGACAACCATAACCACAATTATCTCTATCACCCGCAGGGCTAAAAGTGCTATACTAAAACTATATGGCACGCTACACCGTACCCCAAGACGTCGAGGCTGAAGATAAACTCATCGGCCCCTTTGAGTTTCAGGCAGTTTGTCTATCTTATTATCGCCGCAATCGGCATCGGTGGTTGTTGGGCGCTTTTTCTGTTTTCCCGCCGCTAGCAATTATTCCATTACCGATCGTTATTTTATTTGGCATCCTGGCGCTACCACTCAAAAAGAAGCAGCCTATGGAGGTCTACCTTGGGGCTATTATTCAGTTCTATCTAAAACCACGTAAAAGCGCATCTGGGCCAGACGGACTCACTTCGCTCGTGAAACTCACCGCACCAAAAAGATAGAAGAAGAGCGAGCAGCTGCTCTTGAACGCAATGAAGCAGAACGTCGTCTTTCATACTCTAGCAGACATCGTTGACACTGGCGGTTGGGCGGTGCGTGGTGTTGGCCTTGATGCGTAAAGACGATACTGCGGAGCGATACCGCTACTATGCGCCAACCGTTGATGACGACCCGCCTGATAAAAACAGCAGTGTATCGCGCAATACTGATGCGATGATAACAAAAACCAGCCAGACAGCGTCGTGAGCATATTATGGCCGCCATGCAATCACCAGACCAAATGATATCAACGCCAGATGATATTTATGCGCTATATGATAGCCTTAATATGCCACCGAGTGGTCACTACCGTGCTGCAGAAGAAACACCAGCACCGGCCCAGCCAGAAGAAACGACTACTCCCGATGTACCACCAGCTGATTTTGATATGTCAGCCGGTATTCCACCTAGTTGCGCCAGAGCCAATACCAGTAGAGCCAGACGAAGGACAAAAAGCAGAAGCCGCACTTCGTGAGCAAAACCGAGCAAATTGATACAACATACGAAGCAATCCACGGGCCTGCTCCAACGAAGCCAACTAAAAACCAGCCAAGAAGATATCCGTGGAACCAGCCAGTGAGCGCTTTACTCACGCCAAGGCTGGTGGGCCGGCCGTGAGCCGCCGCAGGTGTCGGCTGGTATCCTCGATTTAGCACATAATAGTGGCGATCTATCCGTTGAAACTATCCAGCGCGAGGCGAGCGAGTTAACAAAAAGAACACAAAACCAGGGAAGTATATATTTCACTGCGATAAAGAGGTGAGGCTATGAATCCAGATACATCACAACAATCATCAACTAACCAGGGCGTGCGTCATCAGCACCAGCGATGCCAGGAGTCGTGCACTCTATTCGCGGTGGTCAAAATGCTATTCCAGTAGTGCCAGAGCAGTCAAGCCAGGCACCGGCCAGTGCTGAAGAAGTATCAGAGCTAACATAGCTGCAACAGCTGCTGCCAGCCAACAAACTGGTGCCGCACAGCAATTTGAGCAGCGGGCAAATGCTGCCATGCCTCATGAAGTGCCCTACTGAAGGACCAGACACCCTACCAACCAGAGCCAGAGCAGTATCAACAGCAATACCAGCAGCAACCCTCAAACCGCGCCAAACGCAGCCTATGGTTATTCACCTCAACCAACAGCTTTTTGGATCAGCCACAGTAAATCCAAGTATGGTGGCCTCACAACCTCAGCCAACGCCACACAACGCAGATATGCAGCAGGGTCCTGTACCCTGCTTATAGCAGTGCGCAGCCAGGAGCGATTGTGCCGCAACAGCCAGAGCAGCACACAGAAACCGATACTAGCAACGGAGCTCCAGCACAAAAAGCAAAAGCAGAACACGACGCAATCAAGCCTCCTTTTTCAGAGATGCGTGAGAACACGGTTATTATGGCTGATGGTGGTTTTCGCGCCATCGTGGGGTGTGAGTCTATCAACTTCGACCTAATGAGTACCCGTGAGCGTGAAGCAGTGGAGTTTAGCTACCAAACTTCCTCAACTCACTATATTTCCCAGTACGATTTTATATTCGTTCACAGCGGGTGGATAGGGCACGCATTGAGCGGCTGAACATATTCGCCGCAACCAAGATAACATGCTGCTTATATCCTGATGGAAGACTATATTGGCTTTATCGATCCAGCTCGCACAAAAGTCAACATTATGGATAAATCGTTCTACATTGTGGTGCCATATTAGCCCAGTAGCTGACACTGAGGCCATCAAAACACAGGCAACAAGCTTTTTGGTAAACTATTTGGTGGCAAAGGCGGGCAGCAACAGCAAAAATCCAAAAGATTGATAAAGTCACCTACGAAAAAAAGCTAAAGATGAAATTAGCAAACCGCATTGATATCGTAATGAGCGGATTATTCCAGATTGGTATTAAATGTTACCAGCTCAACACCCGTGAAATCGGTGAGCTCTATTATAATGTTTATAATCCAGATACTGCTCAGTTGCAGCCGCTCGCAAACCTAGAAAGCAGCACTGCTATGTATGTTCGTAAAGGTACCAAGAAAGGGGAAGCGTAAATGGCTAAAAAACGAAAAAAAGATGCGGTTGATATTGCTGCTGAGCAGCGTGCTCGTGAGCAAGCCGAAGTTGAGCAAGCCTTTCTTACCGGTATCAATACCCCTGCGCGACCCACTGCGCCAAAGTAGCCTAGAGTTTGATGCTAGCTATTTGATAGGCTTGGTAGTAAATATGGCCAAACACTCTACGTGACGGGTACCCACGCGAAATTTATACGGGATGAAACAGCTCGGTTATTAATATCGACGAAGTGCTCGATATTAGCATGTTTATCTACCCTGTTGATACGCAAATTATTCTAAACAACTTGCGCAAAAAGGTGACCCAGCTTGAAGCAACCATGGCTGTCAACAACGAAAAAGGTAAAACCCGTGACCCAGGGCTTGAAGCTGCAATTGCCGACGCCGAACAGCTTCGTGACCAACTACAAATTGGGGCAGAGAAGTTCTTCCGCTATGGTCTATATATCACTCTATATGCCGACAGCGAGGGACGAGCTGAGTTACGTACGCAACAAGATTGAAACCATCTTCGGCCAGCAGCTAGTCTTTAGCAAGGTAGCCAGCAGCCAACAAGAGCAGGGGCTCAACAGCACCGTGCCGCAGCTTAGCGACCAGCTGCAAATTCGCCGTAACATGGACACCGGTGCAATTTCAACATCATTCCATTCACCTCAGCCGACCTCACCGCCGACGGCAAGGGTGCGTTATATGGCGTCAATATGCACAACAACGGCCTGGTTATCTTCGACCGCTGTAGCCCAGAAAAACGCCAATATGGTGGTGTTTGCAAAAGCTGGTGCTGGTAAGTCATTTACCGTGAAGCTAGAGGCGCTTCGCTCGATGATGCTGGGAACTGATATTTTGATTATCGACCCAGAAAATGAGTATCAGCAGCTAAGCGATGCTGTTGGTGGTAGTTATATTCGCTTGAGTCTCACAAGTGACACCCGCATTAACCCATTTGACCTGCCACAAGTAACCGACACCGATGAAGGTGAGGATGCACTACGCGCAAAACCTTGTTACCTTGCACGGCCTCTGCGCCTCATGCTTGGTGGTACCCAAACATTAGAAAATGGTCAAACACTCAGCGGTCTCTCTCCAGCTGAAGAAGCTGACCTCGACCAGGCCCCTGATCGACACACATACGCTCGCGTCGGTATTACGAATGATCCACGACGCGCAACTCTGTGCCACCAACCATTCACGACCCTATACGACACCCTTTTACATGGGCGGCACTGGTCCCTGAACTGGCACAGCGACTCCGCAAACTACACCACCGGAACCTTTGCGGGTATCTTTTAGCCAACAGAGTAATATCGACATCAACAACCGCATGGTAGTGTTTAATATTCGCGACCCTAGAAGAAGAATTGCGTCCAGTGGCGATGTATATTGTGCTGTCGCACATTTGGAATATTACTCGTAGTGAAAAGCGCAAACGTATCCTGATTATCGATGAGGCTTTGGCTATTGATGCGCTACAGCGACTCGGCTAACTTTATTCACGGTATCGCTAAACGTGCTCGTAAATATTGGCTCGGCTCACCACTATTACCCAGGACGTAGAGACTTTATGGGTAGCAAGATGGGCCGATGCAGTGGTAAGTAACAGCTCTATTCAGTTGCTACTCAAACAACATTCATCTGCGGTAGATGTACTGAGTGACGTCTTTAAAGCTTACTGAGGAAGAGCGCAAACGTCTTGCAAACTTCCCAGTAGGGCAGGGGCTGTTCTTTGCCGGACAAAACCATGTCCATATCCAAATTTACGCATCACCAACTGAAACCGGCCTCGTTAGTACCACGCCAAAAGAAGACAAACGGCCACAACTCAGCGATGGCAGCGAGGTATGCCGACAAAGGTACGCTAAATAGTAAGTCATTACTACACATATTGTAGTATTTTCACACCTTACCTGATGGGTGGCCTATAATTCTGAGTGGAAACAAACGGAAAAGTGATATAATAACGCTGTCGGCAAATGCTCTGAAAACGAATCCGGATGACCTCTATAATCCCGATTCAACAGAGAACTACCGAGCACAAGCTCGAAAACGTGCTATCCAAGATGGGGATATTGCGCGTGGTATTGATGAAAGCCGAAAAATATGCCAATGACCCGAATAGTAGCACGAGCCGCAATGCCGCGCAGCAGCTGACGAACTAAGCAACCTTTGAAGATAGTGCCCTTGATGATCTACCACAAAGTTCATCAGACGCCGATCAGTGCTCGCACCCTTCTTCAGCCGAAGAAAATCCAAATGGTTATTATCAGCCGGGGTCAGTACTGCTGGCCGCGTACGCAGCGGTATAAATAAAGCCAAAGCAAGCTGGCGGTGTACAGGGCCCTAATGAACAAGGCAAAAACCTAAAGGGTGCTATTAAGAATTGGCGAAGTGGTCGCCAACCTTAGCACTCGTGCTGAGTTTGCTTGGATTTGGCGGCGTTGCAACAACTATTTTCTCACCAGCACTAGCCATCACTCACCCTAAAAGAGACTATGGCAAAAAGACCTGAACGATCAGATTGGGCCGGTAACCGCGCGCTCTAATGTAGTATTGCGCACAAAGATAAAAACCACCCTAGCCAATGGGCCAAGCATTTGTGGCGAAAACTAAAGGTAAACTGCCGCTTTAAAAAGATGTCACCCATGGCACATCAAACGCCTGGAAAAACGGCTTTACGTTGATATGTAATGGTAGCCCTTGTGGTAACGATAGCCGCGTGCGCCGAAAGTGCCATCAAGCACAACGCTACTGGCAAAAGCCACACTAATGCCAAAGAAATGATGAAAGCGGTAAAAACCGATATCAAACTAGCTAGCGATATACGGCGCGCCTATAACCCAAAGGTGCAAAGCGTGCTAGATAATATTGGACACAGGGCTTTGCGGCGACTCGGTATTGGGCTTGATAATGTAAAGGCTAAGGGTAAAGAAAAAGGTAAGGAGACCAAGAAAGAACTCACCAAGGTAGCTAAAGAGGGTAATGCCTCCTCACCAGATAAGATTAAAGGTTGCCGGCGGTGATGAGAAGCTCGACGACAAACAAAAAAAGAAAAAGCTAAAGAAATCAATAAAAGACATTGAAAAAGATGTTGAAGCCGCCAAGAAAGCCGGCACCAAAACTGCATCACGCGTCGGTAAAAAGTATTGCCAAAGGGTAAGTCTGCTTGGTTGAGCTGACACCGCCTGTAGCGTCGTTCGTACCGCACTTGCCGTATCGCAGGGTATGAAACTGATTGGTAAAAATCCAAATGGCTCGCTATGCACTCAGTTCATGGTAGTTGGCGATAAGATTAAAAGCCGGCAAAGGCAACCCCAGAAGATGTCGCACCAATTGGTGATATCTTGACAAATACCGTTACCCAAAAGACTGTTGAGATGCCAAAGAAGGATTGATATTACTGCCCTCGGCAGGAGGCGTTACCGAACAAGTGGAAAATCCACAATATGGTAAAAATGCCTTTGATTCAACTGGCTTTAGGCTAGCCGGACAAAGGGTGAGGGCAACTCGCAAAGGTTAGCGACTTTTGACAAAACCGTATAGCCTTGGTAACGGCTTTAGCGTCACCGCCTTCCTCGGTGGACATACCGGAGCTAATTCAAGGGTTCCTCAACACCTGTAAAGTCGTACAAAACTGGTTTGTGCGTGGTGCAGCGATGATCGCCGGTATCGTTGTTGGTATAGCATCGTTTTGGTTGGTCAACAGCGGCTGGTATTGCACTGAGCGCGAGTGCCAGCTTTTGCGCTAGCATATTTCCAAGATCAACTGATTTCAATTTTTAGCCGGTAATATTATTACCGATGACGCGAGCAGCGTTGACACTGGTAATGCTATCTTTGCAGGAACGGCCAGCTATTTTGGGGAAGCTGCACAAAACCGTGGCCTAAAGCCACTAAAGACCAAAGGTGAAATAAAAAGAACAGCTTGCATTTAATCACGAAATCAATAACCAGCACATCGCTATTGATACCTCACGAAGCACGCAGCGAACCATTCAACATCTACAATCAATATTCATTCGCTGGTGCATTCACCCGTAAACTTGCTGATATCACCCTGCCAGCCAGCGTGTCACCGCTTACCAAAGTAGCTAAGATTGCTGCATTGCCAGTCAGTTCACTTTCAAGTATTGCGCACGCCGAGGATAACCACTTTGATGAAGAACGTTTCCAGCAGTGTGATGATATCGTGTACAACATTAAGAAAAATTGACGCCGATGCATTTCTGCAACTTGCGCTATGGCCTGCCGAAAGAGGACATGAACATTGATCCACAAAGCGGTGGAAGATTACATGGTGCGCAATCAATTTGTCGACCCTGAAGCGGATGATGAGAACGACAGGAAGCCAAGGGAGACTTTAAAGTTTATTGAAAGTTGTATTAACCGTGAAGAACCACTTGGCTTTACCGATGATGAAAAACGAAGATATGTGGAAAGATGGTACGGTTTGCTATGACCCACCAGATGAGCTCAAGGAAAATAAAAACTTTAGGCTCTACTATCTCGATAAGTATATCGCCAAAGGTATGGATGAAGACCCTGATGCTGACGAAAAACAGCGGCGATGAGGCTAACAACGGTGGTGAATACGGTAGCGGTGAGTGGGCACCATTCTGCGCTGGCGGCACCGACGACACTGGTTCAACAGCTGGCGGCGGTGGTGGTGACGCATATGATGCCATTATCGGTGACTCTCATCGCGCACAAGGAGCAGCTGAAGTTGGAGGCATTGCCGCTGATATTAAAATTTTCGAGTCGGTGCTCCATCGCGTGAAGTGCTCGATACAGGTAAAAATCGAAGCCGGCAAGCTAAATAGCAAGAGCGTCTTGCTGTCAACTGCATGTCGAATAGTCAGACGATCGTGCATCAGTCACCGAAATGATGAAAGGCACTCAAAGATGCTGGTGCATAGGTTTCAGTTATTGGCGTCTCAAAGAGTTTCCCGAATGGTGATCCAAACGCTATTAATAGCTTCCTGGAAAGGTCGAATCAAAAAGAATGGCTACCTTCTTTGAGTGCACTAATGATGTCTCAAGTGACAACGTTCATCAAATAAAGCAGAGTACGACCGTATGAAAAAGCGGCGGTAGCATTTTCCATAAAAACACCAAAGGTGGGAAGCATCGCCTCTGGCTTCGAGGAACGACATTTCTTGTCTGGTGAAAATTGGCACTGGGGTCTTGATATACCATCTGGCACAGGATCAGCACCGATTCATGCACCGACAGATATAAATCACCATATTGTATCTCAGTGGGGAGGTGTTCAGGCAACTCCAACTGATGGACCAAAATTCCTGCTTAGTTTCATCCATATGCGTGAAGTTAAGGTTAACAAGGCGTGACAAAGTGAAAAGGGCGATGTCATTGGTGTTGAGGGTGGCCGTAATGCCTATGGAGCTGATTTTGCACCACACCTTGCACTTTGGGTATCAAAGCCAGCAAGTGAGTGTCACCAGAAGATGATTGGCTTCTTCGGATCACCAAGCCGGACGCGTGATCAAACCCATGTTTGATCGATCCAGCCCCAGTCCTGGAGGCACACGGATTAAAAGTATAAACGACAGTAATATAGCGAGGGAGGGAAGAGTGCAGTCATTTATAAGCGCGGCGTAAGATGATCATTATCGGTAGCATACTGATAGTAGGGCTGATTGCTGCTGCGGTGTTTAATTACATTCAAAACATGCAAACCACTATCTTTGTGCGCGTTGCGCCACTAGAGCAACCTTACACCTCGATGGCAGCAAAAGATGCACTTGCTAATAACCAGCGCCATACTGTAACCAAAGGCTCCACACAAGCTGTCGATCCATAAAGATGGCTTCATTGACCAAACAATGAGTTTACCGCCGATGGCAACCGCGACGCCGTTACTGACGTTTCTGCTGTACTAGACCCAGAAAGGGTGAATCAGCGCCAAGCAAAGAGCTATACAGCCAGGACAACCAACGCCTGATGAGCACGATAAATAGTCTTCCAGGCCAGCTCTATCAAAACCTGCCAAAGCAGGCCGCGCCTGCCAATCGCCACGTTACCCACATTCACGCGATATCAAAGCGCTGTGCATTCGCCAAAACGGCAATACGCTCCGAAGTGAGCTACTGCAAAAAATACCCACTAGCTCGCTACAGCGAGGTGGCTTCTAGTGAAAAACGGCATTGACTATATGCTCTATACCAGCAACAAAGCCCGTATTTTCTACCAACAGCAGTGAGCAGTCACTCGGCACTCACACTGTTCCGCGTTGAATATTTTGACCCTAATAGCTTCTCGGCCGATAGTTTCAATAAGAGATTTCCGACCAAGGCTACCAACCGGGGCAGGTTACTATTACTCAAAAAGACCCTCGGTTTGCCAGTCAGTACCCGCAGGATGAAAAACTCACGAGTCATTTTAATGTTATTTCACAGTTAGGATCTGCACCACTAATGAACCTATTTCGCACACGAAACCAACGCTCAGCGCGGCATAGCCACTCACGAGCTCGGCGCATAAAGCTACTGCCGCTATTTGCTGCGGTATTTATGCTCCATCACTGCCAGTTGTAACTCTGTCGCACTGGCTATTGATCGTGACTTCTACTCTGGTAACGACATCATGTTTTACGATCCAAAAATTTAAAAAGGATCAAGTTGTAAAACAAACGGCAGTAGCGACGCCCCCATCAAGCGGCGGCTCAAGCGCTGCGGCTTCGGCAGACCAAAAGCAGGTAGCGACCGCTATTGTCGACACATTCACCGGGCACGGCATCTCAACAAACGGAGGTAAGCCACTCGACTTTAACCAGATCATGGCTATTATTGGTAATATCGAGCAAGAGTCTGCCCATAATCCATCTATTGTTGAAACTGCGGTCGGTACCGGTGCCTTTGGTTTAGTGCAGTGGACTGAGCCGCGCAAGAGTAAGTTTTTGCCTTTGCAGATGGTAAGGCGCAGCCAGCGCACCGATCCCTGAGGTTCAAATGAATATGTTATCCAAGAGCTAGAAACCACTGAAGCAGCGGTTATAGCACACACTTTAAGCAGGGGCTCAGTCTACACGATGCAACATTGACTTGGGCCTCAAAAAGTTTGAACGTATGGGTGCGGCAGAGGCAGCATTAGCTAAAACGCTCTTTGCTACACGCTGAAAAATGGGCTGAAACCTTTAAAGATCGCAAGGACGATATTAATAAAAAGGCTGAGCAGCAAACCACATCATCATCAGCCGATGGTAGTGATGGCGCCTCTTCACCAGGCGGTAGTAAGTGTAGTAGTGACAACGCCGCCATTTCAGGAGACATTCTGGCAACAGCACGACAATTCGCTGGCCTGAGGGAAAAGCCAGAATATAACAGCACCTCTATTTCTGCAGCTAAGCCAGCCTACCAAGAGGCAATGAAAAAGCATAACGAGCTTGTAGATGTCAATATTACCGACTGCGGCCGCTTCGTTTCGACTGTTATGCAGTGCTTCGGGGTAGATAAAGATTTCCCACCAGTCACCACCACCAAGCAAGATGAATACGTGCGTGCACACCCTGAAAAATATGAGATCTTAGAAGGCCGTGACGTATCATGATTCAGACCTTAAACCAGGTGATATCTTGATTTGAGAGCTACCAGCACATCGCCTTCTTTAATGGTGAATCTGGCAGGACGATGTCGACGCCTCATCCACTCAGCACGTGCCATATGTCAGCAATAACATCCAATACTTCATGAACAGCGGTGGTCCCGCCGGAGCGCCTTTGCACACCGTCGCTCGCGTTGAGAAGTCTGGATTAACAGAAAAATAAATAGGTAAAGAGCTTTGTCATGAATGCTGCTAATTTTACACCGAAACAAATCGCAATCGCCGGCATTGGTGCGCTTCGTGCTACTGCTTGGCACCCTCATTTTTCTAACGGTGCGAGAGATGAACAAAGGCGAAATAGTAATCGCCACCAACCCAGAAGTGAGTGCTACGTATGCGATTAATGGTAAGAATAAAGGAACCGTTGGCGCAAAGAAGCGCACCGAGCGCCCTCTCCAGGGCAAATATACCTTTACCTTTACCGCTAACGATTTCGAGGAAGAGAAGCGCAGTAGTAGAAATTAAGACTGGCAAAAATGATGGGCTATACATCAATCTGCGCGCTAAAACTGAAGCAGCACAAAAACAAGCCGACAACTCAGACAAGGTTGGACAGCTGCGGTTTGGGCAAGGTAGCCGCAAAGTGATTGCTAATGCCCGAAAAATGACCCGCTTTATAGTAAGTTGCCAATTCGCACACGTAACTATTCAGCCTATTCATGTAAATCGCTCTTACATCCAGATGATACGACCAAATTCGCAGCTTGTGTAACCACTTCAGAAGATCACAAACCTTCGCAATATGACGAAGCCCGCAAAAACAAGCAATTAAAGACTTCAAAGACCTCGGCATTGATACAGATAAGTATGAGGTTTTATATTGATCCTAACCCAGACGACCGACTCATTGCAGAAACCAATGATTACCGCGTGGGCTATCGTCACAAAGCTCAGTAATACGAAACCAGTTTTGTCGCAACCATTAGGGGCAGTGGCGATCCAAAAACAATTGCTGAGACAATTAAAAAGATCTAGCAAGCAAAGGATACGACCTTAAAAAGTTGATCTAGCCTTTACAAACCCGGCCTACACGCCATATAGCACCAATCCATCAATCGTCGTTTCAGAATAACTACCTTCAATAAAAACTGCTCTATGTATAGGAGCAGTTTTCGCGATATAACGTCACCAGCTGGCCACTATAGCCTTCTGGGGCGCGGTTCGATGTGATAATCATTGTTGCATCCGTTAGTCCCCCAAGCGCCGCTGACGGTCATCATCAAGCTCACTAAACACATCATCCAAGTAGTACGACTGGCTGCTTTTCACTAAGCTGCGCAATAGCAGCAATTCAAGTAGTTTAATTGCTAATATGCTGCGCACTTCACCACGTGAAGCTATATCGAGTGCAGGAGCGCCATTAAACGTCACCTGCATATCATCCCGGGTGAGGACCGACTGTTGTAAAACCAATAGCTATATCTTTTGCCGAAGCCCCAGTGCAGTCAAGTAATTCCTGCTGCGTGCTGCCACCAGCTGCGTGCTCGTACGAAAGCCACACGGCATCTGCAGTATCCGATACCTGCTGATATGAACCAGTTATTCGCTCCGCCATATACGAAACTGCCTGCGCTCGCGCCTGGGCAGTATCTGCTCCGTAACGTGCCAATAGCACATCCATACAAATAGCGCATCACCACGCGGCTGCTGCTGAGTGCGTTGTTACGTTGCCGCAAAGCTCTGCTCATATTGCCGCAGCGACCGCCCGTGCTGGCCGATATTGCATAATGAACCGATCCAGCCACCGACGACGGCGTGACGGGGAACCAGAAAGTAACTGCAAGTCGTCTGGCTCGAACAACACCACTGGATACTTATGCGCCTCCGGGAGCCGATAATAGGTCTGATTATCAATGCGAAATTGCTTGCGCCCACTAGCGCGCCCTGGGTCAAATGTCACCGTTCGCTGATGGTGTAAACTCCGCACATCAATGCGATACCACGGGCTGCCGTGCATCAAAACCGCAGCATCATTGCCACGGAAACGACCCACCACGCAAGGCAATGTATATCGCCTCTAATAACGACGTTTTACCCGTACCGTTTTTGCCAATCAGCAGTAGTGACGTATCCTGTAAATCTAACACATACTGCTCATGACTGCGAACATGCTGCAACGCTAGCGCTGAAATACGCATCGGTTAACTCTTCAGCGGCATAATAATATGAATCAAAAATCTGGCTGATCAACATTATCGTGAAGCACGCAGGGCTTAGCTTGCGCACTAAACCGAAACATACTCCGGCTGCCCTCTAGCACACTTGGGGCGTCGCCAATAAAGCGCGAATTCAGTGACTTGTCCTTCACCTGCAACCTCTGCTGCAGCTTCAGAATCGTTTTCACCTAGCTCAGAAGCAACCGAATGAACTTTACCGATTGGCTCACATCGCTCACGTTTACCGTTACACTACCACCAGAATCGCGCGCAAATAGCCCAGCTACTTTTACGATACGACTAAATTCCGCCTTATCAAGCACTGCAGTTACCTTTGATGGTTCTGCGTCAGGATTAGCTGCTGATAGTCAGGGAAGTTACCGTCGATAAGCCGGCTCGTAATTTCAATCCCATCAGCGCGGAACCTGGCCTGATTCTCATCGAATAACACTTCAATCTTATCCATATCATCATGCAAATTACGAGCCACTTCTTGCAGGCTCGAAGCCGGCACAATTGATGATACCGTGCTCTCGGTCGCCACTAATCGGCGCTGACTCAGTCGATAGCCATCGGTAGCCGCTAAATACAAATGCCCGTTATGCGAGTGCCAATACACACCCGTAGGTACCGGGCGGGCGCATCGCTACTCGCTGCCATGATCGTTTTGAGACAACGCTCGCTTAAAATCTGCCGGGTTAAGTTCGTAGCCGGATCGCATAATCCTCCTCAATATCTGGCAGCTCTGAGAATTCAGTCGCATCCATACCGTGGATTGTCGATGAAAAATTTACCTGATTTAACATGCAAATGCGTGCCTTCCACCTTTTAAATTCACCGGTCCGGCCGGCAAGCTAGACACAAATTCAGTAATGAGCCGCGCTGGCACTGTAATTTGCCCAGGATTACTCATTTTAGCACCAATATGCATTGTTGCGGCAATCTCTAAGTTCGTCGCCGCCACAAGTAGCTGCATGCCGTCTGTTTGCAGCAATATGTTGTTCAAAATCGGTGATTGGCTGCGGCCATTCGCCACGCGCCCAATAGTTGACAAAGCTTTCGACAGGGTTCTCTTGTGTAACGGTCAATTCCATATCCTTTATTATAAATAATCACTAAAGAAAATAAAAGAAATGGAGATGGTTATAAGCCCTGTGGATATGCGTAAAACCTACTACCTAGCAGTGGTAGTAGGCGGCCCAAAGTCAATACAAAAGAGCGCAAAACATGCGAATAGAGTGCCCAGTAGCCCACATGTTTTTACCCGGCGATTATCTAGGCAACATAGTTGCCACAATCTATCCATAGCCGCCAATAAAAACTGCACACCTTTTCCGTGTGCAGATGAGGCGATATGCGCAGCTTTTCCACAGTAAATACCCAGTGAGATAACTATATTATGAAATAAAAATGCTAATTATGCAATAGGTCACGAATTTCAGAAAGCTGCTCGCGTAGCGTAATGTCTCAGCTTGCTGGCAGTTTCAATTTTTCTACCGAGTGAATCGCAGTCGTGTGGTCTTTGCGGCCAAGTTCTTGGGCAATTTTTGGAAAAACTTAAGTGTAGCTCGCTGCGCAGTAAACACATGGCAATGGCGCGGCATGGCAATATGACGACTTCGTTTTGCGCTGGTGATCTCTTTATAGTCGATTGAAATAGCGGGCGGTTTTTCGACAATTTGCTTTGGCGTGATGTGCTGAGGGCGGGTTGTGCGGGCAGAACCAATCAACCCTTCGGCAATTGAGACATCAGGGGTGATACCGCGCATTTCTGAAAAGGCAAGGATTTGATTTAAAGGTGCCTTCAAGCTCACGCACATTGGTTTTAATATTTGAGGCAATGTGATCAATCGTTCGCACCGTCTAACTCAACCTCAGCTAGGTTAGCTTTTTGCTTTAATAATGGCACAGCGTGTTTCGAAGTCGGGCAGCTGAATATCAATTGCCATACCCCAGGCAAAAACAGCTACGTAACCGGTCGGTTAGCGTTGGGATGTCGTGTGGCGGCTGGTCTGAGGAAATAATAATTTGCTTATTATGCTGGTGCAGAGCATTGAAGGTGTGGAAGAATTCTTCCTGTGTTTTTCCTTGCCGGCAATAAATTGCATGTCATCAACAATGAGTACATCAACATTACGATACTTATCTGAAAAGTTATTTTTCTTTAGGTAGATACTGTCGAGAAACTCTTTAACGAATGTTTCGGTGAAATATATAATACTCGGGCGCGTGGATTAGCTTTTTGCAATGTAATTACCAACCGCCTGAATAAGGTGCGTTTTACCAAGGCCAACGCCGCCATACAGAAAGAGCGGGTTATATTTCGTGCCCGGGGTACGCGACAGCCTGGCAGGCATTAAAAGCCAGGTCGTTACTCGATCCCACGATAAAATTATCGAACGTGGCGTGGGTTGAGCGTTGTTTGGTTGCGCCGCAGTGATCGATGATAGCCGAGCAGCTGTTGGCGCAAGCGGCACAAGATCATCAGCAGTAATTGGCTGCTTTGGCTGCAGCGAGGGCTGTTGTTTCACGGTTAACGACGGTGCGGCGGTGACTGCTTGAGCCAACCTCAAGGCGCAATGTTGGGTTAGGTATACCGTCTAATAAGCGGCAATAATTTGTGCCTTGTAGCGGCTTTCAATTTGGCTTTTTGCAAAGACATTATGCACGCTTAGTACAATGACGTTATCGTCTTGGCGAACGAATCGTACGCGCGGCTTAAGAAGGCAACGCAACATGCTACCTGGCACAGTCAGCTCGAGTTCACCCAAGACACTTTGCCAATTTTTCGTCCATTAAAAACACCTACCCGTTCTCCCACGCCGACTACGTTTGTTTGATTTACTTACTTGTTTTTCATTGTACGCAAAGGGTAGTTTTTCCACAAGAGAGAAACCAGAAGACAGCTGTATTAAAAAGACGGCCGATTCGGGGTACTATTTTTCCACAGGTAGCGACTACCACTGTAAATATTGTGGAAAACAAACTGCTTATGGTGGATAGTATTGGTTGACATTACGCTTATGGTAGGCGGTGCACTTGCATATGACGATATATTGCGCTAAAATGCAAGGGATATGCCAAAACGAACATACCAACCACACACAAGGCACCGCGCACGGACTCACGGATTCCGCGCTCGTATGTCAACTAAGGCCGGACGTCTGGTGCTAAAGCGCCGCCGCCTAAAGGGACGCGCTAAAGTCTCAATCTAATGAGCGATAAACTACCTACAATTGCTGCAGGTAGTTTTTTGTTCGCAGTAGAGCTTATAGCAGAGTGGTATTTATTGGGCGGGCGATGGTATACTAATGGGGTATGTTACAATTCCAGAACCGGTTTCACGGTCATAGTAGTCTCAAGTATGTGTATAAGCATGGCGTTAGCCAACGTTCACGAATGATCACTGTGCGTTCAATTCACAACCCATGTCGCCAGCATGCACGGTTTGCTGTTGTCGTAAGTAAAAAGATCTTAAAGAGTGCGGTTGGGCGAAACCGAATTCGCCGCCGCGTATGTGAAGTTATTCGGCAGGAGCTTCCTGGGCTTTAAGCCATCGCACGATGTAGTGGTGCTAATATTTTCAAGTGAAGTGCGTGATATGCCGTTTACCGATCTGCAAGAAAATATGTGCAGCTTGCTGGATCGTGCTGGACTCTACCGTGAGCAGTAGTAGCGCTTCGCGTCGCCGCTAGGTAAAGTATGGTATAATTATATCCGAAATAACAATCGGTAGTTATGTTACATACCTAAGAAACATAGAGAAAAGGATACCTCGTTGCATGCTTGAAACACTTATAGTGCAGCCGATTTTCAACCTGGTAGCAATTTATAGTATTGTACCTGGTTCGGTTTCGGTATTTCAATCATTTTGTTCACGGTGTTGGTGCGGCTTGTGTTATGGCCGCTACTGCGGTCATGCAGCTACATCAGTCACGGGCGATGCGTAGCTTCAGCCAGAACTTGCTAAAATAAACAAAACAACACAAAGATAACCCGCAGGCTCGTGGCTACGCGCCATGATGGAGCTGTATAAGCGGCACAATGTTAAACCGTTCCGTTCTGTTGTAATGGCGGCTTATTCAGTTGCCAATTTGGATCGGTATTTACCAGGTGGTGCGTATTTTAACGGACCACGCAGCTCACCCTGAAAAAGCTTGGGCAGTTGGCATATCCGTTTGTGCAGCAGCTTGGTGAAGTGCAAAGGGTGATTGCGCACCCAGAGGCGTTTAATAAAAACATTATTTGCGTTATTGATCTAACCCGTCATGCGCTTGAGTTTTCGCTCACTTTGATGGCGTGACGGTTATACTCTTTGTTATTGCGCTAATTGGTGCGTACTTGCAGTGGTTAATTGCACGCCAGACCATGCCGCACACCGGTAAGCCAAAACCTTCCGCCAAATTATGCAAGAAGCTGCAGAAGGCAAACAGGCTGATCAATCAGAGCTTAATGCGCTTGTCTCATGCAAAATGACTGGTATTTTGCCGTTCATGATGTTCTTTATTATGATTAGCGTGCCGGGTGCGTTGGCGCTATACATGGTAGTGTCTAACGTGGTGGTTTATTTCATGCAGCGATTGATTTTGCGTGAAGACCAAGATGAACTCCAAAGAGATTGCTAGCGAGCAGAAAGAAAACGCTTGCGATGCGTGCAAAGAGGGCGGAAAAAGCAGAGATTGTCGCAACGGTACAGGCCAAGAAGAGTGGTAAAGGTAAAAACAGACCAAGCAAACGTCTGAGACGAATATTACACGGGTGGTAGCAAAAACTGGTAAACGTAAAAAGGAGCTAGTAGCTAATGACACGGGAACAAGCAGTTACATTTTTCTCAAAAGTTCATCGAAGATGTATTGACCTTTTTGAGCTAAATATAGCAGTATCGGTACAATTGGTCGGCGATATTATAGAGTAGATGTGCCGCATAATAGTGAGAGTCGGCTGCTGATTGGTCGAAACGCAGAGACGTTGCGTTGCCCTGCAGCACCTCCCTTCTGCTGCTTTGCAGGGCACATGACAGCCCTGTGGCTCGTGTTAATGTTGATGTGCTGATTACAAAAAGCAGCGTGCTCAGGTGCTCGCTGATAAGGCTCGCGGCTGGATGCAGCAAGTGCGTGAAACAGGGCCAGCGCGGAGGTGTCGCTTAATCCCTGCCGATCGACGTACTGTGCACCATGTGGCAGAGGAGTTTAGCGATATTCAACACACTCTGAAGGCGAAGGGTCGCGATAGGGTGCTGGTAATCGAGCCAGCTGCCTAATACGCGAGTAGAGCGTAACTTATCTAGCAAAAACCACCGTCAACATTTGGTGGTTTTTATTTACAGATACGTTTATGAGCGGCGTTTTTGCCACTCGTCGGCGACAATCTTGCGCATTTTCATGATGAAGAGGTTTTTATTAAAGCGGCGGGCTGGGCAGCAAGAAGTGGTGGATTGAAGGTTGTCTTTTCGGCTTTTGGATGGCCTGATAAGGCTATCTACTGTTGCTCGTGGAATAAACACACCGCTGACGCCATCTTGCACGATATCGAGCGTGCCACCCTGCCATACCCAATGACCGGTGCGCCAGCAGCCAGGGCTTGCACCTGAACGATACCGAAATCTTCTTCGGCGGGGAACAAAAATCTTTGGCACTATTTAGCGCCTTGGTAAGCTCAGTGTCAGAGGCGTCACCAAAAGCGGTCGGTGTAAAATTCCACAGTAGGGCCAGCCATGTCGACGAGTTGCTGGGTGCTGACTGCCATTGCCAAACTACCTGGAGGCAGTACACCAAGTTTTGTGGCTGCAGCAACGGCTAAATCGATACGCTTATAGGGCACCTGGCGGCCCAGCGCGATGTAATAGTCGCTGCGCACTTCATTTGGTGAGAAGCGATCAACATCCACCGGAGGGTACACCACCTGTGACGGGCGATGGTAATGGGTTTTAATGCGGTTTGCGACTTCGTGCGAACCGGCCAAAAATAGGTCAACGCGGCGGGCTGCTGCCAGGTCTTGGCGGCGCAGTGGCGGCACGAGTAGCGGCATTGACAGCCGAATAAGTGGTTAGTTTGCCAAAGCCAGGGGTCAGCTTTATATTCGTGATAGTGGCTCCAGTAATAGCGCGAATTGGTGTGTGGCAGTAGCAAATGTGTAGCTGGTCTGGCCTGGTGCGAACTTGCTTTACTTTCGGCGCTTGAGCTTGAAATGATGATGTCAAACTCACTAAGATCTAGATCACGAAACGCCTTAACGCGCAGCACAGGGGAAAAATTTGTGCAGTTTTTGCAGGGCGACGAGGCGAGCGTTGTAGCCACGTTGTGCGGACATCAAGGTGCTGAAAAGCAGGCATTACCTCTGGGGTGAAGGTTGAAGTGTAAATAGGTGCTCCAGGAAAGGCTTCGGCCAGGGGCTAGCACGACATCTTCGGCGCCACCCATATTAGTAAGCCAGTCGTGTACGATTGCTATTTTTGGTGGTTGTTGCTTCGTCATTTATTTTGCTCCTTTGCGGCGGAATACTACAGCGATAGTTTTTAGTAGAATTTTTATATCAAGCCAAAAACTCCAGTTGCGGGCGTAGTATAACTCTAGTTCAATGCGCTCTTCAAAGCTGAGGTTGCTGCGGCCAGACACCTGCCACAGGCCAGTTACTCCAGATTTAACGCTGTGCAGCAGCGCGGTGCGGGTTTTATTGAATTTTACCTCTTGTGGCAGAATCGGGCGTGGCCCAACTAGGCTAAGCTCCCCCTGAATCACATTGAGCAACTGCGGCAGCTCATCAAGCGAGGTGACGCGTAAAAAGTGGCCAAACTTGGTAACGCGGGGGTCGTGCTCCACTTTGTGGTGCTTTTTGTATTCTTTCACGAGGTCTGGGCGACCCATCTCCGCAAACTCTTCAGCAGCATCTTTCTTGCCGAATTCCGGGCGCATGCTGCGGAATTTATACAACAATTGGCTTCGAGAACTGAGTGAGGCGAGCACTTTTGTAGAAAACAGGGCCAGGATTAAAGATTTTTGCAAAATAATTAAGGTGATAAATAGTGGTGATAGTAATATGAGAGCAATAATGCCAAGAATAAAGTCGAAGACATTTTTACAATTGCTCCCCAGCCGATAAGCGGCGTTTGGCTAACGGTGATGATTGGGTAGCCAAGGAAGATATCAATCGTGTTCTTGCCGGTATAAAATTCTGGCTCTCCAGGGATGAAGTTATACTGAATGTGATGCACCTGGGCGCAGGCCATAATTTGCTGGTTACGCCTCTTCTGAGTCGTATAAATCGGTCTGGATGATGGTCGAGATGCGCAGCTGGTGAGACATCATCGAGGGCTTTGGTGAGCGAGCGGTAATGAATTGGCTGGGTAATATGCCGGAATGACTCCTTTTTGGTCCGGCAATTGCGACAATTTTCATAGCCACTTTTTCGTATCAGACAGCGTGGCTGCGATGTCGGTGGTAGCTGCTGAGTTACCGACGATCAGCACGCGGCGCACACCAACGCCATACCGGAACAACGCGCTACGCATAAGGCGGAGGAATTCACGCACCAGGGTGACCATAACAGCGGTAATACCAAAAGCATACAGTGCTACCAGGCGGGCAGGGAAGAGGCGGGTGCCAATGGCATGCTACACTGGCCAATAACAAGCCAGAAATACCAATAAAGACACCGATTAAAAATCTTAGACCATTCAACGAGGCGACGATTATATACCCCAGCTGAGTACAGACCAAGGGCGGCAAAAATCCCGATCCAAATAGGGGTGATAAGAATAAAAGACACCAGGTACTCCTGGGCATATACATCTTCAAGCAGTGGGCGGTGGTCGAGCTGCACGCGGACAATGTAGGCCAGAACGAAGGCAGCTACGAGCGTTAAGACATCTGCAAAGATAAGTAATAGACTGTAGTATTTAGAATACGTGACGGCATGGCGTTAGTATAGCACCTTTCAGGGAAGTGCGATATAATGGCAATATGATGAAGCAGAGAATAGAACAGGTATTGCGGTGGACGATAGCAATAGTGATAGTGGGTGTTTGTGTGCATGCGCCGCTATCCGTGGGCTGATTGGTGTACATGTACCAGCGTGATGGCGACGCCAGTGAAAGCTTGGAAGGAATTGGTGCTGATCGCGGAACTAGCGTTACTGCTGTGGTATGGCCTGCGGTATCATCCGCAGCGGCTGCGAGCAGGGAATTACTGGAAAGCGTAGTTTGCCACTGTGGCTCGGCATTGCTATGGCTGTACACGGGGTTAGTATGCTGTTGTTCATAATGGCCTGCAGGCGATGGCGGCTGGGTTTTAATTGATGTTCGGGCGGTGCTGGCTTTTTAGCGCGGGCTACGTGGGTGTTCTGTGTGTGCCACATATGTGGACTTATGTGCGGCGCAGTTTGTTGATCGGTGCAGTGATTGTACTGGGCTTTGGCTGCCTGCAGCTGCTGTTGCCACCGGATAATTTAGCAGTACTTGGCTGCGATCAAAAACCAAAAACATTGCGCCGTATCTAACAGTAGATCAAAACGAAGCCTATGTGCGCATTAACAGCACCTGCGAGGCCAAATCCGCTTGGAGTATATGCTGGTAGTGTGCTCGTTATGGCGCTGGTGGCACTGATATACAAGCTGCGTCAGAGCGAGGCGCAAAAAGAAAAGAAAATATTGGTGGCTGGTGGCACTGATGTTATGGCCGGAGTGGTGCTCGGGTGAGCTATTCGCGTAGCGTACAAGTGGGTGCGGCGGTAGCGGCGGTAGCGGCGCTACATATATGTGGCGTGATAAATTATCGTGGAGAGTGGGACTAGCGGCAGCAATAGTGACATTAGCGCTGGCGTTGGGGCATTTGTGCTGCGAGATTCATCGTTTATCTCATGCGTCGTGCTACAAAACCCGCACGAGGCTAACCAGGTTGACTCCAACGAAGGCCATGGCGGTTCACTGCAAACCGGCATTACCGAGCTGCAGTCACATCCACTAGCTGGAGTTGGTACCACTGGTTCAGCTTCATTGCTGGGTCGGCATGGCGGCAATGATTATAGAAAATCAGTATTTATTTGTAGATTCAAGTGGGCTGGGCTGGGTATAGTTATATGGCCTGGCTCGGCGCAATACTGGCGGATGATGTGGCGAGTGGCGGCGCGCATTTCCAGCGGCCGTAGGGGTGCTTGCCAGTGGGCTTATTTTGTATAATCACCGGCATGCTACTGCCGGTCTTTGTTGACGATGACAGTGACAGTGCTATGGTTTGTATTGCTGGGGACATATTGGGCTGGCGACCGAGGACAGAAAACGATATAGCCTTGATATTGTGAAGTTTTAATGTTGATAAAACTGGTGTGGACCCCTATATTTAAGAATGAAAACTTTTTCATAAGGAAGGTAGGCATCATGAAAAACCGAAAAATCGAAAGAAATTTTCGAGCATCATCTCAATTCTCGTAGGCGGAGTAGCCTGTGCTAACCATGCAGAATATCATGGGGTGTAGTAGACCCCGCGAAAGTCGGTCTCGTATTGCAGTAATCACCTCTATTTCGCTTATCTGGGCTCTCTTCAATAAAAACCTCGATAGCTCACGAGCGCACGAGACTATACGCACGCCATAGGTCAAAGGAGGATTAAGGAGGGTTATTCATTAGGGTGATCACCAAAGGGTACACCATTCAGAGTGCAGATAATCTGGTGGTTGAATCCAGCACAGTGGTGTATTTCACATTAGCGAAAAGTTAGAGCAGAGCGGGCGCGGCGTGGCCCCGTTAAAGTTGGATTTCACGAAATATATAACAGTAATTTTAAATATTTAATGATATTATAAGATTAGTATGACATTAAATATTAGCACATAGAAAAATGTAACCTGTGTAACAAAAAGGAGCTAAAAGTATGAGCCGGAAACCTTACCCCCGAGACCGGTGGCGACGGGCAGCGAGAAACCTGAGATCGGTCAGCTTCGCTGGCGTGAATACAGTGGTCCCCCGTGAAGCCGCAGGCGACAGACCCCGCTGTTTGTGCACGGGCCGCTGACGAATTCGGATGTCTGGGGCGAAGTGGTGCAGAATCTCTTCCAGATTTTCGGTGCGACAACCCCTCGATATTCCCTGAGGTCACAGCTATTCCCGCCCGAGAAGATGCACCCCTCACTGTTGCCGAGCTGGCGCAGGCCGGGTGAACGAAGCGGCAGAACAGCTATGCCCGCACGGGTTTACCTCAGTGGCAGCGATACCGGCGGGGTAGTTTCTCAGCTGGCGGCGGTGCAGGAACCCGCAGGGCTCAAGCGCTGGTGCTGCTCTCGTGCGATACCGAGACTAACTTCTTACCCCTGTCGTTACGCTACCTGCAGTATGTGGCGTACATTCCGGGAACCATGCAGGCGCTCCGAGCAGCCCTGCATCTGGGGTGGTGCGCCGCCTGCCGATTGCCTTCGGGTGGCTAGTGAAACCGCGAGCTTGACGCCGCCGAGTGGAATAGCATTATTGCGCCGCTGAAAGATGCCGGGGTTCGCGCGCGCTTTGGTGAAAGTGCTGGAAGGGTATTTCTACGAAATATACGGTGCAGTCCGCGCGGGATTTGGAACGGTTTGAGCATCCGACCCTGTTTTTGTGGGCCGATACCACGAAGCTGTTCCCGATCGAGAATGCGCGTCGTTTAGCCTCCGCATGCCGGATCGCGCGTGGTTCCCGTGCCGGAGCTACGCATTCAGCCAGCTGGATCAGCCCGAATTTGTGGCGAACGCCCTGCGGAAGAACTGGCGAGTGGGAGTAGACTAGCCGAGCTACTAACGTGCCGGTGCTACGGATTAGCTTATCCCAGGTGCCAGTTGAATGTCGATCCATGCTCATAATTTCTAATTCTGTGGCAAGGTCCCAGAGCTCATAAAGGGGCTTATCTTGCGAGATATCATAGTGTGCCATAACATTAACGAGCCTATAGGCGATGTCGTGCATGAGCCACAGCTCCCGGTAGCCGCGCGATAGCAGTGTTTTATAGTGAGCTCGCAACCTCCGCTGCTGGTGTGTAGTGAGATTTCTAAGGTGATACGGCGTCGAATGCAGTCAACCAGCTCAGCCAGTTGCCACAAAGTGGTAACCGATTAGCCATGGTAGATTGATGCTGCAATTGCGCAGTAAGAGATGCTAGCTAGCAAAGGCGGCAGTTGATTGTATTATGGCAAATGCTGCGGTTGAGCGATTGCTTTGCAGGATAGCCGTGTCATACTCACGCCCGAGAAAGGATAGGTAACTACAGACAAACGCTGCAATGATGATTTATTGGTTATTTTTGCTGGCGCATGTGACAAAAGATCTCTCTATCGCGCTGAATACGGAGGTTAAGGATGGGTGTTCATAGAAATATAAATTATCTTAGGGATACCAGTTCTTATGGGTTGTAGAGTAGTGTATAACAACAAACAAGTCATAGCGCAAGGTTAAATTTCTATTGTTGGCTAGCTAGTGCTGCTATAGTGATGTATTTTTCTCTTTCAACTTCGCCGTTCGTAGAACAGCCCGGGTAGACAGCTAGTGTTTCACGGGCGGTTTTTCCCATGAGTAGCGGCCAGGACACGTTGGCTGTTTTGTACGAGGGTATCGCAGAGCATATCATCATCGAGCACATCAGTAATGGCTCGGGCGATATCGTTTGTATCATGGGTCAAAATAGTGGGCAGCGTCACTGTAGACTCTGGCAGGCGGGTGGCGTTGCTGGAAACGAGCGGTGCGCCATACTGCGCGTTTCTGGGCCGAGGCCAAAACCCTTCCATAAGCGATGAAATACATAGGCGCGGCAAATTAGCATGTCAGCCAATCACGTACCGCATCTTCGACATAAAATCGGTGAAAATAATGTTACGATAGCCCTGTTTTGAAAATAGTCTTCATTGCGTTGGGCGGCAGCATTTTGCGCCCAACAAGGATCTCAATTTTAGCTCTGGCCGATGGGTGAGTAGCTGTTGATGCGCATCGCCAAGGCGGCGAATATATATAGTCGCTCTGCTGGCCAACAGTACAGAATAAAATCACGCAAGCGGCTCTGAGTATGGTTTTAACTCATTGAGCGCAAGAGCATCGGCTGCTTCGTGGGTAAAGCAGGTTTTGCCTCGTGCAGCTTTTTGTGAACGATAATAAATCTTGCTCGGTGTATTTGTTTGGCACAATGATAGCTTGTCATCGGCTAACCCAGCGAAAGACGCCACGCCCCACCAGTTGCTTCAGGTGAAAAGCCAGCCAGTTTTTGGTCTGAATTGTAGGTTTTTAAGCAGCGTAAGGTCGTGAATAGTGGTAACGTCGGCCCGCGGTATAAAAATTGGCTGCTGCGGCATACAAAAAGTGCACTAAATCTGCGCCAAGCTCATCGAGCTGCTTTTAAATCAAGCTGCTCGGCAAAAGAGTAATCTGCGTAATCGGCTACAACACATGAAAATTAGGGTTAGTTGGCGGTAGAAATTGCTTATCTTTGGCACGTACTAAAATAGTGTGGCGATTGGTGCGAGTCAAGTTGTTCTAGGGTAGTGCGGTAGCCGCTCGACGTAGCGCCCCGTAGGCGCTAATAATACGAGCGTCAATAGCGATGTGATACATGGTAGTTCCTATGATTTTCTTGGTGAAAGTGGTCAAAGCCAGCGGTGCACTCGGCGCAAGCCAGTTTGGCTATCGAGTGGTCCGGGTGAAGGCGTGAGTAGGGTTCTTCGACTTCGATCTTTGCCGCCATTGCTGAATTTGCCAACGGGCGCGAATGAGTGTGTGGCAATAATAAGGCTTTGCAGGGCACCGATAAGCGCTGGTCGCGCTCGTCCGCTGGCAATGGCCTTACTAAACAATAAAGGTAGCTAACCGCAAAACAGCGGCGCAATAAGCGTGGTAGTAGCTGCAGCGGCGTATTTTGTAAAAGACCATAGGGGTGTTACGGAAGAAGTAGCGGTAGTTAGTTGGATGTTTACGGCTACTGCTGCAGTGTCATGATAAGAGGATGGCCGAAGCTTGGTGTATGCTTGGTTGCCGAGCGAGTGTGCGCGGCAGCTGAGGTCCGATGCTCCTAAAATACGCATAAAGAATCGCTCATCGAACATGCCAGCCAGCGGCGTAACACTCGCGCTATACAGTACACAGCCGCCGCTATACGCTCCAGTGGAAAAATACTCGTTGGCGGCAGCAGTTCCGTCCGCTAGTTGGCTGGTTTTGTCATTGCGGCCAGGCGTGTTGACAATACGAGGTGATGTCACATTAGTTCACCGGTGGAACTACAGTGGGAATGCACCCGCTCTGTGCGACGAAATAGCCCAGTCGTATATTTCGCTCAATCTCTGGCTGCTGACAGCCGCGCGTAGCCATAGCTGTTGAGGCCAGTCTGCTCTTTAGCAGTGGCATCCAGGATTCAACGTGCATACAGGCTGCAGTCGTGTTTCCAATGCCCAGTGGAAGCCGCGATTAACGCCGCCAGCAAAACCACTACTATGTGCAGATATTCCATGTGCCACGTAGTGTACGGTGTCATCGAAATTCCGGATGAATTTGCTGCAACGAATCATCACTCGATGCATTGTCGACAATCACAATTTTAGGGAGCACGGTCTGCTCTGGCAGGAAATGAACAAGCGCGACTCGTATCGCTGGCGTATTCCAGTTTCTAGACAATACTAGCAGGTGTTTGGAGCATTGGACTTTTCCGCAGTTTGCTCACTGTAATAGCAGACATATGAGTCATCTAACAAAGAGAAACATAAAGCACTCCTGGCAGAATTAGCGCTGACCGACTTTTAAAACTACGCCATCAGGGATCTCGCTCGGGATATAACATGGTCTGCTGAAGCCGCTACTGCTATTTGGCTTGTATGTCACGTGCTTTGTTAACCTCTTTACGCGTTGGTAATGAAATCCAACACTTCGCGGTTTACCTCTCGATTGCATCGTGCTGTGGAACTTTACCGCCGCCGAAAATGACGGTGCAAAAGCGTTGGGGCGATCGTTAGGTCGCGGTGAGTTTGTGATTCGTAAAGATCAAGATTCCGCGCGCTGGACGGTGGTGAGGGATTTCAGCAGTGTTCAGCGACTATTAACCTCTTACCGAGTCTCTATGCGATTGTGGCTGTATTTATGGTTGTCAACGAGCACCGCTCACATTGGCTGGCGTGCCGTTATCGCCCAGTGTAGTTGGTTGGGCTATATCGCTGGCGCCCGCTTTTCGTCTCTACTGCGCGCTGTCATGCAGTTCCGTGATGCGTCATACATTTGGGAAGGATTATTCTGTGGTTATGCGCACACGCAGTCGTTACCCACCGCAAACATGGTAAAATGAGCCGCTCGAGAAGCTACTACTGCTCAATCCGGCTGCACCATAGTCGTACAAGGAGTGCGTGATGCAATCGCGTGCTAAGACCGCTCAGCTCGGACCTGTTAGCGCAACCCACTTGCGATTGTGGTGCCAGTCGGCTTTTACCTTCTGTGGTGTCGGTTTTGTCCGGTGGTCGCTATATTTCAGAATCGTGCCTCGCGTGAGAATCGGTAAACGTGATAGGAAAGACGACGAGGTGCTCGCGCCTGATGCACAGCACATAACGAATTTAGCTGCCACACGAGTCGCTTAGGAATCTCATTAAAGGCGCGCTAATCAATTTTAATAAGCGTGTCGGAAACGGTGCTGCCGCGAGTGCTCGATGATAAGCTTTCGTTTTACTGCATATGACGGGCGACTTTGTATTGGTATCGTTGGGCGTCATGGTAGTGGTAAGAAGAGTACACTGCTGAAGAGTTATCTCCAGAAATCTACACGCCAACATGGTGGTCATGCAGACGTGCACGGACAAAGCAAGTTAACACCGTTCATCGGAAGCGGTGCGGGCTTTAAATCAGCGTTAAGAGTTATCTGGTCGTGCAGATAATGTCTTTTTGAACAGCATTGTCTCGGTTTCAGCCGTTCAGGTGTGAAATCGAAGAAGAGCGCTATGGCGACATTGTGGCCTTTTCAGGCTGGGACGCGCTTTATGGACCAGCTGAAAGCCAACTACTCGAGTGGTATGCAGGTGCGTTTGGCACTTTTCAATCGCTCATCCAGGCGGACACAGACATTCTGGTACTCGACGAGGTGCTCGCGGTGGGAGATGAAGCCTTCCAGCGTAAATGTTTTTCGTAGATTTATAGCACTCAGCGCAAATGGCAAAATCGGTCGTGCTGAAGTGATTTCGCACGTGATATGGCATCGCGTTAAAGTTCGGTAACCGCGCTATTTTCGATCGAAAAGAGCGTGCAAACTGGTGCTGAACGGGTACGCGCAGCAGATGAGTGGCAAACCGGTACACGCTGAGGCAAGGCCCAGCACGCTGAGTTAAGCCAGCTAAAGAGAAGAGGATGACGCATCGGCCACGATCTCAGAGAGTATCACGCGAAGCTCTGTCTGAGACGGTACTATCAAACGAAGATGAGCCGGAAGATCGCTTAAACTATACAGATGCGTATGAGGATGTGCCAGCTGGGTTTCGTTTCAGTCATCGATGCAGGCAGACTAACCGAGAGGCTAGTTCGGTTATCGATGCTGGTGATGTGCTGATGAGGACTGTGCGCCAGCAGTTACGTCAACTAAAAGGGCACCCATAGCTTCACCTATACGCTGCCACTCACAGGTTTAACGACCGTAATTTTGCGCAACAGCCGTGCCTAGTTCCGCAAAAGACAAAGAACGACGGTGAGCTTGTGCCATAGGGCGCCTTCACACGAGAAGCAAATTACATTTTGTAATTCGTAACCAGAAACGAGGTGACAATGGACTACTTACACGTAAAGGAACCTGGCAGCCTAACTGAGATCCAGAGGCGACTTCTCGCGACATATCGATGGCAAGCTTGCTGATTTCTGTCGCGCCAGCGGACCGACTTTGCCGCAGCAGGTGGCACAAAATTGGCCGCAGTGCTGGCAGGGAGGGACGCGACGATGATATTGATATTGTACTGCCGTGGCGTGATTACTTCAGCGGCTGGGCAGAGCTTTATGATGAAACAGCTCACCACCGCGTGGTCATGCTTTGGTCGATGGAGTGAGTGCAGCGTCACTCTGATCAATTGCGGGTGCAAAATTTACGATGAACGAACGATGTTTACATCATATAATTCTACTCGCCGTCAGAGAGAGTTTTTACGGGTGTGTTTGTCGCATGTATGGCTCGGTCATTGCGTGCCGGCGGAGGCCACTCGAGCGGGGAGTATTTGTGCAGAGAACAGCTTGCTGCGTGGTCGTCTTGATCGCAAGCGTTTGTTTGACGATGGTGTGAAGAGTCATCGCGAGCTCGATGCAGCAGCGCCGGCGAGCCAATGAACCGATCTGATCCGGGAAGATACTGGGTGGTCGGCTACTGTGGCAAATCCGCACAAGGGTGCTAACGCAGGAGCAATGGGATGGCGAAGCAGGATGGCACTTTGCGACGCGCTTATTCCTGCGCTGCGTGAATACGAGACAAGCAGCTCAAGCAGCAGCATACCTACCTATAGTAAAGATTGGCGCGTGAGGACCAAAAGATCTCGCACTCATGAGGACTGCCTTGGTTGACCTGCGGCGAAGTTAGTCGCACATACGCGCGATTGCCTGGGCCATCCGTTGCCAGGCATTTTTATAAGAGAAACATACAAGTGCTATACGGCGTGTGATCGAAAAATTTGGGGCAAACTATCTGTTTGAGATGTAGGGATGTGCGTGACGCTGCACAGCAAAATTAGATGCAACTCTGCTAGCGCGTGACACGCTTGAGCAAGAGCTAGCCACGGCAAAACAAGCCAACGATACGTGTGCAGGCGGTGAAAGCGGCAGGAAACGCAGCAGCGCTTGCTGCAAAACAGTAGAGCATTTATGTCGAAACGCGCTATAATCCAAATGCAAAGAGTCCACTATCGTGGAAGGTGACGGCGAAACCCTGCGCGTATCGACATAGGCAGGCAGCTGACAGAGTGATATACAATAAGGAGTGATATGAGTAAACAAGAGAAATTGTCTAAATTCGGCACCTACGCAAAGAATGAGGGGCTTCGCAAGGCAGTAGACGCGCGTGATTATGTGGCAAAGCAGCACAGCAGCCAATTTTCCAACAGCCAATACCGACGTAATGGCTGCCGTTGAAGATGTTGAAACGTGACTAATTACATCGATCATCATCCACACGCGCCGCAAAATTGGATCAAAAGAGAGTTGAAGATTGGTTGGGTGCTGAGCCCATTAAGCCCGGGTAGCGGTGGTCAAGCACTGATTTGTCGCTTTGCACGCTACTTGCAGCAGCAGGCACGATGCTGCCGTTACCTTCACTTCACGAGGCACTCACCCACAAGCGTTGCGCAGGCGGTGGATATATATTACGCGGCAGCTTTCACTTTGATGTAAAGGGTGAAAAGAAAATAGCTGATTATGAAGAGTCGGATGCTTTGATTGCGACTGGCTGGGGAGACAGCATACCCAGTATTTAATGTTGATACGAGGCGCATAAGTTTTGCTTTGTGCAGATTTTTGAACCACTTCTTTATGACTTGGCTCTACCAAAGGCGGTGCTGGCTGCCGAAACTTACCTACCGTATCGCTTTTGGCGGGTATTACCGCTGGCCGCTGGCTAACAAAGAAGCATCGGAATGTGGTAGAGCGGCGGATTACTTTAGCTTCTTGGTGGCTGAGATGGATATTTACCGCTATAAGCCAAGTTAAAAAGCAGAGAAGAAGATGCGCCACGTCGCTCGATAACGGAACGCCGCCGTGCGTTTGAGCATAGGGTGCGTTATTGCACCAGATACTTTTCCACAAAACACACCAGAATAGCGATTGAGTGCTCTGGTTGGGACAATTGCGTACTATCAAATTCCATTCCCACATAAAAACCGCGGTATTCTCTCGCACGAGGATGTAGCGCGCTTTCTTGACCACATGAACGTCAGAAGCTTTTGTATTATCGCAACAACAAATGTATCCTCACTTCCGCTGGAGCTTTTGGCGGCGGGTCATCCTGTTGTATCTGAATGAAGGGTGAAAGCAACAGCCTGGTGCTTGCGAGTATGACGACATCTCACTGCGTACCAGCATCACCAATCCGATGGCAGCTGAGCTCAGCAAGATCGTTGAGAAAGACGAGATTTGACTCGCCTGTTGCGGGCATGAAGCGATGGTGTGGCTGATGCATCGCGGGATGCGTCATACGCGCAGCAGAAGCCATTTTGCGCCGTGGTACAAGGAGAATAGTATGGCGAAGAAATCAGCAGGAAACCAACCAGCGGCTGGTCACTGCGAAACAGGCTGAAAGCCGGTGCCAAAGCGGCAAATCTAAACCTAAAACTACTCAGCCAGCAGAAAGTGATGCCAACGCCGCCGCTGAAAGCAAAAGATACGAAGCCGGCAAGTCGTGCCGCCGCACGTACCTGCTCTGCCCGCCGTGCGCCAGTAAAAAGCACGATGAACTGCCACCAGCGTTGGTAAGTCAGCGCGCACAAAGATCGCATGGATATTACCGTGCCGTGTCGTGCCAAAGCTACCTTTTGGTGAAAGTATCTTGACGACCTCTTTAAGGAATGGTGTTCCGCCAGAAGATTGATCAGCGGTAGCGCGACTGCGTATGACACACGAGCTCGAAGACAAGACGCCGCAAATCATTACTATATGCGTAACAGCATCCCACCTGGCGCTGGAAGACTATTACTAAGGAAGAGTATGGCCATGGCAAGACTCAGTGCGGCTGCATCATCTCATGATGCGAAGGGCGATATTGTGGTGGTGTCTCTCGCAAGATGCGGTACCAGCGCGCAAACCGTCATTATTGGCTGTCTGAGATGACGCGAAACCATTTGAGCTGTCGCCACGAATTATTGGTGTGGTGGGCAAAGCCAGAGATCCACGACCAAAGACATTTCCACTTTTGGAAGCGTGAGACCACTTCGGTATTTCGTTCGTTTGGACCAGATTGAGGGAACTACGTAAAGAATCTATGCAGATGATTGTAAAAATCGTGGAAATTTACGATCAGTGCCTTCTATTGTGATGCCGCTAACTCAGCGCATCACGACGCGACTATCTAACTGGCGAGCTGCCGCCTGGAAGACGTACCAGTCGCTGAAGATCAGCACATTATTGGCCGTGATATCGCTAACGCTGGCTACATGAAAGCGTGTGTGCATGCCCTCACGCGGTAACGTAGCAGCACTCAAATGACTCCACTTTTGTTTGAGTGACAAGCGCCGCATGTTTGATGAAACGATGGGCTTGCGCAAAGGTTGGCATTAAGGTGGCGGTGCCGGGTAAAGCGGTTTATTATTCAGGCAGTTATTGGTGGCGTGATTCGTAGATATTTTCTGGACATTGCGCGATGGTCGCTACGGCTGGAAGCGTAAAATTTGGGGCGTTGTTACCGCGCCGTCAGTTTACAACTGCATCGAGAAGTGGCGCGGCGTTGCGGCTTTAGCGACTCGCTGAGGCGTTGACGATGATGACAGCTAACGGCAGCACGGTCGCTCGAGGGGCGCCAGGCTATCAAGAGCAAGCATAAGTAGCATGTGCTCTTTGTTGATTGAATCGGCTACACATACTAGCCAACATGAAACTACAGAACAAACAATCAACAAGCACCATCATCAAGGAAAGGCATTCCTCACCGTGATCGCCGCAGGTAATTGTGCCGCGCGATTTACGTTGAGTGCCATTTCGACTACGACCACAGTCTGTATCGCACCGTGGTACCTGCAAGCGAGACGCCGCGTGATGAAGAAGGGCGGAGCACATCAGCGCACTGCCGACGAGAGCGGCGACAGACGGCGGCTGGCCCTTAACCCAGAGATACAAAGCAGGCGAGCACCAGCGCGCAAACCGATCGTCCTGCAGGGCGACAGCCAGCGCTGAGAATGGTGAACGCAAAGCCTAGACGCCACAGTGACGAACGTTGGCGGTAGAGGAGTGATGCTGTGGAGGCCAGCGGATTTATTTCTACAATTGCTGAAGAAGGTGGCCAATGTAAGTTTGTCTTTTCGCAAAAGCGACCGCAGAGTAGTAAAGGAATAGTAGCGCGCATAATCCAAAGCTCGACAACCCGGCCGCACTGTAATGCGCTTTGCTAAAAAGTGAACTGAGGCAGTGGCGCACCTGCAGTGACGGCTTGAGGTACGACTCTCGTGGCAAGGGCAAGAGTGCAGGGCAGGCTGGCCTAAATACGCTGTGAGATACAACTGTAATGTGTGAGCGCCAGAGCGGCCTCACACAAATCAGCACTATATTAGTTATCAGCTAGCATTATTGGTGGTGTTTTGTTTTAGTGCGCCAGCGCACGCGCTGTGGCACGAGATTTTCGGCCAGGCAATATCAGTCATCGATGATGCATTTTATCAATAGACGCCATGACGTGGCGGAAATTCAGACCTTTTGAGATCAGCACGTGCCAGCTCGTGACACCTGGGGCCGGCGACGCATATGGTAATGGTACCCGCGAACAGTGGCTCGCTGGCAGGCAGTGCGGTGGTGCCAGCGCGCCGTGGCTGGCATGCTGGAGCACCGTATCCGTGTTTGCAGCACGATCACGAAAATCCACAGACTGCGAAACCTCATTTGAGCGGGTGGTGGCGGTGTGCATTTTCCAGGCGGTATGTCGACAGCGCAACTATTGTTGGCAAACGCAGCTCAAGAGAAAAATGGTATTAATCCGCTACAAGTCTTACTGGTCGATGCTTCAGGCAGTCGCTCTTTGCGACGATTGGCCGACAAATGAAAAGGCATGCGTCGTATGCTATGGGCTATGCCTGCCCAGACAGTGGAGCCTGGCGCTCGGCAAACTGCGTCCCGTAAGCGCAAAGTGCATATGGGCAAATTCACCTAGCAGCCTGGCAGCTAAGCGCTATAAGAGACACATATTCATGAATACCAATACCGCCCAGGTCGCACAAATTGTCATTCAGTACAATCCAAACCCAGCGTGTGGCGGCAAGAACGTCTGGTTACGATCGAATGTGGCGACTGGTTGTATGTTTATACGCCATATGTGCCAAGCGATGCAGCGCTGAACGCATGCCGCCACCCGATGAGACACATTGTGCGGCGGAAATCACCGTCGTAAACTCTTTCTTCTTTTCCGCGAATGGTTTGGCGCGCCGCGAGTGACATCTAGTTTCGTGCGCAGTGAGGCGACAGACAGCACGGTGTGTATCTTTCGATGATACCAAATATCCGTTAGTGCGATGCATTTTGTGTCGGCAGCATCACGGCTAGGGCAGGGTGCGGTTTGTTAGCCAGGGGCTATCTTGATGGTAAAACAACTGGGTTCTCACTGACGCGGCTGATTCGATCAAAAAGACGGTACAGTTTACTTTCTCTTACGATTCAAATATCAAGCTACCATTTGGTAGCTGCCAGCAAATGCCGACTATGGCTATACGTGCGCGATCGATTCGGCTGCGAGCGATAACCAGCTAGCACGGTCTTTAGTGACGGCCCCGATGATGACGAACAGCTACATGACTACGAGGCTCGCTGTATGGTATTCGTGGTGGTATGCGAGGGCCTTTGACCGGCAAAACACTTACGCAGCAGGGCTTTAGCGGGGTGTATAACCGCCTTGATGCAAGTGGCATTGCGCATTTTACAATTAGCACCACCGCTGCTCAAAGGCAGATACTATTGTTGAAGATAATGCAACGGGTGAGCAGTATTATGTAGATGTGCGCTGCGGCTGCATAGAGCTAGCTACGCAGAACGCGCGCCTGGCGTTTTACTGGCAAATTCCCGCTGCAGCGATTTTCTCACCAGAGCGTACTACTAGCGCCACGCACGCAGGAATATGGGATAGGTGGCTACGGCCGGGCAGCATGTTGCTTGCAAACGGGCAGGCTGCTGCCACTGGCGTCAGTGATGACTTCCCAGGTGATGTGGTGAAATTACTCGGCTGCTGCGCTGCTGCGTAAAGGCCCCTGCCGCCTCGCCGCTGCTAATTAAATTTCCTCAAGATGCGACAGTGTATGCATTTTGTACATGGTGGCGCCGACCAGTGCCGGGTATGCAAGCATCTGGTTGGTATTACGGGTCAGCAGCCAGTTATTGCAACGCCTGCGATCAGGTGACGGTAAATGACTACCAGAAGCAAGCTTACTGGTAGCGCTGGTGCGCTGATAAAATCTCACCAGGATGCGACGGTGTATATGGCAGATGGATTTGAGCGACTAATTCCACTAACGAGCTTTTACTTCGCAAAGAGCTTGGGCTACTCCCTGGCGGTTCGCTCATTCGCCAGGAACAGCTCAGAGCTACTACGGTTGCTCCAGGGCAATTGCAAGCGTATATTGCCTCATTAGCGCCGCGCCATATTGCTGCAGGTGGAAAGTTATACCATGCGCAGGGAGCTGCGGGGATCGATGAGCCACCGCCGCTTGATGAGCGTACCCAGCAAGCGCTGCGAACCATAAAGCAGGCGAACTACCCGGGCTTTTTGCGGGCGGTGATGGCACGATTTATCAGCGCAACGTTGCCCGGTGCTGTGCCGATTCGTAGTATGCCAAACGTTCGCGCGCTTGGTGGCAATGCGGATAACCTGCTGCAAATCGATAGCAGGTAACCAGCTGCACATTTGTTTGAACGTGAGGCAGTCAGCAAAATAAAGACACGCCATGAAGCTTGAGGTTATCATTCAGCCGTCACTATCCAGCGCCTATTTAATCTGGACAGCCGCAATGCGTATTATAGCGCGTGTGCGACAGTTGCTCTGGATTGTAGGTGGGTGAGCCATTTGCTATTACTCCACACATTCCGGCTTGGCCCGGATGGGGACGCTCACTTCTTGCGGGCATATCAGTTGGCCCACGAGGCCGAAGCTTGTTACTCGCGCGGCAGCCAGGAAGGCTGGGCAGAACTGGTGCCGGCGCGCTGCAGATATGGTTGAACAAACGGTGCAGGATAGCGACCCAATCTGGGCTATCCAGAGTAAAAAGATACAAACCACTCGGCACACTGGAAGCGAATCGAAAATAGCCACCGTCGATACACTCACAGGAACGCCGGTCGGTGGCGGGTGGTGGATACCACAAGCCACATATGTATATAATCCTGCGCTATGCTGCCAGCTGCGGCAGCGTACAGTAGTGCATTGGCTGGGTGGTTCTCCGCTTTGTTTGCGCTGTATGCAGCCCGCGTGGTATCGCGTGGCCATCGTGATGTTATTTGCTGTGGCGGTGCGAAAACACGCCACGCCGAAAATGGGCCTTTGCTGCAGATGCCGCTCGAGACCTATGCTGCTGTTCCAGAACGCAGTTGCTTTCTGCTGACGCCATCGCCTGCGGTGGCGCAGCACTATTTGCGAGCTATGTAATGCGGCTTCGCCGAGCGGCGCGCACCGTGCATATGGGCAGGCGAGTGGAGTTGCTGTTAGGCGTTAGCTGCGGTAGCACTGGCAATTGTCAAACTGCCGCTCGTGCCAGCTGCTGCGCTAGCATTCACACCTTAATTCGCGTCGTCGCCATGCTACCACGTGATTGGTACAGTGGTCGTCGGCGCTGGCTGTGTTTGCTGGGCGGTGCATGCTAAACCGGCTATATCCAATCTGTAAAGCGAATGAATGTGGGCCGTCTGAAGCTAACCAGCAGGTGCAAATAGACAAACGTAGCACGATCCATTTTGAGTTTTGCGCGTTACACACACGCCGCACATGAACCAATTTGATGCGAGCGGCCAAACTGGTAGGCGATGCTGGGGGTTTTGGTACAGCCGATACCACCTTGCCAATGTGGCTCTATGGTGTGCTACATGGTATTATCTGGGACTTTTTGGTATGTACTGGTGCCAGGGCGACCTCGACCACTACGTATGTGGTGCAAACGATTGGTCTACTGATACTGGCGCCACCGACTGCGAGTGGCGATAAGCTATGGCGCGTGATCGTACGTATACACGGTTCGGACAAGTTTTTCGGTGCGCCGTTTTATGGCGTACGCGCGATATATATACTTTGCGCTGCTCATCGTTTTGCCGTTATATATGGGTCCGGCTGCTGCATATCTCACCGCATGCAGAACACAAACGTAACCGGGTTTTGATGCATTGCTGTCGCGCAATTGCAGTGCGCGGTTTGTCGTTTTCCAGAGACATATTTATACAATACCATGATACAATTTTTGTTTAACCATCTCGTACGCACCAGCGCGTGTTAAAATTTTTGAGTGCCGGTACGGTCGGCTGCCATTGTTGATTATGGCACATTTTGCTTGCATCACTGCTATATTTGTATGACTGATCTGAAATTGTGGCGCACATTGTCGGATTTATTGCCTGGTGTTTTATCATCAGCTTTACTGCTAATAATAATAAATTTGGGTGCGTTTCAGCACGACGTAAAAACCAGCACGCAGCTAGCTAAAATATGTGCACTCCTTGATAAACTTTACTGCACAAGCACGCTCCTATTGCAGGTGCCGAGGCGGCTGGGCCTCCATCCGCTGGTGGCCTGCGTTTTTGGTGATGGGTGGTGGCCGTGTTGGAAGCTATTTATTATTGCAAAAGCTCATCCCGATCAAAAGAAGTATGCAGCGACTTTACTGCTACCGCCCGCTGCTACGCGCTGACAAAACAGTGCCGGATGATAAAGCGTTGCCGCTGGGCACTCGGCGTACAATGAAGCGGCTGCGGTGACTCGGGCAACGGTTGATAGTATTCCTGCAAATTTCGCATGAATTATTGGCACGTCACTGACGGTAGGTAAAGATAACACTCTGGGAAAGCGCTAGCTGGGTCACGTGCAACTGTTATTTCTCACCCAGTGAACTGGGGGCGGGGGCTTCATTGCAGACAGGTATTGAAGCAGCGCTTAACGTATCCACATACGCAGTAGCATTGGCGAGACATTCGACGCCGATGGTCAGCACCAAAACAGCATTGGTGTGGACTACGTGCCGCGAGCATGGCGGATCCTCGTCTTAACATCGTGCTGGGCTCGCGGTCTCGTGTAGGTAAGATCAGTGTATGCGTCAAAGTCGAAAGAGCGCACTGCAGGCGGCGTGATCGCTCTTTCAAATAAAACTACCGTGGTGCACATACTGACGGATCACGCGCCACGGTCTCCGCGTCATGACACGTGGAAGCGGCTGGGAGCCGCATGAAAACCAGAAACGCCAGCCCATGCTCACACGCCTCAGTTACTGGTCTACCGCATCGCTGAAGAGGATATGAACTGGGAGATACCGTAGTGGTAATCGAATACACCGATTACTCGCGTGGCAAGGGGCCAGGCGGGGATTAGCGCGAGGGATCATCAACGCGATTGTCAGTGTTTGATGTGGCGCTAGATAGACGACAAAGACAAAAATGACAATTGCACAGACATGTTGCCCATTCTTATTTTAATCGCCGCAATGGTGTGTTTTGGCTGACGTACCGGTGGTTACCAGCAAAACCAAAGACCTATACTTGGGCTAGTAGGCGCCGATACGGTGGTCGCCATCTTTTCAGTGCTTGCCAGCCAGGTAGGATGTTAAACTGGCTGGCACGCACTGGCATCGCCGTGGCGCCGCCGATTTGTGCCATGGCACCGTGGTGGCTGCTTCATTTTCTATGTTACACGGAACAACTACCCGAAGGAAAAGCACGATGAACGCCGCCTGTAAAGCCGCACGCAAGGTCGCTCTGCTGGAGACCATGTGCTGCAGCAGGCCTGCAGCAGAAAACCGCCCAGCGAGTAAGCGTAAAAGCAGGCTGGCAAAATAGGGAAAACCATGTGCAGCGCGCGGCTACTTTGCACGGCCCGTTTATACATTAAAACACCACCTGCAGACATCTACAGTGAAGCGTGTTTCACGATAACGCGCAGACTGGCGTGTGCGCTGCTTTTCCGCTGACAGGTCACACGATGGCGTCCGTAACCGCTTTTTAATCAGTGGAGGTGGCTGGGTTCTTCTCTGCGTTAGCTGTTGGTGCCGCCGAGCCAACCCTTGCAGCCAAGCCATTTCCTGGGCAGCCTTAATGAGAGCCCTCGCACCTTTTGGATGACACGAATAAACTCGCTGGCATCCGCCATTGAATCTGACAGCGCGGTGTCAAGTTTCAAGCTGCTGCACCATCGTGGCCAACACGGCGACATTAAGATCGCCGTGCTGCAGGCACGCACCAGGCCGTGATGCTGGTCATCTCAAGCGCCACGGTCAGATGGCCGTGTACTTGCCTCGGCACATTCAACCACCTTGCTGTCATCAGCAAGACTAGCCTGGAATAGCGTGGTAGCGTGACTCTTTTGGCCGTCTGGCTGCGGCTTTTCTTCTTCGAAACCGAGATAGCCTCTGCCGTCTTTATCGAACTCTACCACACCAAAAGCTTGGCAGGGTTATCGACGCGATATACGCAAAGACAGCTGCCGATGCGTAAAGCTGACTGACTCGCCAGTTAGCACGCCCTACCGATGCTACCGTAAAAAGAGGTTAATATCACAAAGAAGAATCAGTGCCACCGAATCATCGCCAGTAAAGTCTTTGCCAATCACAAATGCTCATCCGCGTGAGCCGCGTGGCTCTGGTTGCAGGCCCGCATGATAATTGAATACCAGGTGTGAACCAATGCGCCCTGGTGCGTCTTTAAATTTTGCTGGTCAGCTGGCGTGCGATAACCATACACATCGCGAATTGCAGCCGAGCACCGCGCGTTGAAAGCGGGTGGTAGTAGCATTGGCTTTGTCATAGTAAAAACGGCCAACAGCTGCTTGTTGATACCTTTTGTAATAGGGTGGAGACGGCTGGTACACCGCCTGCCAGGATAATACCTTTCATAGAGGGCTCCTCCACCGTTATCTATCGTCGAAGCTGCGTTGATTACTAGTGACACCAAATAAACGCGTAGCCCCATGTTGAACTACCCACCACAACAGTATAAAAAGCAAATAGTGTATTACGGCAATATCATTGTGGCTACTGAATTTCACGTTTGGATTCTGGTGCCGCCACATTTCCAAGCCGTCGCGGCGCTACATCGTCGATAGTAAGACGCGGCTTTCCGGCGAGTTCGGGGCTGCTGATGCAGGACTACGTAGCAGCCCGCAACATCGCCGCTGACGACGTGGATGGATCGTGCTGCAAGGTGGTCTCTGCAGCTCTTTCTCGAAAGGCTTTGACTACCCTCTAATCACAGAAGAACCACCGCCAGTTCCAAGGTTGTACACGCGGTGGCCGTGGTGAAGTCAGTGTGACATCGAGTGCGGCGCGATATGACCCGTGGCCAAATCTCACCACATACGAATATAATCCGCGAACACCGTGGTGCCATCTGCGTATCGTAGTCATCACCAAAGACGCCGAGCTCTGCGTGGCGAGGCCGGTCGCACTGAGCGACGAACGGCGGTAGGTTGGCAGATGGAAATCGCCGCGGGTCGCCGATTAAGCCCGATGCGTGCGCACCGAGCTGGTTTGCGTAGCGCAAACATGATTACCCGCGTCGAGGTTAGCTATGGTGGCATCACGCACATCTCCTCGATCATGTATTTCGATGCGACCGTATGGGTCGTGAGAGTGCGGCCAACTGGGTGGCGAGTTTTCGGTAAGCGGCAACTCTTCTGGTGTGCCATAGGCTGTGGCAGAGCTCGAGAAGATACTGTGTGGCACTCCAGTGCACCTTGCATGGTTTGCAAGATAGGGGACAGAGTTGATCTGCTAGGTTTTCCTGTGTAATATTAATGCAGAGGCTGCTCACCGATTCAAATTGCCAACAGCCTTGAGCCCGGCAAGATGAACCACTGCCTGGAACGCGTGCGCTGAAAAATAAATGCTGCGAGGTGCCTCTCTGGTCGCGGTGATTAGCGGTGTGCCGAAGCGAGTGCCTGTGCCCGGTAATCGCGCAAAATACGCTCGAGCACTGCGCACCAGAACCATTATTGCTGTAAAATTATCAACAAATCACTGGCGTGAAACCGCGTCGACAGCAAGCCCGCACGGCAATATGCGATCCAATATATCCGGCACCACCGGTGAGTGAGTTTCTGGCCGCTGCATTATAATCCTTTCGTTACAGGTAGCATGTGTTGTTAGTATAGCACGTGTGGCCGAGGGGAGTAAAACCATCACTTGACGCCAGTATGGCCAGCCAGTATACTACCACCGTCAGCCCGCGGCGTAGCTCAGCGTAGAGCGGTTGGCTGCCAACCAACAGGTCACTGGTTCGAGCCCAGTCGCGAGAGCCACGGGCTTGTATCAGTAGCCCGCTCGTTTGAGGGTTGTTTTCTATTTGGGAGTTTATGTGGTATAATATAGCTCTGGTGATGAATTGTATACAAAGCGGGAACCTGGTAAATCCTTAGAACCCAGAAAATCTTACCAATAAGAATGAGGCAGGGCTACCAGCTCGGACAAAGGAGGGGTAGTGGCTAGTGGTACGAGTGGACCCGAGATATCTTCTATTAATAAAAAGATTTTCCAGAAGAAAGGTAATAAAATATTGAAAATTGTTGATATCCTTCATGAGTTTTTATGGTGATTTTGATTTCATTAAAAGAAAAATGGAATGAGGACTATGAAGGTCTCCTTATTAAGACAAAGGAAGAGCAAAAAAATATAAAAAGGTGTCGTTTAGCAAAGAGGACGCCCAAAAAGAAGACTACTTTACAGTCTTTTTGGAAAAAGGACCAAAATAATAATAATGTTCCTTATACTAATGAAGACTTAGGGTGATGAACTTGTTATTGTCGTAATCGACAGCTACAATAGTGGGCTATTTATTATTCCCGAAGAGGTGGCAGTTAATAAAAAGGATTCTCTCTACAAGGGATAGTAAAGGGAAAATGGCTATGCGTTTTTATCCACCTTGGTGTACAAATTTAAATAAAACAGCTCAGTCAACAGCAAAAATGGCAGTTAGAATACTTTCGGAGTTATAAAATTGGGAGAATTAAGTATATTTTAGAATAAATATTGGCAGAGGGCAGTGATATACTGCACAAACCTCCACCAGATAATATGCAGGGAGTATCTTGGGATGCTAACTCAGACGGAACTACATCTGGGCGTCATTGGTCATCTCAAGGCGATCGAAAAGAAGGAATGGATCGCACAAGCCAGCACACGCCCAAGGGCGATGCGCGTCAGGATGATTTTAATGACGAGGGCAAGTATGGAAAAATAGTAATGGTAAAGGAGTGATAGACCCCTGCTAGGATAGATAACTCTATCTAGCAGGGATTTTTCTAGTCACGATAAGGGTAAATTAGATAGTATATAGTGGACGCAAAGCAAAGGAAGAGAGATGTACAACGAATATAGGTTTTTACGATAACTATCAGTGGATATAATATACTCGAGAAGTTAGATAATCTGATGAAGTACGACAGAACATCAATGTACTAATAAAAGACGATGAGTATAGTAGTAAGGTCGCGGTGTCTTATTGAGGAGATACATAGGATGTACGTTTTTCCAGCCATGAATTTCCATTGCTCATGCAATATTACAGTACTAGAAGGTATTATAATGGGTTATGCTACTAAGAAGGCGTGATTGAGTATCCGATCCTTAAGCTCATTAAAGAGCTTCGCTATGAGGCATGTTATGCACCAGAGAATGAAGAAGATTTTGATCCGGACATAGAGCTCCTTGAGTTCTCATATACTGTGCAGGATAGGTAAAATATGGCCATGAAGGTTGCAAAAGATGGTGAAGAAGGACTGAATAACTACCTTAACCAGTGTGCAAAACAATCAAGCTGCTTGGGATATATACTACTGTGCGCACCCACGAATCGCAAAATGCAGTGGCTGATCTATTGATCGCGCCATTTGATGGCGAGATCCAGGAAAGAGACGCCGAGTATATCCCTCTCTGCTAACATTGTCTACCAATACGCCATTCGGTTTGGAGCGACCCCGCACTCAGTAGTCGCCTGTGAAGGTTTAGCAGCGTAATAGATATATTACAGCGGAAGAATAATGAAAGAGTCGCGAGAATAAAAAGAGGGTGGTTGTTGGCATCTCTCAGAGGCATAGTGCGCCTTGTCAGCTTACTAATCCCCACCCAGAAGGTGTATACTAAAGACATGATGAAGAGGGAGTTTTGCAGCGGCTCACGCAGGTGCCGTTTCACGGTTATTTATAGTACTAGCACTTGTAATTGGTGCGGCGGCGGTGCTAAACCCGCGATGACGTAGTAGATGAAGAGAGTCATCGAGCGTATGAAGTTGCACAGGGAAACCAAAGACAGATCGTCAGGCTGATATATATGGCGCAATTATTCCTAAAAACCTGGCGGAGTATGTAATGTGGCAATAAGCAACATGCCTTTCAAGATCCGACGGTGCGCCAGGGCAATGAATACCAGCTATTTGGCGGCCCACTAGCGGGTCAGCGCGCAGACGAACGCCAAAAAGCACAGGTGCTATATAATGGTGCCGCTGTATGTTCGCCTGTTGTGTATTTGCCACAGGCTCTGGGTAGCAAGTGGCGCTGCCGCTGCAGCTACCAATGGCGTGATTTGTGTGGCCGCATCATGAACTACCTGCTGTTTATTGTTGTGGGCTACTGGGCTCTGAAACATCGAAAACGCGCTTCATTGTCTGTTGCGTGCTATTGCTGCCGATGGTTCTGTTTTACGGCTGCGTCGCTATCAGCTGATACGCCATCGCTGCTAGCCACCGTCGTGGCGTTTACGTTGTTTATGAACATACTGGTGCGTCGTACCATGCAGTGGTCGGCGGGGAGATTACGCTACTCATTATAGCCAGCACCGTTATTGCGCTGGTAAGAGGGTTGTATTTGCCGCTTATTCTGAGAGCCTTTGGTGCACTATATGGTTTGTGAAGAGCGTTAAAAAGTCGTCGATCTCGGGGGCGTACTGCCTTGGCGTTGATTCCTATTTTAGTTGCGGGACTTGTTGCGGGTGGGTCATGCATGGCTTGGTCACGTGTGAATCAGTGATGCTATTGAGCATAGTCAGGCACTGTTTTTGATGAAGCAACGCAGAAGACGATTTCATCAAAAGAGGCAGCTGCAGTATATTGCGGGCCATTTACCAGCCTTTACGCGTGATTTTCTGGCTAATACATTTGCATACAACGACCGCGATGTGCGGCGTGGTATGATTGGGCGATTAGGCTAGTACCGACTGGCAAGTGACGTTCCCAGCCTGGGCGGTTGCGCTTGCTTATGTATCGCGAGGTCTGGCGGCCTTTTGTCGCGTGCCGCCAGATGATGCCGCTGTGCCGCTATCTCGTCGCCGCCGCAAGGTGCTCTCCGCTGCTTCTTGGTGGGCCTGGCCATTGCTACGTGCGTCGGCACCTACGTGCTGATGTATCTCATCTTTAACCCAATTGGTGATGGTAATATCCAGGGCGTGCAAGGGCGTTAGCTTTTATTCCGGTGCTACTATATGCAGCCGCAGGCGTGCTGCTGCAGTGCGAGTATATCATCTTCACGACACACCCAAGTCAAGGCATTTATTGTTATTAGACAATGGTAACTAGCCTGGTTATGATCGCTATTATCAGTGGTTATTACGGTAATGTTATCGCTAAATACGCAAAAATGGTATGGATGTTATGACAATACCGCCTGGTGGTATAATGACGTCATATATGCTGCATGATCAGCACTATTGCTCGGTCGCAGATATATGACGTGTTCCTGAGAAATGAGAGTTAGGTGGAAGATGATGACAGCAGTAAGCCATGACCCGGAAGCTTCGCCGAAGCTTCTACTATGGCTGATTTCTTGTATTGGCTCATTACTGGCTGCAGCGATAGTATACCTGAGCTTACCGATATGTTTGTCGTCGATATTCGACGGTACTTTCAGCGGTATTGCACACACTCTGAAGAGCGTTCGCCAATGGAGCTTCAGCGCGGTGAAAACTGTGTTGATGAGAAGAGAAACGCCAACAGATCAAGGTGAACCGCGGCTAATCATCGCACAGCAAGAGGCCACGTCTCAAACCTTTGCGTGTTTCGCTGCGTAACGTGCCAAAAAGCACACAAAAACGTAAGCGCAACAAGCACAAGGTAGAGCGATATCATAAGCGATATCAAGAACAGCTATATGAGGATCTCTGCTTTTCATTACACATGTGAGATCAAGAAATGCTTGATAAGATACGGTAATGGTTTTACGACAGTGATGCAAAGTATTCTGATGTGCGCAGGGATCTTTTGGAAAAGGCTAATTTTTCAAATGGTTTAAGTGCGGAGTTCAGGTATCGACCGTAATGTGCATCTTATGGCGCATATATATTTGTGAGCGGAGATGGTTCAGCAGATATAGACTGGTCTCAGAAGGCCACGGGCACCAAATTATTAGTCCAGCAAGCGGTAAAGTACTATATGATCGCAAACCTGGTGAAGCTCATGGTCCGCAGAACTTTTACTGATCTGCCGTCTCAATGGCTTGTTCAGCAGGCTATTCGCAGCAAAAATCAGCGAGGCTCTCAGTCTATCGACCGACAGTCTGTAGCATGTAGAATCTCGGCATCGAGAAAAAGTAGCGCATGAACAGCTACGCCCCACATAGTAGAGAATGGTAAATCATGACATATACGCGAGCTCTCTTTACCTAAATCTTCCGAGCAATGGCCCTTACTGTAGTGTACAGTAAGGGTTTTTGGCTATCTATGGCAGGGGCAAATTTAGGTAATGTTGTATAAAAATATATGAACAGCTATAGCAAAAATAAGCTGTTAAACCTATGGTTGATGTAAAAATTATAATAGACTGTCTATTATGTGTATGAGGTGTAATTACCCGGAGAATGGTGCAATACATGGGACTACGGGGCGCTGTAAAATAGGCTGGTTTAGTTGTTTGATGGGTTATGCAAGGTATAATAAAGATAGCTACACGAGTCACGTGTGCAGCTCCTTGACAAATGAAAGATAAGGTGATGGATGAACATGCCAACAGGAAAAGATACTGACATCAGGTCCAGTATCAGCTACTCCAGTTAGCCCAATCAATGGTGTTTTCTCGAGCGTAGCGCTTATTTTAGCAGATATGTGCTAAAGTTTGTGCATTTAGTGCGAGGTTTTGGGATGTTCATTCCCGGGATATCGTCATTTGTTGTTTCAGAGTAAGGAGGGAGTGGCGAGAGCTACTCACCGAACTAAAAGTGCAGCATGAAAAAGCGGTGGCTGCAGCCAGGCTGCTGAATCATCTTGTACTGAGGCTAACAGCTAGTGCAAATTGCTGAAAAGAAAGTTCAGAGGCCGAGGTTGTTTCTAACTGTAGGAGGATATAAGTCTCTGCAGCACTTGCGCCAGGGAAGAGGCGCTTCGCAAAAGAAACAGGATGCCGTAAGGTCGACTGTTGAGGTGTTTGACAGGGGCGAGGATGACTACATTGCTACCATGAACTTGTTAAACAAGCGTGCCCAGAGCGATAAAGCAAATGCAGAATACTACGAAGAGCAGATTGAATATACGAAGCAGCTTCGTAAGATATAATCCTCTAAAGAGGCCGCGCCGTCTGTACAAGAAAGCGGTTAAGACCGCAGAACAGCAAGAATAATGCTAAAGAGGCTGAGCTTCCTTGCCGGCTGCACGCGAAGATCTTCTTACTGCGCAAAGTTTACAGCAGCAAGCTGTAAACGCGTGTGCTGACTGGAGTGATGAGTTACTTCGGCGGCAGGAGCTTTGCAAGATGTGGTATAGTCTTATTGCTGAAATGGAGAAATTGCACTCTGTATGGTCTGAATGGAATATCACTAATGATAGTGATCATACCACGTCACCGTCGGTTATCGATCAGTGTGACACTGTGACGGCTCCGGTTGATTCTGATTCTGCGGCAGCTACTGCCACAGGAGGGCATTCTTCGTCGAATGCTTGTACCGTGTCCGAACCACCCGTCGAGCGCACGCGAGATCGTTCAGATCTGTGGATAAGACCCGACTCAGGGTATTCCTACTGTTTCTGCATAAACCGAGAGGAGCCCCCTTGTTGCACGGCGTGTGACAAGGGGTTTTCCACGTAACGAGCGTGCGCTAGAGCTTTGAACAAGATAGCTTACATTACAGTGACTCGGTAGGTATACTAGAGCTAATTACATCCAATAATGAGGGAGGTTTATATGAAAATAGTAGTTGTGGTGGTTATTTTAACCCGCTTCATGGTGGTCATTTAGATATGATTGAAGCAGCAGCAGAGTTGGGTGATGAGGTTAGTTGCTATCGTTAACAACGATGTACAGCAAATACTAAAGAGTAGAGAAATTGTATCCTAGATGAGGCAAAACCGATCGCGTGCGTCTACTTCGCTCGTTGAAGCAGGTGGACCAAACGGTATTGGCGATCGATGAAGACCAACCGTTATTAAGCCACGCGTTTGATATGATTGCGGGGGCAGTACCCCGCTGGTGATGAGCTAATTTTTGCTAACGGTGGCGACCGTAGCGCACCAGAAGTCGTGCCAGAGCGTGAAGTGTGTGAGCGGCAATAATACACCATGAAGCATGGCGTTGGAGGTGGCGAAAAGGCAGACTCATCGACTCGCAGTGTAACGAAGCCAGCGGCGAAGGCGTAAGCGAGCAGGGAAAATAAACCCCAGCATAGGTATATGTGGGGTTTTTACGGCTTTAAAGTTAATTAGCCGTGTAACGCGTGATGCAGCGCTCTCAGATCATCTTTGCCAATCTCGGCTTTTGCAGCCGGTTGCATGCAGCAAGCAAGGCTCATATTTGAGTTTAGCGGGCGTGGTGCAATACCTTCTTTGCCAACAAGTATTCTGCTGTTGTGGTGTCGGTGACAGTGATATTTGTGTAACCGGCTGCGAGAAGATGACGCGTCAGTAGAAATGTCGGCCCAGCTCACCAGTGGGCCGTCGTTGAGTGACATTATGGAGTGCCGTAAACGCGTTGCTACGAAAGCAGGTGATCATAGCGCACCAGTTCGCCCGTAAAGGTAAGGCGACGCGATCTGGTCTGCAACAACAGTTGGCTCGATGTGTTTTCAGCCAAAGCTAAAGCATGATGCCAACAAAGTTTTTACCTTCGCCAATAACCCAGGTAGCGCGCAAGATGTAACGGTATGGTACGGTGGCTGCTAGCGGGTCTCCAGCAACCTTACGCTGGCCATAAACGCCACTGGGCTAAATGGTTCATCTTCAGTGTGCGGGCCTTCGACGTACCAAGTACCGTCAAACACAGTCGTCACCGAAAATATGAAACCAGCGTTATATCTTTTTGGCAGGCAGATAGGCCGCTAGGTTGCACTGCCTCAGCATTAAGTTGCCAGCTTGCAACGCGCCCGTCTGCAGTTTCAGCGCCGTCTACATTGGTGTCAGGCAGCAGCATGAAAGATTGTGGTGGTAATACCAGAACCAGTCGAGTTTTGCACTGAAAGTTGGGTCGGCAATATCAGAATTCCATGCGGTCAGCAAAAACGTGCCCGTGGGTATTGCTGGCGCAGTGCGGTGCCTAATTGGCCGTTGGCACCAATAATAAAGAATGTGCTATCGTCCATTACTATGCCTCCATTGTGACATTAGCGAGTGGTGGGTGCTCGATATCCTCGTGAGAGAATTGCTCTCTTTGGCGATTATTGATCGATGCACTGGCTCAGGGTCGAAAGATTCACAAACGTATACTGCGCATCTGGTGACCAGTGGGCGTCGGCCAAAAATGAGGTGTAGGCGATGTTGTCATCGAGCTTGGTAACCATCTGCAACGCCTTTTGGTACGTAAATAGCAGTGCCGGGTTGATTTCGATGGTGAACGTTTGGCCGAAAGTAGAGCCTTTACGTGGGTCGCACCAAAGCACCAAAGACGCGGCCAATGTGGTCGATCGAGTAAACTTATTCCATGGTTCGGCGTGCAAGCCCGGGTTGCACAAATTCGTAGCGTTTATCATTAAAACTAATGTTACCGCAAACGATGGTAGGCCGAGTGCTTCGCATTTTTCTTTTGGTAGTTTTCTTTAAACCAGCCCGACGATTATCGCCGTGCACGCAGGGTGACGACGAACAGACCAGGGATTGGCGATTCTGTAACGGTAAGGTTCGTTGTAATTTGCTGGGTCAAACATAATGACTCTTCGCTTGCTGAGTTATTGTCCTTGTTTAGCGTGAGCTGCTTCGACTGCTTCTCTCAGGGCTTTCCACCAGTCGGTGTTAGCCTTATGACCATTCGATAGTTTGCAAAAAGGCCGTCGCGCCACCGGGTTTTGGTTGTCGGTGTATTGCGGCTGCCAGCCAAGTTCATTGCACGCAGTTTAGCCGCTATCCATAGCGCTAGCGCATGTCATAAGTACCAGGGCGGTCGTTAACGTGTTCGTACCAGTCTTTGCCTCGGGCCATCAGCTCACAAAAGATAGTTCAATCACGGCCTTGTTGTTAACGTGGTCATTGTCAGGTCTACCAATAATGTGAGTTTCACCCAGGGTGCCTCAATGATGAGTGAGTGTCGGCGGCATTGTGGTCGTCTACATGAATCCAGTCGCGGACCTGCTCACAGTGCCGTCAAGTTTTGGTTTGATGTCCGCTAAGGATGTTAGTGAACTTTGGCGAGGAATAAATTTTCAATATGTTGGCGTGACAGCGTTGTTTGAGCAGTTTGAAATAGTAGACCTTAATGCCAAAGCTGCGTATCCAGGCGCGCACTAGCATATCGCTACTAGCTTTAGTGAGAGCTGTATAAAGGGCTGACGGGTTGTATGGTGTTGTTTCGGTGAAGCGGTTTTGGGTCGTCTAGCTCGAGGTCACCAAAAGACTTCGTCGGTTGAAATGTGGGTGTAGCCGTTTACCATGGCGGCGTACTGCCTCAAGATGGTGTAGGTGCCGATGACGTTTGTTTCGACGCGAATGGCCATGGGTTACGCAGGAATTATCGTATGACTTCTGCTGCAAAATGAACCACAATATCAGTATCAGCGATAAGTTTATCCATCAATTCTGCATCACAAATATCGCCGTACAAATGTACCTTGTCCTCTGGTAAAGCCAGCTAAATTTGCGGTGTCACCGGCGTGGTGAGCTTGTCGATGCCGTAATATCGTAAAGTGGGCTTGTGTGCTTAAGTAGTGAACGAAATTCGACCCAATGAATCCGCACCACCTGTAATCAGCATTTTTCATGTTGCTATATACCACAGGTAGTGCCCATAGAAAGCAGCCCACCAGGCTGCGGGAGGCACGTGAGTGGGTGGGCAACTAGCTGTGGTTAGCGTCGCGCTGACAGCGCGTTTCAAACGGTGCAGTAGGCCGATTCAATCATTGTTATGATGGCGCCAGCTAAAAATGATTGCATTGCTGCCGGTTTCGGCTAGCAGTCACTATTTGGTTTGTGCTGGTCATTGTGTGGCTCCTGTGCGCGTGGCTTTGGTTTGATATTGAGGTTGCTGTTGCAGTTTGGTTTTGTGGCGCTGGGCTGGTTTCGTGGATTGTGCTGCTGCGGTTTTGTATCTTGTTGCGTGTGCTGGTGCTGGTTTTGGACTTGTTTCAGTGAACCTGGTGAAAACGTAAACTTTGTTTGATGACCCAGCAGTGGCGAGGTGATAGCGCGATCGAACTCCTTTGGCAGGGTGGTGAATGGTGCAGGCATAGCTGCATTGGTGATAAACACGTATGCGGCGTTACGTTCACGTGACTTTATAATCGCTGGATACTGCGATGGTGTTTGCGTCGTATGGTGTGGAAATTGCGCTCGATTGTATCATCACTTGTCTCAAAAACCGCAGGTGTGTGTATAGTCAGCACCTAAGTGGCGGATGGCACTAGTAGAGCTAGTGACGAAAAATATCAGCATGACTGCTGCAGCATCTGAAATATGGCCGCCTGGGTTGGCGAGTAGCCAACAAAAATATGGATGGGTTTTGCGGATGTAGTCGTGAATGTCTTTGGGTATGACAGTTTGGTTTGGTGCTGCGTTGCACTACCTCATCGAGCATAATGCCGCTGATGGTATCACGGTAAAAGCTTGCCGGCGAGTGATCTCGGCTTTTTACTTCAGTGAGCGGTTTTTGTGGTTTGCCAGTGCGAATATAGGGCAATATTTCGAATACCATTATTGGTGTTATCTGCTAGTTGCGGGCGTAGTTTTGGGTCCAGCTTTGTCGCCAGGGCCATCATTGACATTAATGATCGCCATTGGCACGGTTTTCTGTGGTCTTTTTAAATAATCGTGTTTAGCGTAGACCAATATGGATCAGGTTCACCAGCCGGCTTTGGATGAGTATAGGCTGGCACGATAACTCTTTGAGAATGTGCGATAGCCCCCGCTGAGTTTGTGTGCAGTAAAGATAGCATAATAGCTGCGCCCACCACCGCAGCAAAAATACATGCGTTTTCATATCCCCTCGTAGTATTTTACAATAACGTATAACCGTATAATACGTATCAGTTATCGATAATGCAAGTCACGAAGGGATCGTTTGATGTAATGGATAAATAAATTCATGCTTGGCGTTGACCGTGTTTGTACGAAAGGGGGATTTCAGTAGTAAACAATAAATCGGTCAGGTATCTTTGGCTATTACCCGTGAGCTTTACCTTCAGGGGGGAACTGAAAGGCAAAAAGTAATAGCGCTACATAGATACCGGGTCAACCCAAAGCAAAGGGGATGTTGGGTGTAATTTGATAGGTAGTGCCCGGAGTGAATACCGGAGCACCTATCTATTATTTTGCGAGCAATACGCTTTTTATTAAAGATAATGAGGCTGGTGCCAAGACTAAGCAGCACTGCACTACGCCACCAGCGATCAAATGAGTTAATACCAGTGTCGGCTGAGTGAATCTTGCTGAGTTGGCTTTTGGCTCTTCTGCGGGGGTGCTTGAAGGAGTAGGACTGTCTTTTGTTTGAGTATCCTTCTTGGCTGGTGTTGGCTCTGCTGCCGGGCTCTTGTCCTCGACGGGCTTTTTCTCGGTGTAGCCGGCTTTGGTTCAGCTTCAGCTTGTGGTTTCTTATTTGTACCGTTGTAGCTAAGTCTACCATGTGGTTGTAGTCACCAGGAGCGCATTGAATGGATCGAGGGAACTCATCGTTTGTGATAGATATATAACAGCATTACGTTCTTTTTGATACTTTCGTAATCTTCTCCGTAATCTGATGTTTTGCATTGTACACAATGTGGTAATTGCGCTTTGCGTTTTGCTTCATCAGTTTCAAATTTTGAAGTTGCTGGTGGATAGTCGGCTGACATATATTTATCGCAGTCATTTCTGCTGTAATAAATATATCACTATAGGCTGCGATGTCGTCTGTAATGTGACAGCCTGGGTTTGCAATAACTAAAAAGTTCGTTGCTGCCTTAATATTGATAAATCTCTTTTAAATATCTGCTTTTGCTGAGCGGTGTCGAAAGTGATTTCATCACACGCATGATCACGCACCCTATCGCCGTATAGCTGGACCCATTTTCTACCTCTTGTTTGGTTTGGTCCATGGGCTTGGTCAGTGCCAGCCGGTACGTGCATGCAGCCAGGGTTCCTAATACCGTCTTGATCATTTTGAGTAAGCTGCTTGCTGTAGTTTGGGTCGAGCTTTTCTCCGGGTCCGCTGTTAACGTTCATAATGGCATTGGGGTTGACTATCCGGCATCTGGTTTTGCTGTTTGCTCACCGCCTGCAGGGTCATTATTATTGTGCGTTCAGGGTACGTGTGCTGCGGCAAAATCACTTGCTGGTATGTGCCATTGCTTCAACTCTCGTACTTTTGCAGTAGCGGAATCGAAACAGCACCTAGTGTGATAGCTGTCGCCGAGATAACCACCGTCTTCATGAATCCTCCCGTCGTCCGTCGTCTATAACAAGTTTGTATATCGATCGAGTGGTTCTGGAGATATAGTAAAATAAGTACTTCTAAAACGAGCAATATGAGGTGAGAGGACCGGTAGAGGTAAAGAATATATTATTGTGTAATATCATCGTTACAGTAGTCATTTGGCACAGAATAAGATATGTAAAAATAAACAACGAAATAGTGTACTACTGAGTGCAGCCTGTGGTGGGTATGGTATAGTGTGGCCATGAAGATACTATCTGATCAAATGACAGAAGGGGAGCTGAAGGTTATTCAACGTGGGTTGAGGGCTACGTGCAGCGTGGGTAGCAGGTGATGTTACTGAATTTGGCTGCTACGTTGGGACTACTGAGCGTCATATTCGCTGAACAGCTAGCGGGCCAGCAGCCAGTGCGGACACTATATTTATACGATTCATTTTCTGGCTTACCAGAGAAGACCCGTGAAGATATTAGCCCAGCAGGAGAGCAGTTTGTCGCTGGAGAGTTGCACGCATCGCGTCAGAGCTGGAACGTAATATTCGGCCCTGGCGCGGAAAAAAGTGCCACCTACGTATCATAAAGGTTGGTTTAATGAGATTCCAGCGCATAAGCTGCCGCAGCAGATTGCCTTTGCTTTTTTAGATGGTGACTACTACCGGTCTATTTTAGATCCACTTGAGCTGATTTGGTCAAGATTGCAGCCAGGCGCGTGCATTATAGTGGATGATTGTACAAGCAGCCTGAAGTTTTCACCAGGCTCAGGCGGAAATGAAAGCATGAATAGACTGGCGGTATGCAGGTACAGGTACCAAAGACATGAGCAGAGCTTAGCAATCTTTTACGAAGCCAGAGTGACATGGCCGCTACATACATAAGTAGCAGAGTAAATATATCACTTCTCTCGCTGTATAAATTTGATTATTAGATTGTTATATAACAATAGGTGTTACACTAGAGAAAATAGATGTATCATATACTTTTTACGATGTTTCTAGCATTATGAGACATAAAAGTTTGGAGAAGATTTCACTGCATATGGACTCAGGTGATAGTTCCATTTCGCCGCAAAGCCGTAGTAATGGCTGCAAGTAGTGATGGCAGATTATTTTTAGGTGGCGCTTGATCAGATGATTGCTCTCGACTGCGCTCAGGACGATTGTATAGTGAATTTACTGAGTACGGTAGTATCGGTCTTATCGTTACGTCGTATTTTTATTTTCAACAGTGCACCGTGCCGATTGCTGGTGAGTTATCGGATATGTCTGCGCGTCGGCCAATTATATTAGGCAGGTGTGAGCATTTTTGACGATTGGGGTCGTGTGCTATTGAGCGGTAGTGCGCGGAGTATTGACCAAGGATGCTTAAAGTGCTGTGGCGTGCCGTGCAAGGACTGGGCGGCGTAGCCAGTAGCCCGCAGCACGCTTACTATCGTCGGCGATTTGTTCGCACTGCGAAATGATACAGTACTGGTCTGGCAGGGCTATTGCTGGGTCGCGTCATAGGGATTGCTTCTGCTGTGGGGCCGATTTTAGGTGGCTTTTGGTCAGATAGCCATATGATGGTATGGCGACGAAATCGGCGCCGATGACATTCTGGATTAATGTGCCGTGGTTTGGCATCGTGGTGGCGCTGCTTATCGCGCTGCGTTGGCCCAGCGATTCGCAGGGAAGATCGTCCGCACGTATTGACTACGCGGGAGCGACAGCAGCCGCTAGCTACTGGCACTGGCGGCAGTGGTGACAGTGGCGGTGGATAACACCGATACAGTGTTTAAAGGGTTAATTCTGACTGCGGGGCTGGACACATGATTATTCAGGGTGCACCAGCGTATCGCAGCGGTGATGGTTGGTGGCGTTTGCGCAGTAGAACGCAAGGCAAAAGAACCGGTGCTGCTCAGCTTTAGCGTATTTTAAGAGCCGTAATTTTGTCGTTATTATGACGACTTTTGCTCCCTGTTTGCGGTGGTGCATTCTATAGTGGTCAGGCCATGTATATTATTCAGTCTCACCAGCAGGCATTTGGGGCGGAGTGCCACCCAGCAGGCTGTGGATTTGATGTTGCTGCCAACGATTGCCGGTATTACGACAACACACACAATTGGCGGTGGACGCTGGATGCTGGGAAACTGGGTGCCGCCGCGGATACCGGGATTAGATGCTGCGTGGGTTCGCTCAGTATGCCCGCCGCGACGTCGTCACTGCCAGCCCACCATGTTGGCAGAGAGCCTGCCGATGTGTCATCGCCATTGTCGGGCTTGGGTTTTGCGCGGTGATGCCGATCACTTCGCTGGCGGTGCAGACCTCCGGAGCTTTAGCTGCGCAGGACCTTGGTGCAGTGACGGCATCAACTCTAGTGTCATTCCGAGGTTTGGGGTCGACTGTCGCGCCCTCACGAGTGGTCTGACTGCGGGTATTATCTGCGCACTAACACCACTTACCGATCACGCATGTGTCGAAAAACGGTTGGTTGCTCCAGAGGCGCAGCAATTGTGCGTGATAAACCGCTCGATGCTAATACTGTACCACATACAATATAAACTCAGATGCAGGAGGTGATGGTACCAGCAGGCACACCGGGGGCATCGATTGCGCGCGCCAGTGCGACATGTGTACAGTCAAAAGCTGTTGCCACAAAGAAGAAAGAGCAGGCGCGCTGACAGCTGACGAGCGGCAGCGTGAATTTCATGACACGCTGTGTAGATGCATTTGCACAGCCGTTGCGCCTGCAGTATTCTCGCGTCAGCAGGGATGTTGACGGTTGCGTTTGTGCTCGACATTCTTTATTAGGGAGCTTGAGCCGAAACGCGCCACCAGGGAGCAGGCTGCTGGTGACTTCCGCACTTCGCCAGGGGTGCGGCCAGGCTCTGATTTTTGGTAATCGCGTTATACTACCTCACATGAGATCTGCAAATATCTCGACCTTTCCGCTGGCGACAGCGGCAATACATCGCCAGCCAGCCGGTGGTATTGCTGCAGCTAGCTGTTCTATTTTTCAGCCGTGATTGGATTGCTTGATTGGAGGTATTATTTACGCGGCGCCGCGAGCGCAGGCGTACGTCAATCAACCGGTAGCCACCAAGACAGATGCTTCATACCATTAGAACAGATGAGTGACTCTAGCCACCCTGATGTACTGGGTGCGGCACGTTACTCGTACGTAATCATGAAGTGCAGTGGCGAGTTTGACCACCCCTGTGACAAAGCGAGGGCTATCAATATGGTATGTACGTCAAAGCTAGAGGCGGAGCCACCACAATTTTGTGCGTCTGAGCAGGGAGGTGGTGAAGTCAGCCCAGGGCAGCAGCGAGCATACCTTTGCCGTACATTATCTGGCTGGTGATATTATTTCTTTACGGGTTTCGTAGAGCAAGGATTATTGATGGGTGGCAAAGCAACCTCTGAGCGGCAATTTGCGTGGACGTTTAATGGAGCTGACACTAAAGACGGCTGCCAGCCCGCTGAGTGTATAGAGCTGCGTGATTTGCTGCAGCAGGCAAGGCAGGCGCGTATGAAAAACCTCAGCGCGATTGTGCAGTGAAAAGCTGCACGACAAACGACCGAAGCAAAAAGCTCCGCCCGCTACGTCAGCCCAATCTGAGCAGTACTGCGTCGAGTCAAAATATTGGTATTGTTCGGCATATCAGCCCATTCGTTTGGAGTAATTGGTAATTATCGACCGCACTGTGCAAAGAAGAGGCGCTCGCAAATTAGTAGAAATAGCTGTTGCAGATGTTATGGATGATATGCTGCAAAAACAGATACCGCTCACGGCTACTACTTGATGTGCCTCGGCCAAAGAGCCCGCACGGTAGAGCCAGCTCAGCTACAGCCAGCGGCTACTTCGGCGATGGCAAGCGGCGGCGGTAATTGCGTTTGCGATTGCACGTTTGACGATAGCCAGGGCATACCGCCGAGACTCTAGACAATGACCCGATCGATCGCAGGTGCGAGCTACACCTTTCTTTCGCAGTGGGTACTCAGTTAGGATCGCTACGCCACGCCAACCAGTGCGAAAGCGTGAACTACAGGCTGGCCATACGCAGGCAAGTCACACCTGGAATCATCCCTCACTACATCGCATGGCCGATAGCCAAATACAGCAAGGCAAACTGACAGCACAAATGATGCCATGCAGCGAGCATATCGACCGCCCAGCTCGATATTTGATGTGACCACTTATGGCGATTATGATTGACCGGGTTAGCTGACAGCGCACTATTGCACGCCAGATGAGCGCCGTGCGCGGAATGTTGATACACGTGACTGGGCAGATCATGACAGAAGGATCTCATATGTCACCGGGCAGCTACTATGGCGCAAACGCCAGGTCAATTATTTTGTTTACGATATACACCTTGGGCAAGGCGTTGTGTGCCGTGCCGCTGGTCAGGAAGGGCTTGCGTGCTCGTGGGTTTCGCACGCCTGCGACACCTGAAGACAGCATATTGGGTCGAGGAACCACAGGCAAGGTCTGCGGTGAGGCTCAATAAGAGCGGCCGAGGTGCAGCAGTAATTTGCTGTAGCAGCACCGTCACAGTGTAAGTGGAGACAATTACTGACAGCAAATATGACGCTGGGCAGATTGCTTTTTGTTGCGCTTATGCTACACTACAAGCGAATAGCCAGCACGTCGAAAATGAGAGATGATGGACCAAGCGATCACGTGTTAATTCTGAGATTGGTTTGGCTGCGTACGGTGTTATTACATCGTGTCCAGGCGAGGAACCCGGTCAAATCTAACACCTGAATATTTGATGGATCTATTGTTTGACGATATTCCATATTTAGAGCTGCGGCGCAGGCCAGAGCATGCCGCGTTTGCGCAAACGATCGCTGCGCGATAACGGCGTCGAAGTGCTATGTCTCTCGATCAGCTGGCTGCAGAGTCTCTGTGGTCGGACGAACTGCGTGACACGATGTTGACGATAATACTAAAAGCACCAAAGCTGGATGCGCCGATCGCATCTGGCGTTGCGTCACTATCTGCCAGCAATGCCAAAGTCTAGAAATGGTGCGCAAGATCGCCAGCTGGCTGGGCGTAAGGACGACGTTATCTTTGCCGCCAGAGCATCAAGATCAGCTGCACGATAAGGACGTGCGATCGTTCACGGCTTATCAGGTATCATCCATTTTATTTAAGCCCAACGCCAAACTACCTATGTTTGCGCGCAAAGATCCAGCAGCGTCGCGTCGAGATCGCAGGTCGGGCTGACTGTTATCATTGGCATGCACTGGCCAGCACGTCGCCGTGAATCGCTATTCATGGCGCTATATTATTGACCATCACCCACGCTTTGCAGGTAAACAGGTGCCAGTGTGGTAAGCAACCGTGATCACCGAAGTTTTCAATGGAGGGTGGCGATGAGCTGATGCCGAATATTGGGCACACGTTAGCGATTGGTGACCGCGGGCGTACTACCGCTGAAACTATTGAAACGCTGGCAACTCACCGTCTGGCCGGGTTCCAGATTTCTACTGGCGATCGCCATCAAGATTCCAAAGAGCCACGCACGCATGCCTCGACACTGTCTTTCACAATGATCGACCGCGACACCCGCACGCATCCACACGTGATCTGCGTGACCATGGTGATGAATCGACTGCTTTCATCCTCGATAAAGCAGAGGGTGACAGTACGCATATCGCAAAGCAAACCGATTTACAGAGCAGCGTGTTGGCAGATGCACGAGCGCCGCCAGCAGTACGCTTAATCGAGTGTGCGTGGCGGTGACAGTGGTGCCATGCGGCTCGCGATCAGTGCGAATGATGGCAGCAACACGCAGCTATCGCGCTCTGTGTGTCGTTGTCACCCCGACTTGACCGTAAAATTATGTTGCAACCAGAAGCGTTGCGTGGTAAGCAGGCGCTGCGGGACGGTGAAGTATCAGGAGCTGGAACTGCGTCGTGGGCGAGGCGGTCCACGATGGCATGCAAGGTATGCCACCGGTACGAGGAGGGGTTTAACTCTGGCACAAAACGCCCAGCAGGCGATCATTACTAACATTGAAGCGGACTACACTCGAGAGGAAATTCGACTCGCCGCTTGATGCAGCGCACGTAGCAAACGCCTTAAATACGCTGGTATCGCTGCCACAACCGCATTCATGACAGCGATCATATGCGCTTTGCTCGTTCGAAAAACGCGTACGCGCACCGTACGCGTTACTGTGGCGGCTAACACGAATCCAGGTATTGCTCCTGAAATATTTTGGGGTAAGTGACGACATCCCAGCTAGAGTAAGAAAAAGAAACAGTTGAGGAACACCGGGCAGGTGCTTGGTCGCATGTTTGATGCGATTGAGTTTCGTGACTTTTCTCACCAAACAGTGCAAAGAGGCCAGCGCAACACGCTATGGCGTGCCAGTGTGGAATGGGCACAACTGTATACATTCCACTAACTACAGATTTTGCGAACTTCCCACAGTGGAAGAGCACGTCGGTCCGCTACGTGGTAAGAAGTTTGTGTTTGTGGGTGATGGCCCGCAACATACGGCAAAAATAGTCTGATGATTGGTGCTGCTAAAAGGTGGGCTTGATTTCGCATTCTACACCAGAATCGCTGCACCGAGATCCCAAAGCTGGTAGCACTTGCACAGTCGTTTGCAGTAGATAGCCGAGCAAAGATTACAATTACCAGCGATTTCGATGAAGCGCTGGCTGATGCCGACATTGTATACACTGACGTGTGGGTATCGATGGGCGTGAAGAAGACAAGTTCGCAGGCGTATTGCACTACTGCAAAGGCCATACGGGTAAATGCCGAACTCTTGAAGCGCACTGGCAATCCAGCGGTAGAGTTTATCGCTGTTTGCGGCCTTCATGACGCACACGCAATCACCGGTAGCAGATTCAGCAAGTATGGCCTCGACGCTATGGAAGTAACTGATGAAGTGTCTCGTTCATCTGCTTCGATTGTGTCTGATCAGGCTGAAAACCGTATGCATACCATTAAGGCGGTGATTGCGTTGACACTATAAGCAACCTAACGAGAAGAACTATGATAAAACGAAAACAAGAGCCAGTGCTGCACAAAAAAGCTACAGCTCGCAAGGTGCTGCGACAAAGCAGCACCTGAGACAGAAAAGTCTTTCGCCCACCATCGGCCTCTACCGGGCTGTTTGTGAGTGATGGTCGTGAGGCCGTCTCTAACCTGGATTGTGCCATCGGGTAGTATAATCCCAGCCCGAGCCGGCAAATAATGCTGAAAACAGTGCGTGTGCCGGGTACCTATCACCGCATTGATAAGGTGCGAACCGAAAAAGACGAAAAACAGATAAAAGAAAAAGAAAACTGATGTACGCCAAGGTGCTCGGGGATATTTTTGTAGCTCCTCGGTAAAGTGGTATGAGCGAAAAGTGCGGTTATTTTCTTTGTGATGGTGTGCGACTCCTGGGTATTGTGATGAAGGTAAGACCGGTGCGGCGAAGCTGCCATGCTGGGTCTACACTACAGATGAAGGTGGGCAGACAGTGGCTGATTCCGATTCTCATGATCTTCTTTGCGATTGTGGTACCACGTACGGTGTGCGGGAGGAGGCGGTGGCCTTTTGGCGCACGTCATTCGAAAGTGATGACAGGCAGCCGGCTGCAATGCTGGCGGCGGTGCTGGTGATCGTTCGGCGGCGGCGTCGGCGTGATGGGCCTGCACACCAACAGCCATTTGCTACTGGGAGGCAGCCGCAAGTTGCGTGCGGGCCGCTTCGCTATCGAGCGTGATGGGCGTGCAGGCGATCATTTTCGGTTGTTGAAAGCTTAATTGCGAGCATCATATTTACAATGCGCTATGCCGCAAAAAGTAAAGGCTGGCCACGTATGCCGATAGCCGAGAGAATCGACGTAGCTACTGTCACGCTCGATATGAGTAACGTGCTTAACTTTACCGGTCGCCGCAAGGCAGTAATGGCGGTGCGGTATTTGCACCTGTGCGCTGCTTATTTTGTCGCTTATTCCGTGGAGCGACAGTACCTTTCATATTGCTGGTGTTTGAAGATCTTCACCACTGGCTAGCCAACACCGGTGCGATTGCGCGCTCTCTGGACTGAGAGCCATAGTTGCGTGCCATCGGTGTGCGCTTCAATGAGAATCTCAACGCTGTTCTTGATTTCGACCGCGTAGTGATTGTTTCGCAATTTATTACCGAGAATTCCGGTCGCGTCAAGGAACCTCAGCTGTGCGATACCTTTGTGAACGGGTGTTAAGGATATGCTGTCGGTAGCACTGGTGATTGCCGTTGCTGCAGGTGTGTGGTTATCTGAAACAACAGGGCGATCCAGGACAACAGTAATTCATGAAGGTGGTGAAGCGCCACTGAAAAGAGTCAGTAAGCGGTGGTCTGGTTGGCGTGCTCGCATATATCTTCTATATTCCAATGAGCGTGCTCTTATTCCATCATCATCAGGTTTGGCGACCGCTACAATGCCAATTTCGCATACCGATTGCAGATTTGGCTGGTGTTGCGGAAGAGGTGATTATTGCAGCGTTCGCAACATCATCATCAGGGCTCCTGGCGGTGGCAGCTCAACAGTCGCCCTCACTGATGGGGTGGTTTGTACTGCAGCTGTGGCGTATCATATCGCCGTTACCCGTAGCTGTAGCGCTGCCACCGGCGATTGTGTTTGCGTGGTTATTAGCAAGTAGTTGTGTGTGCCATCTTTGGCCCATGCAACGATAATGGCGTGACGATTGTAGTGGCACTGGGTGAAAGTGCGCTGCAGCGCCAGGGCGAAGCTTAGTTCTCCAGGCGCAACAGCGAGCAGCTGCCACCGTGAAGCAACTTGTACCACTCGTAAAAGAAGGGCACCGGCTTGCTGCTGCGCATGGTACTGGTCCTGAAGTCGGAAATGTACTCTGCACGAAGAGGCGATTAATTACCGATGATGTACCGGGTTTGCCACTCGATGATGGGTGGCAGCGATGAGTCAAGGACTGACCGGGATTCTGGCTACAGCAGTCGATCTGAATGCCCGTCTCGCTCAGGGAATGGCGCAGCAGGCAGCGACAATTGTAACGCGAACACTGGGTTGATGAGCAGATGCTGAAATCGTACCGACCCAACGAAGCCAATCGACATTTTAAGTACACTGCCGACGCAGCTCAGCGGAGTGGCTTTACCGCCGAGCGTGGCTTTACGGTGAAGGAAGATGCTGGTCGCGGCTGGCGGCGGGTTGTACCACATCGCGCCACTGCCGCAGCGCATCATCTTGGAAGCTGATGTAATAAAAGGGCTGGTAGATGCCGCTGCTGGTGTCGTCACTACTTTCATACTGGCGGCGGTGGCGTGCCTGTGATTGAGCGGGACGCGCTATTGTTGGTGTAGAAGCAGTGATTGATAAAGACTTTGCTGCAGCCGAGCTGGCGCGCGTACTGCATGCCGATACCACCACAGTAACAGCGTAGACGCATTGGAAATAAACTGCAACACGCGCCGCAAGCAGCCTCCGCAAGGTGCACATGCCGGAAGAGCATGCTGGGATATGCGGACGCTGGACGGTTTGCAGGCTCAATGCTACCGAGAGTGCGGGCAGCTGCCGCGTGCTCCAGCATAACCCTGGCAAGCGGGCAATTTGTGACTTCACTTGATAAGGCTGAGGCGTGCATTAGCCGGCCAAGCTGGCACGCGCATTGTGGGCATCATAGCGAGTGCAAGTCAGTGCGCGACAGCCTGGCGCAGTAGTCGGGGCTACTAAACTGCTAGTCGAGAACGCAGTGGCATCACTGCAGAGTAAACCAGTGGTAGCGTTGCGGCAAGGATAGAAGTGTGACTAGTGAGAGCATATTGAAGAAAAGGATATACGTGATGACAAGACAGGCAAATTGGTAGACATATTGCTCCGGGTATCGCCGTGAACAGAGGATTGACTGCTGCAGGCGCTTGCGGACCGGCTTGGGTAAGTGACAGGCGGTGTCAAAATGAGCGAATCTCTCGTATCCTGATGCTGGGCTATTGCCACAACTAGCTAGGGAGCTGGGTATTAGTGTAGATGAGATCGCTAAGCGGCGCATCGGCATCAGCCTGGCAGGTCTCCGGGAGCCCTGCCCAAGAGATCGCATCGGCAGCTGCTCCTCAACCTGCCGCTGTGGCTCAGCATAGTCAGCGGCGTCGTTGGTGCAGTAAATTTGGTGTGGGTGCAATCAAAAAGCCGTATTTATTATTAGTTCAGTCGGTGGTGTTTTGGCAGTAGAGCCACTTTTATTGTGTGAACATAATGTCATTACAGACAACTGCGCACCAGCAGGTGTGGTGGCCATATGTGGCTGGCGGTGTAGGAACAGTGTGGGTACCATATGCACTGATGATGCTGCCAAAGCTTCGCAAAGACTGTGGTTGGCTGGTTTTGCATTTAGCGTGCTTCTACTGCAGACACATTTCTTATTCAGCACTAACGTGTACCTTTGGCTGGGTACAGTCTGATGTGATATTCCTTTGCTGCTTACTGTTATAGCGCGGCGGTGCTCTTATTGGTGTGGCTGCGTCGTGTGTGTCATGTGGACGTTGTAGTGTTTCGCTCATGATGGTGGGCGGGCTGCACATGTCATGGTGGGACATTTGACGCTGCATTGGGCTGTATCGATACTATCGCGGCAGGCGCAGCAGGTACTAAACGACTATGCCGGCGCTTTAAGTGAGCATACGCACATAGCAGTGCAAGATCGTTGGTGGTGGCATCGTTGTGATTGGCCTCTGCCTTGTGCTAGTTGGTGTTTTGCGCCGCACGCTTAAATAATGCTTATGGATTTGGGAGTAAGTGTAACCACTAAGTTTCTAGTGCTGTGCAGTTTGTATGGTATAATCGTACCCATGATTCAATACTTGCAGTCGGACCAAGACCAGATTATTCGTTCGCATAAAACGTTGCAAACGGTGCTTGGTTGCGCTGTGAACAGCCAAGCGAGCAGGAGCTCGCCGAGCTACTGACTCTTGGTATGGACAGCGACGCGCTGGTGATGCGCTCGACCCACATGAGGTGGCACGTATTGATTTTTGAGGATGACTGGACCTATTGATTGTGCGTATTCCAAGCACGGATGATGCATTTAACGACTTTACGACGCCAGTGTTGTTTTGGTATGCATAAAGATTGCGTCACGCTTTCTGCGCGCGATACAGTTCTTCGCCAGCAGCTGTGGCAGCCATCTATTGATACACAAAACACGGATTTCAACGCGCCGCCGTGTGGCGTTACATCGCGGCGATGACGGAAGCTGTGGCAGATGCAACATACGGCGCCGAGTGGCGACTGTTAACCGCCAGATGCGAGCAAGGCAGCGATCACGACATCCGGCCACGTGCGAGCGCGCGGGATATTGTGGTGCTAACAGAGCAGGCGAGCGGAGGTTAAACGACTACCTTGATGCTCTTATCCCGATCGAACTGGGCGATTGAACAGCTGGGTTGCTGTCCGCAGCATGCGTTTGAGAAGACGATAAAGATGATGTGGAAGATACTTTCGATAGACTTAGAGCAGGTGATCTCACTGCCGCAAAAGTTTGCTGCGCGCTGGCAATCACCAATGTGCGCGATGCTACTCCGGGCGTGTGATGGACGCCAAGCTGAATGAGACAATTCGCTTTGCCGACGGTGATGACCGCTGCGTTGACGTGCCAACGATGGCTGGTGCGCGCGCTGTTTGGCGGTATGAATGTACCGGTGCCAGGTGCGGAAGACGGCATGATGTTTTGTGAAGATTACCATTGGTGGTAAGCCATTGTACCTGCAATGGTGGTTGGTTTTATGCAGCGCCGCTCAGCTAGCCGTACACATTTGTGTTCGAAACGTTTTATTGCACCGACCCCTTCAGAGTGCTATGCTAGAGCTAGTGATTAACAGCTAATAGGAGCAGATGTCAGAAACACACGAAATTCGGTGTCCTGTCGTTGTGGCACAAGTTATGCAATGGACGAAGCTGGGTACGCAGCAGCTGCTCAACAAGTTTCGAAGCTTCAGGAATTTGAAAAAGAGACGGCTCGTGGCTGGAGGCGCGCTACGCAAAAGATTTGCGACAAGCTAAGGCTCATTTTGAACAAGACAGAGAAAGCAGAGCTGGCGCGATACGCCGACCATGCCAAGCAGCGATTAGCTGAGCGGGCGGCCGCAGCCGAGCAGGCAGCGCTTAAAAGTCCAGAGCAGCAGAACCAGCAGGCTTTTGCATCGACCTGTCTCGGCAAAAGACCAGGAAATCGCACGCTGACGGCTCAACCTCGCCCAGGCAGCAGGCCAGACGACCACGTGTGACGGGAAGCCACATTGCGGTGCAGCAAAAGTGCTGGCGGCGGAGAATCAGTCACGCAGCGGCAAACTCAGGCCGCTGCTGAGCTTGATAAAGTGGCGCTGCAGCGTGAGCTTCGACGCCTCGCCAAAACGCGATCAGATAATTGCCATGAAGGGACGAAGAGATTGCTTTGCAGTAAAGATACGAAAGCGCGACTATCAACCGCCAAGATGGTGGGTGCAAAGCCTGAGAGCAACACTGTCGGAAAATGGGTTTAATAAGCTACAGTGCGACTGGATTTCGTGGCGTTTATTCTCCCGAGAAAGATAATGATGCCAAGCAGCGGCAAGGGCGATTATATCTATCTGCCGCGAAGTAGATGAATCTGGTGTTGAGATTTTGCATCGATTATGTTCGAGATGAAGAACGAAGCAGCAAGACCAGACTGCCACCTAGCAAAAGCGCAACGAAGACTTTTGAAAGAGCTCGGTAGAAGACCGGCGCGCGAGAAAACTGCAGGTGAGTATGCGGTGCTGGTATCGCGCTGTTGAGGCAGAGAGCCTTGAAGCATATAACACCGGTATTGTCGATAAATCACACCGCCGCGAGAAATATGCGCGTCGCGGCCACAATTTTATTCCGCTGATTACTATTTTGCGTGAGCAGTGCCATGAATGCGCTGGCTGCTAAAAGAGCTCGCGATAAGCTCGAGAAAACACAGTGACATTACCTGGTTTGAGCAGAAAATTGGCGGCAGCAGCTCAAAAGCGTCTACGACGCAACCACGAAAGGCTGGCTGGGCGCCGCTTTGACGAAAGGACGATTATGTATCGATAAGACCATAAGCGCAATTAGAGAAGACACTGTAAAAGCACTGGCGTAGTAGTGATAATAATCTACGGCTTGCAACATAATAAATTACAAGACCTATCATTAAAGAATTAACTCCGCGGCAACTCTGGTAGTGGCTCGGTTTGCTGCACTGGAGGAAGATAGATGAAGCGTAAAACATAAGAGTAAAAAGTTGTTAACAGCCGCCCATGACTGAGTGCGCAGAGCTTGCCAAAGAGGGTGGCTGAGCCACAGGTGTGCTAGCGTCGACCGCTCGCTGGTGGATTTTGTAGGCTCGCTTTGTTTGCGCATATCGGTGGAGATGACGCTGTACGCCAGGCTTGAATATGGCTTTTGCACAGTACGGCAGCGAGATATGAACCTTTCACGAGCTAGACTTAACCGATTGTTAACACGTATGCCGTTCTATTTGCAGGCATTCTTTTCGTGGCTGGTGCCAGTTGGGGATCGATACGGTTACGCAAGAGATCATGCGCATGGGGCTGGTAGTCATGTCAGCAGCTAGTTCAATTTACGCATGCAGGATTGCGGGGTAGTGCGCTGGAGCTCATCGTATGCGTGTATTGATGGCATTGGTAGGCGCGATGATCATAGCCGCCACACGCTGCATCGATTGTGAATAATATCTTCCACGGAGAACGTCACGGGTGCAGGTGATGGCTGTGCTGTGGAACGCAAAGCTGGCGCCGGCATTGTGATGCTTGGTTCGTTTGTATCGAAGGCTGCTGATAAATATATTCCATTGGCACGCAATCTTTATTTTTACTGCAACAACATTAACTGTGGTGATTGCCTTGTGGCAAACTGTCTGTGGTGCTAGAGTCGGTGGATGAAACATAGCAAACGCCTGTTGATCGCTAGGTGGCTTTGGTTTGCTTCTAGCGTGATGGTCGCAGGCATAATGCCATGAACTGCCGGATAGCCCTGCAGCGAGCGTCGAGACCTGCCACAAATCCACAGCTGATGCGCGCAGTGGTGGTGGCTGTTCATTGGTGGTATTTGTCTGGTGTGTAGTGGCGTAGTACACGCAGTAGCTTGATATGAAAATTTGTTCCGCCCGCGTGGATTTGGCATTTCTTCGCTGATCTTGCAGCGCTTAACACGTTCCTGGCGCTGTCTGGCACTATGTACGGTATGAGTACGTGGAGCAGTCCGATCGTTGAAGCTGTCACACCCGAGACTGCGCCTTCCAGCATGAGATTCCAGTGATGTATTACCAATGATGATCCCTTTCGCCACTGGTTCCAAAATTAGGCGGCACGGTTTAGCCGCTGCGCTGGCTATATCAGCAGGGCCAGTGATTACTGCAGATCGCTTTCTTGCTAATTAGCCACACCAGATGGCAGCGTAACCTCACTGGCAGCATATATTTGGGCTGCATGGTCATGAAGCGATGGTGGTTGGTGCGGCTTTCCTCGCGTGCGATGATCGCGAGTACCAATTTACTACGCTAGTGGTTCCTAAAACCGCTCTGGCATGGGGTCGGCGATGCGAAAAGACACAATTACGCGCGAATCACGGCTGGGTAGTGCGCTTGGTGTAGCGTTGATCGGTTCGTCGATTAACGTACGACAACACCGATCATTCGCGGCTACAGCGGCCAGCTGCCACCACAGTTGGCACAGGCCGCTTTGGTCAAGGCGATCGAAAATCATCGCCAGCTGCCCAGCAGGTGATAGATCAGCTTGCTAACACGTTTTGCCGGGTCCGGCAGCCGAGCAGCTACTAACAACGGCGGCCAAGAATCGCCTGGATGGACGGCTTTCTGGTCATGCGGCGCACTTTCATGGTATTATGCTGGTTACAGCGGTTATTTGTGCCATTTTCTTCGTAAATAGCAGAGGAAGACAAGCCGACCGCGCCAGCGCCGCAACGCCGCATGGTCACGCTAGGGTGTATATTTCTATTGTATAAAATATAACAACCGTGCTAACACAAAATAGGCGGCAGAGAACCTCCCGTTTCCCGGACGACGAGGCCGCTGCCACCGGAGCGGTATGCGCCCGCTGGCGTTGGGCGCTATGGACTCCTCACTCTCTCCGATCGTATGAAAGGGGTTGGTCGGAAATGACTACCGTGACACAATAACAATATGCAGAAAAGAACAGGCTACCGATCCCGCTGAAGGTAATCACGCCATCTGTGATCCAAAGGCGGCGTGCGTTGAGCAGCTGAGGAGTTTATGGTCCACAGAGTGAGGAAAGATACCAAGCGGTCGAGGCACAGAAGCGACAAGTCGACGTGATGCGTAGAGCAGGCATGCGCGTGCGTACGTGCGCAGCAGCGCTACAGCCGCAGGCTCGGCGGTAATACATTGCAGTACGAGGCAGGCGCTTGTTGATCAGCGCGCGTTACAAGCATACTTGCACAGGATGCGGCAGACCAGGCCGGGCTTGACAAGATGTTGCAAGCCCACCCGATCCCAGCTTGAAGAGTTACGGTTAACCGTGGCGCGCCTTGAGGTGCAGGCGTCGAACTGCATGTGCTACATGATGCGCAAGCTATTAGCAACTGGCGGTCTAAAGGTGCTCCGTGCTCGTAATGCGCGTAAGTTGCGTGCTGTAGAGGCGTAAGATGGCTAAGCTGCTGGCCTCGTGATTGAAACGTAAGGCAATTCACCGAGTGAGTGGTAGATAAAGGTGTGCTTGAGTTCCTGGAGGGTCGCTAGCCAGCAGCACAGCATCGCTCACGCTGTCAAAGCCAGGAGGCGTCGGATTAATGCTTCAGCAGTCTGCTGTGCAGCAGGCGGAGGCAGTAGACACACTTCTGCAGAATGCTAAACCCTAAAATTGGAGCAGGGGCGTAAAGTCAGCGCAATACTGCGCCTCCGCAAACCTGTAAACAATGAGCACGCTGTGAGCAGGCATAGCACAACTGCATATATGATCAGCCACTTCGCATAGAAGTGGGTCTTTTTCTTGAAATGTACACTCAGTAGACATTGACGCTTTCATAACAATACGGTAAAATACCGGGCGTACCGCCACTCTGGCGGATGCCTCCATGTAAATGAAAAGTAAAGCGAACCCGCGCCTGACAATCGAGAGAAATGAGAAAAGTATGGGTCGAGTTAGGAACTCTGCTAGCACTAGGCGTATCAAGTCGAGTCAACATGCGAATCTTCTCAGGATGACGTACGAGCTTGGCTTCTTGAAAACGCAGAGTATAATGGCATCAAGTTTACGGTGAATGAACTTCGTGTTCGGGCAGGGCGTGTACTGCGATCAGATGATTCCGGTTTGCCCGCAGCCTGGACGCTGACGTGTTCGGTGCAGGCAGGATGTATGGGCGATGCTAAGCGACATCGTCAGAAGTACACAAGCTGTTACAGGTTTCATGAGTCAGATTACGACGTGATAAGAGCTACCCCTGATCTGCTCAAGGGGCTATATAGTAAGGCCGCACTAGCTCATGCCTGCTGGCCTCATTCTCATCGGTACTATGGATGATTTAAGTAGTATGGGCAGCTTCGCGATTGGCTCCCTCTCGCATGCCATTGCATATCCTGGCCTGCGAAGCTGCTGGCACGATCTCTCGTTTCACCTGCCGTACACCGACAGCGGCAGGCGGGTGCTCGCGATTCTTTATTGACGAGGCTAGCGGTGAAGTAGCCGCTACCATATTGAGTTTGCCATGTGCACATATTACCGAAAACCTGCTCTTATTAGAGCAATTCGATAAAGGAAGGTTGAAAGCACATGTCTGTGTCTCTGGGAGATTAGTACTGCAAGAGGTAATAGATAGTGCGCTTTCGCAAAAGATATGTGCAGTACGGATGAGTATTATCTGTTCGTCTGGCACAAACGTCTGATATCAGTGCATCGATATCGCCGAGACGCAACACGCAATCTATTCGAAAGATTGCGAGTGAGCAGATGTCCGGTCATAGCATTGTCGTCTGGTCCGGCACTTGAGCAACCCTCACTTACGATAGATGAGCGGTGTGAGCGGGTGGTGTCGTGTGTGTGGTGTGCTGGGTACACCGCGAGCAGCTATCGTCAACAGAAGACGCTGGCGTTGCTGAAGAAGTGGTCCTCGCCAGGCGGTGCATGCACTGTGGCTCTCGAGCAGCAGCATTGCTAGCCAACATGGTGATTCTGCGGAGGGAACGCAAAAGATTGAAAGCAACCTAGAGTTTGTTTGCCAACTCGGTGCCAGAATTATGCCAGGGAGCAAATTATTCGGCTTATTGCCGCCGAAGCCTTCCTGGAGCTTTCGTGATGTGGCTACTCGACTTTTGTGGCACTCACTAGTGATACCCTGCGGTGTAGTCATTGTGAAGCGACTTGGCAGCAGTACGATGTAATGGGAGCAGATGACGAATCGGTTCGAAGAACGGCAGCACTGTTATCTTTATAGATCTCTCTTACTTTGGGCTGCGGTCAGCTCACATTCTATATTCCACGGGTGCTCTGTGGCGGATCTGTCACCAGAGCACCCTGCCCAACTATGAAAGGAAGTGATGACAGAAAGCGTCTCACCGAGACGAATGAACCAGTTCTCGTTTGGCCCCAGAGTGCACTCTCGTGCGGCATGATTAGCTGTGGCGAGTGTCAAGTGTACTATAGGGTGCGCGGGTCGCTGTGGGAAGTGGCCGAAGAGTTACGCAGCGCTAAAGCCGAATGTACTGAAAGTAAAGAGACGTTCAGTGCCACTTTTGACATCAATCAGTATAACCGGACGCTACATCGCATGGTAGCATGAGGCCGCTCGGATTAAGTCCCGCATAACTCGCAATCCGAAGAAGCGCATGCAGCGGTCCAGTCGGCTAAGGATACAGCGCCCGGTGGTTTTCGATCGGAAGCTCAAGGCAGATTTTGATAAGACTATGGAAAGATATTCTCGAGCTAGCCGAAGTTGTGCGTACTAATTGTGCGCGACTATCTGTGCCTCGCAAAGCGATATGCAACAGCACGGCGTGCAGCGTCGTCAGTGCGAGTTGTCCGCAGGTATGCTACTATTTTGACAAAGAGGTAAAGCTGCAATCAGATTCGGATCCTGGGCCGCATACGACTGCACCGCCGCTCGTAATCGGGACCTGCTAGATCCGTTAAATGGTCGTGGTCGGCTGCAGTGCTCATTGTTAAGGCATCTGACCTTAGTGATGAGGATGGAAGGAACACATTGCAGTCCCTTACAGAATGGCGGCTGGACCTCCGGCACTAACACGCATCGACCAGCAGCTCTTCGTGCGGCTGTGCGGATCCTCGCACGGGTGGTACCATCGCTCCTGAGCCATACGCCGCGCATGGGAAAGAAGCCTCCTTCGGCTGCGTGCGGCGTGAGTCATATCTCTCGTCGTTTACTCTTGGTTAAACGTTGTGCATAGCCCACATCTGTTGATGGTGGCCAGGTCTGAGCGCAGCTTTGCTGCATCGAGGAGCACACTGGCACCGTCCAGGTGATGCGTGGGTTTTGCTATGTGGGGCCGTGCAGGCGTGGTGGGAGTACATGGTACACTGCGTATGGCATACGTAATGAGCAGACTCGTGATGATGATCGCAGCGAAAGTTTTCGCTACATTAGCGAGATGATGGGTGACCTGGCAGGCGCAAGGGGTGCACGTGGACGTGAAGCTACCGCCCAGCGGTGGAGTGATTTGCTGGAAGCTGCTGCGCGGAGTTTGACACACCGGTGGATGATACCGATATAACGCACGAGGAAGCACCGCGGCGATTGGCGACCCTGTGATGATTTTGCGGTGGTCGCTACCCGCAATACGTCACGTATCGCCAAGATTTGCTGGTGAAAGAGAGACCTGCCAGCGTATGGTGCGGCGCGTGGCGGAGATTTTCGCGAATTGGCCAGGGAATACAGCGCGGTGCAGGACCCAGAAAGATTTTTATTGCCTTGCGGATAGAAGAGGTGGAACACACTGCCGAGCTACTGGCAGATTGTGCCAGCAGGTGATACCACTACTTCCGCCAGTTTCTACGAAGTTTGCCGCGCCGCATGCGCGGCAGGTGGCACATGGTAACGGCAAAACATGGTGACCGACTCACCACTTGATATGTACGCCAAGATGTGCGGCAGGGATACAAAGCAGCCTAGCGCTAAGCTGGTGATGGGCTTGGCGAAGGCTGTCTGCACTGATATGCTGCAGGTGGGTCTGCGCGTGTGTGCGTAGCACGACATGTATGAGGTCGGTTTGCTGCGTGCGGGCTGGTGCGCGTAGGGAACCGGTTGCGCCAAGGTAATCAGCCATATTCGAGCTATGCGCATATATCGCTTCATCAAGACACAAATTAGCAGGCAGAAAAGACTCCGCACAACCGCAGCGCGTGGCGTGCAGGGTTGTCCGGTGGTAGCAGGAGTGATTGTTAGAGATGTGCGGGCAGGTTAGTGTTAAGGCTGTAGCTACACTAGTTTTCTGCAAAGCCGGAGGACGTTTGCTGATGGAACTAGTAGTGCGCTCAGTCGTCACGCCGCCGCCATCCATGCCACCCTAGGCGTGCTACACGTACATGGCGGTGGTCCGGATAGATTGAACCGTACTCCTCGCCAGTTATCTCTTTCCATGGCGATAGTGAGATCTCTCGCACTGCTACGATAAATAACGCCGCTATGTCACGGATTAATCTTATCCGGGACCTACATTCACGGATATTCATCCTTTCCACTCGGGTTCTGCGCGGGATTGCGACGAAGCTATTACTAATAGTAGCACAATTTGGATTTTCGAGTCAAATAGTTTCTTTAAAAATGATGATATAAAAATGAAGCGGTTGCGTAACTTGCTCAGGACAGCGTGCTATATACTGAGAGTTTCACTGGCGATATCATCTTCGCAGCGGCGAGGTATCTCGTGAGTCTGTGCCATTGTAGAGCACCACGGTCGGCGAAGACGCGCGCGTCCATCCTGGCTCTATAGTGGTCGTGGTGGCTGTGCTCGACTTGTTGTAGAATTCTTCGCCACTAACGTGGCCATCGCACCACGAGGACTTCACCAAAATGTCGCTGTCTTTCTGCCGTATGAAACGTGGTTATCTCGGCAGCCCTCGTCAGGTTGTCGTGTGAATCGGTGCGGTCAAGTGCTGTCGCACGCAACCTTACCATTGCCAAAGTCGGGTCGGTTTGTGGGTTTGTGCCATGTATATCAACTCTTTCAGAGCCGGGTAGAGCAATGATGCTCTACGGTGTGAGTGCGTGCGTGCAGCATCGGATCTAGCGTGCACGAGTACTCGGACGCGCTTACATAGAACGGGAGCACTGTAAAGATAGTGTGTGTGTATACCATCAAGCAAATAGATGCTCAGAACTGGCAATATGCAAAAAGAAATCCTGGAGGCCCGCCCGATGCGCTTTCTCCAGTCGTGCATCCATACACTGGATGATCTGCTTTGGCACCTATCGACGTCGTTTTGATCATAGATATTTTAGTAGCTACCGCTGAAGGTAGCGTCAAGAGGGATCATTGGTTGCGAGCCACCGCGGCAGAAGAAAAGAAAGCCCCTTTTACGCTTTCTGGGCAGCGTATACACCACATCTCCGAAAGGCCCTCTCAAAAGAGGCACCATATTACGAAAGGAAGTTATGATGTAGTGTAATTAATTTCCGGCTGTACTCCTGATAGTGTCTCGCGTTTGCTGAGCTCTTCGGCGACCTCCTTTGGTATGTAGAGGCGGCATCGCTAAAGAGAGCTAACAACATCATCACGCTGCTGACCCCGCCTCGCTGACCGCGGCTAGCGCTCTTCAGCCTTCTGCTCCTGGCTGCAGAAGATAGTTCCGCTAAGAGAAGAAGAGCATCACCACGCTGATAAATCTTCAGCATCCTCCGTCATTCATCTGATTATAGCAGTCCTGGTGGTCTTCTTCAGTCCAGGGCTCTCTGGTGAGTCAAATGAAATTGTCGTGGGTCACCTGCATGTATTTCATCTCTCAATGTACACGCACAGCAGGAAGTCCCAGTCATTGCTTGGTAATGTATTGTACTACGTAATTCGTGCTTTTGCAATAATTTTACAGTGCCGGAAAAACGTGCTGATACAAGAAAAGCGCTGCCATAACGGGGGCTTTTGAGGCTTGCAGTTTTCTGTCCTAGTGCTTTTCGCACTTGCGTTAGGCGGGGTTATGAGGGAAAGAAGAACGCAGCTAACTAGCTCGGAAGCGGAACCGTTATCTGCAGCGATAAATGCGCAATGTACCGCAACCGCGCGAAAACTCGATCAAGACCGGTTAGGCGAGAACCAACTTGGTCATCAATATCACATCGCATCGGTGCCTTTGCAGCAGAACCGTCTGATACTCAAGTTTCTCATCGTCTGGTGCACGATCGGTGCTACGCGCAGAACTCGTGGCCAGTACACACACTTCGGATACCGGAACTTTCGGAGATACGCAACGTAAAGTTCTTCGTTGGTGTTGGAACAACGTTTGACATGAAACGCAAAGTCGCATTCAAAAAGTTAATCTCTTTTGGCTAAGCAAATGTATGCTACAGCGTAATGCAGCCCGTTATGTATCATTGTAAATCACAGCGAATGACAGCTCACCATGTAAACCAGGGGACTTAACACGGAATACTCGTTCCTGAGCACACACACCGACCAGTGGTTTTCTCGTCGCTACATCTTCGTATTCGCGAGCGTCATTTCTCTTTCTTTCAGGGTAACAAGCCTACTCGCGGAGTAAGACATAGTGGAATAGAACGAAGTAGTGCTCTCGCGACGTTCTGTGGTGTTTATAATGCCAGCAGGATGTGATGATTTGTAGAGGCAGGCAGTGGCGCGCCAGATGTAAGCGCGCGATTCGCCACCGCTCGATGGCTTTGTGACTCGCTGAGCATAACGCGCAGGTTGATGATAAGGCGCTAATGATGCCGATAATTGGGAGTAAAGCTGAAGCGTAGGAAGGCACTATGATGGTGGTGCGGCCGCAAAAACCATAGCCAACGCATGCCATGCCGTTGCCGATAGGCGGCGTGGATAAGCGCCGCTATGCTGCCTGGCGTCCAGGTGCGGTATGTGCTACGCCAGCCAGATGCAGTACTAAAGACTGCGACATATTGGCAAGAATGACCGCGCGCAAGATCTGCTGCTACAGAGAATGACGACGGGGAAAATCATCATAAAATTGCGGCGTTGGCGTGACGAAGAATCGCGTGGCTGCCACCGCATGCGTGGCGGCGGCGCGATGATTAGTGTGCGTGCGTGGCGCTGTATCATCGTGAGTGGTTGCCACAAACACGTCCGGGTAGTATTGGTCCGGCAGAGACGCCGCTGGCGGGAGGCAGAACGGTGAGCCGCCTGGCCTGCTGCGAATACCGTTAAGCGTTGGCAGGGCGAGCTACGCTTAGCAGGCCCGGCAGTATAACACTCGCCGCAGCTGGTGGCGATTATCATGACGCTGGAATCCGGTGGTTACCCCAAAGGCGCACAGCGGGGTGGCGAGTGGCTTTGAGGCAGGTGACGGATAGCACGGGCAAGGAAGTGCCGCTAAAGTTCGTGAAAACCACGCGCACCACTATGATTTATTCGATCCTGAAACGAGCATCGCCTTTGGGGCGGCGTATTTGCTTTTTGCGTGATCAGCTGTGCGTGCCCTGGGCAATCTATCTGAAAATGAATGTGTTGAACTCATTGCCGCGGGGTTACAACGGCGGGATTGGCGCAGCTGGAATTTATACCATGGCCCGTGGGCTGGAGGCGATCGAGACGGCTTAGCTATGGTCGTGATGCCGCCGAACCTATGGCGCGAGCGTGTAAACGGCAGGTAGCCCGACGTTCTCACGCTGGTTTGAGCGTGGCGGGCATAAGCTGATAGAAAGCTCGGAAGAATATGAAAGTAGGCTACGCTTCAGTGTAGGTGCGGTCTATAGGAGTGCTAGTTTGGTTTTCTGGCAGGTGGCGTGAATTGCGCTGCAGCGTTATTTTGTGTTTGAACGGTTGCCCGAGCATTGAACCAAATGAAGCCCCCGCCGCCAAGGTGAAGGCAATAGACAGAGCGGTGAATAGGGTGCCAACGCTACTAAGGACATTGCCATTTGTTGATGAGTAGTTCATGAGTTCAATTAGTCCATTATAGAGTGTGAGGCCGGGAACAAGCGGGATGATACCAATAGCTGCGATACCGGTGCTTGGCGTACGCAGTGCTCGTGCTAAAGTTGCTGCCATATAGCTAATAAAGATGGCGGCGACTCCACTGGCCGCGATTGGCGACAGCCGCTAGCGCGTAACATAGAGAAATTGTTACGCCGCCCATGCTGATGGTGAGGCACCAATGATAGCCCGTGGCGGCGTGTGTCGTGATTGCGTATCCGGCAGATAGTACCATGCCACCAAACGATTTGGTGCATGAAGATCACCAGGTAATACCCTGCGTGGATACTGACACCTGGTACCCAAGTTTGCGTGAAGTACAGCAGACTGATGACCACCCCGATAGCGATGCCACTGGTTAACATAAACACTAGCGTGTGCAAGTGCGGTGACGTAATATTCATCGATTGCGTTTTGATGGCGTTGCAGATGCCATACCGGCCAGTAACGGGAAGTAATGCTACCAGCTACGACACGATCGCGGGCTGAGCCCTTGCATACCGGGGACTCGTTCCAGACAAAACAGCGATGCCGGCAGCGATGATAGTCACGGCACTAGCTGCAATGGCTTGCTGGAAAAACGTTGGTACTGCATTTTCGAGCACGTGCAGTAGGCGTTCTAGCCGCAGGCTAATAATGAAGGTAAGTAGTATGGTGCGCCAGTCGCTGGTGAACGCGAGGCGCCGACCCCGCTGGTATGAGCCCGGTACCGATCATAGCGGAGCCACCGGGGGTGGGTGATTTGGTGTTTTCATGATGGCTGCAAACCGAGTTTCCAGCATCAAGCGAGGTGGCCGTTTGGCGATATATCTACCACGAGCGTGCACCTCCTGAATACATGCTATTGTTGCCATCTTTAGGTGTAACGGTGCGGATGAGCGTTGGCGGCTCGTGATTAAACCTGCGCGTAGCTGCGAGATCATTACTGTTAGAGATAATATCAATATGGGCTGGCCGTGAGCAGTAGGTTTCGGTGATATGTAAGGTGGTAGAGACCACCGAGTTAGATGAAACCCCCATGGTAGTAGCACTTCTGCGACATCCAGCAGAAAGCCGCAACGCGCAGGTTTAGCGTTAGGGTTGTTCCCTCGAATTTGGTGTGCGTTAGCGACTGCTGCAGCATAACGCGCCGAATTCTGCAGAACCAGTAGTAATTTTGTGGAGAACGCTGTGTCCATAGCTATAATACAGGATGATTATACCAGAGCACTAGCGAAAAATGAAAATGACGTATAATGGCATGATGAGCGCGAAACCAAAGCATACACAGTCAGGTATTATGTAGGCGCGCAAGGCTGCACCGTATGTGTTGCCACCCGCAGGTGTGCGCCGCATTATCACGCTTTTGTGTGGGTTTGCGGCTGCTAGCTGTTTGCCGGAGTTGCACTCTGTTCACTATAAGCTATTTGCAGCTTTTGATCAGTCGGTACTACTGCGGCTTGCCCAGCACCGCCACGTTTCGCTTTCGTATGGCGGGGTTTTCGGCGGATGTTTAATCCGCTAGCCTATGCGGCTATAGGAGTGGGTGTCTTGCAGGTGTTGATCTTGCGCCGCTATGGCGGTGCACTGTTTGTCGCGCTGGTGATTGGTGGCTCAGGGGTGCTGAATCCTCAGTATGAGAGGTGTTATTTTTCTCGTCAGCGCCCACACATGTAACGCCGTGGCTCATTACTGAAACGTGTGGTTCATTTCCCAGTGGCCCACGCCATGGCATCGCTGGCGCTACTGTTTGCCTTGGTGGTGCTACTGGCAAAACAAAACTTCGCTGGCCGATGCTAATTATGGCGGCTGGTGTAGTGGTATTGGTCGGTGTTTCACGGCCGTACTTTTGGTGTGCATTACAAGTGATATTATTGCTGGTTGGCTGACTACAGCTGCATGGGGTAGTGCGGTGTTGATTGCTTGGTTTGATGCGACGTGCCGCTTGGCGACTATGGCAACCGCGCGGTAAAAAGCATAAAAGCAATTGCTAAATAAGTATGAGCGTGATGCTATGAAGATGCGCCTGAACGACGGCCCTATGTAGTAGGGCAGTGAAAGGTCGTACGAGCAGTTGGGCTGTATATAAACGCGGAGTACAATCTAACATGCGCAATAGCTATCGTGGTGCCGGCTCGGCCTCAAGCGAGTGCCGGTGACGTGGTACCCGCCGATTGGCGCACCACCCGCGACGCACACTAAGTCCCTCTGCATCCGACTGGGTTCATAATCATTAGGGACTACGAGAGTGTACAAATAGAAAGCCGCACCAGTGCCATGGGTGGCTTTTTATACCTAGGGCAGGTGAAGAAGTGTCCCAGGTATGCAGCCTGCCGGACCATTCAAAGACCCGTCTGTTTTGATGGGTCTTTTGTGTCTGCGTCAGATAGCTAGTTAGAAGGTGGCTGTTACTAGCTTCGTCTACTGCTTTTTGAATGGCTGAGAGCGCAAAATTGGCTTCATTGTTCCAGTCGTCGTTGCCCGAGGCTTACGGCCGTTTGAGTGAGAAGTTTGGTGTTGCGTCAACGCCCTGGTCCTTACACCTTTCTTTACGTCGCTGTTAATCTTGCACCCATATCCACGTTGTCGCTGTCAATGTCGCTCTTAGAACTGGTCAAGATTAGCCAGACTTGTGCTTGCAGTTCTCTAAAGTAGCTGTCACGTTTTGTGCCGCGTAAGATCTTGCCAGGCGCTGGTTGCCATAGAGTGCATCGATGCATCTCCCAGAATTTACCTTGCAATCCTGCTGCCTCTCCAGCTGCCAGCCGCTGCACGTGCATTTGGGTGGTAGCTGGCAGGTGGGAAGTTGCGGAAAATAAACTGGCACCTTATGGCGCAAAATCTTTGCGCAGTTTGGCAAATTGTTGGCTCAACCTGACCACAGCCTGGACACTGGTAGTCGCGCCGTACTCTTTGACGTTACTTTGGCAGATTGGTTTGCCAGCTGTGTGTTCACCGATTGTTGTCGCGACATGACTTCTTTTTGCTGTTTGCAGCCAGATCAAACCACCAAGTAGCGCCACAATAATGATGGATAATCCAACCTTTTGCGTTCATTATCACATCTCCTTATAGACTAACTCTTATCTTGGTATTAGCGCGGATGTTGGCGTAGAGGCCAAAGCATATGCTAGGCGTATGTGTGCAGGGTGAGTGATTATACTTCTTTTGGGTGCTGCTTCAGGCGGCTTCGTTGGCGCCATCGTCGCGCCCTAAATTACTCATAAAGCTAGCGTGCTCGCCAGGATCGACAGGCGGCACGTGATGTGAACGACGTAGGTTGTGGGCGGATTTGCAGGTGTTGCGGCGCATGTAGCAGCTGGGCGCTCGTTAACGCCTATGGGTTTATTGGCACAATGGGGCTGTTGGTGGTGGCGGCAACTACTTACTAAGCCTGGGTGTGCTTTTGGTTGGAGTGCCGATGGCTGCACGATGGAAGGTGAGCAACCGATGTGCGCAGCGACTTTTGCTTCAACCTATGAGTCAAAATTAGCAGCAATTATTACGCCGCTCGAGGCCGCTGTGGAAAACGGCTTTATACCGCTGATTACCTATGTCCGAAAGCAAAAGCGGCCGTTAACCGCCAAAGGGGTGAACACACTGCTCAGGCATCCGTCGCTCACCGATGAGCACAACGAAAACGAACGTAGAACTGCTAACTATCGCTTCCATCACGCTCGACTGTTCGGCAGCAGCGGGCTCTAAACTCGGCAGTGAGCTGCGAACAATGCACTGTCGGAGAACTGCTTTCACCACTGCTGAGTGGATGCTCTGCTGCACGAGTGGGCAGGTTATTTTCGGTGCTGGCTGGTGATAGGGAAGGCCTGTAAACTCAGTGCAGGATTTGTCACTGCACATGGCACGCCGGGTTGCGCTGGCCAATCTCGCTCGCCAGTAGTGCAGCGCAGGTGATGGATGAAGACGTGCGACGATTGCACCACAGCTCTTTACTAGAGGCGTTACAGCGGATGCGAGTAAAGACCAGGCAACACTATTCTTCGGTGGAATCGGGCGAAAGCGGTGAACTACAGTTTATTTTACTGAGCGACATGATTGCTCAGGTGAGACGGTAGACTTCTGTACCCTTGGTATAGCTGTGCTGTAATAAGGCGCATATGACAAAGCAACGAACGTATAATGAACAGACCCCAGCTATGGTGGGTCAGACGTCGCGATAGCCGGTTGGGTACACGGCATGGCGTGACCACGGTGGTACTTATTTTTGTGACATCCGCGATGCTGCCAGCGGACTGTGCAGGTGGTGGTACACCCTGATCAACCAGAGGCATTGCGCACTTGCAGAGCAACTGCGAGATGAATTTGTGGTTGAGTGCAGGTGACTTTCCACGCAGCGCGACCGGCCCTCGTGAACGACAAACTGCCAACTGGTGGCATAGAACTTGTCGCGCAGACGATTCCGGATTTTTGAACCGTATAGTGCAGCCCCCTGCCAATTCAGCCATTTCTGATGACGAAGCTGGGAAAAGAAATTGCGCTTAAAAGAAATATCATATCTTGATTTGCAGCGCCCAGCGAGATGCAGCCGATGCTTCCGCGCACGATGCGGCGTATTATGCAGCAATCCGTAGTTATATGCGAAGCACATCCGTTTACAGAAGTAGCAGCTTACCGATTTTGGCCAACTCAAGCCCGGAAGGGCGCGTGATTTTGGTTCCATCACGGGTGCATCCTGGCACGGTGATGTACGCCTTGCCGCGAGCTCACCAGCAGTTTCAGCAGCTTCTGACGGTGAGTGGCGTGGACCGCTATTATCCAGATTGCGACTTGTTTCCGAGATGAGGACCCACGCGCCGATCGGCTGTGCGAGAGATTTCTACCAGCTTGATGTGCAGAAACTGGCTTTTGTGTGGAAGACGGCGAGCAGGTACGCGAAACAATGGAACCCCTGATGAAGCGGCTGGTGGCTGACCGGCAAGCAGCTTATGACTGAAAGGAATATCCCTCGTATTTCATACCAGGAGGCGATGGATGCGTATGGGTACCGATAAGCCAGATTTACGCTACGATACGCGACTGATTGGCGTGACTGATGTATTTACAGATTCGGCTTTTTGGTGTGTTTGCTAGGTGCGCGCAGCAAGGGTGGCGTGGTGAGAGGCGGTTCGTCGTGGCAGGGAGCACTGTGGACTAACGCGTAAAGCCGATCGACTCTTTACTAGCATTAGCTAGCCAAAAGAAGGTGCAGCAGGGCTGGCGCATATCTTCCTGTTTGATGATAGCGACGTTAAATCGCCAATCACGCAAAGTTTATGAGTGAGCTGGAGCTGGCGCAGCTACGCGAGCGGCTGCAGGAATGACAACCTGGCGGTGGTGTCTTCTTTGCTGTGATACGCGCGCAGAAGGCGAACGGGGTGCCCATGGCGCGTTGCGCGTTGCTTTTGCGCGGCATTTTGGGTTGGCTGATTGATTCGGTTGTGGCGGCTGGCTATGGATTGTTGATTTTCCATTTCCCCGCCAGATGGGATGAATCGCAGCAGAAGATTGATTTTGGCCATAATCAATTTTAGTATGCCGCGCGGTGGAGTGGAGCGCAAATTACCTCAGGCTACCTTGGCGATGAGGCCAAGCCTTCAGCCATCGTTGCCGACCGGTACGTATGGGCGATGAATGGCTATGAGATTTGTTCAGGGGGCTGTCGCAACCCACAGCCCTGAAGTGATGGAGGCGGCGTTTGGTGCGCTTAGCTGTGACCAGCGCCTATGTTGCGCTGAGAAAAATTTGGCGCGATGCTGCAAGCATGCACCTATGGTGCACCACCACATATGCAGACGTGCGTTTGGTTTTGGACCGTACATATATATGGTACTTACCGGTGAGACATAATATTCGTGAAGTCGTCGCCTTTCAAAGAGAATGGCTCAGGTGTTGATGTTATTGTTACCTCACCGGCGACCCCCGACCAGAGTCGCTCAAAGAGCTTGGTGTTACAATTAACGCATCAACGGAAGAGTAGATGGATGTATGAGCTGGCTACTGTCGTTTTTCAACATTATTGGCTTCTTGTTTGAGTGGCTGTCTGCGCTTATTAGCGCTGTTTGTGGTACCGCGAAATCGTCATCCTACGGCAGGATTTAACGTGGCTTAGCGGTGATTTTTCTGGTGCCGCTGCGCGTGGGTAAGCCACTCTGTATTTTGATTGAGTAGCACAAAGCTGCGCGCCGCCGCCCGACAGCGAGGCGCAGCTTCTTTGCTGCTACGTCAGATTGAACGTGACAATATTATTACCGCTCCAGAGGTTGTTCCTGAAGAAATTATCGTCATCTAGCCAAGTTAACCGGGGCGTTGACTGTGGCATGGTGTACGCACTGCAGAAGAGTTGGCAATTGCTGGCGGTTATGCCGGGCTTTGCGCGGGCTATGGCGGCAGATGTTATGGGCGCACTGCTACGTGCACATGGGTTTTACACCTGCGCAGCTGATGAGGAAACAGAGGGCTGATTAGGGCACTAGAGCAGGCTGCTCGGCGTGGGGTGACCGTGCGGGTGCTATATGATTGCGCATGGCGCAGCTTCCGCACTATGGCCCAGAGGCATTTGCACACTCTGCAAAGCGGCTGCGCCGGGCTGGTGCGCATATGCGGAGCCATGTGCCACTGTCGTCTGCCGGGCCGAGGTTACACGCGGGTTGATTTTGTAGTCACCGCAAACTTGTGGTATTGATGGTGAAGTGGTATACGCTGGCTCACAAAATATTATTGCTCACCAGCGAATTACCATGCTCGCTGCAGGATAGTGTGTGTACAGCGAATTGATGATCGAATGACCGCGGGTTTCTATTGTGAGCCAGTTTGAGGGCTATTTTTCTGCAGAGGATTGGTACGCCGAGACACACGTCGGTTGGTGGGTGATGCCGCCCATCCTCATCCTGAAGTGAAGACGATGGCGTTGGCGGCGCGGGTGCAGCTGCTGCCGAGTGGCATTGGGTTTGAGTACGACAATAATATTAAATTATTTGTGCGGCTATGTGCAGTCTGTCGCAGTGAGTCCGGTGACCATTGTTAACCCTTATTTTGTGCCTGATGGGTCGCTCATGCAAGCTATTATTTCTGCCAGCAACCGTGGCGTGCGGAGTTAGGATTATTAACTCGGCAGTGATGGATCAGTATTGGATGGCTGCTCGTGCGCGCGGTCGTGATTATGAAGAGCTACTGCAAGCGTCGATATCTACTGCGGAGGCTCCAGTACTGAGTGCATACCAAAGGCCATGGTTGTCGATGTGACGCGGCTATGATCAGTTCAACAATATGGATATGCGTTCTTTCCAGCTTAATCATGAAACAGCGTTGCTGGCATATAATAGACCCAGATAGCTGCCAGCTATTGGCGCACTTGGTTCGCTACATTGCAGAGGCAAATCAACTTGCTTTACCTCCAGTGGTTGCGCCGCCGCTCGAGTAAGCAATTGCTTGATAATATTGCACGCTTAACCTCGTCTTTACAGTAAATACAACGGTACATTTAATCATAAAATATAATGAGCGTTTTAGCAAAGCTTATGGTAAGAAGTTATAGATAGTTCAACACGAACACCAAACAACATAAAGTAAAAGGATATATTATGGGTGATCTACAACCAATTCTCGTCGTCCTTACGGTGCTAGTTGGTCTGTTGTCTGCAGTCATTATTGTACTGCTTGGCGCTCATCACATTGTACTGATAGCCGCCACGATTGCGGCGTCAATCAACTTAGTAGCTGCGATCTTGCGCAGGCGACAACCTGGCTTCACTCCGGCAAAATTATTCACAGATTACGCAGCTCTTTGAGCAGTGTTCAGCGCCACAAAGACAAGCTGCAGCAGGAAATAGGTAAAAACAAGAAAGGGAACTATAATGAAAAGTAATTGGTGTGTGTATTAGCAGCAGTGATGCGAGCGGGTTTCACAGCTGGTGTGTTATTAGCTCAAAGAGGCAGCAAAGAAACTAGGCAAGATGTGCAAACAAAGGCAAAGGATGCTAAAAACGCACTACCAAGAAAAGGCAGCGGATCAGGTGGGCGTTGCAGCGAAGAAAGAAGGCTTTGGGGTTATCAAGCATGGCGCTCGTGATGCTGCTGGTGAAGAAGTAAAGGGAATTTTCTCGAAAAGCAGGAGAAGGCTGCTAAAGGCGTTGGCTGGTGATGACGCGAGCGGAGGCTGATCGCACTGTAGAAGAAGGCAAAGCGAAAGCCGCTAAGGAAGTTGAGAGCATTGCAAAGAAGCGCGCCTTGCTGAAGAGTAGCATTAAGTAGAGTCCCCTAGTGATGATACGGTAGAAACACGCAGAGGAAATCTCAGTGTTTTCTATGATGACCTGATACTTGCATCAAAGCCTCCCGGCTGCCATAATGAAAGCAATACGTAACT
>BNJT01002314.1_pt1 | contig 182042 bp, 262 predicted proteins | sample 8540491 | NCBI WGS metagenome assembly BNJT01 (sample SAMD00202455, study PRJDB9452) | human saliva metagenome | host: Homo sapiens
AAAATATAGCAACCAGTTCCAGATAGAGGATGCCACCACAGAGTATTTCCGTAATGTAAAATAACTTGGGTTTTTAGAAAAACCGCTTTAAAATTACATAGGTAAAAGGTAGAAAAATAGATGAGTGTAATGTGTCTCTTGTTTACGGTTTCTACCTTTTTCGTTTCCAACAAAAACTAATTGATGCATTTGTCTTAAACAAACAAATTATATACTCCTGGATTGTGATACTTTTATCAAGTAAACAAAGGGAGAGAACTATGAATAAACGTTTATTTGCGGCATGCTTAAGCGTAGGTATGCTACTAGCTGGATGTTCAGCTGAAGAAGAGTAGTACTGTTAAAGATGGTACTTATGAGAAACGGTTGATGGACGTAACGGCAAGGTTACAGTCAGTACAACTATTTCTTCTGGAAAGATCACAAATGTAGAAGTAAAAGATAATGAAGAAACACCAGAAATTGCTGGTACTGCTATTACAGAGTTACCAAAGAAGATTGTTGAAAAGAACAGTCCTAATGTAGATGGGGTAACTGGTGCGACAATCACTTCTGATGCGATTAAGGAAGCAGTTAAGAATGCAATTAAGACTGCTGGTGGTGATCCTGATTCATTTGGTGGTGAAAGTTCCCAAGTATCTGAATCAAAGACTGAGAAATTAACTGCTGATGTAGTTGTTATTGGTGCGGGTGGTGCAGGTATTACTGCCGCATTAACAGCTCAACAAAAATGGTGCACAGGTAATCTTACTTGAAAAGTCTGCGAATATTGGTGGTGTATCTGTTATTGCTGGTGGACCAATGGGTATTAACTCTAAGGAACAAAAAGAAGCAGGTGTAGCTGGTACATTTACAACACAGGAAGTACTTGCATATTGGCAGTCTTATAACTGCTGGATGGATGATGGACAGTTGTTCTATAACATCGCTAACCGCTCTGGTGAAACAATTGACTGGTTAGAAGAGAATGGTATGGACCTTGTATATGTTGGTAATGAACGAAAGCACATGCTAATGGCTTTCCAACTTACCATGCATACGCAGAATCAATCTAATAAGTTAGGTTATTATCAGGCTCTATTAAAGAAGTTTGAAAATGCTGGTGGTAAGATTTACTATCAGACTCCTGCAGTAGAACTGAAGTCAGATGGAATAAGATTACAGGTGTTGTTGCGAAGTCTTCCGATACAACATATGAAATTTCATGTGATGCGGCTGTACTTGCTACAGGTGGTTTCGGTGCGAATGCAGATGTCATTGAAAAGGAAGTTGGTTATCCACTTGTCACATTTACAACAGGTACACAAACAGGTGATGGTGCATCCATGTCACAAGCAATCGGTGCTGGTAAAGGGTAAGACAATCCAGCAGTACCATGGTGTAACATCCTACTCTGGAATTGAACCGGGTTCTGGTAAAGATGAAATCGCAAAGGCTATTTATCTTGCGACAAGTATTTGGGTGAACCAACGTGGTTCAAGATTTGCACCAGAAGATTTAAACTATGATACAGCGCTATCTTCAAATGCTGCTGCGACACAAGGTGAATACTATTTCTCAATCATGTCAGATGATATGGTAAAGAAAGTAGAGCAGGGTGGTTCTAAGAATTGAATGTAGATACAGCTGTTGGATACCAACCATCCTTACCACTATTTAGTGTGAATGAACCATGGACAGAGTTTAGATCCGCACTAGAAGATGGTGTTAAAAACGGTACCGTGTTCAAGGGCGATACAGTGGAAGATCTTGCAAAGGCAATGGGTGTTGATGCCAATGCATTAAAAGAAGACAATTAGTGCATACAACGCAGATTGCGCAAATGGATCAGATACGCATACGGCAAAGATTCTAAGTATATGTTATCTCTAGGTGATGGTCCATACTATGCTGTTAAGGCAAGACCAGTATCCTTAGGTGGTATTGGTGGAGTACTTGTTAACTCTAACCTAGAAGTTATCAAGCAAGATGGAACAGTTATCGGTGGTCTATACGCTGCTGGTAATGAAATTGCAGAAATCTATAACAACTCATATCCACTCGTTGAAGGTGTTACATTAATGACAGCTCTAACAGGTGGAAGAATCTGTGGTGAAGCTGCAGCTGAATACGCAACAAAATAATCCCACTCGGGAGAAATTGTAAGATTTCTCCTTTTTCTTATGGGAGAATAAAAAGAAATCAATATGTATATACTCTTTAGAGTATCAAACTAAAAAGATTCTTTAAGTAATATGTAATTGAAATATGCACCCAAAAAGTATATAATTTTGGGTGCATGGAGGATATGTGTATGATTTCGATTGTTAATCAAATAGAAAATTTATTCTCGAAAAATCCAGGTAAAAATCTATTCAATAAATGATTTCTACTATTTGGGTACAAAAGAATACGGTTAAATCAGCAATTTATCGATTAAATAGAGCAAAATAAGATTACAAGAATACTTGATGGGTTATATACAAAACCTAAGTACAGCAGAAGTCTTAAATGAGTATTCTTTTTCCTGATAGTAATTTAATTGCGGATAAACTTGCCGATAAGTTTTTCTTGGACAATAGCGCCTACAGGAGATACTGCATTAAATGTCACAGGATTATCCACACAGGTTCCAAATGAATATATTTATATTTCAGATGGTCCATACAGGGAATACTTATACAGAAATAAGAAGATTATTTTTAGACATACAACAAATAGGAATATCACATGCTATTCAAAGGAATTATCTATTTTAATTCCAACAATTAAAGCACTTGGTAAAGATAATATTAGAGAGAATGAAATAAAAAGACTTTCCATATATTTGCGTGGAATTCAAAGAGAACTTTAAGTTTGATATTTTAAAATTACCCTTTTTGGATACAAGGGTTTTTAAAGAGAATAAAGGAAGTTCTAGATGAATAAATTACTTTGAATTATCAAATGATCAGTTAGACCTAGTTATACAGAATACTGCGGATAAACTAGAAATTTCGAGAACTATTGTTGAGAAGGATTTTTGGGTTTGCATCATTCTAAACTATTTATTTAATGAATTTAAATATAAAAGATTCAATAATTTTCAAAGGAGGGACTAGTCTTTCTAAAGTATTTAACTTAATTCAAAAAGATTTTCAGAAGATGTTGACATTGCCTTGGATTGAGAGTTTTAGGATATAAAGCTTTAGAGCCCTATAAAGAAAGAAGTATTACTCAGCAAAGTAACTTTAATAAAAAGATTAATGAAGATACTAAGGTATTTCTCAAAGATGTATTTCTACCTATTTTACAGTCAGATTTTTGAAAAAGATACTAAAAGATTGTACTCAGAGATTTTTATATAGATAGAAACAGATGGTAATACGATTTGTTTTGATTATCCTAAGTATCATAATTTTGATGGTGGTTTTTATTTTACAAATAATTCGTTTGAAATTGGTTGCTTGGCTGAACCAATTCCTAAAAAATAGACATAGAATAAGAACATATATAGAAGAAGTGTATCCTGATATTTTTTGATGAAAATATTTATGTAATTGCAGTGGATAGTTTAAGAACTTTCTATGAGAAGATTACGATACTTCACAGGGAGGCAAATAGAAAAATGGTCATTATCCACTTCGATACTCAAGAGCATTATTATGATGTTTATAAAATGATTCTTACAGATATTAAAGAGAAAAGTTTAACCCACTTAGAAATGCTGAAATCTGTTATACATTTTAAAAAGAAATTTTTATCGTTGTAATTGGGCAAAAATACGGCGAAATTATGGAAGGTAAAGTAAAACTTGTTCCTTCTAACGAAGGAATGAATGTTTTCTTGAATGATTACCGAAGAATGGAAAAATATGTTGTTTTGTGATTTAGTTCCATTTGATAGGATTATTAGAAAAATTCAAGAGTATGAGTCAGAGTTAAATATGAGTATAAAATATATCTGTAACTCTACAAAACAGTGCTACTAAAAACTATTGCATTATTCATGGTAAAAATAAAACTATGAAAAAGATGAATTATTTGATTTGGTTAGTGAGTGTGCAACACTTGAAATATTTGTGGCAAAGTCTGCAAGCTAATTCAAAATCCGATTTGGATTATGGATGATGCATATCAATTAGTAACCTGCTCTAAGGTTCCAGATGCTTACGTATATTTATCGTTTTTACAAGACACAAAACTAAAACGAAGCTTTGTGAATCGATTGATAGAACGAGGACTTCTCAATGAGAATGGTATTCAAAAACCATTGCGTATATTCGATACGGAGTATCAAAGAGATGTCTATGTTGTCGATATTTTTGCAAAGAAGAAGTCGATTGGAAAAACTGACGGTTGCGGTGGAGAATGAAATTAGTGAAGAGGATGTTAAATTACTTGCGGATGCTTCATCAATCTATCTACGTCATCAACTTACAAATCATGGATCGAAACGTGAACAAGCATTTACCTTACTGCTGCAAAAAGATGAAGAGAGTCAATCACTAGGACTTCAATTACTACAGAAACTGGATACCTCGTCAAAGGCACTACATGCTTGCATATATTGATACTACAATTGCAAATCGTATTACTGTATTGCGTTCTTTCTTAAGTGAGATACAGAAGAGTGATGTAAACCTATTAGGTGGTATTGTGAATGAACAGTGTTATCTTTTATTAGCGAGCACAAAGTATATTGATTTGAAACAATACCCAAATATTCATGTTGGATATAGTATGCAGTTTGAAAAACTTCATCATCTTGATGGATACGCAAGACAGGCAGAATATGCAGCTAGTAAAGCAAAGGGAAAAGAGGCAAACTTCAGAATCTAATTGATTCCTATTTGCATAGCCAATTAGAAAAACAATTACCACTAGATACATTGGTTGACTTAAAAATACAAAAACTCATTGCGTATGATTGTAAGTATGAGACGAAGTATTACGAGACATTGTGTATGTATGTTAACTCACAATACTCAAAACAGAAGACTGCAGAAGGGCTCTATATTCATCTGAATACCGTTAAGTATCGTCTACAGCAGATTGAAAAATTATTTGATATCGATTTTTGAAAAAGACGAGAAATTGATATGTTTGGCAATGTTAGTGCATCACGTTTAATTTTTATTGCATTTGACTGTTCAAATTAGAAAAAAGAAGTATACTATTAATGTGTTAGTTATAGTTAACTAAAGGAGCGTTTATATGAATATTTCAACATTCTTAGTATTAATGGTCGTTGTTGTAATCGTTGCATTCGATATTCGTTATGTAATGAAGAACGGAGTAAGCTCCTGTAGTGGAGATTGTAGTTCTGGCTGTCATTCTTCCTGTAGATGGGTAGGAGACATCAAAAGGCACAACGCAATATCCGTATTCAAAAATAAGATTAAGTCCTTGTTAGGATTATCGAAGTAATCTATAAGTCACTGAGGGTGGCTTTTTCTTTTTGCTTTCTTTGAAAGCTATCATAGATGGGATGTAGGCTATAAGTAGATGTTTCAACGACAATAATTACTAACCAATATCATTCATAATTTTTAGTGGGGAAGAAAAATGAAACAGAATACAAAAGTTATTGCATGGTTATACCGTATTAGATCAATATACTGGTGCTGCTAGTATACCAATCTATCAAACGTCCACATTTCATAATACAGAGTTGTATTGTGATGAACAGAAGTATTTGTACACCGTTTCTCCAATCCAACGATTGATGCATTAGAAGATGGTCTTCGTTGTATTGAGAATGCCAAATATGCATTGAGTTTTTAGTTCTGGTATGAGTGCGATATCGAATGTTTTGATGTTGTTAAATGCTGGTGAACATGTCATCCTTCCAAAGGAAGTGTATGGTGGTACTTGTCAGTTTGCGACGAAGATTCTACCTCGTTATCAAATCTCAGCAAGTTTTGTAGATATGGCAAATCTTGATGAAGTGGGAAATGCGATTACGGATAGAACACGTATGATTTATATTGAGACACCATCCAATCCATTATTAAGGTATGTGATGTTGGCGCAATCGTATCTATTGCGAAAAAGAATGGACTGATTGCGGTAGCCGATAATACCTTTATGACAACACTATTCCAAGATACACTTGCGTTAGGTGTTGATATTGTTGTAGAGAGTGCTATGAAGTTTATCAATGGTCATAGTGATGTGGTGGCTTGGTGTTGTTGTGACAAACAATGAAGACTTCTACAAGCAGTTAGTTCTATTTCGAAAGAACTTTTGGTGGTATCTTAGGTGTACAAGATGCTAGCTAATTATGCGTGGTATGAAGACGATGGGTTTAGCGTATGAAACAGTCTTCCGAAAATGCACAACAATCGCAGAATTCTTGTACAACCATCCAAAGATTAAACAGGTATACTATCCAGGTTTAGAATCTCATCACGGTCATGTTATTCATATGTCTCAAGCCAAGAGTGGTGGTGCAGTAGTATCATTTTTCTCTAGCGAGCAAAGAGGATTTGATGTCTTTTACAAGGAAGGTAAAGATTCCAATTTTGGCAGTTAGTTTAGGTGGTGTTGAATCAATTTTATCTCATCCTGCAACGATGTCTCATGCTTGTTTAAGTGTAGAAGAGCGCTTAGAACAGGGAGTAACCGATGAACTGTTACGCTTGTCTTGTGGTATTGAGGATATTACAGATTTACTGGAAGACTTTTAAGCAAGCATTAGAATAATGGAAAAATATACATCGTATTTTGTATACATGATAAGATGTAAATATCAACTTTTGAATCGTTGAATCATTCAACGATTTTTCGTCGGAATAGACAATAGAACAGTGTACATAGTGAATGGGGGTGGATTATGTTAAATACATTTGTGCTATTAGGAAAGGTACATTCGTTACCTTTGATACAAGGAACGAACCTTTCGGAGAATCAATCAACGATAGAGATTGAGTGTCAACGTGCATTTACGGACAATGGAGTGATGTCTGACATTTTTACTGTGCGCCTTTTGGCGTGGGATTGCGGAGTCTTGTAAAGGCTGCCTGTAAGATTGGAACAGTGATTGCGATTAAGGGAAGGGTAGAAGTGAATCTACAGACAAAAAGCGATGGAGTTGATTGCGGAAAAAGGTTGAGTTTATCCGTTAAGTGAGAATTGAGACACTTCACTATATCTAAAAGCAGAGATAACTATGATAAAATAAGGACGTTTGATAAAGTGAGGTATAAAACATGGCATTTGATTCCTTGAGTGACAGACTGAATAAAGCGTTACGTAATGTGCCGGTAAGGGTACGTTAACGGATAATAACATGGAAGACATGCTGAAAGAAGTGCGTTTAGCATTACTTGAAGCAGATGTAAACTATCGTATTGTAAAAGAATTCTTAGATGAGATTCGTACAAAGTCCAGAGGTGAGGAAGTACTACAGAGCGTAGAACCTGGACAACAGCTCGTTAAGATCGTTCATGATCAAATCATTGAATTACTTGGTACAGAAGAAGCTGGTCTCAACTTTGTAGAAGATGGCATTACGAAAATCATGCTTGTCGGTTTACAAGGTACAGGTAAGACAACCAGCGTTGCGAAGATTGCACGTATCTGTAAAGAGAAGTTCAATAAGAAGGTATTGTTAATTGCGCCGACGTGATTCGTCCTGCTGCGATTGATCAGTTACAGACATTAGGTAAGAAATTGATACTGAAGTATTTACCTTAGGGTACGAGACTCCAGCTGTTGAAACAGTTCGTCAGGGTATGGAATATGCTGAAAAGAATGGTTTTCGATACAGTATTTATCGATACTGCTGGTCGTTTACATATCGATGAAGCGTTAATGAATGGGTTAAAGGATATCAATGAACTTGTTCATCCTAATGATATTCTCCTTACAGTCGATGCGATGACTGGTCAAGATATCGTTAACGTAGCGCAAAGCTTTAAGGATGCGTTACCACTAACAGGTTTAGTTGTAACGAAGTTTGATGGTGACTCTAGAGGTGGTGGTGTTCTTTCGGTTAAGAAGATCACAGGTGTTCCTATCAAGTTTGTCGGTGAAGGTGAAAAGATTGAGTGATATGGATATCTTCCATCCTGATCGTATGGCTGACCGTATTCTTGGAATGGGTGACGTTGTAACACTTGTAGAAAAGGCACAGGAGAAGTTAGACCTCGAAGAAGCCAATAAGATGGCTGAACGTATGCTTGCAGGTCAATTCACAATGGATGATATGTTAAAGCAGTTTGAACAGATTCAAAAGTTAGGTCCTCTTGGTGGCATTATGAAGATGATTCAGGTATGAATCAATACGCTGGTATGTTAGATGAAGCTAGGGCAAGTGACTCGATGCGTCATATGAAGGCAATTATCCAGTCTATGACATTTGAAGAGCGTGCACATCCAGAAAAGATGCGTGGCACAATGAAGAAGCGTGTGGCACGTGGTTCTGGTCGTGTAGATGAAGTGAATAAGCTCATCAACCAGTTTGGTAAGATGAAGAAGCTGATGGACTCCATGGGCAATATGCAAAGAAATGGCTCTTTAAACCAAGAAAATCTAGAAAAGATGATGGGTAATGCTCAAAAGCGTGCTGGTCAAAAATTTCCCAAATGGCTTTGGTGGAAAGAATCCATTTAAATTTTAATGATGTAAAGGTTTTTACTTGACAGTGAATTTCGAATCAGTATAATAAACATGTAAGAAATAGGAGGTATTTATACCATGGCAGTTAAACTACGTTTAAAGAGAATGGGTGCCAAGAAGGCTCCAAGATATCGTATCGTTGCGGCAGACTCACGTTTTGCTAGAGATGGACGTGAAATCGAAACAATCGGACATATCAATCCAACAACAGAACCTGAAACAGTAGTAGTAAATGAAGAAAAAGGCTCTTAATTGGTTAAGAAACGGTGCTCAGCCTTCTGATACAGTTAGAAACATTCTTTCTCGTCAAGGTATCATGAAGAAGTTCCATGATGAGAAGGTAGCCGCTAAGAAGAAAGCGTAAGCATCATGGCAGAGCTGGATAAGGTACTTCTAAATCTAGATTTAAATGCCAATGGTTGAAGACAAGGAATCCTTGGATGTACGTCTGATGCCCAGCTTAGATGATAAAGAAGTTTTGTTACATGTTTATGCAAAAATGATGATATTGCTCGTCTGATTGGCAGAAAGGGCAGTATGGCAAGCGCATTACGTCAAGTAATGTCTGTTGCTTTCTCATAGTGATAACAAGAAAGTAACAATCAAGTTCGAACAGATTTAAGGATTATGGCATCCTTGAAAAACAAAGGAGAAGGAAGATGGCATATATTTGTATTGGCAAAATTATCAATACGCATGGTATCAAAGGAGAAGTAAAGATTGAAAGTTACTCTGACTTTGATGAAGAAAGATATACCAAGGGTAAACAAGTATATATTCGTGTCGATGAGAAATATCTACCACTTACGGTAGCCTTCCTATCGTAAGCGCAAAAGGCTTTCCGCTTGTATCTTTTGTGGACTTGCAAAATATCAACTTTGTAGAACAGTATAAGGGATGTGAAATCTACATCGATGAAGCAGACCGGAAACAACTTAAAAAGGTGAATACTATCGTAAAGACCTTGTTGGTTTTAACAGTTGTGGACGAAGAAGGTATTACATTAGGTACAATCATCAGTGTTGAAGAAACACTAGGTGCTCAAAATAATTTACGTCTTCAATTAGAAGATGCAAAAGAAGTGCTAATCCCTTACATTCCAATGATTGTAAAAGAACGTAGATTTAGATAAGCAAGTGATGATGATTCATCGTATGGGAGGCTTACTATGAGGATTACCGTATTAACACTATTTCCAGAGATGTATCGTGACTTTGTCAGTACTTCAATCATTGGTCGTGCCATAGAAAGAGGACTAGTTACAGTAGACTTCGTACAGATTCGTGATTTTGCCTCACGATCACTATCGCCATGTGGATGATAAGCCATTTGCTGGAGGACTTGGACAAGTAATGAAATGTCAACCAGTACTGGACGCACTCAATTCTGTAAAAGACTGAAAATAGTTATAGTATGATGATGTCACCGGCAGGGAATGTCTATAACCAATCCAAGGCAAGACAGTTATCACAAAAAGATCACTTGATTCTATTATGTGGCCATTACGAAGGTTTTGATGCACGTATTAACAAACATGTAGATGAACTCGTTAGTATTGGAGATTACGTCTTAACAGGCGGGGAAATGGCTTCTATGGTCATTATGGATAGTGTGATTCGTTTACTGAATGGTGTGATTCATGAAGGTTCTACCGATGATGAATCGCATGAAAAATGGATTGCTTGAATACCCACAATACACTCAACCTGCCGATTACCAGGGGGATAAGGTGCCAGATATCTTATTGAGTGGTCATCATGCTAAGATACAAGAGTGGCGTACACAACAATCTTTATTACTTACAAAGAAGGTAAGACCAGACCTCTTCGAAAAACATCAATTAACAGAATATGAAGAAAAAGTCTGAAAAACTATGCAAGCAAGAGAGCGAATAACACGCTCTTTTTATTTTTAGAGCTAAGGTAATCACTTGTGCAATCTTTCGAAAAATATCAATCAAAACCCTATTGTAAAAAGTAAAAAGTTCAATTATAATATCGAAGATTTAAGTAGTTGGCTCTAGAAGGGTTTCATATGAAAACAATCTTAAGAAACGCAACAGTCTTTACGCGAAAGGGTTTTGAGAAGATGGATATCGCTATCTCTGGTGATAGACTTCTTGTCCCATTTGATGTTTCAGACATTGTTCAAAGTGACGATCGATTGTTTTTGATTTCAACAATAAATATATTTTACCGGGTTTCGTTGATGTACATGTACATTTCCGAGAGCCCGGTTTTTCTTATAAAGAAAACGATCGGCACAGGTTCAATGGCGGCAGCACACGGAGGATTTACAACTGTATTTACGATGCCTAACTTTAAATCCACCTCCTTGTGATTATGCAAAGCTTTAAACAACAACTCGATATCATTGTAAAAGATGCAGTGATTAAAGTCGTACCATTTGGTGCTATCACAGAAAATCAAAAAGGTCGTGGTATGTTGTCCAAAAATGGATGAGGATGGCTGACTACGTAGCGGGCTTTCTCTGATGATGGTGTTGGTGTACAAGCAGACTTTACGATGGAAGATGCGATGGTAAAAAGTCGCAAGCTTTAGGCAAAATCTATTTCTGCCCATTGTGAAGATGAAAGTTTGAAATACAATCCCATACACAGGTACAACATCCGCAAGTGAAAGTGTACAATGCTGCAAGAGATATCGAACTATCTGCTAAAAACGGGTTGTAAATATCATATTTGTCATGTCTCTGCGAAGGAAACCTTAGATGCGGTAAGAAAAAGGAAAGGCAAGAGGAATCAATGTAACCTGCGAAACTGGACCACATTACATTGCCTTTAATTCCAATACAATCAAGCATGAAGGAAACTTCAGAATGAATCCTCCAATTAAGTCCCCAGAGGATCAAAAGGCAATCCTAGAAGCCATCAAAGATGGAACGATAGATATGATTGCGACAGACCACGCACCACATAGCTTAGAAGAAAAATCAAGAGGTTTTGATAAATCGTCCTTGGGGTTGGGACTAGAAACATCCTTTGCGGTATCCTATACAGAACTTGTAAAGAAGAATGTGATTTCCTTTGAACGACTTGTCGAATTAATGAGTGTTAATCCAAGAAAGCGATCGGCTTATCAGGCGGTTATATTGAAAATGGAGAAATCGCAGATATCTGTGATCGTTGATACGGAAACTACGTGGAAAAGTTAATCCAGAAGAATTCTTAACCAAAGGAAGATCGACACCGTTTGAGGGTATGAACCTTACTGGGAAAGTAATCGCAACTTTGTGGATGGAAAACTCGTCTATCAAGATGAGCAAGAAAGATAAATGATTGTGGAGGAAAAGAGTGAGAGTCATTGAGAATGTAAAGATTGCGCTAGATACATACCAGATGGTATTACAACCAACGGTCAGAAATTGAAAAGTTAAAAGCCTTAGTACCAGGTCAATTTATCAATATCAAAAATTGAAGGTTTCTATTTACGAAGACCAATCTCCATCGCAGATTGGAATGATGAAAGTCTAACTATTATCTACAAGGTAGTGGGTAAAGGTACAAATGCACTCAGTGAAATAGAAGCAGGAATTGAATTAGATATTCTTTGGCCTTTTGGGCAATGGATATAACCTAACCTGGATTCCTACTCGTGATATTGATTTGGTGGAGGTCATGTTCCACCGATGTATGGTTTCAGCAAAAAGTTAGTTGAAGTAGGAAAGATGCCAAGAATCATTCTTGGCTTTAGAGAGAAGAATCAAGTTTTCTATGACGAAGAATTTAGGAAAAACTTGGTTTAGAAGTCACAGTGTATACAGAAGATGGCTCTTATGGAGAGAGGGCTTTGTCACAGATGGGTTTCATCAGGTCAGAATATGTTTTGTGCCTGTGGTCCTGAACGCATGTTAGAAGCGATTTACCGCAGCTACATGGATGGTCAATATAGCTTTGAGGCACGTATGGCGGTGGCTTTGGAGGCTGTAGGGATGTTCATGCGAAACACTTGTAGGAAATAAGCGTATCTGTAAAGAAGGGACCAGTTCTTGTACATAAGGAGTTGTTATGGAAGCAAATATAAAAGTAAAAATTTAAGTGGATTATCACTAGATAATCCAGTGATTCCAGCAGTGGAACCTATGGGTTTGGTAAAGAGATATGGTAGACTTTATGACATCAATATTTTAGGCTCAATTCCATCAAGGGAACTACTGGTTCAAAGACGTAAGGGAAACCCACAACCTAGAATTGCGGAATGTTATTCTGGATTGATCAACTCGGTAGGTCTTGAAAATCCAGGCATGGATAATGTCATTCAGAAAGAACTTAAAGATTTAGAGAAAATCTATCGAAAACCGAGTTATCGCAAACATCAGTGGTTTTTCTGTAGAGGAATACGTCACGTTAGCTAGAGAAATGGATAAGGTTGAGTAACGTTGGTATCATTGAGGTCAATATCAGTTGTCCAAATGTAGATCATGGTGGACTCGCATTTGGCACAAATGCGGATAACGTTAGAGAACTAACAAAGAAAATCAAAGAAGTAACGACAAAACCTATCTATATGAAACTTAGTCCAAACGTAACAGACATCAAAGAAATTGCACATGCAGCTGAAGAAGGTGGTGCAGATGGTATTTCACTCATCAATACCCTGATGGGGATGCGTATCGATATCAATCGCAGAAAACCAGTCATCGCCAATAAAAAGGTGGCTTCTCTGGTCCCTGCAATCTTCCCGATTGCGTTAAGAATGGTATATGGAAGTATATGAGGCAACAAATCTTCCAATCATTGGTATTGGTGGTATCTCAAGTGCAGAAGATGTCATTGAGATGATGATGGCAGGGGCTACTGCTGCACAGATCGGTGCCGCAAATCTCATCAATCCAATGGCATGTAAAGAAATTATTGAAGAATTACCACAGGTAATGGAAAAATAGAATTAATTCGCTTGATGAAATTATAGGGATTGCACATAAAGACCAAAAAGGGAAAGGAGAATTGTTCAACGATAAATCAGAATTGATAATAAGACGTTTGTTTGAAGATTTTGGAAACAACTGTAGTGATGAATCATTGATGAAAGGAAATCATAATGGAAATTAGAAATTTTAATCAGCATCACAGATTTTTCGGTAGAAGAAATCGATAAAATGATAAAAGTTGCAGGAGATATCATGACAAACCCTGACAAATACATTGATATTTAAAAGGCAAGAAACTGGCAACGCTATTCTTTGAACCAAGTACGCGTACAAGACTTAGCTTTGAAGCAGCGATGTTAGAACTTGGTGGTTCTGTATTGAGCTTCTCTGAAGCTTCCTCAAGTTCCGCTTCAAAAAGGGAAAGTGTGAGTGATACGATTCAAACGGTAGGTTGTTATGCGGATATCATTGCCATGAGACATCCAAAGGAAGGCGCACTCTATCGTAGCCGCAAGACGAACAACAGTACTCTATCATCAATGGTGGTGATGGTGACATCATCATCCAACCCAAACACTAACAGACCTTCTTACCATTACAAGAGAAAAGGAAGACTCAATAACCTTACAGTAGGGTTATGTGGCGACTTAAAGTTTGGAAGAACCGTTCACTCCTTAATCGAAGCGATGTTACGGTATGAGAAATGTAAAGTTTTGTGTACTAATCGCTCCACCAGAATTACGAGTACCACAGTACATTATTGATATGCTTGAAAAGGCAGGGGCTGAATATACAAGTAGAAACGATGGAAGCAGTTATGCCTGAGTTAGATATCTTATATATGACAAGAGTACAGCGTGAAAGATTCTTCAACGAAGAAAGATTACATTCGCTTAAAGGATACTTATATCTTGAATATGGATAAACTTGCAAATGCAAAGAAAGATATGGCAATCTTACATCCACTTCAAGAGTAAATGAAAATATCAGTCGAAGTCGATGATGACCCACGTGCTGCTACTTTAGACAAGCACTCTGTGGTAAATACATTCGCATGGCTCTAATCTTAAATCTTCCTCAACATCGTTAAGGAGGTCCAATAATGAATATCGATGGTGTAAAAACAGGTATTGTACTAGATCATATCAAGGCTGGTAAATCAATGGAAATCTATAGCTTATTACAATTAGAAAAACTGGATTGTTCCGTTGCGATTATTCAAAATGTAGTATCTAGAAAATATGGTAAGAAGGATATTATCAAAATCGATTCTATGATTGATTTTGGACTTAGATATTCTTGGCTTTATTGATCCAAACATCACAGTTAATAAAGTTGTCGATGGGGTTCTTTCTAGCAAGGATCATCTACAACTACCAAAAGAGCTTGTCAATGTAATCAAATGCCAAAACCCAAGATGTATTACGATCTGTAGAACGTGAGATACCACATGCGTTCTATCTAGCAGATGAAACAAGTGGTAAATACCTCTGCAAGTATTGTGATGTAGAAAGTAAATAGAATAAATAATTGTTTCAATAAACAAATGATAGTTCAATACAGGAAGAGAGTAAATGCTACTCTCTTTTTCTGGATTGACGTATAATAAATAAAAAGGGGAATTTAACTCTATGAAATATACTTTCACGTAAAAACACCACTAAAGTGGCTAAATTTTCTAAAGTTTTTCATTTTACCAGTACAGATTCTGTTTTATATTTTTGTATTTGTTAGTATCTTGATGGAACTGTTTGGAACGGATATGTTACCGCATTTACTAGCACCTATTCTCAATATCTATGGCTATTCGGCAAATCATTTGGGTTCTGCTTTCAGCCAATTCTTTCTGTTTTGTTAGCACCAATTATCTTAGTGTATTGGGTATTTGAAATTGAGAAAGAGGCCTCATCAAGTGGGAAGGATTTTCCACAGTATTATGGAATCTTTATTTAGTTATCATGTATGCTATCCGCGGTGGTGTGATGGTTATGGCACCAGTGTACCTACCACCAAGTGCAGTATCAACAGTTGTAATGGGTTACCTAGTAAAACTTTGGTGTGAAAGTTCCAGCAAGTTTTGTGTCCTACATATCCACCACTAGTATTTGTGGTTGTATGGCTTATTGCAGGTATTATCTATATCTGTTTAAATATCATCTACTTCGTACGTCGTAAGGCACCTTTGCGAAAGACCACCTGAAGAAGTAGAAAAGCGAAAACATCTACAGTCGAGGAAGTAAAGACAGAGGAAACAGTTCCTTCTGAAACTGGAGAAAAATCTGAAGCAGAAGCAACCCAACTAATAGCAGTTGAAGAAACACAAGGCGAAGAAAGTTCAGAAGAAAAAGGTGGAAGAAACAACTGCAGAAGAACCAGCTGAAACAGAACCTGTTCAGAAGAAGCACCAAAGGTAGATCCCGTAGAAACAGAAGGATATACGCAAGTAATCTCAACCGCAATCGAAAATGATACCGCAGAAGTAAAAGAACCTGCCTCATAAAGTTTGTAAGGAATGCGGTGCAGAAGTCTTAGAAGAAGACGCAATCTTCTGTACAAATTGTGGTAAAAATTAGATGTATAAAAATATACATAGTGTGAAGTAGTATAATAATTTGGAGATAAAAGATAGTAGTATTCAACGTATGCAGTTATTAAAATAATTTGAGACTAAAAGAAGTCGTATGAGTTTTGATTTATGTAAATATAATTGAGAAATCAGCCATTGACTATAAAGTTAAAGAGGATGACGGTTTATGGAACTGATTGATATATTTAGAACTGTAAAAAGAATGTAATCCACTGCATTATTCTAAATATGTTCGCTGCAGATTTTCTGTTGCGGCTTCTTTGTCATTAACGCTATTTGTACAAAGAATAATAGATGGAAAGTATAGAAGCGATGTATATGATTTTATTAAATTTTGGGATTATATATAGTTGCATATTCCTTTTAAATATAGTTTATTCAACTGAAAAACAAAAGTAAAGATGCTGGCACTTTAAAAATATCGCGAAATATATTACACAGATAATAAGAAAACTCAGAATCTAGGATACAAGAAAGTGAATATATTTCAAAGCTAAATAACGATGGAAAACCAAATTGAAAAACTGCAATAGAATTAATCTTTAACTGATAGATGCAATTTTATATGTTATTTCAGCTTTGTTGGACTAATGATAGTACATTGGGGAATTGCAATAGCAAGTTTAGTGATTTTTCCTTAAACCTTATTTTTTGCCTAGATTACTAAAGGAAAAATCAGAAGAAAATGAAAGGTTGAGATCGCAAAATTCAGAAAATTATTTAAGAAACTTAATCGGACTTTTTAGAAGGATATTCTGTATGGAACTTATATACAAAAAGGAATTCTGAACTAGGTTATTAGATAAAGAAAATCTTATATATGAAACAGAAGAAAATAAGACAAACAATACTACATGTCTAATTTGAGACTATCCCAAGCTTTTGCAGCTTAATAGACAAGACTGCCACTTTTAGCAATAGTATTAATATATTTTAAGATTGTTATACCAAATAAAAGTGATATTATCGGTGGAAATTTATCTCGAATGTTATTTTCTCATTTATCAAAATTCATAAATAACATAGTAAAGGTCAAAGGATTTATAGACTAGTAAAGGATAATTGTGTTCTATTTGAAAAAGATTGATGAAAAGTTCTAAAAGAAATAGAAAATTATGATATTAAAAATATCTTAGTTTTTTCATATGTGGAGATAAAAAGGTATTAAACAATATTAATTTAGAATTTAAGTTTGGGAAAAATATATCATAATTGGACCATCAGGAACAGGCAAAAACAACATTATTCAATCTGTTACAAAAGTATAGAAAATTATTCGGGGAAATTTATTTAGGTGACCATAACTATAAAAATTTTAAATGCCTATACTATACATAAGTCTCATTGATATGTAAACTCAAAAACACATATATTTAATGCTAGTTTAAAAGATAATATTACATTATTTGATAATGGATACCTGAACTACACTATAAGAAAGCTATTAAAAATAGCCGTTGACGAACTTTATAATTGATGATGACCTCAAGTAATTGAAAACATGGAAATAATCGATCTGAGGTCAAAAATCAAAGAATAGCAAATTGCTAGGAGATTATCCATGGTCATAAAATTATCTTATTTGATGAATCTACAAATCTGTTAGATAAGGCAAAAGAACCTAGAAATAATAAAATATTTAACATCTCTAGATCAAACGGTTATAGTTTATTGTGCATAATGTGAGTGAAGAGATAATTAATAATTTTGAACATCGTCATTGATTTTGAAGATGGTAGTTGTTCAGGTAAAATGATTATTACATTATTCTGAAATAAACCTTCAAAGCTCATGCGAACTTTGAAGGTTTATGCATAGTAGACTCATTAATAATGATGCGAAGCATCTTTCTAGATACATTTTAGTGCAACAGCGGTAATCGATATTGTTTAACATTGGGTGCTGTCATCATGAAGGATAGTTGTTTCACTTTTGTTCATGATGATAGAAAGAGGATAATGTACTCATAGCAAAGAGATTGCCACAGTATTGATATAGTTCTTCCATTGTCATCATTTCCTTCATGGAAACTGCAGTGCTAAACGAATATTTTCAATCGATAATACGGTTTTTGCACAAACAATAAATACAGTAAGATTGAGATTTGATTGCGTATAAGTTTCTTGTTGACACGGTCAAAGAGTTTTTGGTTTTGTACAGTTAGAAATCATGGAAGGAGTAACTTGCATCTCAGGAAACTCTATGAAATAGCTATTGATGAATTTTGCGACTTGTTCTAGATAAAGACCAACATCAGGTATTTCTTGTTATATGCTGGTAAACGGAATTTGCTGAAGGGTACTTTCAATTTTTGTGTTTGTTTTACAATTTAAGTGTATACATAAGGAAGAACTCGTCAACGATATACTATAATTTTGACGGGTTTTTTGAATAACTGATAATATGTATATAGGTTAATGGAAAAACCGATTATCAGTTTTTGAGAATGGAGGTGCTGATGTATGACATATGAAAAATATGAGCAATCAGCCAGCAAAAGAAATATTTGTATTTCGTATTAAGGACTGAGTGCAGTAACACACTTTTATCGGAATGGTGGTTGGATTATAGGTATGCTAATACTAATCAAAGCAGCATCCTATCAAGCATCATTTCTTCGATGATCAGCTTCATGGATTTTTATGTTAAGTATGATTTTCATTGTATGAGCCTCTGCCAGTTATCATAGCTTCCATGTATCAAATCATGTAGATATGATTCTAAAAGATTGATCACTCTTCCATTTTTATTTTTTAATTGCTGGAAGCTATACACCAATCTGTTTAACAGCCTTAAAGGATACGAGCCAATGCCATTGACGATGATTTGATTATCGCAATTGCAGGGATTGTTCTTTAGCTATTCTGCAATCTTGTCCGAAGTGGGTATCCTCAGTAATGTAGCCCGCTAATGGGTTACTTTGGTATTATGTTTTCTACCATAGATATTAAGGCAGTATCTGCACATGCATTTGCGTGGTTACTTGCAGGTGGATTGCCATACGAGTAGGGTGCAGTTATCTGCGCGTTAAAACCAAAGCTTTTAGCTAGTAAGTCTTTTGAAATCATGAGATTTTCCATTGTTTTCGTGTTACTGGAAGTCTTGTCACTATATCTTGTTTTAAACTATCTGACAATGTTTCTATTAAAGCGTATTTATGTATTAACAACTAATCCTCCTGACAGTTACGATAATGCCAGAGGACTTTCTATATGAAAACAGAAAACATTACACACTGCATTACAAGAGTTTGCTCATGAACAATATCGCTATGTGAGAAAAATAATCCAAGCCCAGAACAGTGCGCCTTGTTAAATGGTTATTACTATAACAAGGAAGCAGGGATGTTGCATGAACAGATAGGTTTAAATGAAGTAGATGTACGATTTGGTATTGCTGTTTTGCCCTAGCAGTGACGGCATATGCACTCAAGCTTTTGTAATAAAGCGAAAACAAAAAGCATATTTTCGTCTAACACCACAGAAGAATGTCAAACATCTATTCCAGTATTTCTTTGTAAATTGAGTATAATAGAACAAGAATAGAGAACTTTATGGAAATTGTTTTGAAGAAAATGCTAAAAGCTTATAATCGATGAAGGCAAAAGAAGTAGGTCTTTCGCGAGTATTATGAAAAGGGATGGAAAAGTGGGTATAAACCATACTGTTGTAGATCCATCTATGAAGGGGCAGGGCATTGCTGGTAAGCTTTTTAGATTGTGTATTAGAACATGCAAGAGAAAAAGAAGGTAAAGATTGTACCTGAATGTTCTTATGTGGCACATGCATTTGAAAAGAATCCCTGCATTAAAAAGAAGAATTTGAATGAGAAACAAGGTCCTAATACTAGGACCTTATCGCATTTTGCGGCTAACTCTGTCTTTTCACCAAGCCAAGCTAAGGAACCATCTTCTAAACGCTCATGATAATCGTAACACTGGCGAGGATCATCTCCAGATGACTGAGAATTGTAACAAAATCGCCGCGTCGTTGAGATGGAATTTCAGCTCATTGTAAATGACACACATCCCGCTAAGCTGTGGCATTGGCACTTCAAACGGTTCACGCCATTGTTATATGGACCGTCTAAAGACTTCGAATGACTTTTTATTTGTTTCGTAAAATACCGCATCCATTACGTACTCAGAAGTGTGATCAACATCAACATTTTTCGTATCATCGGTATAATAAGTACGTAGAACTAGGCTGCCAACAACGACCAATGGGTTGTTGGTGCTGTATAAGGCAAACTGTCGCCACGCTGATGATGTAGGTAATCAAATCGGTAAATGAGCTTTTGTTCGTTCATTTTGCCATCTCCTTTATTCAATATAATATCCTCGATAACTATATTTCGCAAGCACCAGCTAAAAGGATTGAGGAAATTGAAATATGAAAATTCAAATCTTTACCACTCTTGTAACAGGCGCAGTAGAAAAGCTACAGCTTGACTGCATCATTGATGTCTTTCGTCATTTAGTTTAGAAGCATACATGTACGCAAGTGGCGCAAAGAAAGTAATACCTGTTAAGACAGTGGAAGAGGCATTAGCGACAAGAAAAGAGAATCCATCTTATAGTCCTCGTTGGTGAAAGAAAGGGTACTAAAGTTGAAGGTCTTTGACTATGGTAATTTCCAAGTGAGTTTGTAGGAGTAGACCTAGCGGAAAAGACTCTAATACATACAACAAGTGCTTGTGTTTTAGGACTGGCTTCTGCGCAAACGCTAGCCAGATTGTAGAGGAGCTCTTGTTAATGCGAAGGCAACTGCGAAATATATCCTCAAACAAAACGAGAGGTGGGTATTAATTGTACTTGATGGGCTGGGAAGGAAAGATTGAGACGGAAGAGGATGCCTTGTGCGCCGACTATCTAAAGGCGTTATTAGAAAATCGTACGCTTGACGACTTACAAGAAAGAGTAGATCTCTAGAAACAACAAGAAGGTGCCAAGTTCTTTGATCCAAATAAACCGCAATTTCCAGAAGAGGATTTCTGCAATATGTACAAGTTGATATTATTGATGGTGTCATCGTTATTTCTAAAATGGAAATCAAATTCAAAAGTGAGTGGATAAAGTATGAGTAATCAAAAGAAATACTTCTTCTTTGATATCGATGGCATATTACGGATGACGCAACACATCGCATTGTACCAAGTGCGAAGGTTGCACTACATCAAATTAGAAAAGAACGGTCATTTTCGTGTCAATCGCAACTGGTAGAGCAGCATTATAAGACAGTTCTGCTTTCACCAATCAGATAGGGATTCATAATATTGTAGGTGCAGGTGGTGGATGCCTTGAGGCATCAACAAAAATATATAAAAATGAGCTACTGTTTGAGAAAAAGTACAGGAACTATTAAAACATGGAAAAGAGAATCGGTTGGCTGTTGATGCTAGAGGATAGTGATAAAGTATACATGCGTGACTATCGTTTCCTCGAACAAGCAGGGCTTACGAGCGGGAACTTACAACCTATATCTATGAACCAAATTTGGATTATACTAAAGATTCCAAATATCCTAAAGGGTATACTTAGTATTTGATGATGCGTAAGGAACGAGAAAAACTATGGGGTAGACGAGGATTAGTCATTTACGTATGGCAAACATATTGTGTATTCCAGCATGATAAAGAAAGATGGAATCTTAGATATGATGCAGATCTCACAAGATCCAAGTGATGTTGTTGTGCTTTGGAGATGATGATATAGTTATGTTTGATAAAAAGATGGACTTCCATCGCTATGGGAAACGCATATCCGCCATTAAAGCGAACTCGCGAATTATGTGCGACGGATTCAAATGTTAACGATGGAATCTATAAGCATGTCCACTTTTGGTGGATAATGGAGGATGAGCACTGAATTTAACGGTTCCTGATTTAACTATTGCATGCATGATTGTTTCATGTGGATTGCATTTGGCTTACCAATTCTTTTTGGCGTTGTATTTTCACAAGAAGAAGGTGAGTTTATTCCGATGATTGTGGGTATTGCGGTGATGTTTGTGTTTGTATTTACACTGAAGCAGCAGTCAATCAAACAATCTTTAAGAGCACAATTGGCGAAACCATCTCGTAATAACAAGGTTTTATATGCAGTCTATGGAGGTTTAATGGCGGCTGTATTCGAAGAATGCGGAAGATGGATTGCATATCGTACGATATTAAAGAATCGTATGGGGAATGATTCTAATGCACTCATGTATGGTGTAGGACATGGTGGATGGGAAGCAATCATGATTGTAGGTTTCATGATGTTAAACTACATTACAATTTCTATCATGATGAACAAAGGCACAATTGGTGATACACTTAGATCAATTGATTCTACTACACTTGCGAAGATGCAGTTAGCGATGCAAACGCTATCGACTACACCATCTTTATGTATTCTTATTAAGTGGTGTAGAACGTATATCTGCCTTAATGGCACAAGTTTCTTTATCGGTACTTGTTTGGTTTGCGGTGAAGTTTAAGCACAAGAGATATTTCTTTCTGGCATTACTCTTCCATTTTGTGATGGATGGCGGAACTGCGTTCTTTTCACGTAGTCAAATTGAAAGTATTATTCTAGTAGAGGTATTTATCTTATTAGACCGCAATCATCGTCCTTGTGGTATTATAACGCTTGGTGTCATTTTCATACGACTTCTGTAAAGAAATAAAATCTTGCGAAGAATTCCAGCTTATGGTATCATTTAACGGCACATGTAGTGCGTCACTGTTCCGCTGATATGGTTTAGGTTCATGAGCAGCTGATCAATCGTAAAAGGAGAAAAGAAAATGAAGTTGAATTTAGTAGAAAAGATTGCAAAGAGTCAGCTACGTACAGATGTTCCTGATGATTTCAAGTCAGGTGACACACAGTTAAGGTTAACGTACGTATCAAGGAAGGTCAGAAGACACTGTATTCAGGCTTATGAAGGCAAGCAGTTGATCGTTCTAACGGTGGTATCGGCAAACATTTACAGTTCGTAAGATTTCCAACGGTGTAGGTGTACAGGAGAACATTCCCAGTTCATTCTACCAATCATCGAAAAGATTGAAGTAGTCTCGTTATGGTAAGGTTCGGTAGAGCTGTTTGGCTACCTGAGCGGATTGATCTGCCAAGAACGCCTCGCATCAAGGAAGACTCGTCGTGGTGAGTTCACAAAGAGAGGAAATTATTCTCTTTTGATATAATACTCAGTTAGTAGGTACACGACATGAATGCGGATGTTGAATGTTAAAAGATTCTAAGAAATGCTTGATGAAAAACAAGAGTTATGTGGAACGGTTGACAGATGAAATCGACCGTCACTCGATATGGGAAAAATCGAAATGAAACAAAATCAAATCACAGAAGAAAGATGTACAGTAAGAAAGTGGCACTCTTTCTTGGAAAGAAGTATTATCCTTTTGCAGGTGGCATTGATTGCTGCGAACTTTGGTGTAAAGACCAATACAGGAAGGGAAGTTCCATGGCATACTACACTAGAAGATGAAGTTATTTTGGCTTCCTAGATTTAATCGGCTATCGCTCAACTGGGCGATTACATGTTGCCGGAGGCTGTACATTGTCTCATTTAGCGGAAAAGAAAAGAAGATCCTCATCAAGCGTGTCAACATTGGCTTACCTCGTGGAGAGACATGAATATCGGTGGGCCAACTAACCAACGCAGACAAATGGAGAAAACTGCAGAAGAAATCGATTTTCAGATGCGTCGTCTTTATGTAAGGCAAGTATCCTATCCTCGGTACATATCTACGAGCGATTTTCAAGACAGAGAAGCTTGGAGAGGAGCTGAAGAGCTTCGCAGTGGAGATAATCGTCTGCATTCTTCTGACTCTTACAAGTCATTATGGCGCATCTCCACAAGTCTGATATTGTATCCAAGGTGTGTTTAGTAATCTATCCATTTAAGGCATCGGAGTGACACATGACAAAGAATGGGTGAAAATATGTATTTTGGCTAGTATTCTTTTGATCAATTTTATTTCAAAATCTGCTGACTCAAATTGTAAAATAGTATAGTCAGAAATTGCGTAATTTACTTTTAAGAGTAAAATGTTATGAATTTAGAACTTCCACAACGTATTTCTTCCGAGGATGACATATGAAATTAAAAAGTATCCATTTTATCTTTGGCCATGGTGATGAGAAAGTTGACTGTAATGATGATTTAAATATTTTCGTTGGAGCAAATGGGAGTTCTGGGAAATCAAAACCCAATGAACATACTACTACATATATGTCTTTGAAACGGATTTTGCTTTTAGAAATTATGAGATTGGTAAAATTATGGGTCCAGAATTTATTGAAATATATATCCAATTAGACAAAAAGTCTACAGCTAAGTTTTAACAGAAGATACAAAAACATAAATTAAAGCCATATGAGGCCAGCTCAATAGAACTTGTAGCATCATTCTTGGTCGCAATGATGTGAAAAATTTATATCTTATAAAGCATCAAGAAAAAGATTATTCAGTTTTAGATGAATCTATTGATAGGCATTCAATTCCTTTAGAGGAGGTATAGTGCAAAATAAACATCTGGCAATCGAGAATTTCTTTGAAGCATCTGAGGACATGGACGATCCGTAGTGGAAAAAGTTTGCAGATTTACTCATTCACGACCAAGGATGGATGGATATCAGAAAGTGAAAATTCTAATTTTGTCTCATTTTATAAAATATTCTAGTTTAATACAAGAAGCTATCGAAAATCTAAAAGATTTCGAATATGTACTCATTAATCCATCTATTTTTGAAGCATACAGAACAATTCTGGTGAAACAAACTCAAAGTAGGATTGATGGATTATCCACAATTTAGCTCTCCAAATAAAAATTCTACGATCATGGGCAAAATCTTAGATCTTTCACACGTCAATCGGTACTAATAGTACATATATAATGTTAGCAAATCTATATGGAAAATCTAATGAGAGAGCGTGATCGAGGAAGTGATGGATTGAGGAAGTTCAATGAGATAGAAGAATACAAAAATTGAAGATTTTCTTTGCTAAGTTTAATTATGATATTAATCTAAAACGCGTTTCTCCGGAAAAGTAATATATATCAATTCCCATGTGGATTAAAGATGGGCCAAGTATCGAAACTGATACTATAAGTAGTGGTGAAAGAGAAATGTGTTAAATTTGGCATATGGGTATGTTGTTTATAGAACACTGATGATGGCATTATTAATACAGATGAGCCTGAGTGGCATTTACATCTCACAAACGCAAAAAGTTACTACATATTTGAAAGAAATAACACACGGTATAGGGATACAAATTTTGTTTTGTAAACTCATTCTTCGGGTTTCCTATTTCTATAATGTGTATTAAACTAATATATTCAGAATTTATAAGGATGCAGGTTCTCAGCAAATGGTATTAAAGTGCTGATACCTTCTGGATTTCGAGTGAAGATATTATTAACGCTGACGAGTTGGAGTGTTATTAATGTGCGACAAATAAATGAGAAGATATTCTTGCAGATAATGTAAATATTAGTTGAAGGTATTACTGATGAGATACTATTTAAAAAGATATATGGAGTCTGAATCTTGGAGACCCTCCTGACGGACTAGAATTCTGTAAAATATCAACGGAAAAGATGAATAGATTGAGGGTTGTTTTAGATAAATCAGATTTCAAAACATTTCTAATTGGTGATTTTGATAATTTAAACGAATATTTAGAATTGGAAACTATTTAAGTGTTGATACACAAATTAATGATTTAAATAGAAGTAAAATCAACTCATGGAGTAGTGCGGAAATCTATTATCTGCGCTAAAGAATATATTGATGTCAGAACGTCTGCAGACTTTTCAAGTAACTGTAGTCTGCTTTTAAGCCGGTATATAACAGTAGATTTCCATGTCTGTCTCCTGAGCCGAAGAGTATTAACAGATTTATGACATTAATCAGTGCCTCGACATTTATATTTTTAAGAGCTGGAGAAATTGAAGATTATCTTTGAACGGGTAATCTCAGATAGTCTCAACGGGACGTAGTTATCTCTAATTTCAAATGATAATGAAAAATATAAGAGTTTTCTCAGCTCGATTTTGGAGGAACTCAAAATGATAATAACAGATATTCGTAATAAAATATAATGGACTGTAAAAAGTTGTTTGTATAGGGCAGAGTACATACATGGTAAAGATCCAGTGGTATCCGTGAGATATGGAGAGTAGCCCGTCGTGAGATGACGGAGCGTTCTGGTCAGTTGATAAGGTTGATAGAGCTATGCGATGCAGGAATTCTCGGCGTATCCGTCAATCCAATGTTAAAAGCAGATGGCACAGGGAAAGCCTCGCTTAATCGTGTCATCACAGTACGATTGAGTGTGGCAGATCCAGTTCAAAACAAAAAGAAACGTAGAATATCTAAACCAAGCGAAAAATGCATGTCTAGCATTGGATTTGAAGGAAAGATCTGTCAGCAGTGTGGTAGTGTGATTTATCCGCGAAGCAACGTCTCAAACTCTTGCGAAGAAAAGGCTGAAACAGATTGCTAGAGGAATACGCCCACGGTGCAGTTCGTGCGATGGCTTGTGGTACTCCTAACGCTGGTAAGTTGCCCATGATGACTCAAATCGTATCAATGAGAACTCATTAAAGGCAGCAGATAAAATCCAGGTGTTGGCATACAGCTCTTAACGTGGTTAGCACGCTGATCCAAACTATAGATTTTATTTGTACACCAGTGTGTATTAGTGGCCTAAGTTTGAGTTGATGAAACAGACAGGTCTCCTTTACTTGCGGCACTTTGGCTCAATTCAATGACGATATTTTAGATCGTAAGATGGTAGCTATGGACATCTCATCTATATTCAAGATCTCTATCCAAATCTACATTGGAAAGAAATTTACGAAAGTGGTGGAAAGTGAATCCAAATGCAGGTTAAAAGCAATCGCAGAGAAACTTATCTCAAAGCAGATAACGAATTGACGTAAAGTGCTGTTGCGAGTTATTCTTAACAGAATGACGCCATGGGAAATTGGGTAGATTTGAAGCATTGAGAGAGAGTAAACGAAGAGTCAGAAAAGTCTCGTCCGAAATGAATATGAACACCAACATTTTCACACACTTGAGAAATTGATAGCTGCTGATGAAGCAGGAAGAGGCCCGCCTTGCTGACCAAGTTACACAGTTGCAGGTGTCATCTCCAATCGGATATGAAAATCCAGACATCTACACGATTCCTAAATCCATCAGTGAAAAGTGAAACGAGATATCGTTATTTGAGCAGATTCCAAGAGTGACGCGCTTTCGTTTGAAACTCACCTGGTATCACCAGAAGATATTGATAAATACAACAGAGGTCAGCAGACCAACTCGCCGCAATGGAACAAAATTGCTATCCATTCTAACGCGGAAGTTAGTTTCACAGATGCGATGCCACTGCTGATTGACGAAGAGAAACACCCACTGGTAAAGTTGGTACGATCGGAAAAATCTCATCTCCTATCGCAGCCGCAAAAGTATCCTTGAAGGTCACAAGCAAGAGATCGTGCAATGCTAGAGCACGACAAAGAATATTCAGAGTATGGCTTTCGCTAAACACAAAAAGGCTATCCAACTAAGCAACATATAAGGAGGCACTACATACTCTATGGGAGTAAATCAAGATTCACCGCAAGAGTTTTGGCCGCTAGGAAGAATACATGAAGATAAAACTGTTCTAGGGAACAATCAAGAAACCTTCTATAAATAGGTAGAGAGTTTTTGTATGGACAAAAGATTAGCTACACTATCAGTAATGTACCAAGGAGATTGGGATAAAATTATGAAAAGCTTTTACAAGATGATGTAGTACAATTGACATTCCAATCAAAGACTCGTATATTACAATTTACGAGACAGTGAGTATCCTGATAGTTTTACGAAAATTACGCTTTCTCCAAGGGTTTTATTTTATTGTGGAAATATTTCGTTGTTGCGTAAACCTATGCTAACGATAATCGGTAGTCGTGAGATGAACAGTTACAAGGTGGTTAGTCAGATGTAAACGCACTTAAAAGATCGTTTTGTGTTAGTTTCGACCTTGCCATAAAGGTGTCGATGGATATGTACATACAGCAATGGACAAGGTGGTCATACGATTGGTGGTTATCGGTAGTGGCTTAGATATTCACTATCCATATGAAAATGAACATCTCTATCAGCAGTTACAGAAAACAGATTTAATATTAAGTGAATATCCATCCAGTACTGGTGTACGCAAGATCACTTTCCATGGCGTAATCGTATTTTAGCAGCATTTAGAAAGTGTGATTGTGATTGCAGCTAAGATGTTTGGCACGATTGCACTGTAAATGAAGCTATTTCATTAGATAAAGAGATCCATGTCCACATCTTTATTGCAGTGAACTAAATTGGGATGGATTGGAAGTACATGATTTTATATTAGATACAATACAGATAAAAGAGATGATTCTCGAAAAGATGATTGAAAATCAGAATTTTTCGGCTATTCTGGAAAAGAATTTTGCACAAGGAGGAATGAACATGAAAAACTTAGTGATTGTGGAGTACCATCAAAGTCAAAAGACAATTGGCAAATACCCAGGAGACTATACCGTTATTTAGTAAAGGACATATTCGAGATCTTGCAACGCGAGGAAAAGAAGGTCTTGCGTAGATGTTGAAAATGATTTTGCGCCAACTTATGAGATATCAAAGGATAAAAGAAACCGTCAAAGAACTGCGCGCAGAAGCTGCCAAAGCAAAACGTGTCTATCTAGCAAACCGACCCGGACCGTGAAGGAGAAGCTATCAGCTGGCATTTGGCCCAAGAGTTAGGGCTAGATGAAGACGCACATCGATCGTGTTGTTCCATGAAATTACAAAAATGCAGTACAAGAAGCGTTCCAATCTCCACGTGCAATTGATATGGACTTCGTGCACTCCCAAGAAACAAGACGTATCTTTAGACCGACTATCGGTTTTAAGTTATCAAAACTATTATATAACAAGATTCGCCCAGTCTGCTGGTCGCGTATAACCAGTAGCGCTAAAGCTGAAGTTGTTGAACGCGAAAAAGAACGCCATTTACTGTTCCGGAAGAATACTGGACATTAGATGCGAAGTTTAACAAGGATAAACATTTTTCCAAAAGCCTTTGCAAGATAAATGGTAAAAAGCAGACTTACACAACAAGAAGCCCAAAAAGCATATGATGATGTCAGGTAATTTATTGTGTCGAATATCAAGTCTACTCACATCGTAAGCGTGAGCACGTCCACTATTTATTATAAGTACACTTCAACAAGAAGCTCTCATTAAAATCTCTATTCTCCAAAGTACAATGTCAAATTCGCAAAGATTATATGAAGGTGTGGATGTAGGAAATGGTCAGAAGGTTTAATCACTTATATGCGTACAGATAGTACACGTCTATCAGATGTATATGTAAATGGTGCAAGAGAACTGATTCAAAATGAATATGGACAATATTTAGGCACCTACCATGCAAGTAATGACGCAAATTCTCGAGACGCTCACGAAGCAATTGTCCAACTATTCTATACATACCCCAGAAAAGTCATACACTTTAACAAGGAACAATATAAGTTATATGCATTAATTTATGCGCGCTTTCATCATCCTTAATGTCTGCGGCAAAATATGACCCACCTCATTTCAACACTGAGTCAGAATGGTTATGACTTCACCGCGTCTGGAAGTACGTATGAAGTTTGATGGCTACCTAAAAGGTAGTATGGTGAATATGAATCTGGTAAGGATGTCGTGCATTACCATCTTTGAAGAACAAGAACAAACTGCGAAGGAACTCAAAGCAAAACCAAACACTTTAAGTAGAACCACCAGCAAGATATATCAGAAGCCAAGTTAATCAAAGCATTGAAGAAGATGGAATCGGCAGACCTTTCGACATATGCGATGATCATCGATAAATCATAGCAAGGCTATGTTACATTAGAGAAGACTTCTGAAAGTGAGTCGTACAAAAAGATTTAAACCAACAGAACAGGGTATCCCAACAACAGAAACTGGATGAATTTTCCAAGATATTATCAATGTTCGCTATACCGCAAAAGATGGAATCTACACTCAGATGAAATTGCGGATGGTAAGCAGTAGAAGAAGTCGCAACATTAAAAAGAATTGTATAACTGTCCAACCATTACTAGAACATGCATACGAAAATATGGGAGAAGGAGTTGGAAAAAGGTTACAGAAAACTTGTCCAGATTGTGGAGGGAGGAACTGGTCTATCGTACCGGTAGATTTTGGTAAGTTTATCTCTTGTTCAAAACTTCCTAAGTGTCGAGACACAAGACAAAATTGATAAACCAGAAAAGAAAAGCTCAGAACCAACAGGTAAGATGTGTCCTGATTGGTGGTAGTGAACTACTAAAAAGTGGGAGAGTCGTTATGGAACATACTTCCTAGGTTGTTCAAACTTCCCAAGTGTCATTACATGGAGAATCTAGAAGGAGAAATGTATCGCTCTAAGAAGGATAAAGCCAAGGCAGAAAAAGGAAAACAAAGCCATCGTTACAGATGACAAAGAAGACTTCCGCTAAGAAGACAATAAAGAAAGCAGCCACTAAGAAAGTGGACTGCTAAGAAGATGTCCAAAAAAGACAACAAAACGTACAAAAGAAAAACGAGGAATAACCAATGGATGTAATAGTGATCGGTCAGGCTTAGCAGGATGCGAAGCCGCATATCACTAGCCAAAAGAGGATTTAAAGTTCGGTCTCTATGAGATGAAGCCAGCGAAGCATTCACTGTTTAGCACATCATAGCGATGACTTTGGATGGAACTGGCATGTTCTAATTCATTACGCTCTGACGCATCACAAATGCGGCTCGGTGTTTTGAAAGAGGAAATGCGTCAGATTGGCTCTATTGATTATGCAAGCAGCTGATGACAATAGGTGCTAGCAGGTAGTGCTTAGCAGTAGACCGTGAAAAGTTTTATAGAGAGGTTACAGACTGGTACGCAATCATCCAAATATTGAAGTGATTGCGGAAGAGGTAACGAAGATTCCTGATGGGCCAACTATTATCGCAACAGTGACCGTTAAGTTCTGAAGGAATGATGAAAGCCATCGGTACTTTAATTGATGATCGTTATTGTTATTTCTATGATGTGACAGCCCCCAATCGTAACAGCAGAATCTATCAACTTTGATAAAGCCTATAAGAAGTCACGTTACGATAAGGTGAGGCAGATTATATCAACTGTCCTATGACACGCTGAAGAATTCGATGCTTCACATGGAATTAATCCAAGCAGAAACAGCTGAAGCACACGCCTTTGAGAAAGAAGTATTCTTTGAAGGTTGTATGCCATTTGGAAGTCATGGCAAACGTGGAAGAGATACCTTTACTCTTTGGTCCAATGAAACCAGTAGGACTTGAACAAGAGGGTAAGAAGCGTCCTTGCAGTGGCACAGTTACGTCAAGATAATGCACAAGCATCCTTGTACAATATTGTCGGTTTCCAAACACACTTAAAATGGGGAGAACAGAAACGTATTATTCAGATGATACCAGGACTTGAAAATGCAGAAATTGTATTGCGTATGAAAGCGCTAAATCGAAATACATATATCTGCTCACCAATCTACCTACGCGAAACTTATCAGTTTAAAGATAGAGATGACTTGTCTTTTGCAGGGCAAATGACAGGTGTCGAAGGATATGTAGAATCCGCTGCATCAGGAAATGCTAGCAGGTATTAATATGGCCCATGTACTAAAGGGAGAAGAACCAGTAGTACTTGGTGTAAATACACAATGATGGGCGCAATGGCACATATATTACGCATGCAGATCCAAACTCACTTCCAACCAATGAATGCAAACTTTTGGCATTTATGCATCCGAAGGTGAAGTGGAAGAAGAAAGATCGTAAAAGCTGCCTACGCTCCACAGGCTTTTGAAAAATCATTCAGGAGTCAAAAAGAGAAGAATGGACTTTTGAGAAATCATTGATCGTTTCTGCGATCAGATTGCTCGAGTTCGACGGGACTCAAAAGATACAGAAAACGCATACGTCGTGATGTAGAGAGATTTCTAGAATATCTTCGTGAACATCGCATCGATTCTTTTGAACATGTCACAAAACAGATGTCAGTGATTACTTTACAATTACGCTGATGGTGAGATCGGTGGTAAGCCACTTTCCAATAGTAGCTTATGCTCGAAATCTTCTTCTAAAAATCTTTTATCGATACTTGAACTGCTTTGAAGAAATCAAAGCCAACCAGTACGAATCTTTAAGGGAGGTTCTATCCGTCGAAAAACCATACTGAGCTGGACGCTCGACTCAAATGGAAACAATGTTGAAATCAATTTGATTTGACACAATCCTGACAGGATCCGCAATCGCTGTATTATCGAAGTTATGTATGCATGTGGTTTACGATGTCAGTGAATGTGCAGGTTTAAAAATATCATCCATCAATCTAGCGGAAGGTTTCTTAACAGTCCTGGTAAAGAGAGTAAAGAAAGGATGGTTCCATTCTATCCAAGATGTAGACAACTCATTCAATACTCACTGGATAACGCAAGAGGGACATTCATGGAGTAAAGACTGCAGAACACGATATTCTCTTTGTGAATCAAAATGGTAGACCAATCTCTGCTAGAAGTATTCAGCCTATCTCAGAAAAGCAGGAAGACGCAAATCTTCCAATCCATATCCATCCCCATATGATACGTCATAGCTTTATGCGACATATAGTTGATAATGGTGCAGATTTACGTATCGTGTAAGAAATTACTGGGTCATGAAAATCTGTACAACACAAATCTACACCCACGTAACACAAGATCGACTCCGCAAAGTCGTGGATGAAGCACATCCACACTCCAAGAGTGCAAAATAAGAAAGAGGTAAATATGATTACAGATTCATTTGATACTAAGGATGTATTTATTTGCCAGAAAAATTGTTACCAAGAAGTTCGGTAACTTTTAGATGTCTGAAAATCGGTATCTTCTCGCACAAGGTAATGAATCGAATTAATTTCTTCTGGAGAATTAACAGAACTACCTCATGGAAAAAGATGCCAGATCTGCCAGTGGGAAAAATGCTGTATACCGTTATAAAGATACAACGATCGGTATCTATCAAAACGAAGTAGGTGCAGTCGGTGCCAGTGGACTTATTGAAGAAATTTCAGTTATCTTCGGTGTAAAGAAGTTTATTATCTTGGCCCATGTGGTGCATTAGCACAAATCCCAGAGGGAGATTGCATTATTCCCTACGCATGCCTATCGTGATGAAGGTGTCAGTTATCACTACGCTCCAGCAAGCGATTATATTCGTGTGAAGAATGCGAATGTAATTGCCAAACTATTCGATAAACCAGGTGCGTTGAGTATGTCTTTGCAAAACATGGACAACAGATTGTTTCACTCGTGAGACAGTGAATCAGAAAAATAGCGTGTTGAAGAAGGCTGTATCTGTGTGAAATGGAATGTGCATGTTACAGGCGGTAAACAGATTTTAGAGGATATGAGTTATACCAATTTCTATACTGCGGATGATTTAAGTAAGTTAGAGTGGGCACCACGTATCCTTGGGGATAATGAAAGAGATACAAGATTCCTATATTTTCGATATCGCAGTAAAACTAGCGAAGAGTTTGTTGTAAGAATAAATTGTGATTTTTATTGAGATGACTATAGAATACTGGTACTAGTATTTAGGTATGGTCATCTTTTTAATAAATTATATGGTCGCACTATTCTTAAGGATTTCAAATATCCTTCAAGATATATCGGCGATAATGAAAATATTTTCAAATATCAAGTAAATAATTTAACATTTTCAAAAATAATATTGGGAAATATATATATATATATATATAGATTTGGTACTAAAATCATTTATAAAGAAGAGTTGATCGATATAACCAATTTTGAATAGCGTTTAGGGGTATTTTTATGAAATTGAAAAATGTATTTCGGCTAATTAAGGATAATGGTAAATATGTTGGTGTAATTACACTTTTGTATTATTCAAGCCTTTATTAGCATTCGTATTACCAATTACAGTTTCGAAGGTTATTGATGGTGATTTAGAAATCAAAAATATCTGATCATTTTTGTGATTATTGTTGTTACACTGCTAATCAATCTTCTAATCATTCAAATTAAGAGGATGCGATTATAAAATATAAGCAGAATATCAACATGGAAATTTTTAATGAATTAACAATGGTAATATGCCAAAAATACAATGAAAAAGGTAGCCGCATACTATATTGAAAAGAATTGGTTGAGCAGTATATAACTTATGGATTTTATTCTTACAACAATTCCAGATTATATTAAAAACAATTTTAACGATTATTTTATGCTTGGTGTTGATTGGTAAAGATAGTTTGTTGTTAATTGGAATACTGGATTGTTGCTAGTAATTCAGTATAACGGATACAAAGTTCTAAATATTCAGCTATCTAAGAAAAGTAAGATTCTTCAAGATGTATGTGCTTCACGCTTATGGATAATATTTCGATTTTTAATAACGTTGAATTTATTAAAACAATTTGGTAGTTCTAGTAAAATACAAAGCATCCTAAATCAAAATGTACATGATATTCATTGTGTAACAACAGATATCAATACATATGCAGGAAATTTCTATTATGTTTTTAAATAGTATTATTACAAATCTTCAGTATGTCATGTACTTGGTATTAGCAATCTTACTTGCAAATAATAGTATAGATATGTCAATGTTCCTGTTTGATATTATGATTATTGTTATCTGTTTTGAGGCATTTAATGATTTGATGTCATTAAATGTAAATATGAAAAGATGTGAATGCTTCTTTGAATTCTTGACAAATGATATTGAAAAAATAATTTAGAGAGAATGGGTGGAGATGAAATTGATCATATTAGAAATATTGAATTTAAAGGAACGACAATTCAATACAAAAAGAATATCTTAATCCAAAATATAAATATGACATTTAACCAAGGTGGATATTGTATTTATTTCTGGAGAAACTGGAACTGGGAAATCAAGCTTTGTAAAAATCATTAATGGGTTTTGTGGATGCAAATGAAATTTTCTTCAATGGAATTGAGCAAAAAGAAAATTCTCTTATCTTCACTGCGAAAAGAGAGTGGCATATATATCGCAAATGAATTCAATTTTTAATGGCACGGTAAAAAGATAATATTGAATTAAATGCTGATGCAAATCAAGAATACGTAAAAATGTCATTTTTGATAAATTTGTCGGGAAAGAAAATCTAAAACTCACGTCTGATGGAACAAATCTATCTGGTGGTGATAAGCAGAAAAATTGTATTAGGAAGATTAATTTCTAATTGCAAAAGATGTAGATGTTATTATCTTGGATGAAGTAACAAGCTCTATGGACACTGATACAGAGACAAAGGCTTTTGATGAAATCCTACCATTACTTAAAAATAAGATAGTATTAATTATTTCGCACAATAGAAATCTTCAACGCTATGCGAATAGAATAGTAAAGTTGAAAGATAAGACTATTGTGATAGAGAAATAATTGAGGTTGAGGAAATAGGATGCTGTTTATGATAGAAAAATTGTATAAAACCCTATACTTCTATAGGTTTTATGCTAATATCATGAATGGCATCTTTTGTACTTTTGTTATGCAAAAGGAAGATGTACTTCACACAGTGAATCTCATTATCCCTGCATATGGGTTCAGCTATGAACATGCCGTATGTTGATGGTGTTCGAAACTGTGGTGGAAAAACAACGGAAAGGTAGGTAAATAGAAAATATGACTGTTGTTTCAATGAGGAAAATGTTAGAGAACGGCGTACACTTTGGTCACCAGACACGCAAGTGGAACCCAAAGATGAAGCAGTTCATCTACACAGCTAAGAATGGTGTATATATCATCGACTTAGCAAAGACACAGGCTAAATTAGAAGTAGCCTATAACGCTTTAAAAGAAGATTGCTGAAGATGGTGGAAAGATCTTATTCGTAGGAACTAAGAAGCAAGCTCTAGGCAACAATTCTTGAAGAAGCATTAAGAAGTGGAAGCTTCTACATCAACCAGAGATGGTTAGGTGGAACAATGACTAACTTCCGTACAATCCAAAAGTCAATCAAGAAGTTATTAGAGATTGAAGAAATGGAAGCAAATGGACAGATAGCAGTTTACACACAAAGAAGGAACAAGCAGTTCTCTACAGAAGAAGGAAAGACTTGAAAACTTCCTTGGCGGTATCAAGGGAATGAAGAAGTTACCAGATGCAATCTTCGTTGTAGATCCATTAGAAGAGCACAACGCAGTAGCTGAAGCACGTAAGTTAAAACATTCCTGTATTCGCTTTAATCGATACAAATGCTGATCCAGATTTAGTAGACTTCCCAATTCCCTTCAAAATGACGATGCAGTACGTTCTATCAAGTTAATGGTAAGCGTAATTGCTGACGCTATCTTAGAAGCTAAGGGTGGTGTATTAGAAGTTGCTCACCAAGAAGATGAGACAGCTGAAGACATCACAATGAAGGATGTAATTATCAACGTTGAACAGCAGGCTGCTGAATATGAACGTAAGAGAAGACAGAAGTTCGAAGAACGTCGTGCTCAGATGGCTCAACGTCGTGAAACTACAATGGCGAACGCCGTGTATTCCGTAGAGACGCTAACGGAAACCGTCAGACAACACGTCCAGCTGCTGAAGCAGAAGCTACAACAGCACCAGCTACTGAGGAGGCTAAGTAAAAATGGCAATCACAGCTGCTCAAGTAAAAAGAATTGCGTGAATTAACAGGCGCAGGAATGATGGACTGTAAGAAGGCTCTCGCAGAATGTGAAGGCGATACAAAGAAGGCTATTGACTGGCTTCGTGAAAAGGGTATTGCTAAGGCTGCTAGAAGGAAGGCAGAATTGCTGCTGAAGGCTTAGCTAAGATCTTAATCGAAGGTAACAAGGCTGTTGTATTAGAAGTTAACTCGAAACAGACTTCGTTGCTAAGAATGATCGTTTCTTAGCTTTATTAGATGAAGCTGCTAAGACAATCTTCAATTCTAACGCTAAGACTGTTGAAGAGGCATTAGCTCTTCCCTACAGCAGAAGGCACATTGAATGATTCATTCATTGGTGCAGTTGCTGTTATCGGAGAAAAGATTACATTAAGAAGATTCTGAAATCGTTGAAAAGAGCGATGATGAATTATTCGGTTCTTATACACACCAAGGTGGACGTATCGTTGCAGTTACAGTTGTTAGGGTACTGCAGATGCTCAAGTTGCTAAGAATATGGCAATGCAGGTTGCTTCTATGAACCCAACATATGTATCACGTAATGAAATGCCACAGGATGTAGTAGCTCATGAACGTGAAGTTCAAGAAGGAATCATGGCAAATGATCCAAGCCTTGCAAATAAGCCTGAAAAGGTTAAGGCTGGAATCATCGAAGGTCGTGCATCTCAAGTCATTACAGGATATGTGCTTAGTTGACCGTGAATACTAGACTCAAGCCTCTAGTGCGGTCAGTACTTAAAGGAAAACAACGCTGAAGTTGTTAAGTTCGTTAAGTACATCGTAGGTGAAGGTATTGAAAAAGAAGCAGGATGACTTTCGCTGCTGAAGTAGCAGCAATGGCTAGTAAGAATTGTCAATTCTGAGAGGACAACAAGAGTGTTGTCTCTTTTGCGTTTAAAATTGAATATAACAACTATTAATATTGTTTTTTAATATTGATAGAGTAAAACAAATTTAATTGTATACAATGATAAAATTATACATGTAAGAAACGAACTTTTTGTTAAAAATGAAGTTTCATACATCAACAAATTAGTAATATTTGTTACAAGAATTAACATATTATAAGAATATCTTAAGATTCAATTTTTACAGTATACAGAGAAAAATGTTACAAAGTAGAATATTGAAGATAAATTATTGGGTATTATGTATGACTTTGTTTCTTTTACTGAATTGTAGGTATATTTAAGGGAATTATTTGTAAATGTCAATTTGTAAATGGAAATTAAATGTGATACACTCATTTATGAAAAACAGGGAGGCTATATCGTATGAGTATGAGAAAACTTCAAAGGATATTTGTAATCTTATGCACTTTTTATAATGTTATTGAGTGTTAACAATTCTGTTAATGCGATTGATACGACTACACCAGCACCTACAACAACTACAGCTGCTGGTACAACAACTCCTACAACACCAATCAATCCAAATGAAAAATAGAGATATTATTTAAAAGTCGTTGGACTGGCAATGATAGGCCATCTGCTCGCGTGCATTTGTTCGCCAATGGAGAGGAGTTAGATATTCAAACAACGAATCCATCTACTGGTCAACAAAGAGATGGAATCATATTAGATTATCAGAATGCTTGGGAATATAGACAAGCAAATTTACACAAGATACGATCAAGATGGAAATGAGATTATTTATACGGCTACACAAGAAATCATTAATGAAGATCTCTTTTGCATTTCATGGTTTCAGATTTAAGACTGTTACTACCGGTTCTAGTGAAGAAAGATCTTTTATCTTTTAATAATATTTCTATTATCAATATTAAAGTAGGAAAAATCTTGGAAATGAATATCCTAATATTGTTATTCCAGGAACGCCTAGTCCCGCATATCCACCAGTGATGTTGAATGTTAATACATTGATTCAGAAGATTCAGTTTCCCTATGATGAAGAGGAATTAAATGAGCTCGTCGCTGAATCGGATGCATTAGATGCAAATGACTTAAGTTATGCAGCGTATACATCAGGTCTTGATGAAGTTGATACTTCTCCTTGAAGAAGACGCTCGTTACTGCAGCACAACAATCATCAGTTGCGATACCGGATTCTATTACCGTAAATCTTTTGGCAGATGGAGTTGTTGTAGGTACAATCCAAGTTACGAAAGAACAGGATTGGGAAAAGTGAATTTGTAGGTTATCCAAGATTTGATGCAAATGATGGACACGAAATTAACTATACGATTGAAGAAGTACCTGTAAATGGATATAAGACAGAATATGTTCATACAAGAGTCATTGATATGATTATCAACCGTTCCATTATTGATATTCCAGTTGTAAAGAAGTGGGTAGGTAAGGCGCAAATCATCAGTCCAAGTTATTTTACATCGGAAATATACAACTACATATTTTGACTATGCTACATATAGAAATGTTACTGACAATCATGATGAAGTTGTAGAAACAGTTGAATTGAATGCAGCGAATAATTGGCGATATATATTTAGAGAACAATATGAATTTTATGCTGTAGCAGGGCAGGATCCTTCGAAGTATGAGTATTATATAACGGAAGATAGTGTTGCAAAACTATGCTACAGATATTACTGGTAATCAAGATGAAGGTTTTACAATTACAAATACAAACAATACTGATTTAATTGACATTCCTGTTGAAAAAGAATTGGATGGGGATACTGCAAATAGTACAAAAGATTACTCTATTTGCAAATGGGAATGAAGTAGAAAACAGTCGAATTAAAATGCGACAAATAATTGGAAATCATATATTTACACATCTACAAAAATTTAATAATGATGGTTCTAGTTAGCATATACTGTTAAAGAAGTAGGTAGAAATGGGAACGTCATTGAATTAGATGGAAAGAGGTTTGATGTAGAGTATTCAGGTGACATCACCCAAGGTTTTTAAAGTCACAAACAAAAAGCCACTTGATCCTCCAACTCCTATACAAACGCCTAAAACGAGTGATGATACTCATGTAAAGGTATATGGGTTAATGATGTTGTTATCTGTAGTGCTGGTGGTTATCGTCGCAGCAAAGCGAATGAAATATTCAAACTATTAAATAACTAGTTTTACAAAATTTTTGATTTGAAATAAAACTTGATTCTTAACTTAATGAGGAGCCAAGTTTTTTATTGTGTTTATTGTTTTATCCATTTGTAATGCATGTATTGTATAGATATTTTATATTCAAATTTAAATTTATGGTTTTTATGTATTGCATAACTGTAAAGAAGTGATTTTAAAGAACGATCCGAATATTCTTTTTCATTTACAAAATTAAGAGTAATATATTCATATAATACAAGGAGGGTGTATGAAAACAAGCAAAAATTATAATGGTTGTTGCTTTATCTCTTTCATTGACAGCCTGTAATTTATCATCTGGTTCAAAAGAAATCGGATGTCAAAAATGAAAGATGGCACATATACAAGTGTCCAAGAAGGTCATAATGGATCTGTAAAAGTGGAAACGACGATATCTGAGAATAAAAATTACAGATGTCAAAAGTACTGGAGAATAGTGAAACAGAAGGTCTTGCAACTCCTGCACTGACACAAGTTCCAGATCAAATAGTTGAATATCAAACAGTACAGCCGGATGTAGTCTCTGGAGCAACTTATACGACTGTTGCGATTACAGCAGCTGTTAAAGATGCTGTAAAGCAAGCAGGTGGTGACCTTGATGCATTTAAGAATGACATTCCTAATCAAGACAAAGGAAAGAAGGAATCACTTGAAACTGATGTAGTTGTTGTTGGTGGAGGTGGTGCTGGTATGGTCGCAACATCACGTTTAGAACAACTAGGAAAGAAAAGTTATTGTTGTTGAGAAAAACATCATCATTAGGAGGTACCATTCGTGTATCTGGTGGTAACCAAGTAGTGCAAGGTTCAGAAGCACAGAAAAATTGGGCGTTACAGATGATTCTGCCGATTCTATGAAAGAAGATTTCCTAAAAATGGTGGGAATCTAAAACGATGCAGAACTGTTGGATATATATTCAGCGAATGTTGGACAGACGACTGATTGGCTTATGAGTGACCTTCTATGTAAGTTACAATGAAGAAGCTGGTCTTCATAAGTTGGCTGAATACAGAAAAAATAGAGAACTTGCTTATCAAGGTGGTGGCTTAGGTGTAGCTAAAGTTTTAGCACAAGCTGTAGAAGATAGTGGTGCTCAGATATTGTTAAATACAACTGTGAAAGAATTAATCGTTGAAAAATGGAACAGTTGTTGGAGTGAAAGCAGTCACAAACCTTGGGAAAGAATATACGATTAAAAGCAAAAACAAGTTGTCCTAGCAAGTGGTGGTTATGGCAATAATGCAGAACTATTGCCAGCAATTGCAAAGGAAGGATTATTCTATGGTTTGGATTCCAGTATGGGCGAAGGACTTGAAATGGCAAACGAGATGTAAAATGCTAATACAACACATATGGAATATATTAAAGAATATCCGAATGGTGTTGAAACATCGCCAAAACACGCAAAGTCGACAATTGCTGGAAATATTCCTATTCTTTCTTCAAAATGGAATCTTAGTGAATCAAGACGGTAAGCGCGTTGTAAACGAAAAGGCTTCTAACCATGATATCTTAAATGTTTTGCAGCAACAAAAAATCTGACATTGTATCTAGTGATGGATTCTGCATCATTTGCGGTATGGAAGACAAAAATTAAAGAATGCTGGTTTAACAGAAGAGACGATTGATCAATATGTTACAATAATGGTTCTACTGAACCAATCTTCACAAGTGGAAAGATATCTAGAAGAAGCAGCTAAAGCAGCTAATATTGATGGTAAGGCACTACAGGAAACAGTAGATAAATTTAATAGTTATGTATCTTCTGGTGTTGATGAGGACTTCCAAAGAAATCCTGATTATCTAAAAAAACACCGATTGGAGATGGACCTTATTATATTGTGGAGCAGAAAGCACGTTATGCTTCTACGATGGGTGGTTTAGATGTAAATAATAATCTACAAGTTATGAATAAAGATGGTAATCCGATTGCAGGACTATATGCTGCTGGAGAGATTATCGAGGAGTAATGGTAGTGACTCACCATCCGGTGCAAATAATGGTTGGGCAGTTACTTCTGGAAAGTACGTTTCAGAGAAGATTGCTGAACAACAAAAATGAGAGGAATTATAACCTCTCGTTTTTCGTCTAATCTAATTTTTAAGAAAACCTTCACGGATACCTGTTTTAGAGATGAGTATACGCTTTTGCATGATAGATTCTAGCAATCTCTAAAATCATATGTAATCCAGGAAGAAATACTGGTTGACGACTAGGGTCTACATTTGCTTTCATAACTTCTTCAAAAGCTAGAATCATGCATGCATAGCTTTATCAAAGATTTCTTGTAGTTTTATAACTTCAATTACTAATTCTTCGTTAAAGAGAGCTTGATATACATTGCCTGCTGCACGCATGGTTCCACCAATACCAATCAACTCCTCACAAGTGATATTAAGTGAAGGGTATTCTTTGCGTGCAGAAAGAATTTCTTTTTCGCACTCTGGAGTATCAATTGGTAAATGACGTAGACGTACACATCCAAGTGGGAAACTCATCGCATCAATTGGTTGTCCATTTTTAAATGAAATTAATTCAGTAGAACCGCCACCAACATCGAATGCTATTCCATCTGTAAGATTTGGATAGGAATACTTTGTGCCTAAGAAATCATAGAGTGCTTCTTCATTTCCTCTCAGTGGATAGATATCCCAGCCTGTAGTTTGAAGTGATTGTACAAGTTCTTCTTTGTTTTGAATGCGACATGGTTCTGTAATATCCGCAAAGCGATACTGTACTTGCATTTCATCAAGTTTATCTGCGTAGGATTGTAATACTTCAGTTGCTTTTAGAATACCTTCTTTTGACATGATTCGATTTCCATCAACATAGTCAATGAGATGTGCTGGAGTAGAAATGTGTAAGATAGCTGTAGGGTAATTTTCGACCATCTCATAGACTAATAAGACGATGGTATTAGAGCCAATATCGGCGATTGCGTACTGTGTCATAGAATAACCTCGCTGTTATCATTTAAACATATAAAAAAAGGAATGAAAACTCTTTCTAGCAATGCTATAATACTATAGAAATACATATGGAGGAAAAACATCATGTATAAACGAGTTCTGTTGAAACTAAGCGGAGAAGCTTTAGCAGGGAAATGAAAAGAACTTTGATCCAAGCATCTTACAAAACCTTGCTTTGGAAATCAAAGAAGCACAGAAATTAGGAATTCAAATTGCTATCGTTGTTGGTGGAGGTAACTTCATCCGCGGAAAAGTAGTTGAAGGATTAGGAATTGATCGCGTACAAGGCGACAATATGGGCATGTTAGCAACTGTTATCAATGCTCTAGCAATACAATCATCTCTTGAAGGTATCGGTGTTGATACCAGAGTAATGACAAGTATCGAAATGTCTAAGGTTGCTGAACCATTTATTCAGCGTAGAGCGATTCGTCACTTGGAAAAGGGAAGAGTTGTTATCTTTGGTGGAGGAACTGGAAGTCCATACTTCTCAACTGATACAACAGCAGCTTTAAGAGCAAGTGAAATTAAAGCAGAAGTTATCTTAATGGCAAAGAATAGTGTAGATGGTGTATATAGTGCTGATCCTAAGAAGGATCCAAATGCGAAGAAGTATTCACATCTAACATATATGGACCTATTAAATAAAGGATTACAAGTCATGGATTCCACTGCCACAAGTATGTGCATGGATAATGACATGGAACTCATGGTATTTAACATGAATGAAAAGGACAATATCGTCAAAGCAATGAAGGGCGAAAAAGATTGGAACAATCATTAATAAGGAGGAGAAGTAATAATGGCATACGCAATCGTTGATTCCAGCGCAGTAAAGATGGATAAGGTTATCGAACATCTACAATCAGAATTAAATACAGTACGTACAGGTGCAGCTAACGTTAAGATGTTAGACCGTGTTGAAGTGGACTACTATGGTTCTCCAACACCACTAAACCAGATTGCGGCTTTATCCGTTTCTGAAGGTCGTACACTTGTTATCAAGCCTTATGACCCAAGTAGCTTAAAGGCTATTGAACATGCTTGTAATGAAGCTGACTTAGGTATTGCACCATCTAACGATGGAACAGTTGTGCGTTTAACAGTTCCACAGTTAACAGGTGATACACGTAAGGAAATGACAAAGAAGGTTGATAAGATGGGTGAAGAATGCAAGATTCAAATCCGTAATATCCGCCGTGACGCAATGTCTGTTGTAAAGAAGGATAAGACAATGGATGAGGATACTCAAAAGGACTGCGAAAACGAAATTCAAAAGCTTACTGATAAGTATGTTAAGAAGATTGATGATTTAGCAGCTGCTAAGAGTGCTGAAGTATTAAAGGTTTAATCTCAAAGTTATACTTTATGATCAGTCTGTGTATCAGGCTGATTTTTTTGTAGTAAAAAGGTATAATAAGATAGTTAGTGGAGAATTGATATGAATACATGTAAACACTTAGCGATTATCATGGATGGCAATGGTAGATGGGCCAAGGCACAAGGAAAACCTCGTACAGCAGGACATCTCGTTGGAAGTGATAATGTTCGTACCATCGCAATTGCGGCAGATGAGATGGGAATTGAATACCTAACACTCTATGCCTTCTCAACTGAAAACTGGAAACGAACAGCTGATGAAGTAAACTACATTATGAAATTACCAGCATTCTTCTTTAAGAAGTATATGCAGGAGTTCTTAGATAGAGGCTTCCGTATGCGTATTATTGGAGAATTGGATATGTTACCAAAGGCAACACAAAAGGTATTACGTGATGCTGAGGAAGAATCAAAAAGACAATCATGGCTTTATCACTCAATATCTGTATGAACTATGGCTCTAGACGAGAAATCTTACTTGCGGCTAGAAAGTACGCGCAGGACGTTGTGGATGGTAAAAGCTACACTGGATATAGAAGAGGAAGACTTTGATCAATACATGATGACAAAGGATTTTCCACCAGTTGATCTTTTAATTCGTACAAGTGGCGAACAACGTATTTCGAACTATTTATTATGGCAGATTGCGTATGCGGAGTTAGAATTTGTGCCAGAATCATGGCCAGAGTTTACTCCGGAAGTATTAAAACGTTGCCTAGAGGAATATCAAAATCGTGATCGACGATTTGGAGGAGTTAAGAATGTCTAAAATGAAATTAAAAACAATCGTTGCGTTTGTGATTATTCTTGTTGTAGCACCACCGCTCTATTTTTGGTGGAGACTTATTACAGGCACTTTTGATTCTTGTAAGTGCATTAGGCTCTCTTGAAATTGCATCGTTAACTGATCAAAAGAAACATTGGTTCTTATCTTTGATGACATTAGCTGCAGTGATGGCAATGTACTATATCAACCGTTCAATGTTTCCAGCAATCCTTGCAATTTGGGTGATAGTATTATTTGTTACGGAATTATTACGTGAAAATGAAAGCAGTGATTTAACGGCATATACATTGTTAATGTCTATCTTATTAGGTTTAGGTTTACGTTGTATCTCTGTTATTTATCAAGATGGTGCCACAAAGGGATTTCTAACAATTATCTTTGTGTTAATTGGTTGTTTCTTCTGTGATACAGGTGCTTATCTTTCAGGTTCATTATTTGGAAAGCATAAGTTAATTCCTCATGTTTCACCAAATAAGACAGTTGAAGGTGCGATTGGTGGTTATCTCATTGGTGCGATAGGTGCTTTACTGTGGGGATTACTTGTTACTACATATCTTCCAAGAGAACTTGTAATTACAGCTAGTTTGATTATTCCTGCAGTTGCACAAATCGGAGACTTAAGTTTCTCGTCAATTAAAGCGTAGATTTGGCATTAAAGATTTCTCAAATATCTTGCCAGGACATGGTGGTATCTTTGATCGTGTTGACTCTCTGATTTTCTGTCTGATGGCTTTTAATGGCTTGATGATCTTATGGGGTATTTAAAATGAAGCGTTTGATGTTATTGGGTGCCAGTGGTTCCATTGGTACCCAAACAATTGATGTCGTCTTACAACATCCTGATGAGTTTTCACTTGTAGGAATGAGTGTTGGACATCGTATTGATATATTAAAAGAAATTCTAGCGAAGATTTATGTACCTCATGTATGTGTATGTGAAGAAAAAGGATATGAAAGAGTTATCTTCTCAATATCCTGATATTCATTTCTACTTTGGAGATGAAGGATTGATTACACTTGCGAAAATGAAAGAGTATGATTTGCTAGTAAATGCACTCGTTGGCTTTGTAGGTTTTTTTACCTACGTTACATGCGATTCAAACAGGTCATCATATCGCTCTATGCCAATAAAGGAAACACTGGTTGTTGGTGGAGAATTGATTGATAAAGCTATTAAGGAATATGGTGTATCTTTGTATCCAATTGATAGTGAGCATTCTGCTATCTTCCAAGCATTACAAGGGAATGAACATAAGGAAATTAAGCGACTTTTCATTACGGCTTCAGGTGGCTCTTTCCGCAATCGTACAAGAGAAGAGTTAAAGGACGTTACTGTAGAACAAGCACTTGCTCATCCGAACTGGGCGATGGGGCTAAAGATTACAATCGATAGCGCAGATATGATGAATAAGGGATTTGAAGTCATTGAAGCACATTATTTATTTGATATTGATTATGACCGTATTGATGTGGTAATGCATCCAGAGTCAGTGATTCATTCTATGGTGGAATATGTAGACCATAGTGTTATGGCTCAACTTGGTGCACCAGATATGCGTTTGCCTATCCAGTATGCATTAACATGGCCGCATCGTTATCCACTTGATTTAGAGAAAGCCACTAGATTTAACAGAAGTTGCGACCTTACATTTTGCAAAGCCTGACTTTGAAAGATTCCCATTACTTGCACTAGCGTATGAAGCTGGTAAAAGGGAGGGTAATCTACCAGCAGTCATGAATGCCGCAAATGAAGTTGCTAATGCAGCGTTTAGAAATAAACAGATATCATTTTTACAGATAGAAGATATTGTTATAAGTGCAGTACATACTGTAGCTTATCAAGCAGTCAATACAGTACAAGATTTAATTGATGCGGATCGTTGGGGAAGAGACTTCGCATATCAACAAATACAAAGGAGCAAAACCAATGACAGCAGTTTTATTTATCGTATTACTTTCCATCATCGTAACGATTCATGAATTCGGACATTTCTTAGTTGCCAAAGCATTTGGTGTCTATTGTTTTGAATTTTCAATCGGTATGGGACCAGCATTATTTACACGTAAAGGTAAAGAGACGAAGTTCTCTATCCGTGCATTACCTATCGGTGGTTATGTCGCAATGGCAGGTGAAACCGAAGGGGATGAAGCCTATCCTGATGTAAAGGTTCCTGAGGGAAGAAGAATTACAGACCAAAAACCATGGAAGAAGATCTGTATCATGCTTGCAGGTGTTGCAATGAATTTCTTGCTTGCATGGGTTATTTTCTCTATGTTCTTGTTAAACACTGGTACATTTACAAAATCAAGTGAACCAGTAATCGCTACGGTGTTAGAAAATAGTCCTGCCGAACAAGCAGGATTACAGGCAGGAGACCGTATCATGAAGGTTACCAAGGAAGATGGCTCTTCCGTTGAACCAAAGACATTCCTAGAATTCCAAGCGTTCAACGGTGATAATAAGGGTACAGAAACCTTTACCATCCTACGTGATGGCCAAACATTAACAGTTGAGGTTACGCAACCTACAACAAAAGAAACAGATAGCTATATGTTTTGGTATTAGTGCGAAAAAGCAGGAGAACAGGTTAAAGATTAATCTTCTAAACTGCTGGTATTATGGCTTAGTTGAGATGCAGGTTATTACATCAATGACCATACAGGCACTATTGAACCTTGTACGAGGTAAGGGCTTGAACCAATTATCTGGTCCTGTTGGAATTTATCAGGCTACAGCGACCTATGCAAGTCTTGGCTTTGGGGCATATATGATGTTAGTAGCACAAATTAGTTTTGAATGTCGGTATTTTTCAATCTATTACCACTACCAGTATTAGATGGTGGACAGGTTGTGATTACAGTACTTGAATGGATTACAAGACGTCAGTTTAATGAAAAATTAAAGACTGCCATCATGATTGTTTGTTGGGTACTACTAATCAGTGTTATGATATTTGCGACATGGAACGATATTTCCAAATTATTTATAAAGTAGAGGAGATTAAAATAAAATGAAAACAATTCTTGTTACTGGGGGTACTGGCTTTATTGGGTCAAATACTTGTGTGTCTTTGATTAATGCAGGTTATGACGTAGTTGTACTAGATAATCTTTACAACTCAAAAGAAGTCGTATTAGACCGTATTGAAAAACTAACAGGAAAAAGCCAAAAGTTCTATAAGACAGATATCTTAGACCGCAAGGGATTAGATCAGATTTTTGCGGAGAATAAGATTGATGCAGTTATTCACTTTGCTGGCTATAAGGCAGTAGGTGAATCTGTAGAAATTCCATTAACATATTATGAAAATAATATTACTGGTTCTTTAAACTTATATATGGCAATGAAGGAAGCTGGTTGTAAGACACTTGTATTCTCATCTAGTGCGACTGTTTATGGTTCTCCAGAATCCTGTCCAATTCGAGAAGACTTCCCAGTATCTACAACAAACCCATATGGTTCTACAAAGTTAATGAATGAGATGATCTTACAGGATTTAAGTAAGTCAGATCCTGAGTGGTCCATCATGTTATTACGTTACTTCAACCCAATTGGAGCACATCCAAGTGGACTATTAGGAGAGGTTCCAAATGGCATTCCTAATAACTTAGTTCCATACATCGCACGTGTTGCGATTGGTGTAACAGAGAAGGTACGTGTATTTGGTAATGACTACAATACAGTAGATGGTACAGGTGTTCGTGACTACATCCACGTATGTGATTTAGCAGATGGTCATATCGCAGCTGTAAATTATGCCTTAGACCACAAGGGTGTTGAAAAGGTGAACCTTGGTACAGGTAATGGTTATAGTGTGCTACAGGTTGTTCAAGCATACAGCAAGGCATGTGGTAGAGATTTACCATATGAAATCTTGCCACGTAGAGCAGGAGATGTTGCGGAATGTTATGCTGATCCAACAAAGGCATTTGAATTATTAGGTTGGAAGGCACAGTACAATATTGATCAGATGTGTAAGGATTCATGGAACTTTACACAGATGAATCCAAACGGAATCGAGTAGTACTATGATTGGACTGATCATTACTGGTAATGGTAAATTTCCAGAAGGTGTAAGTAGTGCAGTTGAGATTCTTTCTGGAAAGTTAGAAGATTACGCAACAGTATCCTTCCTATTAGAAGAGACTGTAGATCAATTCATTAATAGACTACGTTCTGCAATTGAATCTATGAAGCATAGTGGCAATATCCTTATCATGGCAGATGTTGTGGATAGTACAACATATCGTGAAGCTTGTACACTTGCAAAAGAGTATGCGGCTGAATGTAATATCGATGTAGTTGCTGGATTGAATATCGGAATGGTTCTACAAGCAAGTATGGCAAGAAGTTATATTCATAACGTGAATGATTTAGCTTCTCTAGCAGTAGAGGCTGGCCATAGTCAGATTGTGGACTTCGATGAAAAACAACCGGATGAAGATATCGCTTAATTAAGTAGTAATGAAAATCTTGTTTGTATATACAGACAAGATTTTTTGGATCTCCAAACACTTTGGGGGACTAAACTTTGGGGGAGCACTTTTGGGGACAGGTAATTTCAAAAATTTAAGGGATGATTTCCTAGTGGATTTCATCCCTTTTCCATTCCTTATCATAAAAGATGTTCGATGTCTTTTTATAAGGAGGTTCTATGGATAAAGATATTTTTACAACTTTTTAGTATTTCTGATCCTGACATTATCATCAGTGATTATTCTGAACTAGATAACTGTAAATATATTACAGTCGAAAAGAAGCCTGTTGATACTCATATATGCCCTGAATGTGGATATAACATGAGATCCAAAGGTATATATGCTCGCAAGGTAAAACACTCAGTTCTTCAGGGAATTGGTAATCTCATGATTAATCTAAGACAGAAAAAAATGGCACTGTCCTAACTGTAATCATTACGAAAAGAGACTCTTTCGGTTTTGTTGAGCCATACAAACAGACAACCACTCTGATGCCCTACATGATTATTAACGAACTTAAGGACATAAATATGACTGCTACTGAGGTAGCCTTACGTTACAACGTATCAGACACCTATGTACACAATACATTTTATGTGTATGTCAATTTACCTCGCCTACCATTAACAGATATTATCGCAATAGACGAGGTTTATTTTAAACTTTGACCACAAAAACCGATATGCCTTGGTCATAATGGATTTTAGGTCAAGTCAGGTTCTAGACATACTTCCGAATAGGAATAAAGATACACTCACAAGTTACTTTAATTCCATTTCAAAAGATGAACGAGATGCGGTTAAATACATTGTTAGTGATATGTATAATGCATACCTAAATCTACCACGATCATTTTTAAAAACGCTATATCCATCGTCGATTCATTTCACGTCATCCAATGGATCAATAATAAAATTAACATATACATCAATACCGTTAAGAAAAAAATATCAGAAAGAAAAACGATGAATTATTAGAGAAAGAAAACTATGAAAAACAATCGTAATTATCAAACTAAAAAAAGGATTCCAGAGAAGTATATATCTTTAAAAGAACTTTTAAATGGGTACTGCTTTTCAAATATTGATAATATCCATTATTCATTCAAAAAGGTTTTAGGAACAATTTTTTTAAATCAGTATCTAGATACCTACCAAAAGAAAAATCTATTCCTTTCTCTTGATTCAAACTTCAAAGAAATCAGAGAATTAAAAGAAAAATACATTTCTTTTTAATAATGAATATATCAGTAATCCTATTCACGCTGAACAAGCTCTCGATAGCCTGATAAAAAGAATATAGCTCATCCCATTTAAAAAAATGTTCAGAGAATTTTTCTGGTCTATTAAAGAAATATAAATACCCGATACTCGCTGCCTTTTACAACTATAACTACTGTAAATATAGATGGTGAAGTCAGAAATGATTAGAAGGATTTCTAATGGCCCTATGGAATCCTTTAATAATAAGCCTAAAGATTTAAAACGAAAATTCAAATAGAGTTGCCAATTTTGAATACACAAGAAATAGATTACTTTGGGCAACACGTGAAGCTCCTCTATATTAGCTATCCTAGGGAGTTTAAAAGAGATATACATAAAGATGGAAAAACCGTGGACATTATAAGAAAGGTATTGAAAAAGAACACTAGATTTTGATGTCTAGTGTTCTCCTGAATTCATGGGTTGTCCCCCAAAGTGGTCCCCAAAGTATTGGCTAGTCCCCAAAGTTTTTGGAGACCCGATTTTTCATTTTTCACTATGAAATATTGTATAAAAACTTGTTTTCTTCAACAATTAATTAAAAATCATACATTTATAGGCTATACTATATTTAATAAATGGCAGAAATTTTACGTAATGAAAAATAGGGATACATAGTGGAGGGTGTATATCATGATCCTAAGATTGTTAAAGAAAAAGTATCAGTGGGTAGTAGCTATTATGGCAGTTCTTTTAGTATTCTCTGTAGGTTCTTCTTTACTATCAGTACACGCAGAGGGTGAAGGTACAGAAGAAACATCAGATTCTTCAGAGATAACTCTAACATTATTACAGGCACCATCGATAACTGAAATATATCTTGATGGTGTAAATGGAGATGATACAAAGGATGGTAGCACTATCACAAATGCAGTAAAGACATTTGAAAAAGCAAAGGAAATCGCAACTGCAAATCCAACAGTTACCACAATCTGGATAACTGGTACTGTTCCAGTTTCTGGAGAGATAACATTAGCTGGTACAAATGCGATTCTAAAACGTGAGCCTGTATTTACAGATTATCTGTTAGAGACACAAGGAGATACTATCTTCCATGATATTACAGTTGATGGAAATAAAGATAATATCACTGCAACTGGCTCTATCTATTCCTTAATTAGAGTAGTAAATGCGATTGCAACAATACAGGATGGAACTGTTCTACAGAATAATGAAGTAAGACATTCCAATATTAGTACTGGTGGTGCGGTGATAATTGAAGCAGGTACTTTAAATATGACAGGTGGATATATCCACGATAACCAAAGCAAACTGAGAGTGGTGCGATTTACTTAGGTGGTAGAGCTAACTTTAATATGTCTGGTGGTGTGATTGAAAATAACCATGCGATTACTGATGGTAGTAAGATTGCGGCAGGTGGAGGTATCGCTTCATGGTCTGCATATCTTGATGGTACGAATACTACAACGATAAGTGGTAACGCTATGATTCGTCATAATCGTTCTGATGAAATGGGTGGAGGTATTTCACTTGGCACAAATTCCGCTTCCAATGGAAAAGATAATCTTGTTATGACGGGTGGAACGATTGATGATAATCGTTCTGGTACCGGTGGCGGTGGTATCTTTGTACAAGCTGGTTTTATCGGAAGAAATGCGACTGCCACAATTTCTGGTGGATATATTACGAATAATATAATGACTGGAACAGGACAGGGTAATTTCGCTTTTGGCGGTGGTGGTATTTATGTTAATGGATTTAATAGTACAGTCCCATCATTTCAAAATGGTGAATTAAAGTTAACCAATGCGTTAATTACAAATAATACAGCAGAGATGGAAGGTGGTGGCTACGCTTCCTGCCCAATTTCTCGGACCAAAATTTATTTGAAAAATGGTGTTGCGTTATATGCAAATGAGGCAGAAAGCGCCAATGAAATCTATATACTTGCAAGTAACTATTATGGAGCACATAGTGGAGATCCTACTTATGAAATATCACCACTTATGCTAGGTGGTACAGCATATAACTGGAAAGATGATGATGGAAATGAAGTTGCACTTAACCGATTATCTGGACAACTACTCGCAATCAATGATGAATATCTAGGTTTACATACCGATGTAGTACAAGATACAAATGCACAAACTCTTGCTAGAGTTATTATTTCTGGTAACTACTCTCTAACAAGAGGTGGAGGTATTGGTTCAAATGGTACAGTTGAAATGGGTGAAAGTGATTTAACTTCCATTCGTGTTCGTAAAGAGTGGAAAGATACTCGCTCAAGTGGACTTCCACAGAGTATCGATATAGAACTATACCGTGCTATTGCAGGTGGACTACCACAATATGTTGGGTATGAGACTATCATTCCAGATTCTAGTAGCAACTGGGTGATAACATTTGAGAATCTCCCAAAGAATGATGCAAATGGCAATACATTTATATATACGGTAAAAAGAACGTCCTTTAGAAGGATATATAGCAACAGTGACAGGTGATCAAGAAAATGGATATGTCATTTCGAACTCCATTCCAAGAACACCACCAACAGCAGATCATTTTCATGTATGGCCACTTATAACGGTACTCTCTATCTCTTTGGTTGCTCTTCTTTTCTTGGGATTACAAAGAACAAAAATTGAGATAACAAAATTGAGCATAAAGGAAGTCATATTGGACTTCCTTTTTATCATAAATATTTTATAAATATAGAGATTGATTGGAAGTGCAACTTATTTTTGACGGAAAAATTGAAAATATGGGAAAAAGTAACAAATTTCACATTTTACAATTTTTGTAACAAAAATCAAAAATTTTTAAAAATTAAAAATGCAGAAAAATCGCATAAAATAAGGATATTTAACACTTTTCGTAAATTTAAAAATACGAAAAACACTTGAATATGATTGCAAATGAAAATGGAAAATGGTTTAGAATACAGCCATGATGAAAAATACTATCAAAAAACAAATGGGAATGATTGTGACTGGTGCATTATCTGCAGTATTAGTTGCAGGTTCTGTATCAATAACACATGTAAAGGCAGAAGAAACTGTCAATCCGTTCACAAGTAACGCGCTACCAGTCATCACTGTAGATGCACAGGTAGAAGATCCGTATACAGCGATCAAGAACGAAGTTATCAAGCAACGTGCTTTACTCGGTGGATATGATTTGAACTATATCTCACTTGATAAAGAGTGTAGCTGATATTACTGGCTTTGATCGAAATGCAACAGGTATTCAAACTGTTACAGTGAAAGTCAACTTAGCAAGTACAGGGGATAAGGAGGTTGAAAAGAGGCTTGGATATTCCTTTGTACAGAAGGTTGTTGTAAAACTTACACAAGACAGCGCACCTGTAGTACAACTTAAGAGCGATTCCGTTACAGTAAATAACGGTGATACATTTCAACGCTTCTAGTTATATTTCCTATATTAATGATGATTCTGGTATCCTACCTGTATTATCAGTAAGTGGCGAAGTAAATATGGATAAAGATGGTGAGTATCCAGTAACTTATACAGTTTCTGATACAGCTGGTCATACTTCAACTGCAGTATTAACAGTTACTGTAAAGACTCCTGTCGAAGTTGCGGCAGCTAAACAAGCTGAAGCAGAAACAAAGGCAGCTGAAATTACAGCTCAGCTTGAAGCAGTGAAGGCAATTACAGAGCCAACAACAAGTACAACGACTGAAACAGCTACTACAGCAACTACAACAAGCTTAGAAGCACAGTTAGCTGAACTTCAGAAGGAAATTGACGCAATTAAGGAAATTGGTAATAACGCAAACGCTGCAGTAGGTAGCAATGAGACAATTGATGTTCCTGCAACTCCAACAGTTACAGAAACACCAGCGGTTGTTGAAACACCTACAGTAGAGACACTCAGTAGCTACACCAGCTCCTGTAGTGCCAGTTGCTACACCAGAGCCTACACCTGTACCACCAGTTGTAGTTGAGACTCCAGTAGCGACGCCAACACCAATTCCTACACCTACAAAGACAATGTATCCAAATGTACGCCTAAATGTTCGTACATCTCCAAGTACATCTGGTTCTATTATTACTACATTAAATGTAAATGATCCTGTTTACTGTACAGATACAGTTTCTAACGGATGGCAAGAAATCGTAATCAACGGACAAGTTGGTTGGGTATATGCACAATATATTCAAAGCGAACAGTATGTAGCTCCAACTCCACAGTATGGACAGTATGGTGCATACACTGATGCAATCAATCTTGCATTATCATTCGTAGGAAACACACCATATGTATGGGGTGGTGCATCTCCATCTGGATTTGACTGCTCTGGTCTTGTTAAGTACTGCTATGGTATTTCACAGAGAACTACATATACACAGCAAACATTAGGAACACACCGTTATGACGTATGGAATGCTCCAGCAGGCGCACTATACTTCTGGGGTTCTGAATCTGCACCTTACCACGTAGCTATTGCTCTTGGTGGTGGTCAGACAGTACAGGCAATGAATGAAAATGATGGTATTCAAGTAATTGGTATCTCATACTTTATGCCTTCCTACTATGTAATTATCGGACAATAAGACTCCTGAAAAGGAGTTTTATTTTTGACAATTTTGTGAAAAATCACTAAAAATGCTATAGTTTTTGAAAAACTTGTGAAATTGTGAAATAAGGCCCGAAAAAGTTGCAAAAATAGCACGAAAAAAAGTAAAATAGAGACATGGTTAAAAATAAATTAAACAAAAAGCTCGGTAGAGTAGGTGCAGGATTATATCCGCATTGCTCATCGCCGGTACATATTCGACAAAAACAGTATATGCAGAGGACAACAAAGGTACTACAGTTGAAAAGGAAAACACATTACCAGTTATTGAAGTTAGTCAGCAGGATTTAAATCCACTAGATACAATCAAGAGCTTGGTAATTCAAAGAAAAAGCTGCTTTTGATGGAACATATGATCTTGCAAAATATCTCCATTGAAAAGAGTGTTGCTGATATTGAAGGATTCAATCGTTCTGTAACTGGTATCCAAACAGTAACTGTCAAGGTTACACTTGCAAGTACTGGTGATACAGAAGCACAAAAGACTTTAGGTTATTCCTTTATTCAGAAAGCTGTTGTAAATGTTGTCAATAGTACAGCACCTGTCATCAAGTTGAAGAACTCATCTGTTGTTGTAAATAACGGTGATACATTCAATGCTTCTAGCTATATTTCTTATATCAATGATGACTCAGGTATCCTTCCTGTATTAACAGTAGAAGGTTCTGTAGATATGAATACAGATGGTGATTATCCAGTTACATATACAGTTGTTGATACTGCAGGTAACAAGTCAACAGCGACTATGACTGTAACTGTTCGTACTCCTCAAGAAGTTGTCGACGCAAGAATTGCTGAAGAAGAACGTCAAAGAGAAGAAGCTGAAAGATTAGCTGCGGAAGAAGCTGCTAGAAATCTACAAGCTGCTGCATCTGCTAATAGATCGATTACATCTACTTATGATGCTTCTAAGTACGATTCTAGTCTATATGCTGGTGGTATCGCTGCTGCATTATCTCTTGTTGGTACTCCATATCAATGGGGTGGTACAACTCCAGCAGGATTTGACTGCTCTGGTTTAGTTCAATACTGTTATGGATTTAGGTGCACGTACAACTTATGCACAACAAGCACTCGGAACTCACCAATATGATGTATGGAATGCTCCAGCTGGTGCGCTATACTTCTATGGATCTGATTCAGCTCCATACCACGTAGGTATTTCATTAGGTAATGGTACAATGGTTCACGCTGCTACTTATGGTACTGGTGTAACTGTACAGGATATCTCTGTTTACTTACCTTCCTATTACATGTAGTACCTGGACAATAAGATAAACAAGACTCACAAATGTGAGTCTTTTATTTTAGCTAAAGTGAAGAGGAAAAAGTCCTTTCAGGACTTTATAAGATTTGGAATATGAAATACTTTAGATAACTTGTTTCATCCATGGTCCAAAAGGATAGGATGGTCAGGATTTTGTTGGGTAACTGAAATCTGACGCAATGTAACTCCACAGTCTATAGCACTTTCTAATAACATCTGTTCAAAGAGTTTTGTTTCCATAAATCTTGAACAGGAACAAGTAATTAAATAACCACCATTACGTAGTACATTCATTGCTTTCATATTGATGTTTTTATATCCATAATAGGCGCTATTAACAGTCTTACGAGATTTTGTAAATGCAGGTGGGTCTAAGACTATAATGTCAAACTCATTTTCTTTGAGTTGTTCAAGATAATCGAATACATCGGCTTGACCAAACTGAATTTTATCTTCAAGGTGATTGAGTTTTGCGTTTTGGTAGCCTTGTTGTAAGGCGACATTTGAAACATCGACAGCAGTAACTGCTTTTGCATTGCCATAGGCTGCGTTTAACGCAAATCCACCGGTATGACTAAAACAATCTAGTACACGTTTATTGTGTGCGATGTTACGCAATAATACACGATTTGATTTCTGGTCTAAGAAGTAACCTGTCTTTTGACCATTTTCTATATCTACCTGCAATTGAATGCCATTTTCATTGATGATAGTCTGTGGGGATACGTTATTGGGGTTATAGTAGAATCCCTTGTAAGATGTTAATCCTTCTTTTTCTCTAACTTTAATGTCATTTCGTTCATAGATTGCTTGAATATTATGACCATTTTCTTTAAATACTTTAATAAGATGTCATAAATCATTTGTTTGTGCTGTTCCATACCAACATTGGAAATTTGTGTTACCAAAGATATTGTTATAACAATCTACAACAAGACCAGGAAGAAGATCGGCTTCCCCAAATACATAGCGACAATTAGATAAGTTATTTGGTTCTACTGTCTTACGATAGTCGTACGTAAAGCGAATACGTCTTTCAAAGAAAGCTTGATCAATAAGTTCGGATTCATCCTTGGTTAAGATGCGACAAGTAATATGACTAATTGGGGAGTAGAAGCCTGTACCATAGTATGTTCCATCATTAGAGATGATATTAACAATACCACCATCTGGAATATTTTCATCTGCTTGTACTAAGTTATTGCGATACATCCACATTTGGCCTTTTTGAGCCAAGTTTCTCCCTCGCTAGAGATTGTGATAGTAGGATAGTTATTTTTCATAGGCATACCTCGGCATAATGATAAACGATATTACGCCAATTTACTAATCTTTCCATGGATTTTTGGAATGATTTGTAATAAAGAGTAGGAGAGTTTAGGGAATGATTATTCGCGAAATGCCAAGTACAGAACGACCACGTGATAAGGGTCTTAGATATGGGGTTCGATCTCTTAGCTCAAGAGAGTTACTCGCATTAATATTACGTACAGGTTCACAAGGGGAGTCTGTTTTAACAATGGCTGATAATTTGTTACAGATGTCTAAGGGAATTAAAGGACTGGTACGTATGTCAAATGAAGAACTATGTAAAATCAAAGGGATTAGTAAGGTAGAAGGCTCTACAATTGCAAGCCATCTTTTGAAATCAGTCGAAGAGCATCTTTGGAAGCTGCTTATGAAGAGGAAATCATCGATAATCCAGAGCGGATCATTGAGTGGCTACGAAATGAAATTGGAACAGGTAGCAAGAGAAGTTTCTTGTTGTTTATCCTCAATACTGCCCATCGCATTATTTCCGCAAAAGACCTTGTTTGTAGGAACAATCAACGCAAGTGCAGTATCTCTCGTGAAATCTTTAAAGAAGCTTTTACTAATTGGTAGTACAGATATTATGCTGGCACACAATCATCCTAGCGGTGTATTAACACCGAGTACACAGGATCTGGTAGTGACAGGAAAGTTAATGGAATGTGGCAAAACTCATGGGTGTAAGAGTGTTAGATCATCTGATAGTTTCACAGACAAGTTTTCTAAGTTTTTGCTAGAGAAGAACTCTTTGAAACTTGTATGGAAGCTACCAATGTGCACATGGAATCACAACCTAATACATGGTAAAAATAATAAAAGATACTTTTAAAGGATAAATCGGAGTCATATGGCGGTAAGAAAACCAAAATAGACTATAATAAAAGAAAGTCTTTTACGATGGTTGATAAGAAGAAATAAACCTAATTTTTCACAGGTGGGAGAATATAAAATGAAGAAATTATTACTGACAGATGGTAACTCAATGTTATTTAGGGCGTATTACGCTACAGCATATGGAAGACCAATGACTACGTCAGATGGAACACCAACAAACGCTGTATTTGGTTTTGCGTCTATGATGCAAAAAGCAATTGATATTATTCAACCAGATGCAGTATTAGTTGCCTTTGATGCAGGAAAACATACTTTTCGTCATGAACTCTATGCAGACTACAAGGGTGGCCGTAAGCCAGCCCCAGATGACTTAGTGCCACAGTTTAAACTCGTGCGAGATTTTTTGGATGCCTTTGCGATTACATGGGTGGAGATGCAAGATATTGAAGCTGACGATTTGATCGGAACAATCTCCAAGAAGGCAAAAGACTATCAAACCTATGTACTAACAAGTGATCACGATATGTTACAACTAGTGGATGATACAACTTCTATTACTCATGAAAAAGGGTATTACAGATATGGATGTTATGACACCTGAAAGTTTAAAAGGAACAAATGGGAATTGAACCACTTCAGATTATTGATATGAAGGGCTTAATGGGCGATAAGTCAGATAATATCCCTGGCATTCCTGGTATCGGTGAAAAGACTGCTCTCAAGCTTTTTAGAAGAATACGGCACAGTTGAAAACGTTCTTGCAAATGAAGATAAACTTAAGGGTGCTTTACAGAAGAAAGTAATGGAAGGACATGAGTCCGCATTACTTTCTAAAAAACTTGCGACAATTCGTCGTGATGTTGATGTAGAGATGAGCGAGAAAGAGTTGTCCTTTACACCAAACTATCCTCAACTTATCAAGTTTTTACAGATGTTAGAGATGAACACACTTGCAAGACGCTTCTCTGACAAGATTGTTGCAGAAGAGAATGCACCAGAGGAAACAGTTGTGAATCCAAGTGAAGATAAGCGTGTAACAAAAGGTACCTACAGAATTGTTAAAAGATGCTTGTGCTGTATTTGTGGATGATAATCATGATTCATACATGCATGCGATGATTAATGGCTTTGCATTATTCAATGGAAAACAAGCTGTATACATTTCTTTAGCAGATGCGAAGAAAGATGAAGACTTGCTTGCATATCTTTCAAGTGACATGCCACATAAGTATGGATTTGATGTAAAACGCAATTTTACATCTTGCAAAAACGAAGGTTTAACACTGAATTTTCATGATGATATGATGCTTGCGGCTTCTTTAGCAGATTCATCTCTAACAACAACTGCAAAGATTATTGAGCGTTATGGCTTTTGAAAATACAGTAAGTTATGAAGATGTATATGGTAAACCTACAAAGCCAAATCTAATGATTGATGAAGAAAAACAGTGTATGTATGCATGTGCATTTGCGAGAAATATCTATAGCTTGTATGCAGAGATTACACCAAAGCTACAAGAATACAAAATGGAAAAACTCTACTATGAAATGGAGATGCCACTAACAAGCGTTCTCTATCACATGGAAAGAGAGGGATTCGTTGTGATATCGATATTCTTGATCGCATTGCGACAGAAACGATGGCGAAGGTTAGCGAAGCTCAAAAAGAAATCTATGCGATTGCTGGTAAAGAATTCAATATCAATTCTCCAAAGCAACTTGCAGAAGTGCTATTCGATGATTTAGGGCTTCCTACTGGTAAAAAGAGAAGTACTGCAGCTGGTGAATTAGAAAAGCTACAAGGGAAATCACCAATCATCGATTATATTTTGGATTACCGTAAGCTATCTAAAATTTATAGCACTTACGCAGAAGGTTTAAAGAAGTATATTCAAAAGGATGGAAAGATTCAGTACAATCTATAATCAATCCGCAACACAAACAGGGAAGACTATCTTCAAGTGAACCAAACTTACAGAACATCAGTGTTCGCGATGAACAGGGAAAAGAGATTCGAAAGGCTTTCTTGCCAGAAGATGGTTGTGTATTAATCTCTAGTGACTATCATCAGATTGAGTTACGTATGCTAGCACATATGGCAAATGAAACTAGTCTCATTGAAGCGTTCAAGGAAGGGATTGATATTCATACCAAGACTGCGATGGACGTCTTCCATAAGCCACAGGATGAAATTACATCTCAAGATAGACGCAGTGCGAAGACAGTTAACTTTGGTATTGTGTATGGTATTAGTGACTTTGGCTTAAGTGAGCAGCTTGGTGTTAGTCGTTATGAGGCGCATGACTTTATCGAGCGTTACCATGCGGCATATCCAAAGATTCGCAGCTATATGGAACAAATCGTCAAAGATTGCGAAGAGAAGGGCTATGTAGAAACTCTATGCGGTAGACGTAGAGAAATTCCTGAGATTCACGATAAGAATCACGCAACACGCGAATTCGGTAAACGTGCAGCGATGAATGCACCAATTCAAGGCTCTGCAGCAGATTTAATCAAGCTAGCGATGATTCACATCGACCAGATGATGAAGGATGCGAAGGTAAAGAGTAAGATGATTCTACAGGTACATGATGAACTAATCTTTAATGTTCCTAAGGAAGAAGTTGAAGTAATGACAAAACTTATCAATGATGGCATGGTCAATGCAATGCAGCTACAGGTACCTTTAACAGCGGAGTGTTCTATCGGTAGCGATTGGTACGAGGCGAAGTAATATGCCAGAATTACCAGAAGTTGAAACTGTCCTACGTACACTAGAACATCAAATTCAAGGAAGAAAAATCTTGGATGTGGATGTACGCTATCCAAAGATGATTGAAAATGATGTAGAACAGTTTAAACAACAACTAAAGAATCAGACATTTAATACATTCATGCGTCGAGGTAAATACTTGTTATTTGGTTTAGATGACTGTATCCTTATGAGCCATCTACGCATGGAAGGAAGATATTATATTCAAGATCCAACAGAACCTACCAACCGTCATATGCATGTGATATTTCGCTTAGATAACGGTAAAGAGTTACGCTATATGGATACACGTAAATTTGGACGGATGGAAATCCTTCCGTTGGATACGGATTTTAGCCAGTTCCATGGCTTAGGACCTGAACCGTTTGACGAAGCGTTCAATGCGTCCTACATTCATGCATATCGTAAGGGAAAACGTACACCACTTAAAAGCCTACTATTAGACCAAAGTTTTGTGGCAGGAGTAGGTAATATATACGCAGATGAAATTCTTGCGGCCTGCAATCTAAGACCGGGTAGGTCTTGTGCACGTATCACTCGTAAGGATGAAGAGAATCTTGTGATGCATACAAGACGTATCTTGAAAGCTGCGATTGCGGCCGGTGGTACTACGATTAGAACGTATACATCTAGCTTAGGAGTCACTGGTAGGTTTCAAACAGAGTGTACCGTACATATGCAGAAAATTTGTCCTCGTTGTAAAGGACAGATTCACGTAAAATATATAGGTGGACGCTCAAGTTATTATTGTCCACATTGTCAGAAATAGGAGTTTTATGAAGATTGCGATTACAGGAACGATTGCGGCAGGAAAAACAACTGTTGCGATTCTATTTAGAAGAAGAGGAATACCGGTATTTAATGCCGACCAATACGCAAAGCGTTCCTTGTATCAAGGTTCTGTTTGTTATGAAAAATTTTTAGAAGTATTTGGGAGATGATATAACTAGCACTAGTGGGGATATCGACCCTAAAAAACCTGCTGGAATTATCTTCCAAGATAACAGTAAACGTGAACAACTAAACGCAATTGTTCATCCCTTTGTATTAGAAGGGATGCAGAAATTCTTTACAACAAACTTTCAACAACCAATCATCTGTGCAGAGGTTCCTCTGCTATTTGAAACTGGTTGGGAGAAATACTTTGATCGCACAGTGGTCGTAACTTGCAGTGAAGAAATCGCCATCCAAAAGAATGATGGAAGAAAGAAATTACACACTTGAAGAAGCGAAGGCAAGACTTTCAATGCAGGTACCTGCAGAAAAACAGATTGCTATGGCAGATAAAGTGATTTATAACGAAGGCGATTTAAAGGAACTAGATTCACAAATCAACCGATGGTTAGGAGAACTTAGAAAAGGACATCAGAAATGGAAAGAATGCCAACTAGTACATATCGCATTGATTTTTAGTAATGGTATCTCTGAGGAGACTTTACTTTCACTCATGATGTTATATCAACCACTCATCGGAAAAAGATGCGACAGTTTTATATTTAACTCTTATTGCAGGAAGGCAAAAACCCAAAAAGGGTTTTGAGAAACATCAACGCTTTACTAGTACTAGTCGATTTTGGATATTAATGCACTAGATAAAGCATGTACTAAATTAGAAGAGTATATGTTAATGCGAACATACTGTAAAGACGACAGAGTTATGTGATCAATACATCTATGTTCTAAATAGTCCTATTCATACAAAGGATTTCTTAAAGTCAAATGTATTTATGAATCGTTATGAACGCACTGTAGGAAAAGATGAGACAACTACTACAATGACGCACTTAAACGCAAACAACATTTCCTTACGTGGCTATAAAGAAGTCACAAAGGCAGTTAAGTTCTTACCAGAAGATCTCTTTAGATCGTCATATTGAATTTGACGCACTTCAGCCACGTTATCAATTCGCAATGGATGATGAGACAATTAACTTTGATTATGAAAAGTTCATTGCGACGACAAGTACACTGGTATTCCCAGCTGAACTTCGCACGCAGGAAAATTTAAGTTTAATTGGTAAACTTGCGACAATCTATGGTTTATCTGTCGATAAGATGCGTGTTTTAGTCAATCGTTGTATTAATCTCACAAACGATGACATTTGATGGTGCAAAGTTAAAGATATATGCATCACGTGCAGAATCTGATGTAAAGCCAGGAAGTAGTGATCCATATTCATTGCCACCAGTATCTTTCTTACAGGCAAAACAAGGTGGTGCAAAGGTAACCCAGCTAGAAAAGAGTATCTTAGAACATCTAGCAATCGATATGCATTTCAGCAATGAAGTAATTAACGTGATGATTGAACATATCCTGAAGATTTCGCAGAATCGCTTAAATCGTAACTTTGTGGATATGGTTGCGGCAGAGTGGGCTAGAGATGGTGTAACAACCAAACAACAAGCTCTACAACAACGTAAGAAAACGATACGTCAAACACCACAGGTTAATAGTGGAGTTAAGATTGGCATGCCAGAGTATATACGCCAACAAGAAGAAGGTACTCTACCAGAGGGTACAGCTGCCTCAGCAGAACTATTAGAACGATTACAAAAACTACAGAAGGGAGATGAGTAATTCATGGAAGCACTAAATATCAAAGAGATTCCAATGACAGATGAGCAGAAACAAGAAACTCCTATCGCTTCAAAAACGAATTACGCAAGGACCCTGTAGTTGTCAGAGCTGTTTCAAAGAAATAAGCTCGATGAAAGATATTTGAAAAATCATCCCCATGGAAGATTCATGCATGGAGAAAAAGTTATGAACCATGCTTGCATTGTACAGGCTTAAACCAATGTAAGCAGAGAGTGAAGGGATACTATGATGACTTAGAGGATAATGGTATCCTACAGACAATACAGACACCATGTAAGTTCCAACAGGCATATATGAATGAAACAGCGCATCTAGAGAAGTTTAGCGTGAATGATATGCCATCCAACATGTACACAGTATCCTTTTGCGAAAATCAATTTACTCAAAGAGACGGAAGAATACTTACTTGTATGGGAAGCTTGTCGTAGTGCGAATATCCATAATCAAGGACTATACCTACATGGCACGATGGGAAGTGGAAAGACACATCTTTCTGCCTGTGCCGCAAATGACCATGCTCGTAAAAATGAGACAGTTGCCTTTGTGCATTATCCAACATACTGTACAAGAGCTATCGCAACGATGAAGACTTCAGAATATAAAATCGAACTTGGTCGATTGATGCGTGCGAAGTTTCTTGTCTTAGATGATATTGGAGCAGAAAGTGTAAATGAATGGAATCGCGATCAACTACTACTGCCTTTACTAGAGAAGCGATATACAGAAGGATTACCAACTTGGTTTACATCCAACTGTGATATTGAATCTTTAAAAGAACACTTTAGATATGTTGGAAAAGGCAAGGATGATGAACTGAAAGCTGCTCGTATTGTTGAAAGAATAACGAGTATGACAAAGATAAAAACGCTTACAGGAAAAGATAGGCGAAAAACATTGTAAAACGCTTTAATAATACGCTTTAATAGTATAAAATGATTAAGATTCGGAGGCCTTTTGGATGGTTAGAAAAATTGGCGTTTTAACATCAGGTGGAGATGCGCCAGGAATGAATTCCGCAATTCGTGCCGTAACCAGAATTGCGCTCAGTAATGGGATTGAAGTTGTTGGTATCCGTGATGGATATCGCGGTCTTCTAGAAGAGAAGTTTCAAGTACTAGAACGGACAGACGTTTCGGATATTTTTAAACCGTGGTGGTACGACACTTGGATCAGCTCGTTTACCTGAATTTAAAGAGGAAGAAGTTCAAAATCAGTGTGTTGCGAATTTGCGTAAAGCAGGTATTGATGCACTGGTAGTTATTGGTGGAGATGGCTCCTACCGTGGAGCACTTGCACTAACAAATAAGGGGATTAATTGTATTGGTTTACCTGGTACGATTGATAACGATATCTCTGGTACAGATTTCTCAATCGGATTTGATACAGCGTTACAGACTTGTGTAGAAAACGTAGATAAACTACGTGATACATCTAGTTCACATCACCGCTGTTCCATTGTTGAAGTAATGGGAAATCACTGTGGAGATCTTGCACTCTATACTGCAATTGCATGTGGTGCTGAAATCGTCATCACACCTGAAACAGGCTATGATGAAACAGAGATTCTTGAGAAGTTACGTTATCTTGGGGATGCAGTGAAGAAGAATCACGCAATTGTCATTATCTCTGAGAAGGTTTGTGATGTAGATGGTTTTAGCTGAAGAAGGTTTCACTACATACAAACTTCAGTGGTCGTGCAACGATTTTGGGACACATTCAGCGTGGTGGTTCCCCAACTCCTGTTGACCGTATGCTTTCAAGCAGAATGGGTGAAAAGGCTATTGATTTATTAATGGAAGGTATTGGTGGGCATTGTGTTGGTATTATCGACAATGAGATTTGTTCAATGCCAATCCAAGAAGCACTAGAGAAACCACGCAAGAGTAGAAAGAAACTATATCGATTATTTGATCGTTTAGTATAAGAAGAGGAGATGATTGCTTTGGAAAACAAACATTTATTTAAGAAAACAAAGGTAGTATGTACGATTGGTCCAGCTTCAGAAAACGAGAAGACACTTACAGAGCTTGTAGGTGCAGGTATGAACATTGCACGTTTAAACTTCAGCCATGGATCACATGAAGAACACTTAGGAAGAATTAACTTAGTTCGTTCCGTAAGTGCAAAGACAGGTGTAAACCTAGCGATTGCGTTAGATACAAAAGGTCCTGAAATCCGTTTAGGTACTTTCAAGAATGATGTTGAAAACTACGAAATTGGTGAAATCGTTTATTTATCAAAGGCAGAAGTTGAAGGAACACACGAACGCTTCCACATTCAATGCCCAGAATTATTCGATGACTTAAAAGCAAGGAAATTATATCTTAATCAACGATGGTAAGATGAAGCTTACTGTACTTGAAAACGATGGTCATGAATTAAAGTGCCGTGTTGATGTTGCAGGTCCTATCAGTTCACGTAAGGGTTGTAATGTACCAGGCGTTAAAGTTAAGTATGCCATTCTTATCTGCTAAGGATGAGGCTGATATTCGTTTTCGGTTGCCGTAATGATGTTGACTTTTATCTTCGCTTCCTTTACAAGAAGACCAGAAGACGTTAATGCAATCCGTGCAATCTGCGTTGAAGAAGGTAAGCCACATATTAACATTATTTCTAAGATTGAAAACCAAGAAGGTTATGATAACATCGATGCAATTCTTGAAGCAGCTGATGGTGTCATGGTTGCTCGTGGTGACTTAGGTGTAGAAATTCCTACAATGTTAGTTCCTATCTATCAGAAGCACATTATTCGTCAAGCAAACATTATTGGTAAGCCAGTAATCACTGCTACTCATATGTTAGATTCTATGACACAAAGCCCACGTTGTACACGTGCTGAAGCAGCTGACGTATGTAACGCTGTATTAGATGGTTCTGATGGTGTTATGTTATCTGCTGAATCAGCAGCTGGTGACTATCCAGTAGAAGCTTGTGAAACAATGTCAGAAATCGCTGAAGAAGCTGAAAAGATCATCAATTACCGTACAAAGTTAGATTGGTTAAAGCAATCTACACGTAAGACAGTACAAGATGCAGTTTCCATCGCAATCAGTGATGCTACATTAACATTAGACAATATCGGTGCTATCGTTGTATTCACACAGGGTGGTACAACAGCTCGTCGTATTTCTAAGTTCCGTCCAAGTGTACCTGTATTAGCAGTTACATTCACAAAGGACATTCAACGTAAGTTATTAAGTTACTGGGGAGTATTACCAGTTTACTCTGAAGTACAAAACCAGTTAACAAACGATGACGAACTCGCATCAACAGTTGCTAAGAACTTTGGTGTCAAGAAGGGTCAATTAATCATCATCTCAGCAGGTTATCCAACAGGTGAAGGATCTGCGAACATGATGAAGATCGTAGAAGTTAAGTAATCATCTAGAAAAAGACGGTCGAAACCGTCTTTTTCTTTTGTATGCATGCATAAAGAAAAGAGTCCGATTAGGACTCTTGTGTTTTCTTAGTTGTTCTTGGGCTGCGTGCTGCGTTAGCTTTCATCTTTGCTTGAATCTCTGCAATTGCTGCTTTTTGATTCAAGATAACAGGAATAACAATCGGATTACGATTTGTCTTCTGGAAGAGGAAAGGTTCTAAGCAAGAACGGATACAGTTCTTTAATTCACCAAAGGTTGTGCGCTGTTGCATCTTCTTCTTAAGGGAATCGTATACAAGTAACTCAGCTTCTTTGAGAAGGGTTTGAGAATCTTTGATGTATACAAAGCCACGAGATACGATAGATGGACGGCAGAGAATCTTATTGTAGCGAGAATCGATCGTAACGATAACTGCTACAAGTCCATTTTCTGCTAAGATCTTACGGTCTTTAATTACGGATGTACTTAGACCAGAGATATCATTACCATCAACGTAGATGTCGTCTGTCTGTACGCGTTCATTCGCGATAAAGCATTTACCATCACGTAATACAACGACGTCGCCATTCGAGCAAATCAAGCAATGATCTTCAGGGATACCTGTTTCTTGCGCTGTTGCGGAATGTTGTTTTAACATCTTGTATTCACCATGGTATGGCATGAACCATTCTGGCTTGATGAGATTCAACATTAACTTTTGTTCTTCTTGAGGAGCGTGTCCTGTTGTGTGGAAGGAAGTTAATGGTGAGTTTGTAATAACGTTAGCACCAACACGTGTTAATTGGTTGATGACACTTCCAACGGAAGAACCATTACCTGGGATTGGGTTGGATGAGAATAATACTGTATCACCAGGGATAATCTTGATGAAACGGTGTGTACCATTGGCAATTCTACTCAAAGCAGCCATTGGCTCACCTTGAGAGCCTGTACATACGATACAGATACGATTTGCAGGTAGGGTATTTAACTCATTACCAGAGATGAAGCTACTATCAGGAATCTGGATAACACCCATCTTCTTACCGATTTCACATACATTCTCCATTGAGCGTCCAAATACTGCAACCTTACGATTACATGCGACAGCTGCTTCTAGAATCTGATTTAAACGTAATACGTTAGAAGCGAAAGTAGAAACAATCATACGTCCTGGTGTTTTGCGCATCTGTTCCATGATGGCACGAGCTACAGTCTTTTCAGATATAGAAGAACCAGGAACAGAGGAGTTAGTGGAATCACTCATCAGAAGGGAAACACCAACTTGTCCGATATACGCCATCTTCTGGAAGTCAGCGTTTGTACCAACTGGTGTCATATCAAACTTAAAGTCACCTGTTTCAACGATACGTCCATTTGGTGTATTAATTAGAACACCAAGTGCATCTGGAATTGAGTGAACAACATTGAAGAAACCAATTGAGAAATGTTTAGTCTTAATACTGGATTCTGAATTGATTTCTGTAATCTTACATACACGCGTTAAACGATGTTCTTCTAATTTCTTTTCAATTAACGCTTTTTGCAAAAGCGTGGAGCATAAATCTGTTTTAATCGAATTGTCTTTAAGAAGAATGGAATACCACCAATATGGTCTTCGTGTCCATGGGTGATTACCATTGCGGCTATTTTGTTTTGATTTTTACCAGATAAGAATAATCTGGGATAACATAATCGACACCGAGTAAAAGCATCTTCTGGAAAAGAGTACACCACAGTCAACAATGATGATTTCATCATCATGTTCAACGCAGTACATATTCTTTCCAACTTCACCTAAAGCCACCAAGTGCATACACCATCGTATCTGTCTTATGATTAATCGCTAAGTCGCTTAAATCAGGTTCAGTAATACGAGTACGACGAAGTGGGCGAGTCGTTTTCTTACTGCTATTATTTTCAGTCATTATAAAAATTCCTTTCATTTATCTAATTATTGGTAAAGGTAGTAGTTTTATTCGCCTTCATTATAGCATTCTTCAATGAAAAAAGAAAGAAGTCTCACTATAAAACAAGGGCACCTTCAATTGGTTTGTTTGGTTCTTTTTGTTGATATGATCATAGAACAAAATACCATCCATATGATCTAATTCATGTTGTAATACAATCGCGATATAACCACGTGCACGAATTTCTACATCTTGGTTTTTGGACTAGGTCAAACGCTCTAATTGTTACACGTGCATTACGTACAACATAGCCTTCATGTTCATTTTCGACAGAGAGGCAACCCTCACCACTTTCTAAATATGCAGGTTGTACGGAACGAGAAATAATTTTAGGATTTACTAACATAAATTCATATTTTACAACATTGCCATCTTTATCTGTTTCATCAAAGGCAACGGCACATTCTTTTCTTTACACCGACTTGGATTGCACTGATACCAACAGCTGGACGAAGGTTAAACTTCTTCGCTTTTTCTTCATCGGTGGAATCTTTTACGTATTGCAACATGTCACGTAATAAAGTTTCATCTTCCTTTGAAAGGGGCAATGAAACTGGCTCAGACTTTTCTCGAATTAACGGGTCAGTATCTTTAACGATTGTATCATTATTAATTAACATAATTTTTACCTCAGCATACATTTTTAACATTCTAAAAGCGTAATTCAACTAACACGCATCGATATAAGCGTTTAGCATCAAAAAATTTATAAAAATTAATGATATTTGTGATGTTCGATGTGTGGATTTCCTGCAGTATGTTAGAATAATACTTGTATGCAAACAAAGAAAAAGAAACCGAAAAAAAGTAGAACCAATTCAGGTGAATGCTACGACGAAGAGAGAAAGTTCTTGAATCTACGTATGCCAAAATCATCCGACCATTTCTTACGTGCGGCGATGATTATTTTGATGTTGTTTGGCATTATCATGGTTGGTAGTGCTTCGATGGGTGTAGCAGGTGGTAATAATCGTTTTCTAGTGATTACAATTGTAAAAGCAGGTTGTCTATGCTGTTGCAGGGTTATACTGCCATGACATTTTTAGCAAATCACTTTCAACTAAGAAATTGAAGTCATCAACGACGTTCTTAGTGATACTTGCAACGATTGCAAGCTTTACTATTATGTTTGTTATTTACGGAGACCAATGGTGCTAGAGCATGGATTCGTATTCCCCTTGGTGTAACCGAAGTTACGTTACAGCCTTCTGAGTTTGCGAAGATTATAGCGATTTTGGTTGTTGCCTTATACTTGGGTGATAATATTCATAGTTATAGTAAGAAATTTGACTTAATCAAACGTCCACTCTTTATTGATGGTGTAATCTTATTTATTGTTTGGATTTTACAGTCTGACTTTGGATCGATGGCAGTTATCTTTGTGATTATCTGTGTATGTTTCTTGGTTCCAAATCATCCTCAATTAAGAGGGTATCAAAAGAGTATTGACAATTCTTTTCTATGGTTCCGTTATCTTAGGATTCTATATCTTATCTCCATCTGGAGAACATCTCATCGCGAAGATAACGTTCCTAAAGACATATCAGATTAAGCGTTTTCATATCTGCGATTAATCCATTCATGGACCAGTATGGCACTGGTTATCAGTTGATTAGTGGTTTGATTTCCTTTTGCGACAGGTGGATGGTTTGGTAAGGGGCTTGGTAACTCTGTACGTAAGTATACAAACTTCCAGCTGCTAGTACGGACTATATTCTTGCGATTGTAGTTGAAGAACTTGGCTTTGTAGGCTTTATTGGTTTACTTGCAGTCTATGGATTTATTATCTGTGTCTTATTACGCTATGCTCTAAAGATGCGTAGTGAAAAGGGACGTATTATCCTTGTTGGTACAGCAATGTATTTCTTGGTACATATGTTCTTTAATATCGGTGGTGTTACAGGATTAATTCCTCTAACAGGTGTACCACTCTTAATGGTATCTGCTGGTGGTTCTTCTACGATGTCTATCATGGCATGTGTTGGTATTTCTCAAGCAGTGATTGCCTCTTATAAACGAGGTGAGATTCGATGAGAATTATCGCTGGTGAATATCGTTCGCGTAAAATAGATACACGTTCAGGCAATGAGACTAGACCTACATTAGATAAAGTTAGAAGCTGTGTTTTTCATCCCTAGGTGGGATGTTTGATGAGTGGTACTGTATTGGATTTATATGCAGGTAGTGGTGCTAATGGTTTAGAAGCACTATCTCGTGGATTTGATTATGCGGTGTTTGCGGATATCTCTAAAGATGCAATTAATATCATCCGTAAGAATATAGAATCATTACGTTGTGGAGATAAGACTAGAGTCTTGCATATGCCAGACAAGAAAGTACTATCGCTTTTAAAGGCAGAGGGTCTACGTTTTGATTTGGTATATCTAGATCCTCCATATGCAGGACAACACAATGATGAGATTTTAGAATATTTAAATGAAAACAAAATGATTACGGAATACGGTGTGGTTGTCATTGAATCCGCAAAAGAAGATGAATTTAAAAAAGAGTTTGGCTCTTTAAAACCATATAAAGAAGCAACCTATGGTATTACACGTATTACCTATTATCGAAATGAGGTGGAAGGATGAAGGCTTGTTATCCAGGAACATTTGATCCAATTACAAACGGTCATTTGGATATTATTGAGCGTGCATCACGTTTGTTTGATGAAGTCGTGGTATTGATTATGGTCAACCCACGTAAGACTTGTTTATTCAACAGTGAAGAAAGAAAACAGATGGTTATTGACAGTTTGAAGTCCATTGGTAACCCACAGAATGTGACGGTAATGATTGGTTCTGGTCTAACCGTAGAGTTTGCTCGTAAGATTGGAGCTGCTGTCATTATTCGTGGTATTCGTGCTGTCAGTGATTATGAATATGAACTTGGACAAGCAACTGCGAATATGATGTTGGCACATGAGATTGAAACAGCATTCCTCATTGCCAAACCACAATATTCATTCTTATCTTCCTCCGTATGTAAAGAGATTGCCCTTAATGGAGGAGACTTGTTAAATCTAGTACCTCCACAGGTAGAAGGTCCTCTCAAAGAAAAGATGGCCGTAGTAGCAGAAAACTTAAAGAGTTTACAGGGGCAGATATGATACGTTGGGGAATTATAGGCGCTGGGAAAATTGCCCAGCGTTTTGTAAAGAGTCTAGCACATGAAACAAATAGTGAACTTTATGCCGTTAGTTGTCGTACGCTTTCAAAAGCACAGCAATTTACGGATACATACCATGCGTTAAAAGCGTATGGATCCTATGAGGAACTTTTACAAGATCCAAACGTAGATGCAGTATATATTACCTTGCCACATGGCTATCATTATATATGGTCAATCAAAGCCATCAAAGCAGGCAAGGCAGTACTGGTTGAAAAACCAGCAGGTATAAATGCTTTTGAGATTGAGGGAATCATGGAAGTATTAAAACAACATCCAGTATTATGGATGGAAGCCATGAAGCCTCGCTTTACACCACTCTATCAAAAGGTATATGCGTTAATCCAAGAAGATATCATTGGAGATATTCAAGAAATTCATACAGTACTTAATTCAAAACAAGTAAATGAAGTGATTCAAAATACTTATCTAAGTGATCCTATCTATGGAGGAGCTTTGTTAGATTGTGGTTGTTATTGTGCAACATGGATTACAGAATATACAAAGGGTAAGTTACGCATCGATCACATCGATGTAGACTTGCAAGATGGCTATGACTTACACACAAAGGTACAGATGCATATAGGTAATACACTAGTCACTCTTGAAACTGCAATCAATCAACCAGAAAAGAAAGAAGTTTTGATTAAGGGCACAAAGGGTGAAATCCGTATTCCGGATTTGCATAGACCTATAAGTGCAGAGTTAAAGATAGAAGATAAACTAGAAGTTATAGACTATCCGTACGAAGTAGACGACTTCTATGGTGAGATATCTCACTTTGTAAACTTACTTGAAAATGGCAAACATAGCTCTCCAGTTATGCTTATCCAAAGTAGTTTAGAAACTGCAATATTACTAGATCGCATCAAGGATGCGATGACTCCAAATCCAATTGAAATATAAAAGGGAAGAAAAAATATGAAACTGAAAGAATATTTGTATCAATATGTACGAATCACTAACGATGAAGGATATTCTTTTGATGGATATGTAGCAGAGTTCTTTCAAGGCGAAGATAATGAAGATGGTATCGATAGTATCAGCGTTTCAAAGGATGCTGAACATCTTGGAGGAATAGAGATTAGTGAGAATAATATAGTATCTATTCAGATCATTAAAGGATGAATATTCTTGCTTAAATTAGCCCAAAAATGAGTTGCTATACAAGGCCGAAAATTTTTCGGTCTTTTTATTAAAATTTAGCACTAAAGTGTTGACAGTGCTAAATGGTTGGTATACTATATTAGCAGACATCGAAAAAGAGTGCTAAAAAGGAGGTGCTGGAAATGTTAACACCAAGACGAATAGAAATCTTCAAGGCGATTGTTGATGAGTATATTCGTACAGCGGAACCAGTTGGTTCACGTACATTGCAAGAACAGTATGATTTACCATATTCCAGTGCGACCATCCGTAATGATATGCAAGTCTTAGAGGAAATGGGCTATCTGGAAAAGACACATACTTCCAGTGGACGTATTCCTAGTACGATGGGATATAAGTTCTATTGTGAGAACTTATTGAACAATGCGGCTGGCATTGATAAACGTATGGAACTCGCAATCCGTAGTGCATTTGATGTGTCGAGTATGAACATTGAGGAAGCAGTTCATCAAAGCTGTGAAATTCTCAGTGAAATGACAAATATGACAGCTGGTGTAATCGGACCAGATGCCAATACGCAATGTCTAGAACATATTAAGTTGTTCCCGATTGATACGCGTAATGCGGTATGTGTATTTATCACAAATACAGGACATACCGAAACAAAGAACTTCCACTTTGAAGATGATGTACCTTTCAAAGATTTGGAAGCTTGTACAGATATCCTAAACAAGCGATTAAAGGGGGTTCCACTTGCGGAAGTACCTAGTCGTATGGAAGATATCAAACCTGATTTATGTAGTGTTGTACATCGCCACGATCTACTCTTTACAGCGTTTGTTAGAGCGTTTGTAAAGTTTGCTAGTGAGAGTGTTTACTTCTCTGGAAAAGATCGTGTATTATATCAACCTGAATTTGAAGATATCAACAAGTTAAAGCAATTGATGTTGATGTTTGATGATACGAAGGTATGGCGTGGATTAGATTCCAGTGAAAATGCTGTTGCGGTTACTACGACAAAGGGCGCACAGTTAACTTGGTATAACGATTTAGCAGTTGTACGTTCCAAGTTCCATGTCAATGACACGGAAAGTGGAGAACTAATGGTCGTTGGACCAAGCAGAATGAATTATGAAAAAGTCGTAAATCTAATTGATTATGCGGCACGTTTGATTGAGAAGATGTATAACTCAGGAGGTGAAAGTGGTAATGAGTGAAGATATCAAGAAGACAGAAACTGAAGTTGAAGAAGTAGTTGAAACTGAAACCCCTGAAGAAGTAGAAGAAGTTGATGAAGTTACAACACTTCAAACAAAGATTACAGAGTTAAATGAGCAGGTAAATATTCTCAAGAATGAATATGCAAAAGCATATGCAGATACAGAGAATACAAGAAAACGTCTACAGGCTGATTTCGATAGCCGTACAAAGTTTATGATGAAAAACTTTGCATTAGAGTTATTACCTGTATTAGATAGTTGCGAAAGAGCGTTAGCGCAAGCAACAACAGATGAAAGCATATCGTAAGGGTGTCGAAATGATTTATGGACAACTGCAGAATGCTTTAAGTAAAGAAGGTATTACAGAAATTGATGCATTGAACCAACCATTCGATGGCAATTGGCATCAAGCATTGATGACAGAGACAAGAGAAAATGTTGAACCTGGAATTGTAATCGAAGTATTACAGAAGGGTTATCGTATAAAGGACCGTCTGCTAAGAGCAGCAATGGTTAAGGTTAGTGAATAACTAGGAGGAAGATAAACATGAGCAAGATTATTGGTATTGACTTAGGAACAACAAATAGCTGCGTATCCGTTATGGAAGGCGGCGAAGCAAAAGTAATCGCAAATCCAGAAGGAAACCGTACAACACCATCCGTTGTAGCATTTAAGAATGGTGAACGTATTGTTGGTGATGCGGCTAAGCGTCAATTAATTACAAACAAAGATACAGTATATTCTGTGAAGCGTTTAATGGGTACAAATGAAAAAGTAACATTAGAGGGCAAGGAATATACACCACAGGAAGTTTCAGCAATGATTCTTACATATTTAAAGAGTTATGCAGAAGCTTACTTAGGTGAGAAGGTAGAAAAGGCTGTTATTACAGTACCTGCATACTTCAACGATGCACAGCGTCAAGCAACAAAGGATGCTGGTAAGATTGCTGGTTTGGATGTAGTACGTATTATTAACGAGCCAACTGCTTCCGCACTTGCGTTTGGTTCAGATAAAGAAACATCTAAGGAACAAAAGATCTTAGTATATGACTTAGGTGGTGGTACATTCGACGTATCTATCTTGGATATTGCGGATGGTACATTTGAAGTATTATCTACAAACGGTGATACACACTTAGGTGGTGATGACTTTGATGAAGCTATCATCAACTGGTTAGCAGATAACTTCAAGCGTGAAAATAACATCGATCTAAGACAAGATAAGATGGCTTTACAGAGATTAAAGGAAGCTGCTGAAAAGGCTAAGAAGGACTTATCTGGTATGGTACAGACCTAGATTTCCCTACCATTTATCTCCGCAGGTCCTGCAGGTCCATTACACTTAGAAGCTACATTAACACGTGCACAGTTTAATGAAATGACAAAGGGACTTGTTGAAAGAACATTGATTCCAGTTCGTCAAGCATTAAAGGATGCAGGTCTAACAGCAAATGATATTCACCAGGTATTACTTGTAGGTGGTTCTACACGTATTCCAGCTGTTCAAGAAGCAGTTAAGAATGAATTAGGTAAGGAACCTAACAAGTCTGTTAACCCTAGATGAATGCGTATCTTTAGGTGCTGCTATTCAGGGTGGTGTTATCGCTGGTGATGTTAAGGACGTATTATTACTTGACGTTACTCCACTTTCATTAGGTATTGAAACAATGGGTGGTGTTATGACAGTTCTTATCCCACGTAACACAACTATCCCAACAAGTAAGTCACAGATTTTTCTCAACAGCTGCAGATAACCAACCAGCTGTAGATATCCATGTATTACAGGGTGAAAGACCAATGGCACAGGATAACAAGACTCTTGGTAACTTCCAGTTAGATGGTATTGCCCCAACAAGACGTGGTGTTCCACAGATTGAAGTAACATTCGATATTGACGTAAACGGTATTGTACACGTTACTGCAGTTGATAAGGCAACAAGTAAGAAACAATCTATTACGATTACAAACTCTTCTGGTTTAAGTGAGGAAGAAATTGACCGTATGGTTAAGGAAGCTGAAGCGCATAAGGCAGAAGATGACAAGCGTAAAGAAGAAATCGAGACAAAAGAATCGTGCCGAAGCTTTCATTCACCAGATTGATGAAACATTGCAGAATGAAAATGCAAATGTAACGGAAGAACAGAAGGCTGAAGTGAAGAAGTTACGTGATGAATTACAAGAAGCTATCGACAAGAATGATACAGAAGGCTTAAAGACTAAGTTAGACGCTCTTGAAAAAGGCAGCTAATGAGATGGCTCAAAGCAATGTATCAAAAGTCAAGCAGGTCAGCAGGCTGCTGGTGATACTGCAGGTAATTCAACAAGCGCAAACGACGATGTTGTTGACGCAGACTTCAAGAAAAGAAGTAAAAGTTTGAAAGGAATGCGGGGCTTGTTTCCGCATTCTTTTAAGAGAAGAAAGGGCTAAAAGATATGGCTGAAAAAAGAGATTATTATGAGGTGTTAGGAATATCCAAAGGAGCAAGCGATGCGGAAATTAAAAAAGCCTATCGTTCGTTAGCCAAAAAATACCACCCAGATGTAAATAAAGAAGCAGATGCAGAAGCTAAGTTTAAAGAAATTAATGAAGCTTACGAAGTATTAAGTGATCCACAAAAGCGCCAGACATATGATCAGTTTGGCTTTGCGGGAATGAACGGTTCTCAAGCAGGTGGAGGCTTCGGTGGTTTTGGCGGTGGATTTAACGCTGGTGGATTTGATGATCTCAACGATATCTTCTCCTCATTCTTCGGTGGAGGTATGGGTGGCTTCAGCACTGGATCACGTCGTTCCAGTAATGGACCACGCAAGGGGTGAAGACCGCTACATGCGCATGAATATCTCATTTATGGACGCATGTTTTCGGTAAGACTGAGACCATCAACCTAACAGTTGAAGAACAATGTGACCAATGTCATGGTTCAGGTGCAGCATCTCCAAGTGATGTAGAAACCTGTCCAACCTGTCATGGCTCTGGTAGCGTTGTAACACAACAACGTACAGCGTTTGGTGTATTCCAATCACAGAGCGCATGTCCTGACTGTCGTGGTACTGGTAAGAAGATTCGTAAAGTATGTCCAAAATGTGGCGGTACAGGTTACGAAAAGAAGCGCATTAGCGTAGATGTAAAGATTCCTGCAGGTATCCAGACAGGACAGCAATTACGTGTATCCGGTAAGGGTGAACGTGGTTATAACGGTGGGCCAAATGGTGACTTATACCTAGAGATTAATGTATTACCACACGAGAGTTTTGAACGTGATGGTAAAGATATCTACCTTGATATTCCAGTCAGTGCAGTTGATGCGACTTTGGGTGTTAGTGTAGATGTACCAACAATTCATGGTGATGTTACGATGAAGATTCCAGCCGGTACTCAAGATGGTACAAGAATGCGTCTAAAGGGTAAGGGTACTGCAGATCTACACGGTGGTAGAGATGGTGACCAAATCGTTACAGTACGCGTTACAGTAGAAAAATCACTCTCACGTAAAGAACGTGAACTATATGAGCAGTTACAAGAATTACAGAATACCAGCAAAGGTGAAACAGCCTGGGATAAATTCAAGAAGAAATTCATGTAAGTAACAGGCATCACCTATCAAAGGAGGTGTTACGATGAACATTGAGCAGATGACAGAAATCTTGCAAAATATCATCATGCAAGCAGTACAGCTTGCACAAGAAAAAAACAAAGTCCTGATATAAAAACCTGAGCATATCCTCTATGCAATGGTCAATGACGATAGCCCTAGAGGGTATTTGGCAAAGGTTACATATCAGTCAAGAAGAATTGAAGTTTCATCGAACAAGCACTCACAAGAATTCCGACAGTCAGTGGTTCAACACAACCACAGCTATCAAATGATGTCATGCAAGCATATAACCATGCATTCAAACGCATGCAGAAACAAAACGATAGCTACATGAGTACTGTTACATTCTTACTTGGCTTGTTCGATACAAAAAGCTACAATTATCGAGCAAATCAAACAACAGTTCCATATCACAACAAGTGATATTGAAAAAGCAGAAGAAGAAAGAAGAGGAGGGATGACGATGGATGAAAAAGACCAATGAAAGTCAACTCGATGCATTAAGTAAATATGGACATGATTTAGTCAAAAGAAGTAAAAAGACGGAAAGATTGATCCAGTTATCGGAAGAGATGAAGAAATTCGTAGAGTTATCGAAATTCTCTCACGTAAGACAAAAAAATAATCCAGTCCTCATTGGTGAACCTGGTGTAGGTAAGACTGCAATCGTAGAAGGTCTTGCATGGCGTATTATGCAAGGGGATGTACCACTTGGACTCAAAGATAAGAAGTTAATTGAACTTGATATGGGTGCGCTGATTGCTGGTGCGAAATATCGTGGTGAATTTGAAGAGCGCTTAAAGGGTGTACTCAAGCAGGTACAACAGGCAGATGGTAGTATTATCTTATTCATCGATGAGATTCATAATCTTGTTGGTGCAGGTAAGACAGAAGGCTCCATGGACGCCGCAAACCTATTAAAGCCAATGCTCGCAAGAGGTGAACTCAAGTGTATTGGTGCGACTACATTCGATGAATACCGTAAGTACATCGAAAAAGGATAGAGCTCTAGAGCGTCGTTTCCAAAAAGATTATGGTACAAGAGCCATCTGTTGAAGATACCATTAGTATCTTACGTGGACTCAAAGACCGCTTTTGAATCACACCATGGTGTTCGTATCAAAGATGAAGCGATTATCGCAGCCGCAACACTATCCAATCGTTACATCACAGATCGTTTCTTACCAGATAAGGCAATCGATTTAATCGATGAAGCTTGTGCAACGATTCGTGTAGAAATGGATTCCATGCCTGCAGAGTTAGATGAACTCTCTAGACGTATTATGACTTTACAGATTGAGGAAACATCACTCAAAGGAAGAAACTGACCCTAAAGCAAAAGATCGTCTCGAAGAAATCCGTAAGGAACTTGCAGATCTTAAGGAAGAGCAAACTGCAAAACTCTCTAAGTGGCAAGCTGAAAAGAGTGAAGCTGATGCTATCAAGAACTATAAAGAAGAACTTGAGAAGGCTAAGCTTGCGTTAACACAAGCAGAAAACGCAGCTAACTATGAAACAGCTGCGAAGCTCAAATATGAAACGATTCCAAATCTAGAAAAGAAGATTAACGAAGCAGATGTTGAAAAGACAGATGCGATGGTACATCAGATTGTCGATGAAGATATGATTGCGAAGATTGTATCTCAATGGACACATATTGAAGTATCACGCTTGATGAGTACAGAAAGACAGAAGATTTTACATCTTCCAGAAGTACTATCAAAACGTGTTATGGGTCAACCAGATGCCTTACGCCTTGTATCCGACGCAATCATGCGTTCAAAGGCAAATATCAAGATGAAAATCGTCCATTAGGTTCCTTCATGTTCCCCTAGGTCCAACAGGTGTTGGTAAGACAGAAGTTGCTAAGGCATTAGCACAACAGTTATTCGACGATGAATCTAAGATTGTACGTATCGATATGTCTGAATACATGGAGAAGTTCTCCGTATCTAGACTTGTTGGTGCGCCTCCAGGATATGTTGGATATGAAGAGGGTGGACAGTTAACAGAAGCAGTACGTCGTTCACCATACTCAATCGTGCTATTAGATGAAATCGAAAAAGCACATCCAGATGTATTCAATATCCTATTACAGATCTTGGATGATGGACGTATCACAGACTCTAAGGGTGTAACAGTAGACTTTAAGAATACGATTATCATCATGACAAGTAACTTAGGTAGTCAATATGCCTTCGATGATGACCCAGAACATCGTGAAGAGCACTACATGAGTGAAGTACACAAGTTCTTTAAACCAGAGTTTATCAACCGTGTTGACGAAATCATCGTCTTTAATGCATTGGGTAATGATGTATTAGCTCAGATTGCTGAGAAGTTCTTGGCACAGTTACGCAATCGTTTGAAAGACCGTGATATTAATCTTACTGTCAGTGATAGCGCAATGAAGCGTATCATTGCTTGTGGTGTAGATCCACTTTACGGTGCTAGACCAATGAAACGTCATATTCAACGTGAAATTGAGACAGCAGTTGCGAAGGTGATTCTAGAAAACCCAGATATTAACGGTAAGACAATTCACGTAGACGCAAACGATGAGAAGTATATTGTTACTGTGAAATAAGATTTACTAAATAACGGAGAATACTAGTTTAGATTGACTGGTATTCTCTCTTTTTCTATTGTCTTTGATTTTAGAAATTATGGTGTAGTCCAACTATAATTACATAGTTTTAAAAAAATTTATCAGAAGGCTAGAGCTATGAATTAGAAGTTTTTAAATATGAAAAATTGCTATAAATGAGCAATATTATCTACGAAAGAGACAATAATTATGCGATAGGTATGTGAATATAGATGTAATATTGATTCATCTAAATAATTGTGTGACAATAAAGAAAAAGTTTGTGAAATAGAGATTTAGATTATATATTAAAATTAGAATTTGAATTATTGTGTGCTGTAAAGGTATCAATAGAATATTGTGAAAATATTTGATTTGATAAGTATATTCATGGAAAGCATTTTTCTATTAATAATAAAGTAGAAAGCATACCGGATGATATATTATTACAACAACATTACAATCAGATGTTATCTAAAAATTGCTGAGTTAAGAAGAGGATTTTTATGAGATATTTATCTCTTTTTAAAGAAAAAAATTCATATTAATGAGAATGGTGATTTTAGCTTTTTCTGGCGAGCTTATTTGCTATGTCACCAATTTTTAATAATGGAGAAAAATTGTTGATAATGCATCATCATTTAATTTGGATAGATTACCAATGATTTTTAATTTTGTCATTTCTTTTATTTGATAATGCAAATAATAGGAAATGGTTTATTTGCATTTTGTTCTTATCAAGCTAAAAAAAGAATCTAGAGATTGGTTCTAATTTACAATTGCAAGTTTATAAAAAGCTAACTGTAATTGATATTTCTGAAATAGACAAAATAAGTACCATTGAGTTTGCTAATATCGCAGTAGAAGATTCAACTATTATTGCTGAAAATTATCTTGTTCCAATAAACAATCTATTTATTTCTATTTTCACTTTTAGTATGGCTCTTATCTATATGCTGAGAATAAATTGGATGTTAACAATAATCTTATTTCCACTCTGTCTATTAACCGCGTTAGTTTCTAAAAAGTTACAAAGTAAAATGGAAGTATATGTCTCTAACAAAAGAGAAAAATAGTAAAAATACTTTTCAATAATTTTTAGTCAGATTATTTTTTTGGAATAAAGTCTATTCGAAGTTTCAAAAAAAGAAACATATTTTAGCAACGTTATAGAAGATTCATCAAATAAATTGAAAACAAGCGATATTAAAGCAAGCACAATTAGAATCATTATCAGAGGGTGTTCTATCCTGCTTATTTATGATTACGATTGGTCTAATTCTTTTAGTTACTTCCATTTTCTTGATTAAAGGAATGATAACTTTTTGGTATTATGGTAGCAATCTTAATGTATAACAATATGCTTGTTGATCCATTATTGCAACTAGTCAATATTCAAGCTCAGATGATTAAGGTAAAAAGAGTCAATGTCTCGAATTGATGCATTATTCAAAAATGAGAGAATATAAACCGAGTTGTCATTACGAAAAAGAATATTAACAAGATTATGGTTGATAATGTTACATTCAAGTATCCAAAATCAGATATTAAAATGCTATTTAACTTTAGTGTAAACCAAAAAAAGAAAAAAATATTAGTTTTTGGTAATAGTGGTATTGGTAAGTCGACACTTGCAAAAAAATTCTTACTGGATTTTTATAAACCTTTATCAGGAATGATTCATTTTTACAACAATGATATTGAATTATCGTATATTCCATATATTTCTTATCTTGAACAGGATGGGTATCTATTTAACATGCCAATCAAAGATAATATTCTATTTGGTGATGAATATGTAAATGAAAAAGTATACTAAAATATTAAAAAAATATGTTGCTTAGAGGAATTAATCACTGAATATGGTGATAAAAAGATTGGGGTAAATGGAAATAAATTATCTGGTGGTCAATGCAAGAGAATACTACTTGCAAGGGCATTATATAAAAGATGCTCCAATTTATGTGTTTGATGAAATCACTTCTTCGTTAGATGAAAATTTAATCGATACAATTTTTAGATAATTTATACACTTATTTAAGTGAAAAAAATTGTTATCTTTATTGATCATAATAATAAATTAAAAAAATGTACGTAGATACGATTATTAAAGTTTCCTCAACTAACGGGGGTTGTAATAGGTGAAAAAGAAAGAGTGATATGAGAAATGAATATTTAAAAAGCTTATGTAATATAATCACGTAAAATAAAATTTAAAATTGCATGAAGCTTTCAAGAAATATCCAATAAAATTCCATTTGATTTATTTGATAAAAGACAATGCCAGAGAGTAATTTTTAGGAATTGTCTTTTTGTTTTTTGAAGTAGAGTATTTATGTACAGTTTTTTTAGAATCAATTTATAGTATTGTATGCTTTTATATTAATAAGAAGTATATATTAGCTTTTTAGTTTAAGTACCATAGAAACAGTCCATAAACTAATATGAGGAGTTTTTAAAGAAGGGAGTTCCAAGTATGAAAAGACTGAATAAGCTGATTAGTATTATTGTAGTTGTAATCGTGTTGATAGTATTCATCAGTTTTTGTAAATCATAGGATAAAACTAAAAAGATGAGGATGCTTTATTCAAGACGAACGGAAAGTTTGTTGAAGTCAATGGACATCATATGAATGTTTATCTATCTGGTAATCCTAATAGTGATTTTACTTTTGGTATTTATGTCAGGTGCAGGGACGTGTTCACCAACTCTCGATTTTAAAACGTTATATTCGCTATTTGAAAAAGACTATCAAATAGCGGTTGTTGAAAAAGCAGGGTATGGCTTTAGTGATATTAGCGATATTAGTAGAGATATCGATACAATCTTATTTGAAACTAGAGAATCACTGAATCTAGCTGGGGTGACTAATCATAACTACATTTTATTTCCACATTCGATGTCAGGAATTGAAGCACTGTATTGGGCAAACAAATATCCAGATGAAATAAAAAGGAATTGTTGGATTGGATCCATCTGTACCTGTGGCATATCAAAATACCAAAATAAATACGTTCTTGTTAAAGACAGCAAAGTTTGGAGCGGAAATAGGACTTACTAGATTTCTTCCATATCTTGTGGATTCATCTTCCGCAATCACAGATGGAAACTTAACAGAGGAAGAAAAAGAATTATATAAAGTAATCTTCTATCGAAGAACCGCTACAACTTCCATGATCAATGAAGCGAAAACAATCAAAGCAAACGCAAAGAAATTAGAAGAAGTAGATGCGACCGCTGTGCCGATGTTATTCTTTATCTCAAATGGAGAGGGTACTGGTTATTCAAAAGAAGAGTGGAGAAGTTTTGGTGTTGGTTATTTAGCGAACAAACAGAATGGCAAATATCAGTTCTTAGATTGTTCTCATTATGTTCATAATATTGCATACCAACAAATCTATGAAGAGAGTATCAAATTTATAAATCAATTAAAGTAAAAAGCAGTAAACCAAATTTGATTTACTGTTTTGAGTTGCTACGCTAATTACTTTTTATTTAATTTTTCTACTTCGATAAAGGTAAATTTATCAATTTGTAAATCTTAATAAATACCCATTGGGATCTTGTATTAAGAACTCGGTTTGCGTTTCTTCTGTACCATTAACTTGATATATGCTTCTGTTTAGGGTCTCTGTATATTTCTAAATTTAAAGTTTTCACTAATTTATACAGCCCTTCAATATCATCAACAGCTATTGAAAAAAATTAATTCCTCTTCCCAAAGGATATATTAGCTCGCCTATATTCCAACCATTATCATGAATTTGTTCAAACATAAATTGACTATCTTGAAAAGACATGAAAATGAATTTTTTTCTTCAGGACGTTCGTATTCAATCTTAAATCCTAAGTCATTATAAAACCTTTTGGTCTGTTCAATATCAAAAAAACCGATAACTCGGGAATCATCTTATTAAAATCCATATTCACTCCTTATTGTGCATTTTTTTAGTACATTTAGGATTTTTTTCTGTTTCATAGATTGCGTCATCAACTTGCTGGCTAGCATTGTTGATTTTTGATTGTACATAGAAATCAGAAATGAAGTTATCAAGAAGATAGTCTGTTACTTTTCGCAAAAGCATCAATCTCAATATCAACTGTAATATAATCTCCTACATCTTGTAATTCACGGGTTAGATTCTCTAAAAGCAACCTTTGCATATCTGATTTCTTCCTGTGCGTTTTTCGATATGATTGTGCTTGATGATAGAGGTGATAAAACCACCTGCAAAGATATCAAATAAACCCCAGTTTCTTGCTTTTTTTGAGGAATGTTTTTGCTTTATACAAGTGTTGTAGTGCATCTTCGGCTGCGAAGATGGCTTCTGTAATATCGTTTTCTAGTGTATTCATAATTTTTAGTTTACTCCTGTATATCTGAAAGTGAATCATTTTTTATAGTAGATTTTTGCGAATCCAGTTTGCGCATCCTTCTTGGAAGTAGTGGTCTGCATGGTCGGTTGCAATTTCTTTTAGGCATGGCATTGCATTGCCCATCGCAACCTTTACACCTGCAACCTCTAGCATGGCTAAATCGTTTTCGCCATCACCAATTGCACAAACTTGTTCTGGTAAGATATTCTCTCGTTCCATAATCATACGAAGGCCATTGCCTTTATCAATCCCATGTGGCTGTACTTCTAACCAGTTTGGATTGACAAAAATACTGAGTACTTATCAGTGGGAATCTCTTTGGCAAGTTTCTTGAGCGTGCCTGCAGTACCTGAGAAACAGATTTTGATAATATATTTATTTTCGAGGTTTTCAAGATTAAAATCAATTTCGGCATGATGGAAATGATGATATTGTATAAAATCTCGTATTTGCGAGCATAGACGGAATAACATCAATGCAATGTAATTCTTCTTTGAGCCAGTTGTTAAGAAGTCCTTGTCAGTTGATGCCATTAGGATGACAGGGTACTTTTTCCGCAAAGTGGAAGCAGGCCATGAATCTCTTCCTTTGTTAGAACAGGGAATGATATATGTTCCTTCTTGTTTACAAAGTAGATGTCTTGGCCGTTATTGGAAACGATATAGTCATAGATATCCTTTGGAAATCCATTGAGGATGCGTTCGTAATGACGGCCAGTACAGATTGCGATACGTGTTCCTTGTGATCGTAATGTACGTAGTGTTTCTACGGCATATTGTGTTAAGTGACCAGGGCGCGCAAATAATGTTCCATCTAAGTCTGTTGCAAAGAGTTTAATATCGTTTTTTGTCATAGTTGTATTTTTAGATGGTTCCTAGCATTCTGGCAAGTTTTTAGGGCTTTTTAATAGGTTATCAAAAAAACAGAGTGCTATAATCACCATATTCAAAAGGGAGTATATGAATATGAAAGTTCGTGAAAAAGAAAAAAAGCCTGGATTTTTTTAGCATCTATTTCAATGATTATTGTATTGTTGGCATTAGTTGTTTATTCTGTTCGTTTGGATATCTCAATTATACCAGCATTGGTATTATCAATTTGTTATTCACTTGGTGTAGCGTATTACTATGGCTATGGTTGGGATGAAATCATGGAAGCTGTTTATGAAAAGGAGAAGGGTGTTATTGGTGTCTTCTTCATCGTTTTGATGATTGGTATGTTTATTGCGGCGATGATGTTTTCGGGAACAATTCCAACGATTATTTACTACATTGTTCATGTGATTAATCCTGCCTGGGTTATTCCGATGACATTTATCATTTGTGCTGTAATCTCTGTTTTGATTGGAACATCTTGGGGTACGATTGGTACAGTTGGTGTCATCATGATAGCGATTGCGCAGAGTATGAATGTACCGATCGCAATCGTTGCTGGTGCAGTGGCTTCTGGATCACACGTAGGACAGTTAATCTCTCCAATGTCGGATACAGCCAACGTGGCTGCTAGTTTTGCTGAAACGGATACAGTATCGATGATTAAGCGTGTAGCTATCTTTACAATTCCAACACTGTTATTTGCGCTTGTTGGGTATGTAGTAATGGGGATTAGTGTAGGTGGACAGGGCTGCTGACTTAAGTGCTGCTAGTACAATTACGAGTGATATTCAGAAGGTGTTTCATGTAAGCCCAATCTTAGTCCTACCGATGGTCATTGTATTTGTCATGACATTTTTAAAGAAGCCAATTGTACAGACTTTGGGTATTTCTGCAATTATTGGTATCTTATTTGGTGTTGTGTTCAATGGCTTTGATTTTGGCAATGGTCTATCTGCTTTATATAGTGGTTTTTCACTAGAGAAGATGACAACGATTCCTGTATCTTCATTGAGTGATGTATTTGTAAATCTCTGTAATCGTGGTGGTATGACTAGTATGATTTCTCCTGCGTTACTAGTGATTGTGGCTTCGATGTATGGAACAATTCTTTTACATATCAAAGCGCTAGATGTAATTGCGGATACATTATTCTCTAAACTACATAGTCGCTTCTTATTGAATTTAGCTGTTAGTGTACTCGCTACACTTATCATTGCGTTAACTTCAAGTACTTTCTTAGCAGCGATGATGCCAAAGGATCTTTTCTTTAAGAAGTTCAATGAAGAGGGTATGGATGGAAAAGATTTAATCTCCAGTGTTGTAGCCGCAAGTACGCAGTTAATTACCTGTATTCCATGGTGTGATACTGCTGTATTTATTGCAGGTATTGCAGGTGTATCTACACTCAGTTATCTACCATATAACTTGATGGGATATGGAACGGTTATTTTTTGCGATGGTATTTGCATTATTAGGAATTGGCTTTTACTAAGAAGAAAGAAGCTTAGAAAGAAGGTTCATATGGATTTTGATCATATCTTAAATCGTCGAAATACAAATACATGGAAATGGGATGGTGAGGGAAAGGATGCACTATATCCAATGGGTACAGCAGATATGGATTTTCCAATGCCGAAAGAAATTCAACATGCATTAAAAGAAAAGATTAGCCAGGGTGTATTGTCATATGCTGCAGATAAAAGTTATTTTGCGGATGCGGTTGTGTCATATTTAAATAAGCGTGATGAATTACAACTCAATCCAAAAAGTGTACTTCCTGGTACTTCATTAATGTCAGTCTATAAGTTATTGTTAGATGCATTTAGCATAGAAGGAGATGGAGTCATCTTACAGACACCAGTCTTTGGTGGTATTTTTCAAGTCACAAAGAATAACAATCGTAAGATATACGAAAACCAGTTGGTGTTTGATGAACATACAAAGACATGGCATGTAAATATGGAAGAGTTAGAACAGTTCTGTTCCTTGCAAGATACGAAAGTACTGGTGATTACCAATCCTGGTAATCCAACTGCGAATGTATTTACAAAAGAGGAACTAGAAGAAATGGTTCGCATCGCAAGTGAGAATGATGTAGTTATCATCAGTGATGAAGTACATTCTGATCTTTATTATGATGATAGAAAACATACATCTATTCTTAATGTGACAGACCGTGCAGTATTACTCACAAGTTCTGCAAAGGTCTTTGGAATTCCTGGATTAAAAACAGCGATTACGATTATTCCAAATGAAGAACTATTTAAAGTCTTTGCGCATGTAAACATGCGTGCAAAGATGGATGTTATCGATTTAGGACTTGTTGGAATGAGTGCAGGATATACACAGTGTAAATACTACATCGATGAACTGCGAACATATTTACAAAAGTCAAAGGATATCTGTGTAGATTGGTTTAATCAACACGACATTAAAGTGACTTTATCAACTCCACAGGCATCATATCTTTTCTGGTTAGATTTTCGTAAGTGGAACTTAGACAATACAACATTGGAATCATTATTACGAAAGTATGGGATTGTATTTTCGAATGGTGTTGAATTTGGAGGCAGTCATAATGAAGGGTATATGCGTATGAATGTAGCGACATCACATGCCCAATTACTAGCTGCATTAAATGCGCTAGAGAAATGTTATCAGGAGAATTTAGGTTCTTTTATAAAGTTGTGATTATTCATACTGGCTATGTTATAATGAGATTTGTTATAAGTATGTGAGGAAATGAAAATGAATCAGCCATTATTCTACGGAAACTTATTAGTTACATTAGCATTCGGCGCATTTGCAGGTTTAATGTTTTTATCGTTTAGCCAATACAAAGGGAAAGATTAAGTATGCAGGAAGACAATGGGACGCAACTAAGATTACGCTCATTGTGATTGTGGGTTTGACTCTTGTTTCTTTGATTGGTAATACAATTACTGTTTTTGATATCTTACGTGTTATCGTCATCATTGTTGCGATTGTTGCGTATTGGTTAGCGAAAAGATGGTATTGGGGAAGAGGGTTATGTAACCAATGGTAAATTCCATGCATGGAAGGAACTCAGTGGTTATGATTATAAGGATGATAAGAAGTTCTTTAATTTATATCTAACATCATCTTCAAAGAAAGAAAGCACAAATGTAGAACTTGTAGAGTATGAGTTCGAACAAAAAAAGCAGATGTACTAGCTTTTATGAAGGAAAAAGTTGGTAATAAATATAAGCGTATGAAGAAGTGATTGTAATCAAGCAATCACTTTTTTTGACAAACACGAAAAAGTAGATTATAATATATATAGTCAAAAATGACTATAAGGAGAAGCCATGGAAGAAAAGAAATGAACGTGGTGAAACACTAGAGGAATTCCTTGTTCGCTATGATGAGACAAAGTATCGAAGGCCGAGCAATACTGTTGATATGATTCTATTAACAGTATTAAAGGGAAAAGCTAAAGGTGTTATTAGTCAAACGTAAGGATCATCCATTTATTCATGATTGGGCTATGCCTGGTGGTTTTGTGAACTTTGATGAAGATTTGGATACCGCTATGAAACGAGAATTAGAAGAGGAAACTAATCTTTTTGATTCTACATATTTTGAGACAATTATATACATTTGGAAATGCGGACCGTGATCCACGTACACGTGTGATTACGACAGTTTACTTGTCTATGACACCGGCTGAAAACATTAAGATGACATCTGCTGGTGATGATGCGATGGATACAGGGTGGTTTACCATCCAAAAGATTACAACGACATCGGATGGGTATGAGCGTAAGAGTGTATTAATGTTAGATGAAGAAGAAAAAGGGATTCATCTACGCTATGAAATTTATGATACTGCTTGTGATAACTACGTACAGACAAGATCCAAGTTACTAGATAGTTCAAACGCAAAACTAGCAGCCGATCACATCAAAGCGATTAATATGGCAATCGATGTTGTACGTAATCGTGCAGCTTCTACAGGTATTATGTTTAACCTGTTGCCGAAGGAATGTACACTACGTGAGATTCAGGAAGTCTATGAGGCTATCGTAAATCACCCAGTTGATACAGGTAACTTTAGACGGGATATTAAAAAAATGTTAGTGGCTACAGGTAATACAACGATTGTAAATGGTAGGAAGGTCGCAACCTATAGCTTTAATCCATTACTACCATTCGTAAAGGAGACGTTATAATGAAAGTACTTATCGCAATTGATATTCAAAATGATTTCGTGTCAGGTTCTCTTGGTACAAAAGAAGCAGAAGCTGCCCTTGCAAAGATGGTTGAAGAAATCAACTCACCAAAATATGATATGGTCTTTGCAACACAGGATACACATGATACAAATTATCTCAATACCTTGGAAGGTAAATACTTACCGGTTGTACACTGTATCAAGGATACAGAGGGTTGGAAGTTTCCAAAGAGTGTTGAAGAAGCACTGCATAAACGCAATGCTAAAATATTTGAGAAGGATACCTTTGGATCAATAAATTTAGCAGTTGAACTACAGAAACTAGCTCCAGAAGAAATTGTATTAATTGGTATCTGTACAGATATTTGTGTTGTGACAAATGCTTTACTATTACGTACACATCTAGCCAAATACAAAGATAACTGTTTTACCGCAAGCATGTGCTGCAACAACAATAGACAAGCAAAAGGAAGCTCTCGATGTAATGGCTTCTTGTCAGATTGAAATAGAAAAATGAGGAAATGATATGAACAACATTCAAGTAGAACCATATATCCCTGATGAAGATTATGACAATCCTGCGATGGTCACAGATTTCTATGAATTCTCCATGGCAAACTCATTATTCATGCATGGATATAAAGATACCATCATGGTATTTAACATGTTCTTTAGAGATAACCCAGACGATGGTGGATACGCAATTAGCTGTGGTCAACAGAAGCTATTACGTTTTTTAAAGAACTATCACTTTACAGACTTTGATATTCAGTGGTTATTAACCAAGGGTATGAGTCCAGAATTCTGTGAATATCTACGTAACTATAAGTGGAAGGGTGATGTGTACATGTTACGTGAGGGTACTGTATGTTATCCTCAGGTACCAATGGTACGTATTGAGTGTGACATGGTAGGTGCAGTCCTAATTGAAACCTATCTATTACAGACAATGAACTTCCATTCCTTAATCGCTACAAAAGCAACTCGCATTACTGGTCTAAGTAATAAGACGCCAAGAAATGTTATGGAATTTGGAACACGTCGTGCACAGGGGCATGTCTGCAGGTAACGATGGCGCCTATGCGGCTATCTTGGGTGGCTGTATCGGTACTGCAAACTGCCTTGCGGAGATGAAGTATGGACCAGATGTACGAGCACTTGGAACAGTTGCGCATAGTTATATCGAATTCTTCCCAACTGAGATGGATGCCTTCCGTGCCTATGCGAAACTTATCCTGAAAATGTATCATTGTTACTAGATACGTATAGTATCTTTTGATTCTGGTCTTCCACATCTTATCCAGTTAGATGATGAGTTGATTGCGAAGTATCCAAATGATCCTAATAAGCGTGTTAAGAGTGCACGTATTGACTCTGGTGACTTGGCGCGTGGCTATAAGCGCTTGCGTCGTGCTTTGGATGAAGCAGGTAAGTCATATATCAAACTTGTCGCATCTAACTCATTAGATGAAAAGAAGATGGCAAACATGGAACTCTATGAGCATGCAAAGTTTGACTTCTATGGTGTCGGTGAAAAACTCATTACTGCTGCGACAGACCCTGTCTTTGGTGGTGTATATAAGCTAGTCGCTGTCAAAGAAAAGGATGGTAGTTATACACCAAAGATGAAGTGTTCTGATTCTTCTAGTAAGGCAATCATTCCAGGCAAACTAATGGCTTGGCGCGTATTTGATGAAGAAGGAAAGGGACAGTGTGACATTATCTCCCTTGATACAGAAGTGATTGAGAATGGTAAGCCTGTTGAAGTTGTCAACCTTGACCCAGATGCCTTTGAAAGACATAAGACAATTATTCCTAGCCATGTTGAGAAGATTTTAATTCCTCATATGTTAAATGGTGAAATTGTTCTCGATTTACCAGATATTCGTGCAAAGAAGGAATATGTAAAGGAACAACTGCAGTATCGTGTTTGGGAATCTGAATTACGTACAGAGATGCCGCATAAGCACTATGTGAGACTTAACACCTGCAGTAGCTAAAACTCAGAGAGGAGTTATATGAGAAACTCCATGGAGGCATCATTTGAGTTACCTGTTATTTGGTGGAGCCTTTAATCCACCAACGAAAGCTCATATCGAACTAGCAGAATATGCTTGCGAAAAAGACAGGTGCTATGAAGGTTATCTTTATGCCTAGTAAGATGAGCTATATCGAACATGATCAAGCAAAGAACTTTTGCCTTTCATGATACAGAACGATTAGCGATGCTAGAAAGTATCTGTAAAGCACATCCAAAAGCTAATGGTCAGTGACTATGAGTTAAAGGAAGAAAGTCAACCACGTACATATCAAACGCTCTGTTATCTAAAAGAGCAGGGATATGCATGCAAGTTATTATTTGGCTCTGATAAGTTACCAGAATTAAAAACTGGTTGGAAACATGTAGAAGAGATTGCAAAGGAATTTGGCATTGTATGTATGGCAAGATACGATGATAACTGTGAAAAGATGATTGCGGATGATTCCTATCTCTCAAGTCTTTCTCAATACATAGAAATTGTACATACACCAAAGGAATATCATCATATTTCTTCTAGCGAAGTACGTAAGCAGTTTCTCATCGCAAAAGATGCGATACAAATACTACAAGATATATTGCCAAAAGAATTACATGGTCTAAGTAGTTACCTTTTCAGTGAGGAAAATCATGAAAAATAGAATGATAAAAGTCGGTACAGTCGTACCAAGGATGAAAGTGGCAAATGTCACATATAACGTTGCACAAATTATTCAAACAATGAATGAAAAATGCGGATGCTGGATTCTTAGTATATCCAGAATTATGTTTTGACAGGATATACTTGTGGTGATCTTTTTGGACAGTTTACATTATTAGATGCAGTAGAAGATGGACTATTCAAGATTGCGAATGCGTCAAATAAACTAGAGGGACTAACAGTTGTGGTTGGTGCACCGTTACGTTTTGAAAATCATTTATATAACTGTGCAGTATATATCTCAGAAGGTGTCATTGTAGGTATTGTGCCTAAGATCAATCTTCCGACATATAGCGAGTTCTATGAAAGTAGATGGTTTACAAGTGGTAAGAATATCGTTAGCCAAATGATTCAATTAGGTGATGAGTTTATCCCATTTGGCAGAAACGTTCTAGCATGTGATAGCCATAGTGGAGCTATTGTAGGTCTAGATATCTGTGAAGATTTATGGGTACCTGATAAGCCAAGTACGCATGCATGTCTTGCGGGTGCAAATATTATCGCGAATCTATCTGCTTCTGATGAAATCATTGGTAAGCAAGACTATCGTCGTACGATGGTATTACAGCAGAGTGCAAGTTGTTATTGTGCATATCTATATGTATCTAGTGCAACGGATGAAAGTAGTACGGACCTTGTATTCTCTGGTCATAGTATGATTGCTTGCAATGGACGTTTGTTAAAAGATTCCATCTTCCCAGAAGATACAAAGGTCGAAACTGTTGTAATCGATTTAGAGTCCATTGAAAAGAATCGTCGTCACCAGACAACATTTGATTTAGAAGAAAATTATGATGACTATGTATATGTAGATGTTTCTATCAAACCAATTTGTAATCAAGATGAAATTACAGTAGATGAACTAGTAGATGCATTACGCAAGGAAGACTATATTGTGAATCGTAATCCATTTGTACCAGTTGATGATGAAGAACGTGGTCGTCGTTGTATGAAGATTTTAGAGATTCAAGCAAATGGTCTAGCAACACGTGTTCGTTCCACAGGAATTAAGAATCTTGTGATTGGTATCTCAGGTGGTCTGGATAGTACACTTGCATTACTGGTATGTCATCAGGCAAGAAAACTAGTACCTGATATTCATATCATCGGATATACATTACCAAGCCATGGTAATACAACTTCATACACATATAACAATGCCTTAGATTTAATGCGTGCATTAGATGTAGAAATGCATGAAGTTGCGATTGAAGAGGGTGTTCAAGCACATCTGAAACAGATTGGTCATCCTGGTAGTTATCAGGGTGAAGGTGATACAACCTACGAAAATGCACAAGCCCGTATGCGTACTTACATCCTGATGGATGCCGCAAATATGGCAAATGGACTCGTAGTTGGAACAGGAGATCTATCTGAACTAGCACTAGGATGGTGTACATATAATGGTGATCACATGTCCATGTACGCGGTAAATGCATCTGTACCAAAGACACTTGTACAATATATCTGTAAAGCATATGCATATATCTGTAATCAAGAAGATCTCAAAGAAGTACTCTTAAAAATCTGTGATACACCAATCTCACCAGAACTAACACCACATGATGAAAATGGTAAGATTGCCCAGAAGACTGAAGATAAGATTGGTAAATATGACCTCAATGACTTCTTCTTATACTATGTATTACGCTATGGCTATTCACCAGAAAAGATCATGGTTTTAGCATTAACAGCATATCCAGAGTTAGAGAAAGAAGAAGTACGTGAGGCAATGTTACGATTCTTCAAGCGTTTCTTCAGCCAGCAATTCAAACGTAGTTGCTTACCAGATGGTCCAAAAAGTAGGCTCCGTTACACTTTCTCCAAGAGGAGATTGGCGTATGCCATCTGATGCCAGTGCTGAGCTCTGGTTAGAACAAGTTAAGAAAGCTTAGGTTACTTCCAAATGGGAGTAACTTTTTCATACGAGAATATACAAGAAAGAAGAAAGCATATTTCCACATTTCTGCAGAAGGATTTCCTATAATGAAATTACCAAGAAGAAGATTACAAGAAGGGAGGAATTCAATCTTCTTACACTTTGTTCATACAATCATTGGAGGAATAATAAAATGAAAAAAATGTATTTCAAGGCTATTTAGCGCTTCAATAGCTATTTTAGTAGCCTCATCCAGCATCATTTCAGCGTATGCATGTACCGGTGTCATTATCGGTGGCGATTTAACAGAAGATGGTAGTACAATTTTTGGACGTACAGAAGACTTAGAAGTTAATCATAATAAGGTGTATAAAGTCCACCAAGCAGGAGAACATAAAGCTGGTGAAACAATCAAAGATGTTTCTGTAGATCCAGATAAGGGGTATTCCTTTACATTTGCACATGATTCTTATCGCTATACGTCCGTCAGCGATACAACACCAGAATATGGTAATTTTGACGAAACAGGATTTAATGAAAAGGCTTAATTGCGGATATGACGGTTTCCGCAAGTGCAAATGAAAATGTATTAGGCGTAGATCCATACTTAGATGGCACAGATTCAACAAAGCCAATTGGTATTACAGAAGCTATCATTACCACAGCAGTATTAGGCGGTTGTGACAATGCAAGACAAGCAGTTGAATTTATCGCACAAGAAGTCGCAACAAAGGGTGCAGGAGAAGGCAATGGTCTAGTCGTAGCAGATCATAATGAACTTTGGTACATGGAAATTTATACCGGTCACCAGTTTGTGGCTATGCGCTATCCACGTGATAAGTATTCCGTATTCCCTAACTCATTCTGGTTGAATGAATGTAGATTAACCGTAGGGGAAGAAAAGGAAAACTATAATATTTCAGAAGATGGAAATTATATCTATTCCAAGGATATCTTCAAAGTCGCAACAGAAGCTAAGACATTCAAGGGAGATGAATTAACTCGTACGATCGATTTATATTCTTCTTATGCATTACCTGAACTATCTGAAAGTACTGAATCACGTGTATGTTCCGGTATTAAAGCAGTTTAATCCTGATGCGAAGTTTGAAGGTGATGTATATCCATTCTTACAGACAACTTCAAAGAAGATTACATTAGCGGATGCGATGGCATTTACACGTAACCGTTTGGAAACTATTAACGAAGTGGCAGATGATCTAGGTCGTGAAATCTATATCCAATTGGTAATCGTAATACGATGGAAGCACATATCTATCATCTTCCTGCAAATGCAACGGAAGAATATCCAGGAACAATGTGGTTAGCATTAGGTTCTCCATTAACTTCACCATTTGTGGCATACTATCCAAATCAGAATTCTGGTATTGCGCAGGCACAGAATGAAAACAATGAATTCAATGAAGATTCCGTATATTGGTTAGCAATGGATACTTTATTCATGATTGAATACAATCGTGATGAATTCCAACCAATCGCTACTAAGAAGATTGAAGCACTCGAAAGTGAAGAGATCAAGAACGCTGTTACAACAATGTTAACAGCTGATGAAGCAACAGCTAAAAACCATGAAGATGCAACAAAGGCATATGAGACAATGAAGGAAATCCATGCGGAGATCCTTGAGAAGTTTAAAAAGTATATCAAAGAAAATGACTATACAATTAAGTTCTTTGGTAAGCGTGCAAAAGCAGTCTTTACAGGATCAGAAGTTTTAGTACCTAAGGATAGTGCAGAAATTGGAATGAAGTTAAGCGTTACACCTGGCGAAGATATGATGTCTGGTGAACTCAATATTGTAGACCACTATGGAAATCCAGTTGAGGAAGTAAAACAAGACTTAACATATTCTATTCCTACAGCAGCTTTCAATGGCAAGCCTACATTTACGGATGGTACAAATGAAATTACAGCTGAAGTAAAGGATGATAAGTATGTATTTACTACAAAGGCAACACACATTGCATATACAGTATCTGAAGGCAAAGAAGCAACAACTGAGACAGAAACAAAGCCTAAGACAACACCACAGTCGGTTGTATTACTTGTTGGAGCAGTCATTGTAGTAGCAATAGCGGCACAAGTCATCAGAAAGAAATTACGTTAATCATGAAAAGTCAGACGAATTGTCTGACTTTTTTATGGAGTGATTGATATGACTATTCATAGAAGAAATAGTTTTCATTCGTATTTGCGTATAATGCGCTATAGTTCAAAATGTAATATTTCTTTTTTCTTTTTTAATGAGTTTTTCTTGGAGCAAACGATTCATGACTCGGATAACTTAGCGATAACTGATTGATAATGTACGTGACATTCTCGTAAATCTAAAAGTAAACAATGTGTCTTGTGAGTTTTGTATAATCAAAAGCACACATTTTTGTATATGCTGTCTCTGTCTTATCAACGATTACATCGTCATCTCTTTTGGTTAGACGGTAGGCCATGGTCTTACTGATGTAACGTAAGAATGTATTATCATCCAAAAAGACGATTACGATATGTATCAAGTGAAATGCAAAAAACAAAGACAGTCTGATGAGGCAACAACGCTGGTCATTGGTTTTCATTTTTCCAAAAGGGAGGAAACTTCACCAAGTACAGTAAACTCTTTAGAACCACCGAGATATATGATTTTTCCACTATCGCTTGTTACCAAAAACTTTACTTCACCATCCAATAGAAAATAGATAAAGTCGGAGATGATATCAGATTCGATGATTTGTTCTCCTCTGTGGAAACGACATAGTTTTATAATGTCTTTAACAGGGAATCCGAAATATTGTGAGAACTTGGTTTTTAAAAATTCTGTAAGTAAATATCTATTTTCTATCCATTCCATGAACTTATTGTATATGACATATGTCACTTTCTGCAAAAGACAATTTTTTTAATATTCGTTTAGAATGATTGTATAAGGAGCTCTGAATAAGGAGATAGAAAGAATATGAAAAAAATATTTGTATCTGCAGTACTTTCTCTTTGCATGGCATTACTTGCTGGTTGTGGCACAACAGGGACAAAAGAAACATCTTCTACAAGTGAAGAGAAACCACTTGTTGTACAGTTTGTTCCAACAAATAACGATGGTTCAATGGAAGCGAAGACAAAAGCCATTTGCTGAGTATTTAGAAGAAAAGCTTGGACGTAAAGTTGAGTAACACTAGCAACTGACTATTCAACAATTGTTGAAGCAATGGCATCTGGTAAAAGTTGATTTAGGTATTATGCCACCAGCTGCCTATGTACAGGCAAAAAAATCAAAGGTGCAGCGAAGGCTCTCTTATCTTCCAAGTTGGTCGATTATGATCAAAAACAGAATTGCCAATGAAGGTTCTTCAACTAACTCATTCAAAGGAGAAGTGATTGTTAGAGCTGATTCAAATATTCAATCTTTAGAAGATTTAAAGGGTAAGAAGATTGCGACACTAAGTCCTAACTCTGCTTCTGGTTATATCTATCCTGTAGCAGAAATGAAGGATGCGGGTATTAATCCAACAACTGATTGTACAATCGTAACAGTTAATGATATTCCATCTGAAATTACAGCAGTTTTAAATGGTCAAGTTGATGCAGCATTTGTATTTGAAGGTGCACGTTTTGTTTTTCCAAAAAGAAGTTTGAAGGAACAAATGATCTATTCAAAGATTTGAAAGTTCTGTATTTGACAAAGGGTGATATTCCAAATGATGCGATTGCGGTATTACCAACAATGGATGAAAAACTACAACAAAAGATCAAAGAAGTATTCTTAAATATGAATCAAGATGAGGCAGCAAAAGATGCAATGTCATTATGGAATCATACTGGTTATGTAGAAGCAGATGAAAAGGCATATGACACAATGTCTAACTATATCGAAAAAGGCAGCACAATAAGAGATGATTGAATTAAGAAATGTCTCAAAAATATACAAAAATGGAGTACATGCACTAGATCATGTAAATCTCACAATTCAAGATGCTGAATTCGTTGCGATTATTGGTCTTTCTGGTGCAGGGTAAATCAACATTATTGCGCTCAATCAATCGTCTTAACGAAATCACTGATGGTGAAATCTTGATAGATGGTAAAATCAATCACTAAAGCCAATAAGAAAAGAATTGAAAAAGATTCGAACACAAATTGGTTTGATATCTCAGTCTTTTAACTTGGTGAAACGGAATACAGTACAGAAGAACGTATTATCAGGAAAACTTGGAACCTTTAGTACGCTTAAAAGTACATTAGGATTATTCTCTAATAAAGATTATCAGTTATGTAATGAAGTTTTAGCCAAGGTAGGATTAGAGAATAAACTGCATAGTCGTTGTGATGAATTATCAGGTGGACAGCAACAAAGAGTATCTATTGCTAGAACGCTCTTTCAAGAAGCAACCATCATCTTAGCGGATGAACCTGTCGCTTCCTTGGACCCTGTAACATCTAAAAAGATTCTATCTGATTTAAAGAATATTAACGAACAACTAGGTATTACAGTTATTGTAAATATTCACTCAGTCGAACTCATAAAAGTATTTGCAACAAAGATTATTGCGTTACAAGATGGTAAGTTAGTGTTTGAAGGTACTCCTGAAGAACTTACAGATGAAAAGTTAAATTATATCTATAAAGGTATCTCAAATCTTGAAGAGGAAGTTCAAGATGAAGCTTAAAGATACAGTTCATTATCAATGGTATAAACATGTAGGAACCTTCGCAGTATTGGCAATATGCTTATATGCATGCATACGTATTACAAATGCAAATCTTTCGAAGTGCTTTTCAAATACAAAAACAGATGCAACTATTCCTACAGAAACTACTTCATCCAGATTGGTCATATCTTCCATCACTGATAACACCGATTATCAAAACGATTCAAATGTCTGTATTAAGTACTTTTATTAGGTGTACTTTTTAGCGATTCCATTCTCATTTCTTGCGACTACACTCATTACTAAGAATACTGTTCTAACAGGTTGTATTCGTTTTGTGATGAATATTATTCGTACGATTCCAAATACACTTTTAGCAGCTATCTTAGTATCGATTGTTGGTATTGGTGAAGTTACAGGTGTAATTACCTTTAACCATCTTTACCTTTGGCTTGGTATCACAGTTACTATATGAATCGATTGAAACGATTGATACACTACCTGTTGAATCCGCTGAGTCTGTTGGAGCCAATAAGTTTAAGGTTGCAGTATGGGCAGTTTGGCTACACAAATATTACCAGCTGTAATCAGTTATACTTTTTTTATGCATTAGAAATTAATATACGGTCTTCAACAGTACTAGGATATGTTGGGGCAGGTGGAATTGGTATTATTTTAAATACTTCATTAGCATTATTTAAGTATGATCGTGTATCCATCATTATCCTAATGATTTTGATATTGGTTATTCTAGTAGATACAATCAGTGAATACGCTAGGAGGAAGTGTGTATGATGATGGCTCTTCGAAAGTATTCAACGATATGGATTCTACTAGGAATTCTAGTATTGATTTTTCTTATCAGGTTATGGCCTAGATTATTCAGCACTGAATAACTTTTTTCACCGTCCATGGTAATAGACACAGTCAGAGGATTATTAAAACCTGATTGGTCATATTTCTTTGATGGTAGTGGGGAAGATGTATTCTCACTGATGATTTTGACAATTGCGATAGCTTTCGTAGGAACCGTCATTGGTACTATCTTCGCATTTCCACTCATGTTACTGGCTAGTCATAATCTTTGGTCAAGAAATACGATAGTACCAAAGATTGCAAAAATTATTTTGGATATATTGCGTAGTTTCCCAGAGTTAATATATGCAATTATCTTTGTAAAGATGGTAGGCCCTGGTCCATTTGCGGGAGTATTAGCGATTGGTGTCCATCAAATTGGTATGTTAGGAAAACTATTTACTGAGGAGATGGAGAAAATGAATGAAGATGCGATTGAAGCAATGCATTCAGTAGGCGCAAATTCAATCCAAACCTTCTTCTATGCAAGACTTCCACAAGTCATGCCAGCATATACATCTTTGATTTTGAATCACTTTGAAATCGGTGTAAGATCTGCCGCAACCCTTGGTCTTGTAGGTGCAGGTGGTATTGGTGCACCATTAATCTTTGCGATTCAAGCAAGAAACTGGGATAAAGTAAGCATTATCTTATTAGTAGTAGTTGTGACTGTATTTGTATTAGATATCGCAAATGGGTGGCTTAGAAAGAAGCTGAAGTAATGAGAATCTTGCAATTAAGTGATATACATTATCGTACACACTACACAAATGATAATGCATATGAAAGACTACTTGCTAAATTAGAGAGTCCATTGAAACACCTAGAACTCTGCTTGCAAGATGCTTTACAACATGGGGAATATGATTGCCTTTGTTTGACAGGTGATATTTGTGATAATGGAAGTGTTGATGATTATCAAACAGTAGAAAGTATTGTAAAAAAATACTTTCCAGAGATTCCAATCATCACGATTCCTGGAAATCACGATAATGAAAATTACCAACAAGTATTTGGATCAAAAAGTCATACGACGTATCAATTACAGAATTATACGATTCTTGCATTAAAATAATTCCGAGTATGGAAATGCAAATGGGAAATTCGCAGATGAGGATTTTTTTCGTGGCTAGATGAAAATCTAAAAAAACAGCTGAAAAGAAAAATTATTTTGATACATCACCCTGTTAGAAAATATCCTGGAATTCCATGTTTACCACAAGCTGAAAAAGCTTTATCCAACATATACAAAACACGAATACAGTATTAGTCATGCAAGGTCATATACATTGGAGCGAAGACTATACAATCAATGGTACACACTATAGTGTGGGTCCAAGTACATCCTTTCAAGGAGAAAAATAATACTGAAAAATGATAGTGTTTCATTCTATGATGTGGCAGGGTATAAAAATCTATAATTTGATTGATAATCATGTTTCAACAAAATCCTATATAATAAAAAGCCAACCAAAAGTATGTAGTTGGAAATTTGCAGAAAATAAGATTCAAGAAATCGATGTCGATATTAACACGGATGTAGAATCCTGTTGATGGCGACATCTTTTTTTCTTAGACATCGAAAAGAGATGGTATAATCAATCCATGAAAACTTTAATTTGGGACTTTAACGGCACAATTTTAGATGATTTACAATTATGCCTATCGATTGAAAATGAAATGTTAAAAAAGAGGGGAATGGAAAAGTATCCTGTCACTAAGCAGGACTACCTCAATACATTTTCGTTTCCAGTTATTAATTACTATTACCATATTGGTTATACCTTTAATACAGAAAGTTACGAGGAAGTATCTCTTGAATTTAATCAAGAATATGATCGTCGCTTTGATGAGTGTTCTTTGATGGATGATTTTATTTCTACTGTAGAAAAGGCAATAAAACTCGGATATCGTAATGTTATTCTATCTGCTTCTCGTCACGATAAACTGGTAGAGCAGTGCAAGTTACTAGGAATTGACCAATACTTTGATGAAATACTAGGAATTGATAATATGCTTGCGGCTTCAAAAAGTTGAGATGGCAAAGATTTGGATGGAGAAGAGTGATGTGGAACCATCTGAATGTAAGTATATTGGTGACACTGTTCACGATAAAGAAGTTGCGGAAGCACTTGGCATTCATGATTGTGTACTAATCGCAAATGGTCATCAATCCCTATGAGGTTTTACGTAAGGCAACAGATAACGTTGTATATACACTAAAAGAGGTAACACTATGAAATATTGCCCAGTGAGTAAAAAGTGTGGTGGATGTGCATACATCGATGTCCCATATGAAGAACAATTAAAAATGAAACGCGAAGAGATGCGTAAGATATTCCGTACCAAAGCAGTTGAGCCAGTACTGGGTATGAAAGATCCGTATCACTATCGTCATAAAAATTTATGCAAAGCTTCGCTAGAGATAAAAAGACAAATAGAATCTATGCAGGCATGTATGAAGAAAATAGTCATCGTAAAGTACCAAGTGAGATGTGTTTGATTCAACATACACTCGCAAATGAAATCCTGACGACAATCTGTAAGTTAGCAGAATCTATGCATATAGAGATTTACGATGAAGATAGTGGTAGGGGTACGTTACGTCATGCATATATTCGTATCTCAAAAGCAACCAATGATGTTTTTACTTGATGTTGTGATTGGCTCAAAGGGTCTACCAAGTTCAAAGAACTTTGTAAACGCACTCGTAAAGAAATTCCCACAGATTAAAACGATTATTCTGAATTTTAATCGTGCTCGTACATCCATGATACTTGGAAAAGATGAAAGAGTATTATATGGACCAGGTTATATTACTGACCGTATTGGTGGTTTAGAGTTCCGTATTTCATCAAAGTCATTCTATCAAGTCAATCCAGAACAAACAGAAGTACTCTATCGTACAGCACTATCACTAGCAAAGATTAAAGATACTGATGTTGTATTAGATGCATGTTGTGGTATTGGAACAATCTCTTTACTAGCAGCCCAAAGTGCAAAGCATGTTATTGGAGTTGAAATCAACCCACAAGCAATCCGAGATGCTAAAAACAATGCGAAGCACAACAAATTGCTAAATACAGAATTCTATGCAGCAGATGCGGCAGAGTTTATTCAACGTATGGATACAAAACCAGATGTTGTAATTCTAGATCCACCAAGATCTGGAATGACACTACCATTCATGCATAAACTTGCACAACTTTCTCCAGATAGAGTCGTATATATTTCTTGTAATCCATATACACAAGTAACAGATATCGAACCTCTTAAGAAAGCTGGATATAAGATTAAAAAAAGATTGTGCCAGTTGATCTCTTTGGCTTTTACGCCACATGTCGAGACGGTAGTATTGATGTCACGAGTTGAAGGAAAATAGCCGCGAAAGCCCAGTAATACTGTGGTTTTTCGGGCAATCGAGCAAATTTGACATCAGGCTGGACAAACACTTCTCAGTAACTTATCCAAAGTAAAAATCAGCTCAAAAAGTGTGAGAGTTGAGTTGCTGCGATAGATGTCACTATGTTGAGTTGCCGAGTTAGATGCTTCATAGTTGTGGCTGTGAGATAGATGTCGGAAAGTGAAAGCGCGAATTGTGGAGGAGAAACAATGCTTCGTTTGGAAAAGGTAAACGGAAAAACGTCTGGGATATACTAAAGCTGAAAGTATCGGAGTCACAGAGAAATTTTATCGCTCCGAATGATGTCAGTATTATTGAAGCCTATACAGCTATCACTACAAATGGGTATGCTTTTTCCGTTTGGATTATATGATGGTGATAAGCCAGTCGGTTTTTTGATGATCGGATTCGATATTGATGACTATTGGGATGATGCACCTGAAATTGCAAGGGGAAACTATAACCTTTGGCGTTTAATGATTGATGAGTCTAATCAACGAAATGGATACGGGAAAGAAGCTGTGAAGCTCGCATTAGAATTCATCAATTCTATTCCTTGCGGGAAGGCAGAGTATTGCTGGTTATCTTATGAGCCCGAAAACGAAGCGGCTCGTCACTTATATAGTTCGTTCGGATTTGTTGAGACCGGCGAAATGGATGGAGAAGAACTTATCGCTATACTGAAGCTATAGGACGGAAGAGGCAGAATCATGGCATCAAGCAAAGAATACTTGGATTTCATATTAGGGTAGTTGTCTGAATTGGACGATATATCCTATCGGGCGATGATGGGAGAATACATCATCTACTATCGCGGCAAGGTGGTCGGCGGTATTTACGATGATCGCTTCCTTGTGAAGCCCACAAAGTCCACTACGGCAATGATGCCGAATGCAGTCATGGAACTTCCGTATGAAGGAGCGAAGGAAATGCTACTTGTGTATGATGTGGACAATAAGGAGTTCCTGAGACTGCTATTGGAAGCAATGTACGAGGAGCTTCCTGCTCCAAAGAAAAAGAAATGAGAAAAGCAAATGATAGATATAACAAGGCTTTAGCAGTCATTATATTACCCGCATTTTGGATGAGTCCGACGTGGATAAAATCCTTGAGGTATGTCAACAGAATACCTTTGTTTTTATGAATATACTGAGGCGCGACCAACCAGTGAACAGATACAGGACGACATGAAACTGACCCCACCGGGAATCGACCTGTCGGCAAAAATATTTTTTTGGCTTTTTTTCGCTGATCAGGATCTTGTTGCTGTTATGGATTTAATTGATGGGTATCCAAAACCGGAAATTGCTTATATCGGTTTCTTTATGGTGAATCAGGCGTATCAGGGAAAAACAGATCGGAACAACAATTATTGATGAAGTCGTAGTTTATTTAATGACTATTGGAAAAACGGTAGTACGACTTGCAATAGATAAAGGGAATCCACAGTCTACTCATTTCTGGAAGAAAAACGGATTTGAAATAATCTCTGAAGTTGATGTAAATGGATGGATAAAACTTGTAGCTGAGAGATTATTGGCATCAAGGTAGATAATAGATAGATTAAGGCTCCTCACTACTGATTAAGTTCAGTGGCGAGGAGCCTTTTTAGTAGAATATTATTATATATCAAGATAAAGCATAAAATTGAAAAATGTTTTGGCTATTTGTCGCCTTAGTTTAATATCTTTTTAGAAAGGCAGATAGCACAAAAACATTACTGTCGAATAGGGATTTGAGGAAAAATTCAAAAATATTTAAATGGGGATTTAAGGTATATTGTGCTTTACGCAAACGGGGATTTGGGATAAAATCATTATAGTGAGGTAATGTACATGGGGACAACAGTCTTTAAAAGGAAAAATATATAATGAAATTCTTGAATGGAAAAACAATCGAAGCGATAAGTATGCACTTTTGATAAGAGGAGCTAGACGTGTTGGAAAATCAACGATTGTCGAGGAGTTCGCAAGTAAAGAATTCAAATCATATATAATGCTTGATTTTGCTCGTACCAGTAAAGATATCAATAGCTTATTCGAGAATCTGTCTAGTCTGGATTTTTCTTTTCTCCAACTGCAACAGCTGACTGGTGTTAGGCTGTATGAGCAGGAATCAGTAATCATATTTGATGAGGTACAGCTTCTGCCTAAGGCAAGGCAGGCTATTAAGTATCTTGTTGCGGACGGAAGATATAAATATATAGAGACAGGCTCACTTTTGTCTATAAGGAAAAATACGAAGGATATTCTCATACCAAGCGAGGAACATAAAATAGATATGTACCCCATGGATTTTGAAGAATTTCTGTGGGCAATCGGAGATGAAGTAACTGCAGATACAATTCGAATTCTGATGAAAAATAAAAGGCCGGCCGGTAATGCGATGCATAGGAGTCTGATGCGTATTTTTAGGTTGTATATGCTTGTCGGCGGTATGCCCCAAGCAGTTGAAACATATTTGGCAGATAATAATCTGCAGGCAGTTGATGAAACTAAAAGAGAAATTGTAGATTTATACGAGGAAGATTTCACAAAAATAGATGGGACAGGCCTTGCGGGAGATGTCTATGATGCGATTCCAGCTAGCCTTAGCAGTAATGCATCAAGATATGTTTTGGCAAATGCTAGAGCTGGCATCAAATCAGAACAAATGAAGGAACTTGTCCCTGATATGTTGAGTTCCTATACAGTGCTTATTGCATATCATGCTAATAACCCAAGTGTAGGAATGTCGCTTGAGAAGGATGCGGGACGCTATAAGCTTTTTACATCTGATGTAGGATTGTTTGTGACTCTTGCTTTCAAAGATAAGAAGTACACTGAAAAATGTAATCTATAATAAACTACTTTCTGATAAACTAGAGGCAAACCTGGGGTATGTATATGAGAATGCAGTCGCTCAGATACTAACTGCTAAAGGACATAAACTTTTTATTATACAATGGGGAGTGAAACTTCAAATCATTTGCATGAAATCGACTTTCTAATATCAACAGGTGATAAAAATATGTCCGGTGGAAGTTAAGTCAGGAAACTATAGAAATCATAAATCGCTGGACGATTTTTTTGTAGAAAAATTCAGTAGCCGCATAAGAGATAAATACGTTGTTCATACTGAAGGATTATAAGTGGGAAAATGGCATTAATTATATCCCTGTGTATATGGTGCCGTTTTTTTATAGAATCGAAAAGATGTATAGAGAAAAGAAAATCCACATGAGAACATGTCAATAATATATACTTAGTGTTCGCTCGTTTAATGTTGAAACGGTAGTTTAAAGACTAGAAATTAGGTTAATGCCACAGTGCTATTATTGGTTTAATATAACGGAGTAATTCTTAACCTTTAGGATAATAAAGAGTTTCTTTCGTGGAGGAAAAATAATGTTAAAAGTTGTAAAACCGGAATTAGAAGACTTGTGGTTCAAAGAGTCAATGATGGCAGATATAGAAACGATGTCATATAATGATGCATGGGGAGGAACAATTCCTTTTCCGAAAGAAGACAGGGAAGAATGGTATACATTATGGGTAAGAAACTCAGGACAGGAAAGATACTATCGTTATTTAAAAGATGATGCCAATAAAGTCTTTGTGGGTGAAATTTCATATCATTTTGATAAGCTACGTAATATCTATATATGTGATGTAATTATAAAAGCTGAATTTAGGAAACAAGGATTTGGTACGCAAGGTATTCAACTTCTTTGTGAAACAGCTAAAAGCAAATGGAGTAAAAGCTCTCTATGATGATATAGCTGCTGATAATCCTTCGACTCATTTATTTTTTAAAAAAACGGTTTTTTTCAATTGAGTTTCAAAATGATGAAATTGTGATGGTAAAGACAGTATTATAAACTTCAATTTAATACAGATAGCTTATTTCATCATTAGAGCTCAATAAATAAAATGTTTTTCTAAATGTAGGTATCAATTCTATTCTCGTCATTTATGTAGAGAATATCGTATTACTGACAAAAAGAAGAGAAGGCAAGGGTATATAGAAGAAAATGAATAAATTAGTTATAACAGATACAGTTGATACACAATATAAAAAAATCCAGATAAATTAAATATCCGTATTCGATTACATCAACTTTTATTCTACAAATAAAGAAGGTTTTTAATCATTGGATTGTAAAGCACTATAACATTAAGAAGGAATCTTCAATTTTAGAGCTTGGCTGTGGTACAGGTATTACTTGGAAAGAACATATAAATTTACTTCAAGATTGCAAAGAGGTTTATTTTACAGATTTATTTGAAGGAATGATTGAAGAAGCTAAAAACCAATATTGGAGAATATTCAAATATTCATTATGAGGTTGTGAATGCGGAAGAGTTACCGTATGAAGATGAAAGATTTGATATCGTCATAGCAAATATGATGTTGTATCATATTCCAAATCTGGACAAGGCTTTAAAAGAAGTTAGAAGAGTACTAAAAAAGGATGGAAAATTCTATTGTGCTACGTATGGTGAAAATGGTGTGGAATCATTTCATCAACCAGATGTTAAATATCCAAATAGAACGTCAACATACATTTACCTTACAAAATGGCAAAAGACATACTTGAAAAATTAGTTTTTCTAGTGTAGAGAAATTAGAGTATGTAGATAAGTTACTCGTTAGCAATCGTTCTGATTTAGTCGAATATATCCAATCATTTAAGGAAATGAATGATTGGCAAAAATTATTCGGAAGAAGACTTATATGGACTAATTTCTGACTACGAAAAAAACAAGGAATTATAGAAATTCCAAAAAGAGTATGGAATGTTTGTATCTAGAAAGTAAGAAGATGAATGAGGTATCGTTCTTCGCTAGAAGAGCGTATTAGAAAAACGTTAGAAGAGAAATATGAAAAAGTTTTTATTTTATTTCAGGTTTAGGTAGTACCAAAGAATCAATTCAATACTTTGAAAAAGGAAATGAATCAATTTGGTTATGAAGTACAATATATTGATATTCCGGGACAATACACAAATCGAGATGTAAAGATTCAGAGCGAACAGGATTTGATAGAGTGGTTAACCAAAGAAATCTCGGTTGGATCTAATCTGATTGCTTTTTTTCGATGGGTGCTGATATAGCGATTCGTTATCATTCTTACTTACAAGCAAGAAGATCTAATTATCTTTAGATGGTGGAATCATCGATTATGATTTGATGAATATAACTATGGAAGAAGATATTGGCATGATGAAAATCCTATATTGAAAGAAAAATCAGCTAGATATGAACAGCGAAACAATATCTAAACTAATAAGTTTACTTCGGAAGCAATATATAGATATCTTCCATGTTGGTTTGGATACTGAAACATTATTACTGTTATCAGATCATCCTGACTTCGTATATGAATATAAGAAGAATAAAATTGAAGTCAACCACGATAATATAAATCATATAGATATTCAATTTATGAAAAGATACAAGTCATGAAATGTATGTGGAGAAACCAAAAATTAATTGTAAGTAATATTATTGATTGGATATATAGAAGCTAGGGTATTTTTACAGAATAAACTCAATTTATCTTTTTCTAAATAGATGGTTTAAATAAGTCAGTAAAAAGTAGCCATATTCTAATGAGTTTAGAGTGAGGCTACTTTTTAAAAATACAATTTTTGTTATTGTATCATATTGTATCAACAATATTGACAGAAACTATATACAATATATAATTAAAACTTGTTTTAACTATCAAATAAGATAGAAATCATTATCGTATGATTTCTATCTTATTTTCTGAGTATAAATAGGAGAACTACTACATGTTTAAACGATTAACAGCTACTGTCTTTCAATCTATTTTTAAAAAGAAGAGATACGAAAAATATTTTTTTATCTTTTTGTTTGTTGCCGATTCTAGTTCCATTCTTAGCAGGGAATTTAGAAGGTTTAAATACAGACTATACAAATAGCTTTTTTTATCCTTTTTTTGGATATTACGCTTTTTAACACAGTATCGTTTAACGATACCAGTGCTAATTTTCTCAATATTAATATCTTCTGTTTTTTTAGAGATGAAATAGATAGTAAAATCATGTTCTTGTATAAAGACATTAAACGTTCAAAGATATTCAATGCGAAGATTATAGGTTTGATTATTGTATATGTACTTTATTTATTTGGTACTCTCTTTGCAACTGTATTTACTTACTATGGAATGTTGTTGCCTAGAATGGCTGTAAGTTCTGATTTCTTACCTACAGCATCTATTTTATTAGAGAAATCTATATTATCTGTTCTATCAGTTATTTTTGCTGAATTTGATTACAATCGTTCTGGTTACGATGGTTTCTATTAAATCAAAGACTTTAGTTGCAGTACTTGTAGGTATCTTATTTACATTATTTACAATGACAGCTCCATTAATTACAGGTGTAAAATATGCTGTCCCAACTACATATGCAAATAATCTACAACCGGGTAATTTCCTCGTGGCACTACTTATTATTGTTGGGTTATTTTGTGTATACTACTTACCAAGTTATTTTTGTTGCTAAGACTAATTTCGAAAAAAAGTAGAATTTTTAAAAAGTAATTTGAATCAGAATTGAATCGTAGGAAATGATGTTGTTGTAATGCAGTTTCATTTATAAATAATATTCAATTATCAATAATCTATATGTTAGAAATAAAATCTAAAAAAATCATAAAGTTAAGGGAGTAAGATATGCTTAAAATAGAAAATATATCAAAGAAATTTGCAGGGAATGATTTTTTTATTCACTAAAAAGATGTGAGTATGGAAATCAATAAGGGTGAAATTGTAGGCCTGATTGGTAAAAAAATGGTGCTGGGAAATCTACACTTATGAAGTTAATGGCAAAGTCATTAAAGCCTACTTCAGGTGTTATTACATACAATGGTATAGATATTAATAGTAGGGATAATATGTTAACGGATTTTGGCATTATGATTGATCCCGTATTTTATCCGGAAATGTCAGTTATAGATAACTTAAAGTTTTATCTAAGTTTACATGGAAAAGAAGAGCTCTTTTTCAATATTGAGCCAACTTTGAGACTTGTAGAACTTTGGAATGCAAGAAATAGAAAGCCTAAAGGTTTTTTTCCTTTGGTATGAAGCAGAGAACTGCTTTAGCGATTGCGATGGTTGCAGAACCAGATTTCCTTATCTTAGATGAGCCATTTGTTGGTTTAGATCCAATAGGTGTTCAGAAGTTAATTGATATTTTGAAGAAATGGTCTGAAGAAAGACAAATATCAATGTTAATATCAAGCCATCAGCTAGGTGAGTTAGAGGCGTTATGTGAACGTTATGTTTATATTGAAGCAGGTCAGTTGGCAGATGCCTTTGATGGTGCAGAATGTCCTAGTGTACTTGTACATTTAAATCCAACAAAGAATCTGGATGTGATTCAATCTTTATTATCTGATGATATCCGTCTTGAAGGTAATATTCTTGATATCTCTATCAATGTATCATCTGAGAAGTTAAATCAGATTTTTCAAGACATTAGGCAATCATGAATTGATTGAAAAAGATTGAGGTAAAAGAGAATCACCTAAAAGAAATCTTTACGAAAGGACAGTAAACTATGAAGCAAATTTTACCTGCAATTTTTTTACATCTGTCTGGAAGCGTAAAAGAGACTAAAGTGTACTTATTATTTGTGCTATTTCCATTTATCTATTTTCTAGCTTCCTTTTTGGAAATTCTAATTTTATGCAGATTTCTGTAACAGGGATTATCAATTAAGTGGTATTGCATTCGTAGATATGATGATTAGCTCCGCAGATACATTTATATTACCGACACTAGCAATCTATTTCTTAACAATATCTGTATTCAGACGTGAAATTGATGATCATACAATGTTTTTTTATAGAGATATCAGTCGTAAGAAAATTTTTCTTTGCAAAAATATATAAGTTTAATATCAGTTCTCGTTATATTTTTATGTATTATTTATTTCTATAGCTTCAACAGTTTATTTTACTAGAGTTGTTACTTTTTCCTTTTGCGTCTAAAGAATTCTTTTGAAAAAGATTTAGCTACAACACTTACAACAATACACGAAATCTTTGGCATCTTTTTGAAAGATGTGTTCTCTGTATCAGTAGCTACACTACTCTGTTTGTTTTTAAACACAGGAGCTACAATGGTATCTGCAGTTGTTTTAACAATTACAATGATGCTAACATCACTAATAAGCGGTACCGTAGGTTTCCTTTTTCCCGAATGGTTATAATAGATTACTTGTTGATGAGGTGATATCGATGCCACAAGCATTTTTATGGAGCGCTTGGAGTTACCTTGGTATATGCTTGTATTCTACTCTTTATTGGATCCAAGAAGTTTAGTCAGTTAGAATTTTTAATGAGTTAAAATATCGATAATAAAATACTTTATAAGTCCCCTGATTCTAACAATATAGAATAGGGATTTTTAACATGAAAGCATTAAACAAATAAAAAAATTAAGTGTCAGGTTTATAATCGGTAGTAGAGAGGTATCTAATTATGAATAAAAAAAGTAGAAAATATTATTATTGGTTTTGGTAAAGGCTGGTAAAAACACTAGCAAATTACTTAGGTAATAAAGGCGAAAAAAACAATATTGGTAGAGAAGTCACCTAACATGTATGGAGGTACATGTATCAATGTTGGATGTATTCCTTCTAAGTTTTTAGCAACTGCAGCTGATCGTAGAGGCTACAGCCAAGTAAATAATGAAGAATACTATAAGAATGCAGTTGTTAATAAGAAAGCATTGATTGCAAAACTCAATAAGGCAAACTATGACAAAGTAGCGATGAATAGTAATGTTGAAGTCATTGATGGACTTGCTTCATTCAAGGACGAACATATAGTAAGTATCCAGATGGCAAATGGAGTAGAGGAAGTATCTGCAGATCGTATCTTTATCAATACAGGTGCTAAGCCATTTATTCCTTCCGTAGAAGGATTAGAAATAGGTAAGAGAATTCATACGAGTGAAACACTTATGAATCTAGAGGATTTCCCTAATACATTAACAATTTTAGGTAGTGGTTTTATTGGTCTTGAATTTGCGGCTACATATGCGAAGTTTGGAACAAAGGTTACAGTTATCGATAAAGCAGAAAAACTACTTGCTAGAGAAGATGATGATGTAGCAACTGCTGTACTTGAATCCTATAAGTCACTAGGTGTTGAATTTATCTTCGGTGCAGATACAAAGCATGTTGAACAAGATGAAAATACAGTTACTCTATCTTATGAAGTAAATGGAGAAGCTAGTAAGATTACTTCAGATGTATTACTTGTTGCGACAGGTAGAACTCCAAATACAAAAGAACTGAATTTAGAAAATGCAGGTATTGAAGTTTCAGAACGTGGATTTGTGAATGTAAATGAACACCTACAAACAAATAAACCACATATCTTTGCAATGGGTGATGTAAATGGTGGACCACAGTTTACTTACATTTCTTTAGATGACTATCGTATTGTAAAGAGTTATTTAGATGGTAATGGTGTTTATACAAGAAATGATAGACAGCCAATTGCATTCTCTGCATTCTTACATCCAACTTATTCCAGAGTTGGTTTAAGCGAGAAGGAAGCTCGTCAGGCTGGATACAATATTAAAGTGGCAACACTACCAGTGACTGCAATTCCAAAGGCTAAGATTCTTGGCAATCAAACAGGTATTTATAAGGCGGTTGTAGACGCAGATACTAATCAGATTTTTAGGTACTGTATTATTTGGTGAAGAGTCACATGAAGTAATCAATATCGTTGTAACTGCAATGATTGCAAAGCAACCATATACAGCACTTGCAAATCAGATCTTTACACATCCAACCATGGCAGAAGCATTAAATGATTTGTTTGGTTTAATTAAGTAGTTTCATTATTGAATATGTATTTTAACTATAGCTAATACGAGTTGGCTATAGTTTTTTTATATTCATGTCAATTATATTTGACATGAATATAAACATATGATACTTTATGTATATCAAATATATTTGACATTAATAGAGGTGAGTATGAATCGTGTAAAAAGAATTTCGAGTCAAACTAAATATGTCTCAATTACAGTTATCTAGAGAGATAGATGTATCAAGGCAAGCAATCAATATGATTGAAAATGATAAATATAATCCAAGTTTAGAACTATGTATTAAACTTGCAAAAAGCTTTACACACAGATTTAAATTCCTTATTTTTGGAATACTACAACAGGAGAACAAGAATGAAAAAGAATTTACAATTAGAATTTATTAAATATTTTTTTATGGCATCACAACAGAATTAGATGAGTATGTAAAACAAGAATTGTCTAACTTTGGAAACAATATGTATATGTTATTTAGTTTTTGGAATGATTGGTGGTTGGATTTTTATCTATTTGCTTTAATCAAGATTGTCTAACACCGATTCTATTAATCAGTTTTTATTTATTCTCAGATTAAGCAAGAAGCTCTTATCATGAAACTAGGTTTAAATAAGATTGAGGTTATAGCTGATGAGGTTGAATCCGCAAAAGAAAAGGTTATTGAGAAGAATATTCTTGCATGTCTTTATTTCTGGTATCATTGCGGCGATGGTGTTCCATGGATTAATTCGTGGTGGATATATTATTTTTTTAAGGGTTTTGATCCTTCGAGTAGCTTTTATAGTACCAGGTATAATAGCTGCATTTGTTGCAATTGTCCTTACTGCATTCATAATTTACTATAGTAATTTAAAAAATATTATTGTGGTAGAGGAATAACATATTACTATACATGCATGTATGTATATCTTTGTTTTGAAAGATATACTGAATTTTGATAGAATGACAACAACGGGAGGATAGCATATGTTTTATATATCAGTCATATTACTAGCTGCTCTGATAGCGGTTCAGATAGCAAAGAAGTCTGGGATTCCTTCCTTGATGTTGTTCTTGTCTTTGGGTATCATAAGTAGTCTTATTGGGTATAAGTTTGAAGATTATCAGTTTGCAGAAAACTTCTCCAAAATAGCACTACTAATCATCATCTTTTATGGTGGGTTTGGTACAAACTGGAAAGCTGGAAGAACTGTTGTAATCGAATCATTAATTCTATCCACATTAGGAGTAATCTTTACGTCATTACTGACGGGAACATTGATTCACTTTTATTCTTCGTTTTGACTGGATAGAGAGTTTCTTAATAGGTTCTATCATTGGTTCTACGGATTATGCGTCTGTATCAAATATCCTCTCTTCGAAGAATTTGAATTTAAAATACAATACAGCATCTCTTTTAGAACTTGAAAGTGGATCAAACGACCCAATGGCGTTTACACTAACTTGTATCTTCTTAGCGTTAATCAAAGGTGAACAGATTTCTATTGGCACAATATTATTCTTCCAGATATTCTGGGGTATTCTCATTGGTGTAATTGTTGCCTATGTTGTTCGTAAATTTATGGAGTATACAGATCTTCAAAAAAGTGGCTTTATTACCGTCTTTATCATTGCGGTTGTACTATTGGCTTTCTCAATTAGTGAACTCTTAAATGGGAATGGATACTTAACGGTATATATTCTTGGTTTGATTTTAGGGAATCAAGTATTTATTGCAAAGAAAGAGGTAACGTTCTTCTTTGATGGTGTATCTAACATCATGAATATCCTATTGTTCTTTATCTTAGGATTACTAGCTACACCTGCACATATCTTAGTAAATTTATTCTTTGCAATTGTCATTGCAGTTGTACTTATCTTTGTTGTTAGACCTCTTGTAGTATTTGGTTTAATGTTTCCATTTGATTTGAAACTAAATCAAAAGTGGCTAGTATCTTGGGGAGGACTTCGCGGGGCAGCAGCGATTGCCTTTGCAATTATGGTGGTAAACCAGTATCAATCAAGTTCTGTAGATATCTTCCATATTGTCTTTGGAGTCTGTTTAATTTCATCACTCATACAAGGTTCCACAATGAAATGGGTAACTGAAAAACTACAAATGATTGATCCTCGTAATGAAGTATTAAGAACATTTAATTATTATGTAGGAAAAGGCAATATTACTTTTTGTAAAGTCGGTGGTTGATGAAGGTGGTATTCTTGCACATCGTCAGATTAAAGATATATCTTTAGATAAACATTTAATCATTGCGAAGGTAATACGTGATGAGAAACCGTTGGTTCCTAATGGAAGTCTTGTATTAAAAGCCAAAACGATATTATTGTTTGGAGTGGAGAAGAATATTTTTGATCCAAATGGGCAAGACCTCATAGAATTTACGGTAACAGAACATCATGCATGGAATCATAAATATATTCGTGATTTGAATCTGCCAGATAATAAATTGATTATTTCAATTAATCGAAATGATGAAATTATACCTGCAACAGGTAGTACACTGATTCAAACTGATGATCGTATATTATTATTTAAAGGAAAGAGTACAAAAATAATAAAATGACTCGTATTTATCTTTAAACTGGAGATATGCGAGTCATTTATGATTGATGCTAAATATGATATTTTTTTCAATATGTATTCTATGAAAATGAGATGAGTTATTGAAACAAATCAATGGACCGATGGTTATGTTTATGGGATAGTCATTACGTAGGTAATATAGAAATCTATTTATTATCTTAACCTTAAGGAATTGGTCAGTCCAAAAAAATATTATATTTTTTTATGACTAATGAATTTAATATATGGAGAATAGTATGAAATTGAAATTAGAAAATATTAAATCCGAGAAAAGCACAAGAGTTAGCAAATTTAATCCGTTCATATAATCGAGTTAATAGAGAACCGTCAAAGAGTGAATCCCTTTAACATTTATATAGAAGATGATTGTGGTAATTTAATTGCTGGAATGGTAGCTGAGACTTTTTGGGTATTGGCTTGAGATTGAATATTTGTATGTAAGAGATGATGTTAGAAGACAAGGTCTAGGTTCAAGAATTCTAAAAATGGCAGAACTTGAATCATTAAATAGAGGGTGTAAGTATTCTTTTTGTTAATACATTTCATTTTCAAGCACCAGAATTTTTATGAAAAAGCATGGTTATAAAGAGGTGTTTGCATTAAAAGAATATCCATATACAGGTAAGCGATACTACTATACAAAAGAGTTGTAATTTGATAAGTAGATTCGAAATTGGAAACGTGTACTGTAAGTACTAGGTATAATCATAAAAACAAAATGAAAAGATCTACTATTACCAGTAGATCGCTATTAAAATAAATCATTATTAACTTACTAACCACTATATGTTAAAAAAACGATATATTAGTTAGAACTTATTCTACTAACTTGGCTTGTTTAGAAATACGACTTATAATCTTGAACGTATTATTCCAATTACGAGCAAGTGTAGAGGATAGAATAGGTAGAAAAACCATTTGTTGAAAGCGGATTTGTTACCTGGCTTTCCATTATACAAATAGGGGATTGGAATGAAAAGTATCACACCAATTTGCCAAACTTGAGAATACCATGGAAGACCTTGTTGCATGCATACATATGCAGAATAACCTAGACTTAAAAAAACTTATGCATGCATGACATAATGCTTGTAAGTCTTTATTTTCTTTATTTAGATAAAAGGATAGAGTAAATAGTGGTCCAAAGATAAACCAATCTGTGAAGGTTGCTATATATAAAATGCTGATTACGATTGGTATCGATAGAATTCCTAAGCACTTATGGTGTTCTACAACTTCTAGAAGTAAGAAAGAGCAAGCTAATGTAAATAACATATTCTCGGTTGGAAACCATATACTGCCGCTCATGTAGTAGGCGTAAGGAATTTGTGAAATAACCGCAAAAAAATGATAAGTCGCAAGAAATACTTTTTACGATCTGAAGTATGTATAAAACCTTGTGCTAATGCAAAGCACATTGCTGGTGCTGCAATACGACCGATTAGTTTTAGAATAATATAACCAATGGCATCTGGTGCAAATAATACAGATGCCATATGGTCAAGAATCATTGATAGTACTGCTAAATATTTGATCTTATGAATGTTCATTTTGTGTTTTTCTTCTGATATACATTGTGAACAATATACTTACAAAAGATGTACCCAAGATGAGTGACCATGCAAGAGCATTGAATGAATCACTTGTCTTAACACTTTCTCCACGTTTATTTGGAGTAACTGTAGTATCTGTAGGGTTGGCAGGATCTTCTTGAGAAGGTGTAACTAGTTTGGTATTTGTGATAGTTGTTGTTAAACCATCTGCAGAAACGACAGTCGTTGATTGATAGCCTTCAGGGATATTCACTTCTACAACTGACCATGTATAACTATCATCAAGCTGTTGCCAAGTGTATGTCCAAGCATTGGTATCATTTAGTTCTACTGGTGCACCATAAGGAGTACCATCTTGCAATAATTGAACTTCAACAGAAGATTCAGAACCATTTTCCCATAGTTTATTGACAGTGTGATTTACATAGTGAATCGTTGTATTATTAAACTTAAATTTTTAGAAAAAGTATTATAGTCTTCAGTAAAAAGTTCCATCAGGATTTTGAATTAGTCTTTGTCCTATTTCGTCGTATAGTTCTCCATCAACTTCATAGTATTGGATTTTTTTACGTCCACCAAATGGATTAGGAATAATAGTATAATGTACATTAATGTTGTATACTTTTGAGTCGAATTTCATATTCGGTACATTTGTTTGAACTTCTTCTAGAGTAAATGTTACATATGATTGCTGCTGGATCTAGTTGGTGATTATTCAAGTAGGTATTGACTTCGTCTATCAGAAAAGAATTCACCATAAAAAAATATGTAGGGTTACCATCACTGTCAGGGTTGGCAGGGGTGTTATTTTTTTGATTGTTGGACCGACAGGATTACCTTCTGGATCTTTTAATACAAATTCAAATTTTTCTTTATATTCCTCTCCAGCAGGTTGACCGTCTACATCTTTGTCGATTGTGTTAGTAGGCATGTAACTAGCAGATACGTTTGTGAGTGCTAGTAGGCTGATTGATATAATAGATATAATTACTGCTATAACTTTTCTCATGTTCATATTTTTGTCTTACCTTTCCCTTATTTGAAACGGTGATAATATAGCATATCAACATTAAGGTGTATATATATAAAATTAGAAAAACGTAAAAAAAATAAGCAAAAAGTAATACCATGAAAAATTACTGAAGATTTTTTTGTGAAAACATAATTATTATTGTTTGTCTAAAAAGTATGTATCAGATACTTTATGTAATTTTAACTATTGCAAATTAACTTTCTGTAAATAGAAATAATATTTTTCAAGAATAAACAATTTTACTAAATAAAAAAACATAAAATGAATTATATTTTTACAAATTATCCATGTTATAGTATAAGCGCTTCAAAGCACTCTTTTGATAGTATTTTGATAAATTGGAGGGAGTAAGACTATGGGTAATACTGGTATTTTTGGAAATATCAACCAAACAAAAAAGTGTAGTAAAGCAAAGAAACTAACGTTTAAACTCATGTCAGTGCTATTAGGCTGTACATTGTTTTTTTAAGTCCGATTAAAGTTTCTGCGCAAGGAATTCAAAACAAGATCCATGGAAAACCAAGTTAACTATACGTTAGCTGGTGAAACGGATGGTGTATTGGATTATGCAAGAACAGAATTTGCAAAAGAAGATAGTAATGGAATTTACCTAACTGTTACGAAGTGGGCAAAACTTCCAGGGTAGCTGAGGGTGGAACAGATAAAGGTCCATATAATGGAAGATTTTTACTAAATTTCTTTAATGATGAATTCTATACACAAATTGAATCAATTACAGTCAATGGTGTGCAGTTTGAAAAAGAAGCAGATGGTGCACTATGGAAGGTTCCAATTAATAATAAAACTTTTCAATCAGGTTTAATTGGTGTCATCACGAATACTGATGTAGTAATTAAGTTAAAGAATGGTGCTACTTTAGATAGTTTAGGATTGGCATCTAAGAAGATTGATTTTACTACAGTATGGGTTCGATCTGATGGTAAGGCTGATAAGGGTGGTTATGATAATGGATTTATCCTAAAGAACAACCCAAATGTTCCAGCACTTCCAACAAACTCTTCTAGTGGTAATGAATATTACCTCGGTACAGGTCTAAATTCACTCGAAAATGATGGGACAAAGTCGAAAGATGGTAATTTCTCTGGTGGTCATGCAGGTAAGATGGTATCTTATGATGCACAAACAAAGACGATTAAGTCTACTGTATCTTTTAAACCTGACCAAAACTTCTTACAGGCAAATAGTGGTTGGGTACTTTTATATCAATGAAAGTAATCCCACAGGAATTATTACAGTATATTGATACAGATAATGTAACACTTGGTGTATCTACTTCAACAGGGACAATTACAGCTTCTAATCCTATCAAACTAGTAGTTGATCCTAGTGGTAATGGTGTTATTTCTACCAAGGATACTCCAGAACTGAGTATTGTAGGTGGTGATTGGAATAAGGTTACTCAAGTAAGAAATACACTAGACTCACAGGTATTCTATGGTGCGTTAGGTCAAAGAAGATCTTACACAATTGAATATAAGTTAAAGAGTAATGTAACAAATCAACAATTTGCGGAAGCTTTAAATAACTATATTAATACAAATGGCCAACAATTAAATTTTTGAATCTTGGTTGACCGCTGACTTTGTTGATTCTACAAATTGGTTTAAAGGAATAAGAAAACCAGATGATGGTAAACCAAATAAGATTATCCAGAATACATATTCAACTGCATTCTTACAAGTACTAGATACAGATAAGGATGGTTTATATGACTTTGTTGAAGATGAAATTGGTACTGATAAGTTCAATGTAGATACAGATGGTGATGGTGTACCAGATGGACAGGAATATCTCACAGATCATACTGATCCAAAGGATGCCAAATCCTATCTTGTAGTGAAAACCAAACGTAACTACGACAAATATCGAAGCAAACAGTCCTCAACAGATCGTTGGTACAGTTCCTAAGACAATTCATCCAAATCCTGCAGATACTAGTACAAATCTAACAGCCACAAATACAGATGCTGGAAACGTAATTGTAAAAGCGTATAAGTATGTTGCGGATGATACAGACTATACAACACAACCTGTAAAGGCACAGACAACTATTCCTTACTCTGATTTAACAGATGGTAACTTCACTGTGAATGTACCAGCTGGAACATTCAATGATGGAGATAAGGTTATCCTTGTAGCATATTCTCCAGATGGAAATAATCCAATGGTATCTGATACAAAGGTAAACGTTGGTGCAATTAAGGTTACATTTGATACAAATGGCGGTAAGTGGTCAGATGGAACAGATACAGATAAAGTAGTCAATGCAGTAGGTGGTACAGCAACTCAGCCAGAAGAACCAACAAGAGATGGCTATCAATTCTTAGGTTGGGCTTCTAGTGCAACTGCGACTGCTGCAGAAGCAAATATCTTAACAAATATCACTGATGCAAAAGAAGTATTCGCTGTATGGAAGGATGTTAAGGCACCTGAAATTACAACGATTTCTGATCAGACAGTTGTAGAAGGTAATCCAATTAGCGAGATTACAGTTACTACTGATGATCCAAATGTGACAGTTACAGTAAGCAATCTACCAAATGGTGTTACATATGATCCAACAACAAAGAAGATTACGGTACACCTGCAATCACTGACTGGACACCAACAGAAGAAACTCGTGAGATTACAGTGACTGTAACAGCTACGGATGATGAGGGTAATACATCCACAAAGACTTTTAAGATTACAGTACAAAGGGATACAGACCGTGACGGTACCCCAGACGTTACAGATACAGATGATGACGGTGATGGATATCCAGATACAGAGGAAGTAGCTAGAGGTACAGATCCTAAAGGATTCATCTTCAAAACCTTCTACAACAATCACACCAATCTCTAACCAAACAGTTATAGAGGGTAATCCAATTAGTCCAATTACAGTTACAGTTGATAATCCAACCGCAACAGTTACAGTAAGCAATCTACCAAATGGAGTTACATATAACCCATCCACAAAGACAATTACAGGTACACCTGAAATTTCAGACTGGGGGAGCTATGGAAGAACATCGTGAGATTACAGTGACTGTAACAGCGACAGATTCTGCTGGAAATCCAACAACGAGCACTTTCAAGATTACTGTACAAAGAGATACTGACCGTGATGGAGACCCAGACGTTTCAGATTTGGATGATGATAATGATGGTTATTCAGATATTGAAGAAGCTGCGAAGAGAACAAATCCAAAAGATCCAAACTCCAAGCCAACAACTTCTATCACACCAATCTCTGATCAAACAGTTGTAGAAGGTAATCCAATTAGTCAATTACAGTTACAGTGGATAATCCAAACGCAACAGTTACAGTAAGCAATCTACCAAATGGTGTTACATATGATCCCAACAACAAAGAAGATTACAGGTACACCTGCAATCACTGACTGGACACCAACAGAAGAAACACGTGAGATTACAGTGACTGTAACAGCGACAGATTCTGCTGGAAATCCAACGACGAGCACTTTCAAGATTACAGTACAAAGAGATACAGATCATGATGGAAATCCTGATATTACTGACTTGGACGATGATGGTGATGGAGTAGCTGATACGGATGAGCAGGCTGCAGGTTCTAATCCAAAAAGATCCCTAACTCAAGACCGGTAGCAGTTATTACACCTGTACCTCAACCAACAATTTCTAATCCTACACAAACAGTGATTGATAAAAATGCAATTACAAATATTGTAATTACACCAGGCTCACCAACAGCTACAGTAACTGTAGATACAAGTAAGCTACCAAATGGTGTAACATACAATCCAACAACAAAGACTATCAGTGGTACTCCAAACATAACAGACTGGGGAACAACAGAAGAAAGTCGTAAGTTTGAAGTTCCTGTAGTTGTTACAAATCCAGATGGCTCTAAGGTTACAAAGACTGTTGAAATTACAGTACAAAGAGACACAGATGGTGATGGTACTCCAGACGTTACAGATACAGATGATGATGGTGATGGATATCCAGATACTGAAGAAGTAGCTAGAGGAACAGATCCAAAGGATCCAACTTCTAAAGCCAACAACTTCCATTACACCTATTTCTGATCAGACAGTTGTAGAGGGTAACCCAATCAGTGAAATTACAGTTACAACAAATAATCCTACTGCAACAGTAACAGTAAGCAATCTACCAAATGGTGTAACATACAACCCAGCAACAAAAGAAGATTACAGGAACACCTGCAATCACAGACTGGACACCAACCGAAGAAACACGTGAGATTACAGTGACTGTAACAGCGACTGATAGTGCTGGTAATACAACTACAAGTACGTTCAAGATTACAGTACAAAGAGATACAGATGGTGATGGTGATCCAGACGTTACAGATCCAGATGATGATGGTGATGGATATACAGATACTGAAGAAGTAGCAAAGGGTACAGATCCAAAGGACCCAACTTCTAAGCCAACTACACCTCCAACACCACAGCCAACAATCACAAATCCAACACAGACAGTAATCGATGAAAATCCAATTACGAATATTGTGATTACTCCCGGAGATCCTGCATCAACTGTTACAGTTGATACAACAAAGTTGCCAAATGGTGTAACTTATGATCCAGCAACTAAGACAATCAGTGGAACACCTGATGTGACGGATTGGGGTACAACAGAAGAAAGTCGTAAGTTTGAGATTCCTGTAGTTGTTACAAATCCAGATGGAGTTACGGTTACAAAGACTATTGAAATTACAGTACAACGTGATACAGACGGTGATGGTATACCAGATGTTACAGATACAGATGATGATGGAGATGGAATTTCTGATACAGACGAGCAGAATGCTGGCTCAGATCCAAAGAATCCTAACTCAAGACCTGCAGCAATTATTACACCTGTTGAACCTGTAAGTATTACAAATCAAACTCAAACAGTTATTGATGAAGCTCCTATTACACCAATTCTGATTGGAACTGGAAATATTGATTCAACTGTGTCTGTAGATACAACGAAGTTACCAAATGGTGTTACATATAATCCAGGAACATTTACAATTAGTGGAACACCTGATGTAACAGACTGGGGCACAACAGAAGAGAGTCGTAAGTTTGAGATTCCTGTAGTTGTTACAAATCCAGATGGCTCTAAGGTTACAAAGACTGTTGAAATTACAGTACAAAGAGACACAGATGGCGACGGTACTCCAGACGTCACAGATACAGATGATGATGGTGATGGATATCCAGATACTGAAGAAGTAGCTAGAGGAACAGATCCAAAGGATCCAACTTCTAAGCCAACAACTTCCATTACACCTATTTCTGATCAGACAGTTGTAGAAGGTAACCCAATCAATGAGATTACAGTTACAACAAATAATCCTACTGCAACAGTAACAGTAAGTAATCTACCAAATGGTGTAACATACAACCCAGCAACAAAGAAGATTACAGGAACACCTGCAATCACAGACTGGACACCAACCGAAGAAACACGTGAGATTACAGTGACTGTAACAGCGACTGATAGTGCTGGTAATACAACTACAAGTACGTTCAAGATTACAGTACAAAGAGATACAGATGGTGATGGTGATCCAGACGTTACAGATCCAGATGATGATGGTGATGGATATACAGATACAGAGGAAATAGCAAAGGGTACAGATCCAAAGGACCCAACTTCTAAGCCAACTACACCTCCAACACCACAGCCAACAATCACAAATCCAACACAGACAGTAATCGATGAAAATCCAATTACGAATATTGTGATTACTCCCGGTGATCCGGCATCTGTAGTGACTGTAGATACAAGTAAGCTACCAAATGGTGTAACATATGATCCAACAACAAAGACAATCAGTGGAACTCCAGATGTAACAGATTGGGGTACAACAGAAGAAAGTCGTAAGTTTGAAATCCCAGTTGTTGTTCAAAATCCAGATGGAGTTACGGTTACAAAGACAATCGAAATTACAGTACAACGTGATACAGACGGTGATGGTATACCAGATGTTACAGATACAGATGATGATGGAGATGGATACACAGATACTGATGAACAGGCTGCTGGTTCAGATCCAAAGAATCCTAACTCAAGACCCGCAGCAGTCATTACACCTGTAGCTCAGCCAACTATTTCTAATCCAACACAGACAGTAATTGATGATAATCCAATTACGAATATTGTGATTACTCCTGGTGACCCAGCTTCTGTTATAACTGTAGATACAACGAAGTTACCAAATGGTGTTACATACGATCCAACTACAAATACAATTAGTGGAACTCCAGATGTAACAGATTGGAATCCAACGGAAGAAACTCGTGTATATGAGATACCAGTTGTTGTGCAAAATCCAGATGGAACAACAGTTACAAAGACTATTGAAATTACAGTACAAAGAGACACAGATGGCGACGGTACTCCTGACGTTACAGATACAGATGACGATAACGATGGATATCCAGATACAGAGGAAGTAGCAAAGGGTACAGATCCAAAGGATTCTAACTCTAAGCCAACTACACCTCCAACTCCACAGCCAAGTAATCCAAGTACAAGTGGAAGTTCCGCATCAGCTCAGAAAACACCACAGACAAGTGATGCGACAAATCTATTTGGACACGCAGCTTCAATGACATTCTTTGGAACATTGTTGTTGATTCTTGCCTTCATTAGAAGAAGAGAACACGCTACGAAGTAAAGGATAAAATGCTTAAAGAGTACTCATTTTATGTGAGTACTCTTTCTAATTTATTGATAAAATCTACAAAATTGTAGAATTGGTTAATAAATTCTTAAAAAAAGTTATCTTAAGAAATTGTTAATCCTTTTCTAGATAGTATATGATGTTAGGGAACAGGAATGAAAAAGCTATTTTTTTGTATTTGTATATAATGAAATGATTAATTTTCATTTATTTATTTTGCAGTATAGCTAGATCATTTTATAGATATTTGAGGGGAAAGGTTGGGTTTAAAAAAATGTTTAGAAAGAAATCGTTATTTTCAATTTTACTAGCATTTATAATTTCGCTAACTATGCTTCCAATTTTTAAATTGGATGCACATGCAGCGACAGTGAATGCAAGTACGGTTGCTGAACTTCAACAAGCAATTAATGATGCGACTGAAGATACAGAAATCGTATTAACTGCAGATATGCAGTTAACTACAACAGTCACAGTACCTGCAGGAAAGAATATCACTTTAAAAGGTGGTGTTACTCTTACAAGAACTAGTTCTGCAATTGCATTTGACATCAAAGAAGGTGCAAGTCTTACTTGGGAAGACATTGTTCTTGATGGCGATGCAAAGGATACGAACTATAAGAGTGCGGTCATTAACAACCAGGGTAAATTAACATTTAATGGTGGTGAAATCAAGAATGTAAGATCAAGCAGCCCAATGGTAGGTATCGTAACGACAAAGGGTCCTAATGCAGTACTTACAATGAACGGTGGCTCAATTCATGATAACTATATGAGTAACCAGTTTACAAATGTCGTTAAGATTACAGAGGGTGCTTCCTTCTTCATGAATGGAGGAGATATCTCAAACAATACACTAGAACATTCCGGAAGCAGTGGTCTAAATGCAGCTGTTGGTGTTGAAGGTATTAAAGGTACTTCTACGATGGAGATGACTGGTGGTACGATTACAGGAAATAGTGCAGAGTATGGTGGTATTCTTGTAGGAACATATAGTACAAACTACACAATGCAGAATAACTTCAGCAATCCAGCACACTACTATTCAAAAGGTATTCTCAACCTCAAAGGTGGTACTATCTCTAACAATACAGCAGCTGTTTTAGGTGGTGGTATTGCGGTAAATGGTACAGGAATATTAACAATGGATGGTGGAACTATCAGTGGTAATAAGGCTCCATTCGGTGGTGGTATTGGTGTAGTCGACTACTTAACTTCACCTGACGGTCAAAGATTTGGTGAAGCTCGTTGGAGAGGATTCTTCCCAGCTGCCGCAACAATCAATGGTGGTCTAATCACAGGCAATGAGGCTACTATGACTGCAGTAACATCTCAAATTACAGATCCTAACGCTGAAAATGGAGTTGGTGGCGGTCTATATGTAGCTTCCAAGGAAGTTTATGTAAATGGTGGTGAGTTTACAAACAATACTGCAGGTAAACAAGGTGGTGGAATTTATGTAGCATCTGTTCCATATGTATTACATATGGGTAAGACACTTGTTACAGGAAATACAGCTACTAAACTCGGTGGTGGTATGTGGTTATGTCCTACAGGAAGTGCTACAACAGCTGTTACAAACGGTGCATCTTTCTTTGATAACGTAGCTGGTACAGGTGCTGATAATAATGACACATCAGCAGCTGGTGATGATGTAGCTTCTATCAATAAGCAAGATCCAGCAACACAGACTTTGATTCTTTCTAACAATGGTCTTGATAATTGGCTTGTACACTGGTATGAAGACGGCAAGATTGACGAAGCATACCTAGGTAACTCAGACGGAAGCCCAAGATATCCAGGAACAGTTAATCCTGTAGTAGATAGAGGAACTCTTGATGGAATCACAGAGAAGATTGCTCTTAAGGCGATTGTTTCTGATGAGGGTAAGGCTGCAGCAAGAAATGCAGCTGAAGTTATCGTTACTGGTAACTCTGCACCTCGTGGTGGTGGTATTGGATCAAATGGTGCAGTAGCATTCGGTACAGATCCAGTTAATTATGATAAAGTTGAACTAACTGTTTCCAAGAAGTGGGAAGCTACAAATACAAGTCACGTAACATCAGTTACTGTTGGACTCTTTAGAATAACTAAAGCCAACTTTGATGCAGTTGCATTAACTAATGCAGACGGAAGCGCACTCGACATAACAGGAATGAGCGAGAGCGAAATATTCCAGCAAAGGTTGATAAGCTAATGGCATCTGGTGCTAATACATATGCACAGATTGACCAGGTTGCCTTGAGTAATGCAAACGATTGGATGTTCAAGTTCGTAGACCTACTCAAATACGACATGGTAAACGATGCACAGGATACATCAAATCCAAATATCTACTTTACACGAGAAATGGATTCAGCTGGCAACTGGGTAGCAAATGAAGCAACTGCTACATTTGGAACTCAGACAATTAGAGTTAACTATACAGCCACTATAAATGCTTCTGGTGCATATGATCAGAAAATTAGTAATGAAGAAGTTCAGTATAGAAACATCGAAGTTACAAAGAAGTGGGTTGGTGGTATTGCTAGTCAAGTTGAAGTACAGTTATATAAGGATGGTGTAGCAGAAGGTGCTCCAGTCATCTTAAATGCTGCAAACAACTGGACAACAACATATACAAATCTTGTAGTAAGAGATGCTGGTAAGACAATTGATAACGCTTATGAAGTACGTGAAGTTGGTGAATCTAGCAACGTTATCACAATTGATGGTGTGAAGTATCAAGTTACATATGGATTGATTGACGCAAATGGTAAGATGGAAATTACAAATAAGAAGGAACCTACTCCATCAACACCAAGTGTTGAAACAGGTGATTCAAGTAATCTTCCTCTCAATGCATCAATTCTTGTTATGTCATTGTTAGTTGCAGCATTTGTAGCTAAAAAGAAGATAATTTTTAAGTAAATAAACAATAGAGAGATGAGTTGGCTCATCTCTCTATTAGTTATAATATTTCAATAAAATTCTTCTTTACTTTTTACGTGCTGTATGTAAGTGTGAAGGTTTTGCGTCTTCTTCTGGATATCCAACTGGGAAGATAGCAATTAAGTTATAGGATTCCATCATTGGGAATACTTCTTTAATCTTTTTCTGGTTGGAAAGTTTCCAATCCAAGTAGAGGCAAGACCTTGATCTTGGATTGCAAGCATGATGTGTGTTGCGACAATACTTGCGTCTACATCCGCAAAGTTCATAGAATCAGCTTCACGTACCCATCCTTGACTTGCATCACTACCAACAATGAAGCAAGCAGGGGATGTATGAAGAAATTTCTGTTGTGTTACCGATTTAATTTTGCTCTAGTGCTTTCTGGTGATTGAATTAACCAGACTTTTTAATGGTTGAAAGTTATGAGCGGTAGGTGCTGCAATCGCTGCTTACTTAATAGCTTCTAACTTCTCAGATTCGATAGGTCTAGAAGAAATCTTACGGCAAGAATAACGTTCTTTCGCTAATGTAGTAAAGTTCATAGTTGGTCTCCTTATCCAGAGTTTCTTAATCCAGTTGCGATACCGTTAATCGTAACGTGGATTGTCTTTTCAAGTTCTTCTGTGTATTGTCCTTGGCGGATACGCTTAATAAGTTCAATCTGAATGTAATTTAAGATGTCGAAGTAAGGAAGACGGTAATCTAAGCTTCCTCTTAATGCAGGTAAGTCTTGAATGAGTTCAGTATGATTTTTCAATCTGCAGTAAGACTTTTTTAGTAAGTTGCCATTCATTCTCAATACGATCAAATACTGAGCGTATTTCTTCATCCTCACAAAGGTTACTATATTGTTTAGCGATGTCCATATTGGACTTGGAAAGCACCATGTCGGCATTCTCTAATAATGATTTAAAGAATGGCCATGTCTGATACATCTGTTGTAACTGTGCTAAGTTTTCTTCTGGATTTTGGTCGATGTATTGTTGCATTGCGGAACCAATACCAAAACCAGCCTGGCAACATAATACGATTCTGTGACCAAGAGAATACCCATGGGATTGCGCGTAAGCCATTGATATCTGTAATTGTCTTACGTGCTGCTGGGCGTGAGCCAATATTTAAAGCTAGATATTTCTTTGATTGGACTTGCCGCAAAGAAGTATTGATAGAAATGTGGGTCATTGAATACTAAATCGCGGTAGATTACATTTGAGTTTTCTACAATTGGATCCATGATAGTGTAGTATTCACGTAAAGTTTCTTTACTTAAAACCATTGGGTTTACCATGCGGTTTAAAGTAGAAGAAATTAACATTTCTAAATTGTAGTAAGCTGAATCTCGATTACCATACTTGTTACCGATAACTTCTCCTTGTTCGGTTAGACGGATACGGTCTTTGATTGAACCGAATGGTTGAGAAGTAATCGCATCATAGGAAGGTCCGCCTCCACGGCCAACTGTTCCACCACGACCATGGAAGAATGTAATCTTCACACCGCATTCGTCACCGATGGCTGAAAGTTCACGCTGTGCTTTATATAAATGCCAGCCTGAAGATAGATATCCTCCATCCTTGTTAGAATCAGAGTAACCAAGCATAATTTCTTGGTAGAATTTTTTTGGTCATTTAACCACTTTCTAACAAGAGGGATATTTAAGTATGTACGCATGATTTCATTTGCGTTCTGCAAGTCTTCGATTGTTTCAAAGAGAGGTACAATCTGCATACGACTATGCTCGCTATCAACTAAACCAACTTCTTTGAGAAGGATTGCTAATTCGAACATATCAGAGATACTTTCAGAGTGGGAGATGATATGTTGACGAATCACATTTTCACCCATGCGGTCTTTTCAGCTCTCTTGCGGTTTTTGAAGATTGCAAGTTCCTTGGATAATAGTTCTGATTTTTGGTGTGTGTGTTGCGGACAAGATACGTGGATCATTTGTTAAAAGATCTAATAGTAGGGCACACTTCTTTTCTTCGTCAAGAGTACTATAGTCTTGTTCGATATTTGCGGACTTCAACAGTTCAGCAACACAAGCCTCTAGAACGCTAGAGTCTTGACGCAGGTCAATACTTGCAAGATAGAAGCCAAAGATTTCTGTAGCTTGTAATACCTCGCTGAAGCTACCAGTTGTTAAAATTGCATCATTATTTTCGATAAGAGATTTTTTAATCGTAAGTAAATCGTTTTGGAATTGTTCAACTGTTTCATAACAAACTTCATGATTTGTGTTTTGTGTGAAGTTGCTATAAGTGTTTTGTAATCTTTCTAGAATATAGTGGAAAGCTTTACGATATGGCTCTTTTTCACGATATACAGATGTATCACTAGAAAGGGCGGCCATCTTTTCAACGTCGCTAGAGACGTGTGAGATACTAGATGATACTGCATAGTAGAAATACATTTCCTCAATCTTATGGATGTAGTAATTTAAGATTACTTCAGCTTGTGTTGTTGCAGAGATTTCTAGTGTTTCTGCAGTAACGAATGGATTACCATCACGGTCACCACCAATCCACATACCCATTGTAATAGGGGTGGCAGCACTTACATCGATACCGTGTTTTGCGGCTTCCTTACGATATTGTGCAGTAAGAGCTGTAATTGCCGGAATCAAAGAAGTATTGTAATAGTCAGTTACATTACGAATTTCATTCTTAACTTTTAACTTCTTTTCACGGATCATGTCCGTTTCCATGATTAATTCAATTAAGCGGTGGAGATTATCATTCCACTTACGCTTATTGATAGAACCTTCTTTACAGTCACGATCTTTACGTAATAGATGATGGATTTTATTTGTTAGATCCGAGCATAGACTTACGCTGTACTTGTGTAGGGTGTGCAGTGAGTACTGGTACTACATTCAAGTTCTCTAAGATTTCCTTTGCGTTTTTCACTCTTAGAGATAATATTCATTTGCGTAGAAATCTTACCTAGGTAATCTTGGTCAATATTATTTTTGTAAATTAACTTGGTATGCTAGGTCTACATCTTCTGTAATATTGATTAATAAAGGTAAAACTGAGAAATATCTAGAGATGATGTCTAAGTCTTCATTTGATAATGAAGTGATTAAATCTGTTAACTTATCATATTCATGATTTGCGGATAAAGTTGAGAGCTCATCAATCAGATGGAATTTATCAGAAGGGATCATGTTTTTGCGTTGCGGTATTCAAAAAGATTCTTAAGTATTTGAATTTCTTCTTCAATGGCAGCGATATTATTACTGTTTTCTAACTTCGGTAACATGATGATACCTCCTTTATAACGATAGAATTATAGCATTATTCCTATAGAATGGTGATATGACTTGACGAAAGCAGTGATTTCCAATACCATTTGTTGTGCATAAAACTTTATAAAAGTGGCTAAAAATACAGTCAAAAGTGATACATTAGCGATAGAGCTAATGTATTTTGTTTCTATAGATATTAATTGAAGAGTTATTCAACTATGCAAAGGAATTTACAATGAAATATTTTTATCAAACGTTTATTACGTACAATTCCTATTGTCATAGGAGTTACGTTCATTACATTCAGTTTAATTTATCTCTCTCCAAGTGATCCAGACACATGCATTTCCATCAAGCAGGAGCTCCGGCAACGGAAGAGATGTTGGAACAGTTTCGCCATGAACATCACTTGGATGAGCCTTTCTTTACACAATATACAAACTGGTGGATATCTTTCTTAAAAAGGAGACTTCGGTACTTCTTATCGGGATAGTCGTCCTGTATCAGAAAAAAATTATCAAAAGCTGCTCCATATACAATCTCGATTGCAGTGAATAGTATGGTCTTAACTTTAATTGTTTCAATACCACTTGGTATCTATTGTGCATATCGTAAACAATCGGTCCTTACAAAATTATTGGATATGATTACGCAAGTAGGAATATCTATTCCAACATTTATGATAGGTTTATTACTATTGTATTTATTTACTTCTGTATTCCATATCTTTAGTGTTATACCAAAAGATAGTACAGCTATTATCATGCCTAGTATAACTATCATGCTTGGTATGTCGTTTCGCTACATTAAGCAGATTCAAAAGATTGCAAGCCGTGAACTAGAGAAAGATTATATGAAGGGTTTACGTGCAAGAGGGATTAGTACATTCTCAATTCTATTTCATACGGTTTTACGTAATGCAATGGTTGAAGTAATTACACTAACCGCAGTTTCATTTGGGAGTCTTTTAAGTGGTGTTGCATTAATTGAAACAATCTTTAATTGGCCTGGACTTGGAAAAACTATTGGTGGATGCAGTTGTTAGTAAAGATATCCCAATGATTCAAGCTGTTGTAGTTTGGCTTGTATTAGCATATGTTATTATCAATTTAATAGCAGATTTACTCTATGGAATCTTTGATGCACGAATACGGTTGGGTGGTGATACACATGAAGCTTAATCGTAAACAGTGGTTGATTATTGTCATGCTTGCAGGATTATTACTATGTAGTGTTTTAATGGAATTAACCTTGTCAAAGGTAATTTCAGAATCAAATCTAGCAATTCGTTTACAAGCACCTAGTATACATCACTTTTTTTGGGACAGATGCTTTCGGTAGAGATGTATTTGTACGTACAATCGCAGCTGCCAATATTAGTATTCTTTCAGCAATCGTGATTGTGCTGGTAGCTGGTGGATTTGGTATCTTTGTTGGTATGGTGAGTGGTTATACAGGTGGCTTTTTTGGATGAAGTACTGATGGGTATCTGTGATCTTTTCTTAGCATTTCCACAGATGTTAATCGCTATTGCGATTGCAGGAATATTAGGTGGTGGACTACATAATGCGATGATTGCATTAGCAATTAGCGATTGGATGTTATTTGCTCGCTTAGCAAGATCAGCAACTTTAAAAGAGAAATCAGAATTATATGTTACTGCCGCAAGGTTTGCAGGGGTTAAGTGATATTGAAATACTGCTAAAAGCATATCCTACCAAACATTCGAAACTTACTAATTGTTACACTTACATTAAATTTTGCGAATATGTTATTGTCGTTAGCGGGACTTAGTTTTTTAGGAATTGGTGTTAAAGTGCCAACTCCGGAATGGGGTTCTATGATTAGTGAAGGAAGACAGTATTTAGCATCCGCACCATGGATTTCATTATTTCCGTGTCTATCTATCTTCATCACTGTATTTTTTTAATAAACCAATTCGGAAAGACTTTTAGTTATCAGGAGGGGAAACAAAATGAAACGATTGATTAAAACAATATTTATAGCTATGACATTAGCGATGTCTGCATGTACACCAACACAAAAAACGGATGAGGCTGTAAATCGTAAAATCCACATTGGTACAGAACAGTTTACTGCATCACTTGATTCTGCTTTAGAGTGGAATGGGTGGTTTACTGTCCGTTATGGAATTGGTGAAACCTTATTTAAAGTGGAAGATGATATGCAGATTAAACCATGGCTTGTATCAAATGCAGAAAATGTCGATATAAAGACATGGAAGTTAACACTACGTGAGAATATCAAATTCTCTGATGGGACAACAATGGACGCCAAAAGTGTAGTTGATAATCTGCATCATATTGCACAAGAAAATGCAAGAGCTGCTTTCTTGCAGGGTGCAGAATATGAAATTGATGGTTACACAATCACAATTAAGACTGTAGAACCACGTGCAACATTACTCTCTGATTTAAGTGATCCGATGTTTGCAATATTAAATTTAACTTCTAAGGAAGAGAGGACTACAATGCCAATTGGTACAGGTCCTTATAAAGTAAAGACATTTACAGCTGATCAAGAAATTGTATTAGAACCAAATACAAACTATTGGAATGGAACACCAAAGCTAGATGAAATTACAGTTACGAAGATGCTTGAAAAAGAAACTGCAATTCTAGCGCTTAAGAATCATGAATTAGATGCATATACGGAAATGAATCCAGAGGGAATTAAGCAACTACAGGATAGTGGTGAATTTGATATTCATACAATTCCTTCTAGTCGTGTATATTCTCTGTATATGAATACAGAAAAACTTACGGATATATCACTTCGTAAAGCAATTGCAAAAAGCAATCGATAAAGAGTCTATCGCAAAATACTTATTAGATGGCACAATGACCGCAACAGATGGTCCATTTACAAGTGATTCTGAGTATGCATTACCAAGTTCTAATGTAAGCTCTTATAACGAAGCAGAAGCGAAACAAATCCTTGAGTCTGCTGGTTATGTGGATACTGATGGTGATGGCTATGTTGAAAAGGATGGTCAAAATATTTCTCTTACAATCGCATACTACAAACGTCTATCCCAAGAAGCGATTGCGACAGAGTTGCAGTCTGCACTGAAGAAGATTGGTATTCAATCTGAATTACAACTACATGAAGGAACTAAATATCTATCAAATAAAGAATATGATTTAGGATTCTACTCGATGGTTACAATGCCTACAGGAGATCCTGCATATTATCTTAATGCGTTACTATCAGAAGGTGGTACTGTTAACTTTTCTGGATATGATAACCATGCAATACAGGTATTATTAAAACAGTTAAATGATTCTTATGATACAAAAGCAACGTAAGGAAATCGTAAAAGCAGATTGAAGAGATGTTATTAGCGAGTTACAGCATTACATATATTGGATTTAATAACTTGATTTTCGCAACAAGAAAAAGAATTAAAGAACTTTGTCCCTCATGTTACAGACTACTATCAAATTAATGTCGATTTAGAACTTCAATCATGAGCCAAGCAATTTTAGAATTAAATCATGTGACTGCTTTGGATATGGTGATATAGAAGTATTGCATGATGTTTCACTTGCAGTTTATCCAGCAGAAGTCATCGGTATTGTTGGACAAAGTGGTAGTGGTAAGACAAGTTTATTAAATTGTATTCTTCAAATAGAACAAAAATCTAAAAAAATTACATCAGGAGAAATTTTTATATTTGAATCAAAAATCTCCTTACATTAAAACAAAAAAAGAGTATCGTAGGTTATTTCAAGATGAAATTTCGATTATTTTTTTCAAAATAGTAACTGTACACTTGTACCTACAAGAAAAAAATATCTAGTCAATTCTATGAAACTACCAAGGGTAGATTGACCAAAGAAGAGACTCGACAAAAGGCATATCACTTATTTGAGAAGTTTGAATTAAAGAATCCTGAACGTATATTTCATAGTTACCCATTTGAATTATCCATTGGTATGGCACAGCGTGTAGCGGTATCACTAGCGTTAATGAATGGTCCTTCATTATTACTTTGTGATGAGCCAACCAGTGCATTAGATGTAAAGAGTGCATATGAAATGGTGCGACAACTAAAGCAACTGAAAGAAGACAAGGGTATGACTATGCTGGTGATTACGCATAACATTGCACTAGCAGCACAGTTATGTGATCGTATTGCGGTAATGCATCAGGGATGTATTGTAGAAGTACAAGACACAAAGACTTTAATTGAAAGTCCTATGCATGCATATACAAAACAACTACTAGCTGCTCTTCCGAAGACGGAGGATTTATGGAACGGTTAATACAAGTAGAGAATATCGTTAAAAGCTTCCGTGATAAAAAAACAACAGGTATTAGCAGTTGACCATGTTTCCCTTCATCTTGATGAAGGGGAGATTCTCGGTATCATTGGTGAAAGTGGTAGTGGAAAAAGTACAGTCTTGCGACTACTATCTGGAATTATAAAACCGGATGAAGGTCAAGTAATATTATTTGGTAAACCACTTGATACCAAAGAGCATAGTCGCTTTCGTGATTTACAGATGATATTTCAAGATGCAAGAGCTTCTTTTGATAAGCAGTATACGATTGAACAAAGTTTGAATGAAGTGCGAAAACATTTAAATCCAAATGCGTTAGAGAATCGCTTCTTATTGCAGGAAGTCGGATTAGATATATCTTTTTGCAAATAAGTATCCACATGAGATGTCTGGTGGGGAATGTCAACGTGCAGCGATAGCACGTGCACTTGCATGTGATCCAAAAGTATTGTTGTGTGATGAAATTACAAGTGCATTAGATGTCATCACACAAGAGAAAATTTGTAGCTTATTCAGCCATCTATGTCATCAACATCATATCTCAGCCATCTTTGTATCACATGATTTACCGTTAGTTAGTAATCTTTGTGATCGTGTGATGATTATGAAGTATGGTAAGGTTGTAGAAGAAGGTAAAAACGAAGGATGTGATGCAAAAATCCTCAACATCCTTATACAAAAAGAACTATTAAGACATATATTAAAGTTAGAAGCAGCAGAATAGGTTCTGCTGTTTTTTTGTATGTAATCTTTTATCGTGGAATTTTTCTTTTTATAGTAGAATAGAGTAAGAAAATGGAGAGACTATGAAAATCGTGCAATGTTGGTTAGAACATCCTGTTCGCATGAGTTGGACCAGACTTTTACATACTTATATAACGATGAAGATATCGAAGTTGGTAGCCGTGTAACGATTCCACTCTTAAATCGTAGTGTTGTTGGATTTGTAGAGAGTATCCAAGATACAGATGAAACAAAGGATGAGATTGAAATGCGACTTGGTTTTAAGTTGCGCTATATTCAAGATGTAAAAGACCAAGAAAGTCTGATTACAGATGAATTGCATGATTTAGCGATGTGGTTAAAGGAAACGACGCTTTCAACAACGATATCTTGTTTTCAGACGATGTTGCCATCGAAGTTAAAACCTTCAACAAATGACAAGTCAATTGTAAAAGAGAAGTGGGTAAAACTCACAGATAAAGAGGTGAATTTAACTCCAAAGCAGTTAGAAGCCTATCTTTATGCACGTGATCATCAGCCATTAACATACACAGCATTGCGTAAGAATTATCCAGGACATGCACGTGCACTGATTGAGAAAAAAACGCAATTCTTTTAGAAGAGAAGGAAAAAGAAGCATCAGATGATGTAAATATCAATATTGAATCTGCATTGCAGTTAACACCATTACAACAATCTGCAATGGATGAGATTAACGCTAGTCAGGATGAAGTTTATCTTTTACATGGTATTACTGGATCTGGTAAAACAGAGGTATATTTACAGTTAGCTGCACAAGCACTTGCACAACACAAGCAAGTACTCATTTTAGTGCCAGAGATTAGTTTGACACCACAGATGATTGCTCGTGTTTCTTCTCGCTTTGGCCATGCATTAGCAATCTATCATAGTGGCCTAAGCGACCAAGAAAAAAATATGAACAATACCGTAAGGTAAAGACTGGTAGAGCGTCGATAGTCGTTGGTACTAGAAGTGCAGTATTTTTGCCATTTAAAAAAATCTAGGCTTGATTGTCATGGATGAAGAACATGATAACTCCTATAAACAAGATAACCAACCAGCATATCATTGTCGTGATGTCGCTATCTGGAGAGGGCATTATCACCGCTGCAAAGTGATACTTGGCTCAGCTACCCCCGCATTAGAAAGCTATGCACGTGCTTTAAAAAAATGTATATCACTTGGTTAGGATGAATGAGCGCATTAATCAAACTCTACCAAATATTCAGATTGTCTCGATCAAGGATAATATCAAGAAAAATGGGCACTACATCATCACAGATGATTTACAAAAATAAGATACAAGAGAGATTAAATAAACATGAGCAATGTATATTACTCTTAAATCGACGTGGTTATGTGACACAATTACGTTGTAAGTCTTGTCAAGAAGTTGTGAAATGTCCACATTGTGATTTGGCAATGAGTTATCATCGTGATGTGAATCGTTTAAAGTGTCATACCTGTGGTACAGAGATTGCTGTACCAAAGGAATGCCCACATTGTCATAACTGTACGGGTTTTTACTACAATGGGTTTTTGGCACGGAAAAAAATTAGAAGCAGAGGTACATGCATTATTTCCTAACGCTAGGGTATTGCGCATGGATGCGGATACGACAGGTAGAAAGAATGCACATCAAAAGATATTACAAGCATTTGGTAGTCATGAAGCAGATATCCTATTAGGTACACAGATGATAGCGAAGGGTTTGGATTATCCATATGTTACATTAGTTGGTGTAATCAATGGGGATGAAGGCTTACAGCGAACGGACTTCCGAAGTTGTGAGATGACCTTTGATCTGTTGATGCAGGCAGGTGGAAGAAGTGGCAGAGCGGATATGGCTGGTGAAGTGGTATATCAAGTATTTGATCCAAGTCACTATGCAGTTCAGTGCGCTGCAAAACAAGACTATGAAGCCTTCTTTAAAAGTGAGATGAAGTTTCGTCATGCAGGGCAATATCCACCATATACATACTTGATTGCCTTAACAATTCAAGGTCGTAAAGATGATGTGGTGATGAAACAAGCTATGGCAATCAAAAATGAAATCGTTGGAGATTTTAAGACAATCGGTATCATTTCGTTATTAAAGATACAAGATTTATATCGCTATCGAATCTTACTAAAAGGTAAAGACTTAGATTCGATGAGACGAGCTGTAGCAAAGTTTTTGTCTACGACAAAGATTGATGTGACAGGATTACGGATTGATATTAATCCAATGTATTTAGATTAAAGGAGTTTTTTATATGAAGGATTTATTAGAATATCGCAATGAATTATTGTGTGGTGAAAAGATTACACTTCGAGGTACGACAGCGGAAGATGAAGCAATCTTGGCGAAGTGGTGGAATGAAGAAACAATGTTGTTAGGGAATCGTTCTAGAATTGTTCCTACCTTTACAGAAGAGAATTCATCATTGTTTCATAGTTGGTCATCCAATCAGGCAAGAACCGGTTTTGGTTTAACAATCGAGAATAAACAGGGTGAAGTAGTAGGTCATATTACTGCTTTCAATCTATCAATGCCAGAAATGATTGCGACAATCGGTATCTTAGTAGGACCTGAGCATCAAGGTAAGGGTTATGGGACTGAGGCGATGCGTAAAGCAATTCGCATCTGTTTTGAAGAATTAAATGCACATAAAGTAGAGTTAAATGTATTCTCATACAATGAAAATGCCATCAAGATGTATGAGAAGGTTGGCTTTTGTGGTAGAGGGCAGAAGAAGAGCTGCTTCCTACCACCATGGTCAGTTTTATGATGTTTTGACCATGGGAATTCTTCGAGAAGAGTATTTTTGTAAAATAAATTAGAACTTGTGAGGGTGTCATGATTATAAGGGAATTTCTATCTGAAGAGGCTGAAGAAGTATCGAAGTTGATTGCAAAAAAACATTAAGAGAAGTTAATATCAAAGATTATACAATGGAATATATTGAAAAATAGCATTCAAAAAAATTGCAGCCAAAAAAATATTTTTAGAACGTGCAAAAATGGAATCATTTTTTTATGTTGCATATGAGGAAAACAAAATAATTGGCTGTGGTGCAATAGGTCCTTATTGGAATCGCGAGAATGAGAGCAGTCTGTTTACAATTTTTTTGTGCTTCCTGAATACCAAGGAAAAAGGAATTGGTCGAAAAAAATCATTGAGACGCTTGAACAAGACGAATACTTCCTTCGGGCAAATAGAATCGAGATACCGGCTTCTATAACAGCAACACCTTTCTATTTGAAAATGGGTTATACATTTTAAAGGGAGATATTACTGAACCGGATGAAGAGATGTTAATAAGATTAGAAAAGTATCGATAAATTTTAATGAATAATAATATGTGAAGAAAAAAATCAAGCAATGGCAAAATTATCAAAAAAATGCCGATAGAAAGCGAGATTTTTTTCTTCTTTTTTATATTTTTTTATCTTGTATAATAATAACAAAGTGGTAGAATAGTGGTATGAAATGGAGCAAAGTGGAGGAATATTCAGATGGTGATGTTCACAGGTGAATACAGACACAACCTAGATCCGAAAAAAACAGACTGATTATTCCGTCTAAATACAGAGACCAGTTGACGACAAAGATTTACGTGACCGAGTGGATGGATGGATGCTTGGCTGCATTTGCAGAAAACGAATGGAACGAGTTGGTGTCAAAACTAAATAAGTTACCAATCACAAATAAAAAAGCCCGTGCCTTTGTACGTAGTATCTTAGGCAAGGCGGATGAATGTGGTGTGGATAATCAAGGAAGAATCTTACTACCACAGTTTCAAATTTCTGATCGTGGATTTGAAAAGTCTTGCGTGATTGTAGGTGCTTCTGATCACTTCGAAATTTGGCCAGAGAAAGTGTTTGAACAATACAACGAAGAATCAATGGGCGAATTAGAAGACTTTGCAGAAGACTTAACGGAGCTATTACAAGCATGAAGCACACATCAGTCTTATTAAAAGAAACAGTGGATTCGCTCAATGTTAAAGAAGATGGCATTTATGTAGATGGAACATTAGGTAGAGGAGGACATTCTGGTTATCTGATTTCTAAATTAAAGAATGGGCATCTCTATGCGTTTGATAAAGATAGTCAAGCGATTGCGGAATCTACAGAGAACCTGAAAGATGTGTTGTCTTATATCACGATGATTCACAATGATTTTTCGCTCCATGAAGGAAGAACTTGCAAAAAGAGGAATTCATGAAGTGGATGGAATCATGATGGACTTGGGAGTTAGCTCTCCACAGTTCGATGATCCTACAAGAGGATTTAGTTATCGATATGATGCACGTTTAGATATGCGTATGAATCAAGAACAACAGTTAGATGCATATCAAGTCGTGAATACATATTCCTTCGAAGAACTCTGTCGTATCTTACGTGAGTATGGAGAAGAAAAATTTACAAAATCAATTGCAAGAGCGATTGAAAAACAACGAGCTATCCAACCGATTGAAACAACATTCCAATTGGTGGATATCATTAAGTCAGCTTTACCAGACAAGGTATTACGTCAAAAAGGACATCCAACAAAAACAGACATTCCAAGCATTACGTATTGAAGTAAACGATGAACTTGGAGCACTACAAAAAAAGGGTTGGAAGATGCACTGAGCTTATTAAAAACCCTAATGGTAGATGTGCAATCATTACATTCCATTCCTTGGAAGACCGTATGGTCAAAAAAATGTGTTTAAAGAATATTCATCAGCACCTTACATTGACCCACGTATTCCAATTAAAGCATCAGATATCAAACAAGCAGATTACAACTTAATCACAAAAAGCCAATCACAGCTACTGATGAAGAGCTAGAAGATAATTATCGCTCTCATAGTGCAAAGCTACGAGTAATAGAGAGAATAGGAGAATAGGGGATATGGCCAAGATTGTTAAAAAGAAAAAAACAGAAAAAAATACTGCATTTTTAAATTTTTCTATATGGATGTTCATGATTTCTGCTACACTTTATTTGGCTAGTTCCATATTCTTAAGAACTTATAACAATGCCTTAAGTGCTCAGACCCAACAAATGGAAGCTGATATCGTGACATTACGTACACAGAATGATGCACTAAAAGGTAGAAATCTTGAACTTAGGATCAAATACACGTGTTGATGAAATCGCAGCAAGTAACGGTCTAAGTAAGAAACAGGAGAACATTGTCACTATCACAGGTGGATCTAGCAAGACAACTGGAGATTAGAATGGCAAAAAGAAAGAAATATCGTAACGAAGTACGCCGAATATTGATTGTGACATTAGCAGCAATTATGCTGATTGCTTCTAATGTTTTTTTCGTAACCATTGGGAAGGTACATTTACGTTCTGGCACAGATTTGAGTATATACGCTGATTCTGCCAATACAGTTACTGAGACAAGTTTGGCTTTACGCGGATTTATATATGATCGTAACGGTCAAGTAATCGCACAGGATAATCGTACATACGATATCGTTTGTGTACTATCATCTGCTCGTCAATCCATTGAAGGACAGATTGCATATGTAAAAGATAAAGAGGGTACTGCAAAAGTTCTTTCTGAAATTTTGAAGATTGATTATGAAAAAATCATGGGATATTTCTCTCAGGATATTTATCAGACTGAGTTAGGAATTGGTGGACGTCATTTGTCCCAAGCAACAAAGGAGTTGATTGAATCCTATCATTTACCTGGTATTGAATTTACTGATTCAATTAAACGTATTTATCCAAATGGACAATTCGCATCTAACCTAGTGGGATTTGCCCAACAGGATGAATATGGCATTACCACTGGACAAATGGGATTAGAACTATACCTTAACTCGTATCTATCTGGCACGAATGGTTCACGTACATACCAGACAGATAAAGATGGTTATCGTTTACCTGGTATGAAGGATGAAGTTGTCAGTGCTATCAATGGTGATGATGTATATCTAACATTAGATACTTCCATTCAACAAACACTTGAACAATCAATGAGTATGACCCAAAACCAATTTGGTGCAGATAATGTTTGGGGTGGTGTCATGGAGATCAAGACCGGTAAGATTTTAGCTTGGGGACAATCCAACTCCTTTGACCCAAATGTTCGAGAAATTAGCGATTATACAAATACTGGTACACAGATTCCTTATGAACCAGGTTCAACATTAAAGACATTTACATGGGCTGCGGCTATCAATGAAGGTAAGTACAATGGATCAGAATTAACAAATGGTAACTCCTATTGTTATGGTACTGATAGTCAAAATAATCCTATACGTGCTACTGCAGATAATAGCTTAGGTTGTGTATATAACGCATATCGTTATCAATATGGTTCAGTTGATTTTGATACAGGACTTGTATACTCACTCAACTCTGTTGCAGGTACAGTTCAAAATGAAGTGATTACACCTGATATAAACTTAGAGTATCTAAGGAAGTTTGGCTTCTTCAATGATGTCGATACGGATGGTCTGCCAGAAGCCACTGGTACATTAAACTTTACCTATCCATCGGATAAGCTTTCCTTATCCTTTGGACAGGGTTCCACAGTTACAATGTTACAGCTGATGCAGGCATATAGTGCTGTATTCTCTGATGGCACAATGGTTAAACCATATTTCGTTGATTCGATTCGTGATGGTTATGATAATTCGAAGTATATTTATAAAGCAAATAAGACAGTCGTAGGTCATCCAATCACGAGTGATACAGCAAAACAACTACAGAGTATTCTCTATCGAGTTGTAAACGATGAAAAGGGTACTGGTCGTGGCTATCGTATTCCTGAATGTACTGTCATGGGTAAGACAGGTACAACTGAACTTGCGGTAGGTGGTAGCTACCAATCTGGTAAGTATATTTTATCCTTTATGGGTGCTTTACCGAGCAGATAATCCACAAATCTTGGTTTATTATGCATTCCAAATTGATTCAAGTGCACCTGTGAACCAACAACCTCAAGTAAACTTATTACGTCGTATTGCGATGCAGTATGGATTTGCAGAACAAGTCGCAACAACACAAGAAACGACAGCAGAAACAGTATCCGTTTATGAGATGCCTTCATTAATCAACCATAGTCTAAGTCATGTACAGAATGTGATGGATTCTTATGGTACAGACCTATATAACCTTGGTGATGGAAATACTGTTATCCGTCAATATCCACAGGTTGGACAATCTGTCACAACTGGACAAAAGGTCTTCCTAGTAACCAATACCAATACGATTTATATACCGAATATGCTAGGTTGGAGTAGGCAGGATGTTGCAGGATTCTGGCAAGCGACGGGATTAGATGTTAACATCTCAGGTGATGAAACATCCGTTGTAACGTCACAAGATATTCCGGCTGGTTCATACATTGAAAAGGGAACTGCTATTTCGATCCACTTTGGTGGGTAGTCAGGAGTAAATATGTCAATATTTCAAATGAGTTTATATTTTGTACTGAGTCTTAGTATTGTACTAGTGACGATGCCGTTTTTGATTCAGTACCTCAAGAAGTTAAGCTTCAAACAAACAGTTAGTGAATATGCACTAGAGGATGATAAGAAGAAGGCAGGAACACCGATTATGGGTGGTATCTTGTTTATCATTGTGCCAGTTGTCTTGACACTAATATTTGTGAAAGGTGTATTTCAAGATCTTGATACACTAATCGTATTGCTTGCGTTTATGGGCTATGGTCTCATTGGTTTTGTGGATGACTTCTTAATCGCAGTACTCAAAAAAACAATGAAGGTTTAAAACCTTTATATAAGTTTTTGATGCAGGTACTACTTGCGGTGATATTCTTCATCTTATATCGCTCTCACGCATCCTTAGAAATCACACTACCAATTACACGTATTGTATTACCGCTCGGTATTGCATATTTCTTCTTGGTACTATTTATGTTTGCAGGTTCTAGTAACGCAGTGAATCTAACAGATGGTATGGATGGTCTATCCTCAGGTGTTTGTATTATTGCCTTGATTCCATATCTTGTGATTACTCTAAAACAAGAAAAGATTGACTTAGCAATCTTTGTGGTATGTTTGATTGGTGCCTTGCTTGGTTATCTCTATTATAATAAGAAACCAGCACGTGTATTCATGGGTGATACTGGATCACTTGCGTTAGGGTGGTGTACTAGCTGCCTTAGCGATGATTACAAAAACTGAATTGCTATTAATTTTAATTGCAGGGGTACCAGTGATTGAAACACTTTGTGTGATGATTCAGATTGGTTCTGTAAAGATTAGACATAAGAAAGTATTCCCATATACACCAATTCATTATGCATTCCGTATTAAGGGGATGCCTGAAGTTAGTATTGTACGTATGTTCTGGTTTGTAGAGGCAATCTTAGCTGGAATTGGTCTTTTGATTGGAATTCGTTAGTCCTAGATGAAAATCTAGGATTTTTTTGTTTTTGAAAGAGATAAAACAAGATATAATAGTAAAAAAAGTATTATCCATTCAAACAGTATCTATTTATCATTTGAATGCTTTAGACAATGAGACAAACTATATACTTGAAAAAACAGTATAGGATTTTGTTAAAATTTCTGTTTCAAATGGTTATTGAAGGATGTTTTTTTGGTATAATAACTAAGTTGTTAGGAGGAAGGCATGTCACAAAGTACTTTTGATGTGAATCATCGACTGGTTGAACTTACGATGGTTCTCAAATTACAAAAATTACAAAAAGAAGATTTGCCTACTCTTACATATGTAAATCTTGAGGATTATCTGAATCATTTATGGCGTAATAAATCACCGCGAACACTCAATCAAGCTGTGGATGTTGTGTGGAATGTGGCTGCAAATGATATTGTACGTTTCTTATCAACACAAGCTGTTATTGATGGTGCGAAGAAAAATCTTGAAGATTTTGCGGATGTCATTGGAGGGAATTAACTTATGGCAAAAAATACTACAAAGAAAAGTAAGTTAGCCGTTTTTGCGTTAGTTGTTCTATTGTTGGCTACTTTGATTGGTACAACAGTACGTTCAATTATTTCTGGCTTAAATCTTGGCTTGGACTTACGTGGCGGTTTTGAAATCTTATATCAGGTAGAACCGTTGAATGAAGGCTCTACAGTTGATATGTCAGCTGTCATTAACAGTATTTCAAAACGTATCAACGTATTGGGTGTTAGTGAACCACAGATTACTGTAGAGGGCAATAACCGTGTTCGTGTTCAGATTGCAGGTGCAAAGGATCTAGAAACTGCACGTGCTCTGATTGGTACAACAGCGAATCTAACATTCCGTGATGTAGATAACAATGAATTAGCTGATTCATCAATCTTACAGGAAGGCGGAGCATCCTTAGCGTATAAAGAGGGTGAACCTATCGTTTCTTTAAAGATTGCCGATAAAGAAAAGTTTGCGGCGATGACAAAGGCAATTGCACAAAAGGGCAATGGCGCAAACATCATGGTCGTATGGCTTGATTGGCAAGATGGTGATACATACGCTGCTGAAGCTGCTAAGGCCAAGAAGGGTGAAGAGCCTAAGTACATCTCAGCTGCTTCTGTAAATACTGAAATCAATGGTGACTGTGTTATCTCTGGTAACTTCACAGAAGATACAGCAAGAACTTTAGCAAACTTAATTAACTCTGGTTCCCTACCAGTTAAGTTAACTGAACTTTCTAGTAACGTTGTATCTGCTTCCTATGGTGCAGATGCTTTACAGGTAACAGCGCTTGCTGGTGTGATTGGCGTTGTGGTTGTTATGGCTGTCATGATTCTTGTATATCGTTTACCAGGTCTCATTTCATCTATTATGCTTGCATTCTATGTATGGGCTGTATTTGGAATCTACTCCTTAATGGGTGCAGTATTTACATTGTCTGGTATTGGCGCACTTGTATTAGGTGTTGGTATGACAGTCGATGCAAATATCATCAACTATGAACGTATCCGTCAGGAACTATATAAGGGTAGAAGTGTTCGCGCTGCAGTTGCGGAAGGTGGTAAGTTATCCTTTGGTGCAATCTTTGATGCACAGTTAACGACATTAATCGCAGCATTAATCATGTATATCTGGGGAACTGGTACAGTTAAGGGATTTGCGACTATGTTAATTATCACTGTTGTAATGACACTAGTTCTTAACGTAGGTTTCTCTAAGTGGTTATTAAATCTCATCGTTGACTCTGGTGTTTGCGATGGTAAGCCAGAACTATTCGCGGTTAAGAAGAGTCAAATGCCTGATGTATCTAAGGGTGAGAAGCAATTCTACACAGGTACATTCAAGTTTGATTACATGGGTAAAGCAAAGTATGCAGTAGCTGCTAGTATTTCAATTATTGTTTTATCTCTTGTACTATGTTTTGCAAATTTAGCAAAGGGTAATGGTTTCCCTAAACTTAGGTATTGACTTTGCGTCTGGTACAAAGTTAACAGTTACTTCTGAACAGGTTGTAAATGTTTCTGATGTGGAAGCAGAAATGGAAACATTAGGCTATAAGGGCTTTAGTTACCAAAGTGCTGGTGAACATACTGTTTACGCTACAACAAAGGCGTCTTTAGATAAAGAACAGTTAACAACAATTAAGAAGGCATTTGAACAAAAAGTATGGTGTTGAACCCGGTGATAACATTGTTACTCCAGTAGTAGGATCTGAACTTGTAAGAAGTGCAGTTATCTTAACTGTTGTGGCTTGGATTGCAATGCTAGCATATATCACATTCCGTTATGAGTTTGACTATGCGTTTGGATGCTTAGTAGCACTAGTACATGACGTATTAATTGTTATTGCAGTATTTGGTATCTTACGACTTGAAGTAAATATTGAATTGATTTCTGTATTACTTACAATCATTGGTTACTCTATCAATAACTCTATTATTGTGTTTGACCGTGTACGTGAAGAAGTAAACCTACGAAATCGTATCGAACCTACAGAATATCGTACTATCGCCAATGAAGCGATTGATGAAGCTATCAAGATGTCCTTGATGTCATCACTTACAACGATTATTCCTGTCATCTTCTTACTCTTCATGGGTAGTAGTTCAATCTTTACATTCGTATTTGCAATGTTAATTGGATTAATTGCAGGAACTAGTTCATCTGTATTCGTTGCGGCTTATGTATGGTGCTTACTACGTGAGAAGTCCAAGCCAAAGCAAAAGACTACAAAACAAAAGAAAGATAAGAAAGTTAAGAAAGAACTTCTTGATGAATATACCATTTCTGGTATTAACGCTTAATGAACAATAAGCAGCGGGCATACCGCTGCTTTCTTAATTTTGAGGAGAGTGTATGTTAGATATAAAAGCTGTCCTATTTGATTGTGATGGTTTGATGTTTGAAACAGAACTTATCTCACAACAGATATGGAAGGATGAAGCTAATAAACTTGGATTTACTTTACCTGAAGATTTCTTTATCAATATTACTGGTTCGGGTGGTGATGAACTAACTCGTTATCTTTCATCGATTCCGAAGGGAATAGACTTATTTGAAGTGATGAAGAAAAAGAGATTTGATATTTCATTTTGGTCATCGATTCAAAAAGACTGTTTGAATAAGAAGGGTTTAGTGACACTCTTTCATTGGCTTAGACAGAATGGCTACTTGATTGGTATCTGCTCCAGTAGTCATCGTACTTATGTGGAAGCGTTATTGTCGACGGTATCTACACCATTAGAGTATGATGCCATTGTTGGAGGAGATATGGTAACACACGCAAAACCTGATCCTGAAATATTCTTGGTTGGTGCTAAAATATTAGGTGTAAAGCCATCAGACTGTCTTGTCTTAGAAGATTCAAAACAGGGTATCACTGCCGCAAAAAGAGCAGGAATGCATTCTTGTTTTATCGAAGATACAATTAAACCAGATTATATCATGAAAGATATGATCGAATATCAAACAGAGAGCTTAGAAGATGTCATTCAACTTCTAAAAGAAATAAGTAAGGAGAAAAGCGTATGAGCCTACAAGCATGGAGAGAAGAATTTTGCAAAATAAGAATGTGGTGATATGGGGTTATGGTCGAGAAGGACAAGCTACATATCGTTTCATCTCGTCGTTTACTTCCTGAGCAGAATTTAACAATTGTAGAATCAAAAGCTGGTCCATCTCTAGAGAAGGCAAAGGCTGACACAATTCATACATCTTGTCTGTGTGAGGGGATGTTGACTTAAACAGCTTTGATTTAATTCTAAAGTCACCGGTATTGTGATTCCCGACTTTATTGATACGCATAAGATTACAGGGGAAGCAGAGCTATTTATCAAACATTATCGCGACCATATCGTTGGAATTACTGGTACGAAGGGAAAGTCCACAACAACATCACTTGTGGCTGCGCTATTAAAAGAGAAATATCAAGTATGCTTAGTTGGTAATATTGGCATTCCTTGTTTTGAAGCGATTGATGAGATGGAAGCAGGAGCTTACGCTGCTCTAGAATTATCCTGTCATCAATTAGAAATCTGTCGTTATTCACCTCAATACGCTATCTTCTTAAATCTATATGAAGAACACTTAGACCACTATGGAACAATGGAGAAGTATGGTATTGCGAAATCTCATATTTTTACAAACCAAATACAAGGCGATACAGTAATCATGCATGAAGAGTTGAAGGACTTCATCCAATTATCGTTAAATACACCATACTTAATTGGTAAGGATATCACAGCGCATGGTACAACGTTATATATTCCAGGACATCAACTAGACGCATCTAGTGCGAAGTTAATTGGTGAACACAATTATCGTAATCTTGCGGTTGCGTACTTTATCGCAAATAAGTTAGGTGTTAGTGATGAAAGTGTTCTAAAGGCAATTGCAAGTTTTAGACCACTAGCACATCGCTTAGAAGACTTAGGAGAATATAAGGGAATTCGTTTCATCAACGATTCGATTTCCACAATTGGCCAATCCTGTATACAAGCATTAGAATCAATTGAAAATGTGGACACTGTACTTGTAGGTGGAATGGACCGTGGTATTGAATATGATGAAGTTGAAGATTACTTACATGCACGCAAGGATGTTCAGGTTATCTTTATGTATGCTACAGGAAAGCGCATCTATTCTGAAATGGAACAAAAGGGCTTACTAAGACCTGGACTATATCAAGTAGAAAATCTGGAAGAGGCTGTTTCTTTAGCGAAAAAAAACTAACACGTCCTCATCATGCATGTGTCTTGTCTCCAGCCGCAAGTTCTTATGATCATTTTAAGAACTTCGAACATCGTGGAGATGTATTTAGAAAGTTGGCATTTGAAGAATGAAGTATAACATCATTGATGTAGACGCATCTAGTCTACAAGAAAAATATCAAATCGGACTTTTGAGTGCGAAACTATTAAAGGCTTCTTCGTTAGATGATGAGGCTATTCATGAGTTGTTCACTACAGAGACTACGCTTACAACCAGTAAAAGCAGATTGTATTCAAAAGTGTTGTAAACGTCTTTTACAAGCGAAAGAGAAACATGAAAAAGTCATGATTGCTGGAGACTATGATGCGGATGGCATTTGCTCAACAACAATCATGAAGATGACACTCATGAAGCTAAAGATTGAACATGGCTATTACATTCCAGATCGAATGAAAGAAGGTTATGGTTTATCTGCGCATACTGTTGAGTTAGCACATCAAAAAGGATATGGCCTAATTATCACCGTCGATAACGGTGTAAAAGCACATGCGGCAATTCAAAAAGCCAACGAACTTGGTTTTAGATATCATTATTACGGATCATCACCAGATTGATGAAGAAATAAATACTCCATACGTGGTTCATCCAAACTATATGGAAAGTGACTATTGTTATCTTTCTGGTGCAGGTGTTGCTTTACAGATTGCACGCAATCTGATTGGTGATAATGATATGCAAACAGCGTTTGCATGTGTTGCAGCGATTGCGGATGTCATGCCACTATGGAAAGAAACTAGACGTATCGTAAAGCGTGGACTAGCTGTGTTAAAGCAGGGTAGACCTCGTAGTTTGATTAGTCTTTTAAATCCGGGCAGTGGAGTTGATATGACTTCTATTTCGTTTTTCGATTGTGCCCAAACTGAATAGTCTTGGACGTATGAGTGATCTTGCGAATGTAAACACAATGATTCCATTTTTACTTTCAAATAATGAAGAACAAATTGCACACTATGCTGCACAAGTAAATCAGATTAACGAAAAGAGAAAAGAGATCAGTTCTTCGATCAGTGAGACTGCAATTAATATGATTGCAGATGAAAAATTTCCAATCTTATATCAAGAAGATTTCCATGAAGGAGTCTCTGGTCTTGTGGCGGGACGTATCGTTTCACAACTACATCGACCAGTACTTGTCATGGCTAAGAGCCATGATACGATCAAGGGTAGTGGTAGAAGTGTACCGGGATTTAATCTTTTTGATTTCTTTAAGGATTTTGAAAATTTAGCGGCTTTTGGTGGTCATGAACAAGCAGTTGGTATTTCAGTACCTACAGATAAGTTTGAAGAGTTCTATCAACATGCACAAGAAAAGATGGCTGAAACTGGGTATGAATATATTGAACCAGTACAGGATGCGATTCGGATTGATGTAGAAGATATTAACTTTAATAACATCATTGATATTGATTGCTTTACACCGTATCCAAAAGAGATGATTGAACCAAATTTTGCGCTCGAAGGAATGAATGTTGTAGAACGTAAAGAAACTGCAAAGATGGTGAAATATCTTATTGCAAATAGCAGTGGTGGCTTTGAGCAGTACTCTACAAGAGTAGAAATCTAACTGCACCAATCTTGCCAAAACGTTTGGTTGGTAAGTTATCTATCAACAGATGGCGTAATCGGACAACCTGTCAAATGATACTCGAAGATATTGTCTAAATCTGCTATACTAAAGAATGCATATTACAAAAATTATTATGTCTGCACAGGAGGGATTTATCATGGCATTAAAAAAATTGAAGATTACATTGCGTCTGTAAGAGACTTCCCAATTAAAGGAATTCTTTTCAGAGATATTACACCAATTTTAGAAAGCGCTGAAGCGTTTAGAGAAGTAACAAATCGTTTATGCGAATACGCAAAGAGTGTTAACGCAGATATGATTGTTGGTCCTGAAAGTAGAGGGTTTATTTTTGGCTGTCCAGTTGCGGTTGAACTTGGACTAGGTTTTGTGCCTGTTCGTAAACCGGTAAGCTTCCTCGTGAAACAATCAGTTGCAAGTATGAACTAGAATATGGTTCAAATGAAGTACACATGCACAAAGATGCAATCAAGCCAGGTCAACGTGTTGTGATTATTGATGACTTATTAGCGACTGGTGGAACAGCAAAGGCTGCTGCAAAGATGATTGAACAATTAGGTGGTGTTGTAGCTGGTTTTGCATTTGTTATCGAATTATTCGGAGAAGGCATGGATGGTCGTAAAGCGCTTGAAGGCTATGATGTCTATTCAATGACTCGCCTAAGCGACAAATAAAAATAGAATCGAAGAGGAATCTTCGATTTTTTTGCAAAAATAGTAGGAGGTGAAAATATGGCTGAACTTAAAAATCCAACAGTATCGGATGTGATGAAAGAGGCAAGTAATTATATTCATTTGCCTGAAAATCTAGCTCTGATTGAAAAAGCGGCTTCGTATGCTTCAGAGAAACATGCAGGCATGTTCCGCAAGAGTGGTGAGCCATATTTTTGTACACCTTTGTAAATGTAGCATATATTCTTACGACACTACGTGTCGGTCCAAAAGACGATTGCGGCAGGTTTCTTGCACGATGTGATTGAAGATTGCAATATTACACGTGAACAGTTGGCGCAAGACTTTGATGATGAAATTGCAAGTCTAGTTGAAGCTGTTACGAAGATTGGTAATTTGAACTTTAAAGGGAAAGATGATCCAGAATATCAAGCAGCTAACCATCGTAAGATTTTTTTATTGCGATGGCAAAAGACATTCGTGTCATTATCATTAAACTTGTAGATAGACTACATAATATGCGTACATTACAGTTTCAATCTGAAGCATCCCAAAAGAGAATTGCAGCAGAGACATTAGATGTATACGCACCAATTGCTCATCGTTTAGGTATTAGTTCTATTAAGAATGAACTAGAAGACTTGTGTTTCTATTACTTAATGCCAGAAGAGTACTATCATATTGCCCATCTAGTAGAAATGAAAAAGGCAGAACGTGATGCGGCTGTTAATAAGATGATTACAGACATTTCTGAAATGTTAACAAGTCATAAGATTCAATTCCGTATCTTTGGTCGTTCTAAACATTTATATTCCATTTATAAGAAGATGGTACATAAACATAAACGTTTTGATGAGATTTTTAGACTTACTGGCAATTCGTGTTATAACACAATCTGAATTGAATTGTTATGAAAATCCTTGGATACATTCATGCAAAAATACAAGCCAATTCCAGGAAGATTAAAAGATTATATCGCTGTACCAAAACCAAACATGTATCAGTCTTTACATACAACGATTCTTGGCGAAGATGCGAAGATCTTCGAAGTACAGATTCGTACAGAAGACATGGATGCGATTGCGGAACAAGGTATTGCGGCGCATTGGCGTTATAAAGAAGGTTCTCGCTATGATGCCAAAGCTGAACAAAAGGAAATTGAAGATAAACTAACTTGGTTTAGAGATTTTTGCGTTATATAGTGAAAGTGAAACCAATACCAATACATCTGCGACAGATTATATGGAGTTATTGCAGAAGGATGTCTTTGAGGCCAATGTATATGTCATGACACCTAAGGGAAGAGTGATTGACCTTCCAGCAGGGGCTACACCAATTGACTTTGCATACCGTATTCATACGGATGTAGGTCATACGATGGTTGGTGCGATTGTAAATGATGCGATTGTCCCACTCACGACAGAACTACATACAGGTGATGTTGTAAATATCAAGACATTGAAGGGTACAGGACCATCTGAAGACTGGCTTAAGATTGTTAAAACAGCACAAGCTCGAAATAAGATTCGTGCATATTTCCTAAAGAAGGAATCAGAGAAGCGTGAAGAGAAGATTGAAGAAGGCGAAAAGATTCTGATAGAAGAACTTCGCAAACGAGGTGCTGATCCAAAGGAATTTATGGATCGCAAAAAGATTGATAGTATCTCAACAGGATTCCAAGTATCTAACTACAATGATTTCATGTATGCAATTGCGGTGAAGTCGATTAACCCATCTTTAGCTGCTGAACGTCTAACAAATGTAAAACAGCGTTCAACAGAAGATGGTAATTTATCACGTGTCCTCAATAAAGAGACGGTACACCGTGTTTCTAAATCAGGACTAGTCGTACACGGTGTTGAATCGATGAAGATGTCACTAGCACACTGTTGTTTACCAATTTATGGTGATGAAATCATTGGCTATATTACACGTAATGAAGGTGTGAAAGTACACCGTGTCGACTGTCCTAATATTAGAAATGAGAAAAACAAAACTCATTCATGTAATGTGGGAAGATGCAGATGTAGATCGCATGTATGATTGTGACCTAAGTATCATCTGTAATGATCGTCCACACTTACTTACTGATATCGTAAATACAATCTCGCAATGTAAAGTACAACTTGATTCAATTAATGTGACTGTGAATCATGAAACATTAACTTCAACGGTTAAAGTATCAATGCGTTTAAAAAATTTAGAGCAAATGAATAACGTCTTTGCGAATATCCGTAAAGTCGAATCTGTGCTCAGCGTTGATCGCACAACACATTAAGAAAGCACTTGAGAAAAAGTAAGCGTAAAGGCTATAATACAACTAAATTCAAAGAAAGAGAGTTCTTGTTAGAAAACGATAGAGCGACAATGGTATGGTGCAAGCATTGGCGGATTCTTACAGGATTGACACTCTGGAGAAGATATCCTGAAATTAGTAGGGATAAACGTATTCCACGTTACGGAAAGAGCGCATGAGAAATCATGAACTAAGGTGGTACCGCGCATAAAGCGTCCTTGGATAGGGACGCTTTTATATTTGTTTAAAGGAGGAAAGAACTATGAGTTATCAAACACCACGAGGAACTTACGACATTTTACCAGATGAGATGAATCGTTGGCATCACGCAGAAGAGGTCATTCGTGAAACGACGAAGCGTTATCGTTATCGTGAGATTCGTACACCATACTTTGAAGAGACAAAAGTATTCAAACGTGAAAACGACTCCAGTGATATGGTAAATAAGGAGATGTACACATTTGACATGGGTACACATTCCTATACGTTAAGACCAGAAGGGACTGCAGGTGTTATCCGTGCATTCAATCAACATAAGTTATATGGCTCAATGGAGATGCCTGGTAGATTCTACTATCTTGGTGCAATGTTCCGTCACGAAAATCCACAAAAGGGAAGACAGAGACAGTTTACACAGTTTGGTATTGAAAATATCGGTGCAAAATCTCCTGAATTAGATGCGGAAACGATTGCCCTAGGATATGACATTGTAAAACAGATGGGTATCTCAAGTATCAAGGTATGCATCAATACACTTGGTGATGATGCATCTAGAACTGCCTATCGTACAGCTCTGAAGGAATACTTCAAACCACATCTAGAAGAGTTGTGTGGAGATTGTCATCGTCGTTATGAGCAGAATCCTTTACGTATTTTAGACTGTAAAGTAGACCATGATAAAGAATGCATGCATACAGCACCAAAACTTGTGGATTACTTAAATGAAGAATCCAAGGAATACTTCAAACGTGTACTTGCATGTTTAGATGCACTAGAGATTCCATATGAAGTTGATGATCACCTTGTAAGAGGTCTTGATTACTATACACATACAGTATTTGAAGTTGTATCCACAAGACCTGATAGTGGTGCACAGGCAACTATCTTTGCGGGTGGTCGTTATGACCACTTCGTAGAGTATTATGGTGGTCCAGAGATGTCTGGTATAGGTTTTGCGATTGGTATGGAACGCTTAATTAACTTAGCTGCTGAGGAAGGACATGACTTTGGGGATGAAAATCAATGCGATGTATATGTTATCGGTTTAGGTGATGTTGGGGCATCGGTTTTAAAGACAGTGCAGCAGTTACGTCATGCGGGATATAGCGCAGAAGCCAATCTTGTACAACGTTCACTAAAGGCACAGTTTAAGAGTGTTGATCGTAACAATGCAAAATATGTAGTGATTCTTGGTGAAGATGAAGTCAAGAACAATACAATGAATGTAAAGAATATCTCTGATAAATCACAGGTGACAATCAAACAAGAAGAATTATTAGAGACACTCAAACAATGGGAGAATAAGTAATGGAAAGAACACATGAAAATGGTACTTTACGCTTAGCGAATGCTGGCGAAAAAGTTACGTTAGTTGGTTGGGTTGCGAAGCGTCGTAACCTAGGATCACTTGTATTTATTGATTTACGTGACCGTAGTGGTATTGTACAGTTGACATTTGATGAAAGTATTGCGGACGCTGTCAAGGATGTTCGTAATGAATATATCTTGCAGGTAACAGGTACAGTTGAAAAGCGTAAGGATGCTAATCCAAAGATTGCCACAGGTGAAATTGAAATTCATGTTGAGTCCGTTAACATCGTTAACAGTGCAGAAACAGCACCTATTACAATTGCGGATGATACTGACACAAGTGAAGATACACGTTTGAAATATCGTTATCTTGATTTACGTCGTTCTGTATTACAGCAGAATATGATTTTGCGTCATAAAGTATGCATGGTTGCTAGAAATGTGTTGGATAAACAAGGTTTCGTGGAAATTGAAACACCAATTCTAGCTAGAAGTACACCAGAAGGTGCACGTGACTACCTAGTACCATCTCGTATTTATAACGGTAAGTTCTGGGCACTTCCACAATCACCACAGATTTATAAGCAGTTATTGATGATTGGTGGTATGGAAAAGTACTTCCAGATTGCTAGATGTTTTAGAGATGAAGACTTACGTGCAGACCGTCAGCCTGAATTTACACAGATTGATATTGAAATGAGCTTTGGTGATGAAGATACAATTTTTGCGGTTGTTGAAGACTTAATGCAAAAACATCTTCAAGGAAACAAAGAACTATACATTAGAAGATCATTTTGTACGTGTACCATGGGCAGAATGTATGAGACGCTTTGGTACAGATAAGCCTGATATGCGCTTTGGTAATGAAATTCAGGATATTACTGCTGTATTTGAAAATACAGAATTCCAGGTGTTCAAGAATACTATTGAAAATGGTGGAATCATCAACTGTGTGAAGTTTGAAAATGCGGCAGAAAAGTATAGTCGTAAGGGGCTAGATCAATTACAAGACTTTGTAAAACATGGCTTTAAAGCAAAGGCACTTGCATACCTCAAGATGGAAAATGATGTTTTAACAGGTTCTATCGCTAAGGTATTAAGTGAGGAAGAAAAGGCGAAGCTAGTAGAGAAGCTAGGTCTTGTCAATAATGACTTAGTACTCGTGATTGCGGATAGTGCAAGAATCGTACAAGCATCTTTAGGTGCACTACGTGTTCGTTTAGGTCATGAGTTGAATCTTATCCCAAGTGAAGCTACATATAAGTTCCTTTGGGTAACTGACTTCCCAATGTTTGAGTACAGTGAAGAAGATGAGCGCTGGGTAGCAGCACACCATCCATTTACAGCACCAAAGGAAGAAGATGTGGATAAACTATTTACAGATCCAGGACATGTTTCTTCACGTGCCTATGACCTAGTATTAAATGGATATGAACTATTATCGGGTTCCATTCGAATTCATAGCCAAGAATTGCAGGCTAAGGTATTTGAAGCGATTGGACTTTCACTAGAAGATGCGAAGGCTCGCTTTGGTTTCTTCTTAGATTCTTTCCGTTATGGAACACCTCCACACGGTGGTGTAGGTATTGGTCTAGAACGTTTAATTATGGTATTAGCTGGTACAGATAACATCCGTGATGTAGTAGCGTTCCCAACAACAAATAGTTCCTTTGACCTCATGAGTGAGGCACCAAATGTTGTTGATAAGAAACAATTAGATATTTTAGGTATCGAAATTTCTAAGCAAGAAAAAAATAAAAAGTGTCAAGACTGTTCTTATTTCCCTCTGGTGCTATAATACATGTGCCGGAGGAACATATTTTTCCTACAATATGATATAAGGGAATTCTGATTGCGTAAGATGGAGTGAAAACTCGTTACGAGCGAGGATCCAGAAGTTTTACCAAGAGTACCCACCTCTACAGAAGAGGGAACTATATCTACCTTCGGTCTTAAGTTTAGATTAAGTCAGTTATCAAACTGACTTTTTTTGATAAAATAGAAGTTGTTGAAGGAGGAATTCAATGATGAAGAAGTTAATGATGCTTGTTCTATGTGCATTCATGCTCGGGTGCACTCCAAAGGAACAATACAAATTAGACTACGTAACAGATGGTACAATCTCACAGTTTACAGAGATTACAGACAAGAATCCATCCATTAAGGAGATTTCATTACCATCCGCTATTACATTCTTTGAAAATAAATATTCAGGTGTAATGGTGTTTGCAAAACCTGACTCACGTTATAGTCAAAAAGCATTTGCAGTATTAAATCAAGCAGCAAAAGATGCTGGGGTTACTGTCTACTATGTAGACGTAAGTAGAAAGTTCTACAAGACAGATGAAGAGTTTATGCAGTATCGTGAGAAGGTTGAAGAGTTTATCGACGTAACATACTTAGAGAATCCAAAGGGTGGAACATCCCTATATATTCCAGATGTTATGGCAGTAAAAGATGGTAAAGTTGTAGATTTCCACGTTGGTGTTTGGAAGACTATGATATCGATGTAAATCCAGAAATGACAGAAGAACAGTACAAAAAGATTTACAACATCTACGCTGATTTAATCAAATTGGCAACTGCAAAAGATACAGCTAAATAAAACACTGTTTTAGCCGTTGCAAGCATGTACAAAACACGTTAAAATAACAGGGTACATGAAGAATAGGTGGTGTAATTTATGGAATTTTGGAGTTCATTAGGATTCTTCATTGCTGGCGGATTAATCGGCGCAATCGTAACATTCTTCTTAACAAGAAAATATTTCGAAAAGCAGCTTAAGGAAAATCCACCAATCAATGAGAAGATGGTTCGTGCAATGTTTATGCAAATGGGACGTAAGCCAAGTGAGGCACAGATTCGTTCCGTTATGAAATCCATGAATCAATAAAAGAAGTCTTAGGACTTCTTTTTTTAATGTGAGACAGTGACATAGAAATAAACAAATGATAGTTTCTTTATAGAACAATGTTAGTTGATTATTTTTTTGTTGTCAAAAAAATCATTGAAAAATATCGGAGAATAGTGTATTTATTGCGCAAATCTCTATTATTTCATATGTTTTAGTTTTATAATATATAGAGGTATTATGAAGGAGGACATATGAGTACTGAAAACAAAAAAAGTTTTTCGAAGCTATGGATGGTAATACCGCAACTGCCCACGCCGCGTATGCTTTTACGGAAGTAGCCGGTATTTATCCAATTACACCGTCATCGCCAATGGCGGAAAATGTTGATGCATGGTCGACAGCAGGTCGTCAGAACTTGTTTGGAGATCGTGTTAAGGTTGTAGAAATGCAGTCTGAAGGTGGTGCTGCCGGAGCAATTCACGGTGCATTACAGGCTGGTTCTTTAGCTACAACATTTACAGCTTCACAGGGTCTATTATTAATGATCCCAAATATTTACAAGTTAAAGGGTGAAATGTTACCAGGAGTTATCCACGTAGCAGCTCGTACTTTAGCTACACACACATTAAGTATCTTCGGTGATCACTCTGATATTTATGCTTGTCGCCAAACAGGTATTGTTCAGATGTGTTCCCACTCCGTACAGGACTGTATGGATCTTGCTGGTGTTGCACACCTAGTCGCAATTGACCAACGTGTACCAGTAATGCATTTCTTTGATGGTTTCCGTACATCACACGAAATTGATAAGATTGAAGTGATGGACTATGACTACTTAAGAAGCTTAATCAACCAAGAGAAGTTAGAAGAGTTCCGTGCATTAGCACTAAACCCACACACAAACCCAGTTGTTCGTGGTGGTACACAGAACGATGATATCTTCTTCCAGGCTGCAGAAGCTCAAAATAAGCACTTCGCAAATATTCCAGCTGTAGTAGCTGATTATATGAAGAAGATTTCTGAGCATACAGGACGTCACTATGCACCATTTACATATGTAGGTGCTCCTGATGCTGAACGTATCATTATCGCTATGGGTTCTGTAACAGACACAATTACAGAAACAATTAACACACTCGTTAAGAGAGGCGAAAAAGTAGGTTTAATTAAGGTTTACTTATACCGCCCATTCTCTGTTGAATTCTTGAAGTCTGTTCTTCCAGCAACTGTTAAGAAGATTGCTGTATTAGACCGTACAAAGGAACAGGGTGCTCGTGAACCATTATTCTTAGATGTTGTATATGCTTTACGTGATCTTAAGGATCTTACAATTATCGGTGGACGTTATGGTCTATCTTCTAAGGATACAAACCCATCTCATATCAATGGCTTATTTGAAGAATTAAAGAAGGATTCTCCAAAGGAAGAGTTCACACTTGGTATTGAAGATGACGTTACAAATCTTTCTATTGAATCAATTGATATTACAGTTGATGCAGACTATACATCATGTATTTTTCTATGGTTTAGGTTCTGATGGTACTGTTGGTGCTAACAAGTCAACAGTTAAGATTATTGGTAATAATACAGATCTTTACTCACAGGCTTACTTTGCATATGACTCAAAGAAGTCTGGTGGTGTAACTCGTTCTCACTTAAGATTTGGTAAGAGTCCAATTCACAGCCCATACTACATTGATAAGGCTGACTTTATCTCTTGTTCATTAGATAGTTACTGCTTCCAGTTTGATATGGTTCGTGACCTTAAGGAAGGCGGAACATTCTTACTTAATACAACTATCCCTGCAGAAGAGATTGCAGATAGATTACCTAACCGTATCTTAGCAAGACTTGCTAGACGTCATGCGAAGTTCTATATCATTAACGCAACTAAGATTGCACAAGATACAGGAATGGGACGTTTCACAAATACAATCTTACAGGCAGCATTCTTCCGTCTAAATGAACAGATTATGCCATATAGCACATCCTTAGAATTAATGAAGGATTCTGCTCGTCATACATATGCTCGTAAGGGTCAGGATGTTGTAGATAAGAATATCTTAGCTATCGAAACAGGTGCTTCAGGAATCGTTGAAGTAGCTGTAGATCCAGCATGGGCTGACTTACAATTTGATAAGTCTGTTAAGGGTTCAACTGGTGATGCATTCTTTGATGAATTCGTAACACCAATTAACCACCTACAGGGTCAGGATATGCCAGTATCTTCATTCTTAAACTTCGGTGTAACAGATGGTACATTAAACCCTAACGTTGCATTTAAGGAAAAGAGAACAATCGCAACACTCGTTCCTGAATGGGAAGCTGAAAAGTGTATCCAGTGTGGTAAGTGTGGATTTGCATGTCCTCACGCTACAATCCGCTCATTCTTAATGAATGAAGAAGAAGTTGCTACAGCACAGAAGATTGCTGCTGAAAACAACGTTGAATTAACATTGAAGGATCCTTCTCCTGCATATAAAGGAGCTAAGGAAGCTAACCTCAAGTTCAGAATCCAAGTTTCTACACAGAACTGTGTAGGCTGTGGTGTATGTATTACAGTATGTCCTACTAAGGCATTATCACCAGCTGACGTTAAGACTCAGTTAGGTCAAGAGCCAGTAGCTGATTATCTATACAAGCACACAACATATAAGAAGGAATTTGGTAACAACAATACTGAAGGTGGTATCTCCTTGATGAAGCCTTACTTCGAAGTATCTGGTTGCTGCCCAGGATGTGGTGAAGCTCCTTACTACCGTTTAGCTTCTCAGTTATTCGGTAACGATATGTTAGTTGCTAACGCTACAGGTTGCTCAATGATTTACTGCTCTGCTACTCCAACAAACCCATTCGTACAGGATGAAAAATGGTGAAGGTGTTGCTTGGGCTAACTCATTATTCGAAGATAACGCTGAATACGGTTATGGTATGGCAATTGCTCAGTCATACAAGAGTGCTCGTATCCTCAAGATTATGGAAGACAACCTTGATAAGGTTGAAGCTGACTTGAAGGCATCATTTGAAGCCTATATCGCTGCTAATGATGACCGTGATGTTCAAAGAACAATCGTTAACAAGTTAGTTGAACAGGTTAAGGCTTCTTCTAACCAAGAGGTTAAGGAATTACTCAAACTTGAAAGAGATCTTGTTTCTAAGTCTGTTTGGATCATCGGTGGTGACGGATGGGCTTACGATATTGGCTACGGTGGATTAGACCACGTAATGGCTAATAACCTAGACGTAAACGTATTAGTACTTGATACTGAAGTTTACTCTAACACAGGTGGACAATCTTCTAAGTCATCTCAGGCTTCATCTATCGCGAAGTTTGCTTCCGGTGGTAAGCAAGGTGCTAAGAAGGATATCGGTCAGATCTTCATGGAATACGGTACAGCTTATGTTGCACAGGTATCTATGGGTGCTAACCAGTCACAGACAATTAAGGCATTCAAGGAAGCTGAAAGTTACAAGGGACCATCAATTATCATCGCTTACTCACCATGCTTAGAGCACGGTATTAAGGGTGGATTGACTAACATGCCTAACGTTCAGAAGAATGCGGTTGCTTGTGGTTACACAGTTCTATACCGCTTTGACCCAAGACTTGAGAAGCCATTACAGATTGACTCTCGTACTCCAGACTTCTCCAAGTTCACAGAGTTCTTACTCAACGAGGCTCGTTACTTCAACTTACCTAAGGTATTAGGCCAAGAAGAAGCAGATAAGTTATTCGAGAAGGCTCGTAAGGATGCTGAAAAAGCGTTATAAGAGACTCTTATTCAAGAAGAGAGTTCAAGACGAAGAAACTTCTGAATAATTAAACGTAAAACATATCCTCTTCATTTAGGGGATATGTTTTTTTTAGTTATAGAATCATGGTGGTATACTATAGCAAAGTGAGGTAGATATGAAACACTTTCTATTAAGAACTAGACAGGCACTCTTTAGCCCAATACAAAAAATACAGTTAAACTTACAGCCTACAATAATAAAGGGTGAACATGCATTATTAAATTTAGTAGATGTTTTTAAAAAGAAAAGCATATGAACCGATATATGATTGTTACAACAGCTGGATTTATCAAAAGAGGGACATTACAACCATTCTTCGAAAGATTAGACAAAAGTCGTATTGCATATAGTATCTTTCATGATGTAAAGCCTGATCCAGAGATTTCAGATGTCGAAAAACTAAAGGAATATTATATAAAAGAAAGTTGCCAAGGACTCATCGCAATTGGTGGAGGTTCTGTTATTGATTGCTCAAAAGCTGCGCTAGCTTGTGTACAAACTAGTCATCTTGATGTAAAGACAGTATTAGAGACAGGAAGAGTATCTAAAATATTACCATTATTTATTGCTGTACCTACTACTGCAGGTACCGGTTCTGAAGTCACTGCAGGTGCTGTAATTACTGATCCAATCAGAAAGCGTAAGTATGCACTAAGTCATTTATTTCTAATTCCAAAATATGCTGTTTTGGACGCTTCACTGTTAACTACATTACCAGCAAAAATGACTGCTTATACTGGTATGGATGCTTTAACACATGCAATAGAAGCGTATATAAATCATTTTAATAATCGTAAGACAAAGAAATATGAATTAGAGGCAATTCAGTCTATTTTCCAATACTTAATACCTAGTTTTTTAGATGGCACAAATATACAATATCGTTTGGAACTTTTAGAAGCCTCTTATAAAGCTGGAGTGGCGATTACCAATAACTATATTGGCTACGTACATGCAATTGCACATGGTATTGGAGGAATGTATCATTTACAACACGGTATGATAAATGCCATTATCTTACCAATCGTACTAGAAGAATATGGCGGTGCAGTTACAAAGAAACTAGCACAGATTGCGGATGTGATAGGTATTGCTGGTCAAACAGATCAACAGAAGGCAGAACATTTTCATAAAGAAACTAAAAAGAACTAAATCGAGCATTGGGTATTCCAACATCGATACCAGAGATACAAGATGCAGATATACATTATCTTGCGACTGGTGCAGAGAAAGAGGGAATCCAACCTATCCTACACCAGTAACTTGGGATGTTAGGAAGTTTGAAGAAGTGATTCGTAAGATTCAAAAAGGATATCTAAAATAAAAAGCTACGACACGTAAATATGTCATAGCTTATTTTTTTAATGATTAAGCACGTCCAGAATACTTACCATCAGCTGTAGAGATTTTCGATTACTTCTCCTTCGTTGATGAATAATGGTACACGAACATTTAAACCTGTTTCTACAGTAGCGTTCTTTGTAGCAGATGTAGCTGTATTACCCTTAACTGCAACTTCACACTCTGTAACCTGTAAGTTAACCTTATCTGGTAACTGTACACCTAAGATTTCTCCATTGTAAACCTGAATGTTAACCATAGAAGATTCCTTTAGGAAGTTCTTTTCCCATTCTAGGAGGCTTGCTGGAATTTCGATTTGTTCATATGTTTCTGTATCCATGAAGATTAAGTTTACACCATCGTTATAGAGATACTGCATTTCTCTCTTATCGATGAAAGCTTCTTCTACACGGTCAGAACCAATTAAACTTAATTCCTTAACAACACCTGTTCTTGGGTTCTTAACTTTAACAGCAACCTTCATTTTAGCCATAGCTGTCTTATTACGGTCAACTGTGATTGCTTGGTATAAATCACCTTCCCAAACGAAACACTGACCTGGTTTAATTTCTGTTGATTGAATCATGGTATTAACTCCTTTCAATTTCCGCATATAATTTTCTCTTAATATTGGCTTTTTTTACAACCATTTCAACCGAAAAAAGTAAATTTCTTGTAAGTTTAGATAAGTATTTTGTTTTATTTGAAAACACAAAACGGTTCAATTTATTCTGATACTGAGAATAAGTTGACGGTATTATTTTAGGAATGATATATTAATGACGGAATGGAATGCTTCGAGGGATGGGGAATATATGAATTTTTTTGAGAAAGTTTCGCGGTTTGGACTTATTGCAATCGGTCTAATTATTGAAGTTATTATTGTTCGTAATCTATTTTGTATTCTTTACAGTACATTTTTGTTTGGATAGAGGTAGTGCTACGACTGCTAAGTATGATTTTTCGTTATCAATATTATCAATAATTCACGTCATTTATCTGCGGATATGTTGTGGATTTTATTAATTATTTTATTTCCAATTCCAGGAACAGTCATATTCTTATTGTTGGGGGCTAATTTAATTATATCTAAAACTTTTAGGGAGCTAATTAAGAGTACGGCAGAGTCCAAGAAATACTTTGTCCAAGATGAAATTGTTTTAAAAGAGCTAGATGTAATAGCTCCTCAGATGAAGGGTGATTTTCACTACTTATCTAAGACTGAAGGATATCCAATCTATCGCAATTCTGATTTTTGATTATTATCCTCTAGGAGATATTGGTTATCCTGTGATGCTAGAGGAAATGAAGAAGGCAAAGAAATTTATCTTCTTAGAGTACTTTACAATTGAAAAAGGAAATCTTTGGGAAGGTATGCATACAATCCTGAAAGATAAAGTTTCTCAAGGATTAGATGTACGTGTAATGTATGATGATATGGGTACGATTCACTCTCTTCCAACAAGCTATGCAAATATGCTTGAAAGTGAAGGAATCAAGTGTGTACGCTACAATAAGATTAATCCATTCTTAGGTGCAGTTATGAATCATCGTGATCATCGTAAGATAATGGTTATTGATGGCACAGTGGCATTCTCTGGTGGTATGAATTTAGCAGATGAATACATCAATCAGAAGATGGTCTTTGGCCACTGGAAGGATAATGTAATTCGAGTTAAGGGTGAAGCAGTTTGGTCATATACTGTACTCTTCTTAACAAACTGGAATGCGATTCGTAATACTGATGATGATTATACAGTCTTCAAGGTTGACGCTGTAACACAGCATACAGATGGCTATATTTCCCCATATGGAGAAACACCATTTGATGGAGAAAACACAGGTCAGAATGTCTATATGAATATATTGAATCGTGCTAATGAGTATGTATACATCTGTACACCATATTTAATTATTGATACTGAATTAGAGAATGCATTAATCTTAGCGGCTAAACGTGGTGTAGATGTACGTATTATTACGCCAGGGGTTCCAGATAAGAAGATGGTTTGGAATATTACAAGATCGTTCTATCGCAATCTGATTGATGGTGGAGTAAAAATCTATGAGTACACACCGGGCTTTATTCATGGAAAAGTATTTGTAAGTGATGATATAGTTGCAACAGTAGGTACAATTAATCTTGATTATCGCTCTCTATATTTACATTTTGAAAATGGCACATACCTCTATGGTTCTAAGAAAGTACTAGATATACGTGATGATATGTTAGATACCATCAGTAAATCGCATCAGGTTCAAAAGGGTGAAATTAAAGATGGATTACTACGTAGTTTAGTAATTGGTGTTGTGAAGTTGTTTGCACCGTTATTATAAAAATAAATGAAGATGCTAGAAATCTTAAGCATCTTCATTTTTATCAATCATATATGTTGATTCAGTTGACTGTGTAAGTGTTTCTGATTCGTTTGGTTTTATTTCTACATACTTTTTGAAGTAATACAATGCATGTGCATAATAGGCGCAGAATAGTCTATATTGTGCAAGAATGAGCACAATAAGTATGGCTATAAACATTGCGGTAATTAATGGAAGCATTGATTTAGTGATTCTATATAAAGAACTAGGGTCCTCAAGTGTAACTAATGGGACTAGAACGGCACCACCAAAGATGGTTTTTATAATAGGGAATATGATAACTAGGGTAAAGAGTAAGGCTGCTAAGCATATCCACATGTAGTGAATATCCATTTTAATCATATCTTTGAATGAATCAATAGCCTCTTTTATACTATGTCTGATTGCGTCTTGATAAGCCTGTGGTGGGTAAGTATAAATCGCAAATGCAATAAAAATTGTTAAATAGTAAAGCACCAATTTTGGAATCAGTAATAAAAATGTATTGGAGATACAGTATGCAAATAAATTATCTAAGAATGCTATAAAAGAAGAGATACATAAGATAATTAGCCATTTCTCCTTTACAGGTTCAAAGAGATCAATTAGTTTGGTATAAGAGCCTTGTGCAATTCTATAAATTTGCATGAGGATTAGAAGCATGAAATACTGCATTATAATTGAACTAATAAATGATAAAAGGAAACTTGATTGTACTACTTCGAAAAAGTTAAGTGGACTGATATTACCAGTTAAAAATCATCTGAATGGCCTGGAAAATCAGAGAGAATAGAGATTAATAATTGTAAAAAAATAAATACAAAAGAAAGTATCTCCAAAAACTCTTTCTCCGAATCTGATACACATGATTATAAAATTTATTATCGACAAACATATTCGTACTCTCACTTTCTATTAATTATGAAAGTATGCCTAAATAAATCTTCTATATGAATATTGTATCACTAGAAAATGACATATTTAAAATAATTTTTATAAAATTTAATGTACAATGAATATTCAAAAAAATGAATATTCATCCTATAATAAACATAGGAGTTGAAACTATGGACTATAATAATCAGCTAATGAGCAAAAATGGACTTGCAGTACTAAGTCTTGCAAAAGCCCTTATAAAATATAAAGTTGGGGATAGGACACCAACTGTTACGGAGTTAAGTGAGAGATTGAATATTTCGAGGGGCACTGCACAATCTGCGCTTAAGACTTTGCAGAATAATAATGCGATTCATATTGTAAGTAAAGGACACTTAGGATCTTATGTAATTGAAAAAGAATGATAAGGTTCTACTTGAACTTGCAGGAATTAATTTGCTGGTAGGTGCTATGCCATTACCATATTCTAGAAAAATATGAGGGACTGGCAACAGGTATTATTACAACCATGGAAAATAAACATGGTATCCCAATGACACTATCGTATATGAGAGGTGCTAAGAATAGAATCGCTATGGTCTTAGAAAATCGTTATAATTTTTGCGGTTGTATCGAAAATACGCAGCGAAAGAGTTTTTTTGGATGCGCATAAAGGTCAAATTGATATTGTATGTGAATTTGGAGAGGGTACTTATTGTTCATCGCATGTTATCGTGTTCCATGATGAACATATAAAAGATATTCAGGATGGTATGCGAATTGGTATCGATCGTGACTCGATTGATCAAAGTGATATTACAAAGCGTGCATGTGGAATGAAAAAGGTTGAATTTATTCCTGTTGAATCAAATAATTTACTGCGACTAGTTCAAAATGGTGAGATTGATGCGGCTGTTTGGAATGAAGATGAAATTATTGATAAAATGTCAAAAATAAATTACGTGAAAGTTACAATCGATGATAATGATGATACAAATGCAGTCATTGTAACAAATGGTAAATCACCTGAAATGACTGAACTATTGCGACAGATGCTTGATGTAAAAGAAACCTTAACGATTCAAAATCTTGTTTTAGATGGAATTGTAACACCGAGTTATTAGGTAATATATATTATGAGAATACTAGATGAAAAGTTTCGTCATATCTGTAATTTTAGGGATTTAGGTGGTTATTTTACCCGGGATGGTAAAAAAAGGTTAGAACAGGACTGTTATATCGTAGTTGTTACCTAGGGTGGATGAATGCAGAGGAACTACATCATATACAAGATCTAGGGATTAAAAACGGTATTAGACTTACGTACATCATATGAAGCATTTGATGATCCGGACCCAGTTATTGAAGGAATTGAAAATTATAGAGTAAGTGGAATGCGTGACCGTAATGGCGAGGGTGTAGATTTCTCACCGTATGGGATTCATAAGATGATCATTTCGGATGATAGTGATCAAGAGACATTACATAAGCATATGGTCCAATTATATCGGGATATGATGTTTAGGAATGAAGGTTTCATGTTTATCATTGAAATGATGAAACAGAATATAGAATTTCCAATATTATTTCATTGTGCTACTGGGAAGGATAGAACAGGCGCTATCGCAGCGCTCTTATATTTGTTACTAGGTGTATCTATAGAAGATATTATGGAAGACTACCTATTATCTAATAAGGCTTATCATGAACGTATTGAAAAGGCACTAGAAAAAAATCAATGCGCAATCAAGAAGGAACCGACACTTAAACGAATCATCATGATGGAAGCGGTGTAGATGAACAGATGGGTAGGGAAATGCTTGATGGTATATTAGATAAATACTTTAGCTATGAAGAATTTTTTTCTTGAAAGAATATGGTATTGATAAAGATATGCAAGACTATATAAAAGATAAATTTTTAGAATAATTTTAAATATTTATTGACGATAATATTGATTATGTTATTATTAATTTACAAAAATACAAAATATTGAATATTAAAGTGAGATAATTATGATTGATAAGAATAGTATTATTGAAAGATTAGATATTTTTGCTTGAAGCGAATATTATCTCGACATCAGTTAGAGGAAAAATCAGAAGCTATCATTGATAAATTTATTGCTATTTCTAATGATTTTGATCAGGAAAAGATGGAAGTATTCTGTGTTCATCTGGCTATTGCGTTATCCCGCGTAGAAAAGGGTGAATATGAAGTGGATTTGATGAAAAATATAGTTGCTGAGATAAAGCAGAATGCGAACTATGTAGAGGCTTTAAAGATTCTAGATGAAGTAAAAGATTTAATTCAGGTTGATATACCTGATGGTGAAGAAATCTTGTTGTTAATCCATATTTGCAATTTGCTAGAAAGATAGGTGATGAGAATGAAAATTGCTATTGGGGGAATGCAAAAAAATGAGATGGAATTAGCTGTTAAAAAAGCTGATCCACAAATTGAAACAATTATTACAAATGATTTAAATGCTTCAAAACTTCTTAAATTAGGGGAAGCTGACTATTACTTAGGTGCCTGTGAGAGTGGTGGAGGTTCTGCAATTTCTATTCTAATCGGATTAATTGGATATAGTAAATGTGTAACAGTTTGCAAAAATGGGCAAAGACCTAATAAAGAAGAAATTATCAAGGCAGTGAATGATGGAAAAATTTGCTTTGGTATGACAGTATCCAGTATCAATGATACAGTTCCAATTTTGATTGATGCATTAAAAAAATAAATAAGGGAGATAATTATTATGGAAATTAATCTAATTAATGCTTTATCTGTAATTGCATTATGTGCACTTACATCATTTATGTCACATATGGGTATGGCGGTTTTTCCATGACGGAATTAGACCTGTTATTCCAGAATATTTAGAAAAAAACGTATGAAGCGCTCAGAGATTGCTTCTGTTGCGTTTGGCTTGAGTGTTGGATTTATTGCTTCTGTAGGTATTGGTAATGCTTTAGCTACAAATTTAATGAACCCATGGTTATTATTCTTAGCAACTGATATTATCGGAATTGCTTCACCTAAGAAATGGTTAGCTCCAATTTTAGGTGGACTATATGGCTTACTTTGCTTCACAGGTATTAGTGCTATCAATGCTGTACTCACAGGATTACCAATTGACTTGATCGGCGGAATGGGTCAAGTAGGAACATATGTAGTTACTGGATTTTGCAATTTTCCCAATCATTGCTATCTTTATGCAATTTGGTGCAAAGAAGGGATTGATTTCTGCTTTAGTTGTATTAGTTGCTAGAATTCTTGGACCTAAGTTCTCTACAATTAGTGCTGATGCATGGACAATGATGACAGGCGTTCTTATCTTAGTTGGATTATGTATCGTTAAAGACTTAAGCAACAAAAAAATAAAGAAACTGAAGATGATTCAAATAATATCTTTAGTGAAAGAGTTGGTAGAATTAAGAAGAATTTACCATTCTTAATGGCTGCAGGTGCTTTAATTGCTGTAATTTGTAACTTACATATTTTTGCTGGATCAACAGTATCAATGTTCGATTTATCTACTGCATATGCATCAGGCAACGCTGACTTAGTTCGTACAGCTGCTACTAATGAATTAATGCGTGGATTAAGCTTTATCCCGTTAATTGCAACAACTGCCATCACAACAGGTGTATACGGTGTAGCTGGATTTACATTCGTATATGTTGCAGGATACTTGAGTCCTAATCCAATTATTGCTTTACTTCTAGGTGCTGGTATTATCTTCGCTGAAGTAATGTTACTTGGATTTGTTGGTAAATTCTTGGGTGGATTCCCATCTATCCGTGATGCATCTGATAATATCCGTTCTTCAATGAATCAGGTTGTTGAATTTGCATTATTAATTGGTTCTATTGGTGCATGTGCATCTATGGGTACTGCTACAACAATTGGTGCAGCTGGTGGATTCTTTATCGGTGGTACAATTTACTTAATTAATGAAGCTACAGGTAGAAAAGTAATGCGTATGGCTATTGGTCCTATCGCTGCTATTGCCTGTGGAATTATCTTAAACTTATTATATCTTGTTCAGCTTATTGGATTAGCTGGTTAGAAAAGTGAGGGATTTTATGATTCGTACTGTGAGAGGTGACATTAATCCCAGTAAATTAGGAGTTACAATGTGTCATGAACACTTGTCAGTTGATCTTGGAAGAATTCGAAATGATGATGATTCTACATTTGGATATTCACAATTAGTTATTGATGAAATTAACTTTTGCGAAAGAGTTAGGTGTTCAAGCATTTGTTGAAATGTCCACAAATGATATGGGAAGAAATGTGAATGATTTACTAAAACTATCTAATACTTGTGATGTTCATATTATCGCTCCAACTGGATTCTATTTAGATCAGTATCACCCACAGTATATTCATGACATGAGTGAGAATGATATTGCTGAGATATTCATCAAAGATCTAACAGTAGGTATTGATGATACTAATATAAAGGCTGGTGTCATCGGAGAAGTTGCTACTAGTAAAGTAATGACTGAAAAACGAAAAAGAAAGTCATTGCTGCAGCAGCAATTGCAGGAAAGAAAGTGGGATGCTGTGTTTCAACACATTGCCAAATGGGCACACTTGGACATGAGCAATTAGATATTTTTTTGAAGAAAAGGGTATGCCACTAAATAAAGTTGTACTTGGACATATCGATCTATCAAATGATGTTGAATATATGAAATCGTTAATGGATCGTGGAGCAAATATTGGCTTTTGATACGATTGGTAAAAACATCATATCTTAAAAGATGAAAGTAGAGCTGATAATCTTGCACAACTTATCAAAGAGGGATATGTAGATAAAAATTATCCTTTCGACAGATATATCTAGAAAATCATATATGAAGACTTTTTGGAAAATATAGCGGATATACAGCTGTTTTTAGATAAGTTTGTACCACTTCTTAAAGAACGCGGTATTTGTCAAGATGACATTGATCATCTATTGATAAAGAATCCAAGTAGGATTTTTGATATTCAATAAAAAAACGGCTCAGAGATATTCTGAGCCTTATTTTTAAGTGGAGGTATTAAATGAACACATATCCTTTAAAAATCAATTAGTTTGGAAGAAGCAAAACAAAAACAGTTTCAACTAATTGATGAGATTACAAAAAGAATTTCAAGGGAAAGAGTTTCTCTCAGCTGGAGATTTTGGCGTAGTTCTCGGATTAAATAAGCCGGTATATGCTCAAAAAAAGTTGAAAAGAGTGATTGCAAAATTTCTTTCATGCAGAGAAGGCTTTATTACTAATTGGTTCTGGTACTGGTGCTATCCGCAGTGGTTTACAAGTGATGGCATCTCCAAATGAAGAAATATTAGTACATACATCACCGATTTATCCAACAACTGAGTCAAGTTTTATATCAATGGGACTTGTTCCTGTAAGGGCAAATTTTTAATGATATCGAAGATATAAAGCATGTTCTTAATGAACATAAGAATATACGTACTGCACTTGTACAATACACACGCCAAGCGATTGATGATTCGTATGATATGGAAGAAGTGATTCGAGCTATTAAATCTGTTAGAGAAATACAAATTATTACTGATGATAACTATGCAGTAATGAAGGTTCATAAAATTGGAGCGGAACTTGGTGCAGATTTATCTGCGTTCTCTCGCTTTAAATTATTAGGGCCAGAAGGAGTTGGCGTTGTCGTTGGTAAGGCATCTTTAGTGGATGCAATTGAAAAGATGAACTATTCAGGTGGTTCAAAAGTTCAAGGATGGCAAGCGATGGAAGTGTTACGTGGTTTAACATATGCTCCAGTTGCTTTAGCAATACAAGCAGAAGTAAATGAAGAACTTGTCAATCGACTAAATAATCATGAAGTTGAAGGTATCAAAAATGCCTTCTTAGCAAATGCACAATCCAAAGTATTATTGGTTGAATTTGAAGATAATATTGCAAAAGCAGTGTTAGAAGAAGCTGAAAAGTTAGGTGGGCTACCAAACCCAGTTGGAGCTGAGTCTAAATATGAAGCAGCCCCTATGTTCTATCGTGTATCTGGAACATTTAGAAAAGCAGATCCAACACTAGAAGATAGAATGATACGTATCAATCCAAATCGAAGTGGACCAGATACGATAATACGTATTCTGAAAGAGAGTATTAGAAAGGCGAAAGATGTTTCTAGATAAGTTATGTAAAACAAATCCAAATCTTATTCAAACAGCAGTACATATGCATCAACAGAAACAGATTATGCCTGATACATATGTAGTTGATGTTGATCAGTTTATCGCAAATGCAAAAGCAATCCTACAAAAAAAGCCAACGAGCAAAAAAATTGAACTCTATTATATGCTAAAAGCAGATTGGACGTAATCCATATCTTGCAATGGAATTAGAGAAAATTGGTTACAAAGGTGCAGTTGTTGTTGACTTCAAAGAGGCTGAAGTGATGATGAAAAATCATCTTCATATTGCGCATGCAGGTCATCTAGTACAAATTCCATCAATGATGATTAATCAACTAGTAAAGTATGGTTGTGACTATATCACAGTTTATTCTTATGAGAAATTAGTTGAAGTTAATGAAGCGGCTAAAAAAAGTAGGTATCAGTCAAAAGATATGTGTACGTGTGATTGGTGAAAATGATCGTATCTATAGTGGCCAGACAGCGAGGCTTCTACTTAGACCAATTAGAAGAACTTGTACAGAAAGCGAAAAACTTATCACATATTGAAATTGTCGGCGTCGATAACTTTCCATGTTTTCTATATGATGAAAAAACAAAGAAGATTGAAGCACAAGAAAATCTATATACAATACTTAAAGCAAAAAATATTTTAGAACGATTAGGGTGTCATATTCAAAATGTCAATGCTCCTTCAGCTACATGCGTGCATACATTAGAGTTAATGAAGCACTATCCTGAAATTACTTCGGCCGAACCAGGTCATGGACTTTCAGGTACCACACCATATCATGTTGATTACGATACAGAAGAGATTCCAAGTATTCTTTATCTTTCAGAAGTAAGTCATGTATTAGATAATCATGCATATATCTATGGTGGCGGATACTATCGACGTGGACATATTCAAAATGCATTGGTTGGTACTTGTTATGAAGAATTAGTAAAGGATAGTGTGATTCTTCCGGATATGGATTCGATTGATTATCATTTTGGATTGGAGAGTCCACATCATGTTGGTGAGAGTGCTATATTATGCTTCCGTTATCAGATATTTGTAACACGTAGTGATGTATGCCTAATTAAAGGAATTCACTCAGGAACTCCTGAGATTATAGGTGTATATGATAGTCTAGGAGGTAAGAAATGAAAAAGAGATTTATTATTATTGTCTTAGACGGTTTTGGGATTGGTGCGATGGCTGATGCAGCGCAGTCAAGAGCAGAGCGATGAAAAGTCTAATACACTAGCCTCTATTCTTGATGAATTTCCTGACTTAAAACTTCCTACTTTAGAAAAAAACTTGGTCTAATGAATGCATTTGGTAGAGAAAGTAATTGTATGAAGTTTCAACTAAAAAGCTAACTTTGGTAGAAGTGAGCTAATGCATCAAGGTGCAGATACATTCATGGGACATCAAGAAATCATGGGAACAAAAGCCTAAGAAACCTCAGTTTGTCCCATTCCAAGAGAAGGTGGATGAAGTAGCCAAACATCTTCAAGATGCAGGACATAAGGTTGAAATTATTAATCGTAATGGACTACGTTATTTGGTTGTTGATGATTATGTTACAGTTGCAGATAACTTAGAAGCTGATCTAGGTATATGTTATAACGTAACAGCACCACTTGATTTCATGCCATTTGAAAAAGAATATGAAATCGCCAAATTAGTTCGTGAAGTATCGACTGTTGGCCGTGTCATTGTATTTGGTGGAACTGGTAATACGATGCTGGATTTATATAACGCTGAAGAAATTCGAGAAGGTAAGTATATTGGTATCGCATCTGCCAAATCAAAATCATATGATCAAGGCTATCAATGTTTACATCTAGGTTATGGTGTAGATAAAGAAGTACAGGCACCTACAATACTAACCAAAAATGGCATTCCATGTACGCTTATTGGAAAGGTTGCGGATATTGTTGCAAATGATTTAGGTAAGTCTATCTCGTGTGTTCCAACCCCAGAAGTTATGGAAATCACATTAAATTCGATTCTTGAAATGGAGCAGGATTTATTTGCACAAATGTTCAAGAAACAGATTTAGCAGGACATGCACAAAACGCTGCACGTTATGTTGAAGTCCTAAAACAAGCAGATGAAGGACTAGCAAAAGATACTTCCACATTTAACTGAGAATGATATTCTGATTGTTCAAGCAGACCATGGAAATGATCCACATATCGGCCACTCTAAACATACGAAGAGAATGTGTTCCACTTTTAATCTATCGTAAAGGATTAGAAGGAGTACAAGTGGGAACACGTAAAACAATGTCTGATATGGGTGCTAGCTGTTGTGATTATTTTGGAGTAGAAGCACCACAAAATGGAGAGTCATTTATTGACCTTATTGGTGGAAAGAACTAAGATTTTATCACAATAAAGTAAATACCTTACTATTTAATAGTCTTTATATTAGAATAGTAGGGTATTTTTATTATTTATGAGGTAGAACTATGTCACTATTTATGCAAATGATCCAACTACAGATGCAAATTCTATTGATGCTAGGCATTGGTTTTTTTCTTGCGTAAAAAGGAAATTGTTACAGCAGAAATTCGTAAAGGATTATCTACACTATTAATTAATGTAGTTTTACCATGTACAGTCGTTCTATCATTTATGAACGATTCAAATGTAACCTCAGATTTATTAATGGCCTGTTTATTGGCTGTTATCATATCTGCAATGATTCAGACAGTCTCCATTGTTGGAAGTAAGTTTCTTTTTCAGAAATATGAAAAGGTGGATGCTAATGTATTAACTTATGGCATGATTGTATCTAACTCAGCTTTTATTGGTATTCCTGTGATTCAAAGTATCTATGGTAGTGAAGCAATTATGTTTGCATCTGTATTCCAGATACCAATTATTGTAACGATGTGGACAGTCGGTTTATCTTTATTTAAACCAATTGATCACAAGCATGCTTTAAAGTCTGTGTTTAAAAATCCATCTGTTGTTGCAGTATTGATTGGATTTATCATTATGCTTACAGGCATCAAGTTTCCAGTATTTATCACTAAAACAATCAGTAGTATCGCTGCATGTACAACAGCAATCTCTATGTTTGTGGTAGGATCAATCTTAGCAGAGATTGAATGGAATAACCTATTAGATAAGAAAGTCCTATTCTTCTGTTCTATACGATTAATTGCGTATCCTTTTATTGTATTTATTGTATTAACATTCTTAAATATTCCAACCTTAATTAAGGCGATAGCAATTATTATGACCGGTATGCCGGCTGGATCTACAGCAGCAATTCTTGCGGAGCAGTATGGATGTGATGCTAAGTTTGCAGCAAAGCTAATCTTAGTATCTACAGTATTATCTGTAATTACAATTCCAATTCTATGTTTAGGTTTATAACAATGTAGTACAATTATCTCATCAGTAACTTTTTATACTGAGTCAAATCAGTTTGATTGTTACGGAGGGAATATGAATAGACATAATAATCAGTATCTTGGAGCAATCATTGGACATGCAGTTGGTGATGCAATGGGCTTTCCCACTGAATTCTCAAAGAGGGAAGAACTACTACAGAATCCAGTGATTGAAATGATAGATAGTCCAGATGTAGGTCAACCTCGCAGGATCTTGGTCAGATGATACTGCAATGGAAATCGCAACAATTGATTCGTTCATTCAAAAGAAATGTTTTGATTATAAAGACATCATGGATAAATGGGTAAAGTGGATTAGCAAATCGGAATACACACCAACTGGTGTGGCTTTTTGATATTGGTAGAACTTGTTTGAAAGCTATTAAAAAAATATTGTAATGGTACGCCACCATTGCAATGTGGATCTACATCAATGAATGAAAATGGAAATGGTTCACTTATGAGAATCTTGCCAGTTGCTCTATATGCATATTCAAAAAAATCTTGATGATATATCAATTCGTAAATTAACAAATGAAGTTTCTTCCTTAACGCATGCACATGAAATCAGTAGGTTAGGTTGCTATATCTATGTGCAGTTTATAATATACTTGTTAAAAAGGAAATACAAAAACAAGAAGCATACAAGCATATTCAAGGTTTAGACTATCGCTTATTTACAGTGGATTCTATGAATCGATATACTAGGATTTTTAGATGAACAAATTGAAGTCCAAATACTTGACAATATAAAAATCCTCGGGATATATCGTTGATACATTAGAGTGTGCAATGTGGATTTTCATGAATGCACAACACTATAAAAGAAGCTATCATTGCTTCAACGAATATTGGTGGAGACACTGATACAATAGGCGCAATTGTTGGGTCAATGGTCTGGTATTTATTATGGATTTGAAAGCATTCCATCTAATTGGTTAGATAAAAGTACAAAGAAAAAGATTATCTGATAGAAATTGTGGATAGATTTGAAAAAGTCTGTCGCTGTATTACCTAAAAATGTTTCTAAACCAATACACAGAGCAAAGAAATCCTGATTGAAACAAACTATAAATTCTTGTTTAAAAAAGAGGAGCGATATGAAAAAATTATTTACTGCCATTAGAAAACACGACTTAGAATTGGTTAAACAAATTATTGAGAAGAAACCTGAGCTGGTCAATTGCGTTGCGAAGCAACCACCTAAAAAAAGATGATGGACAATCACCTTTACAGGTTGCTCTAAAAACGGGGAATATTGAGATAGCTAATTATCTCCTTGATATGGGAGCAGATGTCAATTTCATTGAGAGCGAGACTTGCTGTAATGAGTGTAGGATACCAGTAATTCAGGATGCAATAAACTGTGCGGTAATGTGCTCCAGGTGGAGTAGTTATAATAAATATAACCATTCCTCTCGAGTTTTTTCAACAAAAAGAACGTGCTAATGATGCGCTAGCCTTGCTAAAAAGGATTATCGCTTTAGGCGCTGATATCAATGCAAAGAGTTCATTTGGGGACGATTGTCTGGGTCGCTTTGCTCGTCAGGCGGACCTGATACTACCAAAACTGTTAGAGTATTATAAGGATGATTTTTGAAAGTTACTACAGAGAATTTACTGAGGAAGTTCACGAAGATCTTAGATGTGTTTTGCAGACACTAAAAGATGCAGGTGCAGATATAAACTATAGACATCATGGTTATTCTGTAAGAGAAGAGTTTAGTAAAAGAACTGTTTTCGATTTTGTTTGATGAAGTGTTTGGACGTGATTTAGAAAAAGAAGTTGAAACAAAATAGATTACATTAACAAATTTATATTTTATCTTCTGAATGATTTTTGGAGAAGTTAAATACTTCTCCTTTTTATTTAGTGAAACAAAACTTACTTTTGTTTGATATTAAAAAAAGTATAAAATCTGTATCAATGCAAGGGCTACAAGGGTTTAGAGCTTCTGTATAAAGTGTATCAGGATTGCACGACAATAAAAAAAGCAAGGTCAAAAATGCTCTTGCTTTTTTGTGTCGTTTTCTAAGGCTCTAAAACGTATTTTAAGAGCCTTAAAAGGTGGGGGTGGTATATTTACCCTAGAAAGATACTTCACTTTGTTTTCTATGTTCCATGTACCCCAATATTGTTGCCACACTTAGGACATTTTTCCTACAAGGGGTCCCTGAGCGCTTAGTGGGAATTTGTACCCTTTATCGATACAAATTCCCCGTAGGCGCTAGGGACCTCTTTAGCTTCTTGGAAGCTGTCAGTAGTATACCTAATAATTTATCTACATTCCCTTTAGTAACGTGTAACTTTCCAAATTTACAAAAGCGACTCATAGAATTATTTCCTCCCGTTAAATAATAGATAACTATTAAAAATAGACAATACTTGCTCATAAGTAACGGTACTTAAATTGTTTACTTTGGCGTGTTTCATTGCTTGATGAAACTGATTTTTAGTAAACAGTTGACGATATTCTCGATTGACCCATTTTGAAACAAAGTACGTATATAGCTTCCAATATTTATCTGGAACATCTGTGGTATGGCGGGTAAGTTTTATTAAGACACTGTTTACTTTTGGTTTAGGATGAAAGCATTCCGCTGGCAGCTTAAGCAATTGCTGAATCGAGACTTGAGTGTGCAAGAGCAACCCTAGTGTTCGGTGAATATCCAAGGTACGCTTGTAGAATCCTTCTTCAACAATCAGATAGATGTCAGACGCATGGCTTTCAAAAACCACTTTTTTAATAATTTGTGTGCTTAAATGGTAAGGAATATTCCCAACAATTTTATACCTCTGTTTGTTAGGGAATTGAAACTGTAGAATATCTTGGTGAATTAAAGTGACACGAATGTTCAGTTTTAATTTTTCTGACGATAAGTTGAATAGATGACTGTCTAATTCAATAGACGTTACCTGTTTACTTATTTTTAGCCAGTTTCGTCGTTAAATGCCCTTTACCTGTTCCAATTTCGTAAACGGTATCGGTTTCTTTTTAAATTCAATTGTTTTTATTATTTGGTTGAGTACTTTTTTTCACTCGTTAAAAAGTTTTTGAGAATATTTTATATTTTTTTCATGTAATCACTCCTGAAGTGATTACATCTATAAACAAATACAGAAGTTAAACGATTTGTTTGTAATTTTAGTTATCTGTTTAAAAAAAGTCATAAGATTAGTCACTGGTAGGAATTAATCTAACGTATTTATTTATCTGTGTAATCACTGTTTTTTTAGTCTGTTTCAAAACAGTAGATGTTTTATCTACATTACGCATTTGGAATACCAACATGACGAATCCCTCCTTCTTAATTACAAATTTTTTTAGCATCTAATTTAACTTCAATTCCTATTATACAAAAATTTTAAGATAATGCACTATCAACACACTCTTAAGTTTGCTTCTAAGTCTTATTTCCATAACTTTAGGGTTAACCATACGCAAGACCAATCACTCTCGGACAATACTCATGATTTTTAATGATAAAATCCATGTACCCCTTTATCTACACACGTTTCAGGGCTTAAAATCGATTTGAGTAGTTTTTACTCGTCTGTTTCAACATTCCAATATTTTTGAAATTGTTGGACGTGATAAACCTGTGTCTCTTTGACAATCGGTTTTCTTTCCCCAAGGTTTCTTTTTGCGCCATTCTTGGACGATTGCTTTTCTTATCAGGTCTACCGCCCTAGATATTTGCTATCTCTACGCCCTTTTAATTGCCTTGTGAAATTCATGATTTCAACGTGTTCCGCCCTTGTATTTCCGTTTCGCTTGGCTCTTTGAAGCGGAATGCCTGTGCGCTCGCTGATATACTCAATTTTGCGTGTAAATGCGTTTGTATCATTACGGTAGTAAGTTGCAAGAGCTGAAATAACGTCAGATAGCGTAAAATGGTTCTTATCGTCATTTGTAAGGGTCTCAAAATGTTCCATAATCATTTTACAATCCTTTTCCAACTCTTCAGGACTGATACAACATTGAACCGCTAACGAGCAAAGATTTTTCAAGGCAATAGTAACGCTTTCCGACAACTGCACCGCTGATAATCTTTTTGTTTCCAGTTATCATAAATTCCACGATGGCGGTGGAAAGACAAAAATCTTCACTCGGTTTCTTTTTGCCCCTCAACAATTCGGCGCTGATACCAATCAGGATAGCGCTTTTTAGCTTCTTCTAAGCTCATTTTAGACTTGTAACCGATTTTGATTTTATCATCTTCTGAAAGAATTTCATTCAAGCTTTCCAGCGTGTGCTTCTCGCCTACTTTGAAAGCTAGAACGTAAGTATCATCTAGCCTTGTCTTGCTACCGACTGCGCGGAAGCCTTGCGTGAGTGTTTCATACTGAATACTGTTCTTATCGCTCATCTTTGTAACTCGTGAGTTCCAAAAATAAGTCAATCCAACGCTTCCGAACTCGTGATAACTCTTCAAAGATATTTTTATACAAAAAAAGGAGAGACTTAATGGCGTATGATGAATTATTTTTTTAGATTAAGAGGGAGATGAAATGATGTACTGTTTCTCATTATGAATTAAACATATACTACTTGCAATTTCCTTATTGCAATACTTTAAAAGCCAGCTATTTAATTTACTTTGTGACCAGGAAAATGATACTAGAAGATAATTTAAAGACTGAAGTAAATCATCTATTGGAAATGAAGATGAAATCTAAGGAAACTGAATATATTTCTGTAGTAGATCATTTAAATCAATACATCGAAGAGAATATAAATAAAATCAAAAATTATGCAAATAGCATTGCTGAATTAAAATGTGACTGGGATAAACTCAATCAGTACTTTTTTTAAAATTATTAAAAATATTAAAGTAATTAGTAAATGAAAATATAAGGCTCTCATATTATATAAGCCTTGTATTTTTTTATATTTAATGATGAATGATATTTAATTACAAATAGTATATTAAAATAAT